>ENA-OUOG01003068-OUOG01003068.1-marine-metagenome-genome-assembly--contig:-NODE-3068-length-16220-cov-5.934089_pt1 | contig 16220 bp, 14 predicted proteins | sample MGYA00248635_ERZ508505 | MGnify/ENA primary metagenome ERZ508505 (study PRJEB26176, sample SAMN06267871) | marine metagenome | isolation source: Saanich Inlet, British Columbia, Canada | place: Pacific...
GCGCCTCATCGTGTTCATCCATTGTATTTGAGCACAAAAAAAGAGAGACCGAAGCCTCTCTTTTCTGAACGAAGACGATTCGTAAACTTAAACGCTAAGAACCTTCTCACCCCGCGCAATACCCGAAACACCCGAGCGCACGACTTCCATAATAGAAGCTGTACCCAGTGCTGCGATAAACGCATCGAGTTTCGATGAGTCACCGATCAGCTGAACAGTGTAGGCGTTTGGTGTTACGTCGATGATCTGACCGCGGAAGATGTCACAGGTGCGTTTGATCTCTGCGCGCATCTGGCCGTTGGCCTTGAGCTTGATCATCATCAGCTCGCGCTCAATGTGATCACCCTCAGACAGATCGACCACCTTAACCACGTCAACCAGCTTGTTCAGCTGCTTAGTGATCTGCTCAACTACGCGGTCATTCCCGATCGTGGTTACGGTCAGACGTGACAGCGTTGGGTCCTCAGTTGGTGCAACGGTCAGCGACTCGATATTGTACTGGCGCTGTGAAAACAGGCCGACAACACGCGACAGAGCACCCGGTTCGTTCTCAAGCAGAACAGAAATTATATGACGCATTGCTTAAGTCCTCTCCGTTTTGCTGAGCCACATATCACGCATGGAGCCACGCGGTACCTGCATTGGGTAAACGTGCTCGAATGGATCTACATAGATATCCATAAAGACCAGACGATCTTTGAGAGAGAAAGCTTCGCGCATAGCGCCTTCCAAGTCGGAGAGTTTCTCAACTTTCATACCGACATGACCGTAGGCCTCGGCTAGTTTGATGAAGTCTGGCAGCGCTTTAACGTAGGACTGCGAGTGACGTGACTCGTAGTTCATATCCTGCCACTGACGCACCATACCCAGAGACTGGTTATTCAGGTTGATAACCTTCACAGGAATCTCATACTGCTTACAAGTCGAAAGCTCTTGGATGTTCATCTGGATAGAGCCTTCACCGGTAACACAGGCCACGTCTGCATCAGGGAAGTTCATTTTAACCCCCATCGCTGCAGGTAGACCGAAGCCCATGGTGCCAAGGCCACCTGAGTTGATCCAACGGTTTGGCTTGTTAAACTTGTAGTACTGCGCAGCATACATTTGGTGCTGGCCTACGTCCGAACAGACAAAAGCGTCGCCGTTAGTTACTTTCGACAACGTTTCGATCACCTGCTGTGGCTTCATCATCTCACTGTCATCGGTACGGTAGCGACCGCCATGGCGTCCGCGCCACTCGTCGATCTGCGTCCACCACGAAGCAATTGCTTCAGCATCAGGCTTAATACCCGCCGCTGCGACCAGCTCACTCATCTCCTCCAGTACAGCACCTGCTGGGCCAACGATCGGTACGTCGACTTCAACGGTCTTCGAGATAGACGCTGGATCGATATCGATATGCACGATGCGTGCTGTCGGACAGAACTTGTCTGTTGCGTTGGTGACACGGTCATCGAAACGTGCACCCACTGCCAGGATCAAATCCGCGTGGTGCATCGCCATATTGGCTTCGTAGCTGCCGTGCATGCCCAGCATACCGAGCGACTGACGGTCAGTTCCGGGGTAGCCACCCAAGCCCATCAGCGTGTTAGTCACTGGGTAATTAAGTGTCTGCGCCAGCTTGATCAACTGCTCGCTTGCGCCGCCCATGATGACACCGCCACCGGTGTAGATCACTGGGCGCTTAGCAGCCAGCAGCATGTCCACTGCTTTCTTGATCTGACCGCTGTGACCGCGACTGATAGGGTTGTACGAACGCATCTTCACAGACGCTGGGAACTCGTACGGGTAGCGCTCGGTTGGAGTTGTCATATCCTTGGGAATATCAACAACGACTGGGCCAGGACGACCAGACTCGGCAATGTAGAACGCTTTTTTGATGATCGCCGGGATATCTTCTGGACGCTGAACACTGAAGTTGTGCTTAACGATCGGACGGGAGATACCGAGCATATCGGTTTCCTGGAATGCATCTTCACCAATGAGGTAGCTCATTACCTGACCGGTAATAACAACCATTGGGATTGAATCCATGTAGGCAGTTGCGATACCTGTCACTGCGTTGGTCGCACCCGGACCTGAGGTGACGAGCGCCACGCCGGCCTTGTTGGTCGCGCGCGCATAAGCATCAGCCATGTGTGTGGCAGCCTGCTCATGGCGCACCAAAACGTGCTGGACCTCGTCCTGTTGAAAAATTGCGTCGTATACATGCAGCAACGCACCACCAGGATAGCCATAGATGTACTTCACGCCCTGATCTCGGAGCGCGCGTACCACCATTTCTGCGCCGGAAAGTAATTCCACTTTGTTACCCTCTAGAATGTGCCTTTGATGGCACTCATTCGATGTTTAGTCAGTTTTAACTTCCGAAGATCACACAACAGACCTTCGAAAAAGTGAGCAGTTGCTCCGCCGGGGGTTAGCCCCGAGCACGCGCTTCAAACTTCTATTGCTAGCGCATTTTTTGTGAGCAAAAACTCCTCTGTCCACCTACGGGAGGGTCGCTCCGTCGGGTGGCTCTAGACCTAAGCCGGGTATTGCTTCTAACAGCCTTGTTTGGCCCATGATTGCGGGGTTGGATGCAACCTGGGATTTAGCCAGGTATTTTCGCATCGGTGTGCAGCGAGTTCAACCCGGAAAACGCCCTAATTACGCGAGTTTCAGCTGGAAAAACCCCATAAAAAACAGACTTTATAAGAAAATGCTGATTTACCAGCGGTTGATATCAAGTTTGGCCCATCCACTATTATTGGTTAGGCATTGGCGAGAGAGCGCACCTCTGGTTATATTAAGAGATGTGCATAAGGAGCTAAGTGATGCAGAACGTTTCCGATCTGAAGAACAAAGAACGTGTTATTGAAGAGCTGCTGCGATTCACTCGCAAAGTACTAGCAGAGCCGCAAATCTGCGAGCAGGCCAAAGAGATTGCCCGTAAACATATGGATGCGGAGCACGCTAATCAGCTTATCGCGGACGAGCTTTCAGGGAGCACTAGCGTACGTATACCGCTTGAGCATAGCGAAGCCGACACCCTCTTTTTGGAACTATTGAAAGATGTTGTTCGCGACGAGACTGCGCTCTACTGAGTCTTTTGGCAATTAGGCCGGTTCTCTCAGCCAGCTCAGCGTAGCCTTCCCGTCCTCGACTGCCAAACTTTCAAGCAAGCTAGGTACTAGCTCAGCTAGTTGCTGGTCGAGCTGCCAGGGTGGGTTAAGCAGTAGCATGCCGGAACCGAACATACCCCGTTCGACAGGTGCAGCGACGTGCATCTCAGAACGAAGTATTGCTACATCCGGGCAGTGTTTGACGACCGCTGCGACCATCTCCTCATGACGATTTGCGCCGAGCACCGGATACCAAATAGCGAAACTTCCATTACCCCATGCACGCAATGCTTTGGGCATGAAACCAGCTACCTGAAGATACTCGGTTTTCACCTCGTAAGCCGGATCGATCAACACCAGACCGCGGTTAGGCTTAGGCGGAAGCATACTAAGAACCCCCTCGTAGCCATCACGATGATGCACGCCAACCTGCGCATACTGGCGGAAGTTACGTTTGAGCACCTGCACCTCTTGCGGGTGCAATTCCATCAGATGGATTCTGTCATCGTCTCGCGCCATCTCAGCCGCGATCAGCGGCGAACCAGGATAAGTGTGCAGTTCGCTGTCATTCAATGACCGTACCAGATCCAGGTAGCGCCCCAAGGCGTTATCGATATTTAATTGCCAGAGTTTGGCAATACCCTCCAAGTACTCGCCAGTCTTCTCCGCCTGCGCATCACGCAGATCGTAACGCCCTCTACCTGAGTGGGTCTCGAGGTAGCTCCACGGCTTGGTCTTGCGATTGAGCGACTCTAGCAACAGCGCCAGAGTCAGATGTTTATGGAGGTCGGCAAAATTACCGGCGTGAAAACCGTGTTGATAACTGAGCACTAAATCGCTTCCGGGATGCTTAAATGACTGAACCGTTGTGCCATAAGCGCAGCGATGCGCTCAAGGCGTTGACGATCCGAATCATAAAGCACCGTGTCGCCAGACTCAAAGTAGATACCTAAACGCCCCGGCATACCCGAGTAGGCCTGAAACAGCGATGTACGGGTACTGCCTGAGCACTCGAACTTACCCGGCTGCACTTTGGAGTGCAGCAGCTGCGTGCCATTCCACTTCGGCGCGCGATCCGCTCCCTCAACCATACAGATCTTTACATCCTTCAGTACTAAGGCGTAGTTCGTCTTATGACCATCAAATAGCTCAAACATATTCACGATCGGCGAGTATCCGGTTGAGACACTGACAAAGCCCCAGCTGGTGTCCGATTTATACAGTTGAAGCAGCTGTTTTCCGTCGCTTGAGAGAGCAGAGTCACCAGCCTGATAGCGCGCCAGCATCAGCGGATTGGCCATCTTGTAGAACGGCGCTGTGAGGTAGTGGTCGAGCAGAAGATTCGCTAGCATCGAGCCCGAGTCAGACGTCGCCGAGAAGACTCGAGAGAGCGGTACCGGCGTTACACTCGGTTCCAGTTTGACAACCGTCTTTGGCGGCGGAGCACTGCAACCTGCCAATAGCATCGATATCAGCAAACCACCAATTAGAACTGGCTTCTTAACTGGATCTGCATTTCTCTCCACAACTCTCTCCACAACTCTCTCCACAACTCTCTCCACAACTCTCTCCAAAACTCTCTCCAAAACGGCCCCTTAAACTTCTGTAAATCTCGTCTTACGTACTGATTGGATAGCACAAAATGCTATACTCCGCGCCAGCAAAAATTAGGTTTGGAGTTATGCACATGAGCGATAGATTAACGATTACCCGCCCCGACGACTGGCACCTGCACCTGCGCGATGGTGAGGTTTTACAGCATGTCGTACCGGCAACAGCTAATCAGATGGGTCGTGCAATCGTTATGCCAAACCTCCGCCCACCGGTGACTAACGCCGAGCAGGCTCTGGCCTACCGCGAGCGCATCCTGGCGCACCGTCCCGCCGACTCTAACTTTGAGCCACTAATGACGTTATACCTCACCGACAACACCTCACCCGAGATCATTGCCGAAGCAGCGGCAACCGGTGTCGTGAAAGCGGTAAAACTTTACCCTGCAGGGGCAACCACTAACTCCGACTCGGGCGTTACTGACCTCGGCAAACTTGATGCGGTTTGCGATGCGTTGAATGAAGCGGGTATGCCGCTGCTGATTCACGGTGAAGTGACTCACAACCATGTTGATATTTTTGACCGTGAGAAGCAGTTCTTGGACGAGATTCTTGCGCCTTTGGCTGCAAAGCACTCAAGCATGAAGATGGTGGTTGAACATATCACCACCAAAGATGCGGCTGAGTTTGTGGCATCTCAGGGTGAAAATGTCGGCGCGACAATTACCGTGCAGCACCTCGCCTATAACCGCAACCATATGCTAGTCGGCGGCATTCGCCCACACCTCTTTTGCCTTCCAATCCTAAAGCGCAACGTCCACCAACAGGCACTGCAGGATGCAGTGGTGAGTGGAAGCTCGAAGTTCTTCCTCGGTACGGATTCGGCTCCTCATGCCAAAGGTGCCAAGGAGAGTGCGTGCGGTTGTGCCGGTTGTTACTCGGCCTATGCGGCGATTGAGCTCTACGCAGAGATCTTTGAGGACCTCGGCGTGCTCGACAAGCTTGAAGGTTTTGCCAGCCATCACGGTGCGGACTTCTATGGTCTGCCGCGTAATAGCGATAGGGTTACGTTGGAGAAGCAGGAGTGGCAGGTGCCGGATGAAATGCCGTTTGGTAGCGATATTATTGTGCCGATTCGGGCGGGTGAAACCCTGCGTTGGAAACTTGTTAATTAGAACCTACCTGCTAGAGCCTAATAACTATCACTCATAACGCGGACAAGAACCTAAAGGTATTAGCCCTCTTCGATCACGCGCCGATAGAGCGCGTCGGGGGCGAGGTCGGCGTTGTTGGGCCAACAGACTGCTCCGAACTGGTCAATCGATACAAGACCGAAGAACTCGGGATCTTTTAGGGGCTCGAACATAGGGCCAAAGAGTCTATCAGCCAAACACACCTCACCCTGCGTCCCGTCATTGAAGGTCAACGCAAGCACGTAGTTTGGTTTTGCCTCCACTGAGGTGACTCGATGCATATTTCACTCTAAGGGTTCAATTTTCTGTAGCGGCTGATGTTCTGCCGCCAAGATCCAATCATTAAATAACTCTTCACGATGTTCAATAGCCCACTCGACCACCAAGGCTAACGCTCGTTTTGGTAGTTCACCCTGAAGAACCTCGAGTGTGTCGATTCGGATTATTGCTTCGAAATCTCCGTAGTAGGCATGAAAATGTGCGGGGTTATGGCCGTCGTAGTACATCCGTATCAGGATGCCGAAAAACTCACTGATCGTTGGCGTCGAAAACCTCCTTGTTTTCGTTCTGCTGTATGAGTTTTTAGTCTAGACCAATTAAAAATGGCGACAGCCTCAGGGAGGGGTCGCCATTATTATTTGGCCATGAGCGTCGATTATCTGAAGGTGAAGTGATCCCCCTCGACATCCACTGCTATCTCAGCTCCTGGCGGGAAGTCGCCCGCCAGTAGACGCTGCGCCAGCGGGTTCTCGATCCACTGCTGAATAGCGCGTTTGAGTGGGCGGGCACCGTAGATAGGCTCGAAACCTACATCCACCAGTTTATCCATCGCCGTGCTAGTCATTGTCAGACTCAGCTCGTGTTCAGCCAGACGCTTGCGCAGGCGATCGAGCTGGATGTTTGCGATGCCAGACACCTGATCTTTACGCAAGCTGTGGAACACCACCACTTCGTCGATACGGTTAATAACCTCAGGACGGAAGTGAGTGCCTACTGTCTCCATCACCGCAGCCTTCATAAGGTCGTAGTCGTCATCATCTGAGAAGTTCTGAATCAGATCCGAGCCCAGATTCGATGTCATCACCACGATGGTGTTGCGGAAGTCGACTGTGCGGCCCTGGCCATCCGTCAATCGGCCATCCTCAAGCACCTGTAATAGGATGTTGAATACATCCGGATGCGCTTTCTCTACCTCATCCAGCAAGAGCACTGAGTATGGCTTACGGCGCACCGCTTCCGTTAGGTAACCGCCCTCTTCGTATCCAACATAGCCCGGAGGCGCACCGATCAGACGGGCCACGGAGTGTTTCTCCATAAACTCGGACATATCAATACGCACCAGAGCCTCTTCGGTGTCGAACAAGTAAGTGGCTAAGGCTTTACACAACTCGGTTTTACCGACACCGGTTGGGCCGAGGAAGAGGAAGGAACCGTTTGGACGGTTGGGATCTGCAAGGCCTGCGCGTGAACGGCGCACTGCATTGGATACGGCACTCACCGCCTCAGACTGACCCACTACGCGATCGTGCAGCGCGTCTTCCATCTTCAGCAGCTTCTCGCGCTCACCTTCTAGCATCTTCGCGACAGGAATACCGGTCCAGCGCGATACCACCTCGGCAACCTCCTCTTCCGTTACCTTATTGCGCAACAACTTGGTGACCGCTTCGGCTTGCTCGCTTGAGTCCGCGGCCTGAAGCTGACGCTCGAGCTCTGGAATCTTGCCGTACTGCAGCTCAGACATCTTCGCCAGATCACCAGCGCGGCGTGCCTGCTCCATTTCTATACGTGCTTGATCAAGCTGCTCTTTAATCTGCTGCGAGCCCTGTAGAGTCGCTTTGTCCGCTTTCCACACCTCTTCGAGATCAGAGTACTCCTTGTCCAAGCGCTCTATGGTCTGCTCAAGCTCGGCCAGGCGTTTCTTTGCGGCTTCGTCTTTCTCTTTCTTAAGTGCTTCGCGTTCCATCTTCAGCTGAATCAGACGGCGCTCCAGGCGGTCCATCTCTTCAGGCTTGGAGTCCATCTCCATACGGATGCGAGAGGCAGCTTCGTCAATCAGGTCGATCGCCTTATCAGGCAACTGACGGTCGGTGATGTAACGCTGGCTCAATTTAGCCGAGGCGATAATCGCAGAGTCGGTGATATCGACACCGTGATGCACCTCATAGCGCTCTTTGAGGCCGCGGAGAATAGCGATGGTGTCCTCTTCATTAGGCTCATCGACTATGACCTTCTGGAAACGGCGCTCAAGTGCGGCATCTTTCTCAACATACTGGCGGTACTCATCGAGTGTAGTGGCGCCAACACAGTGCAGCTCACCACGTGCCAGCGCAGGCTTGAGCATATTACCGGCGTCCATCGCACCATCACCCTTACCGGCGCCTACCATGGTGTGCAGCTCGTCGATGAAAAGGATGATCTGACCCTCCTGCTTCGACAATTCGTTCAGTACGGATTTCAGACGCTCTTCGAATTCACCGCGGAACTTAGCACCCGCAATCAATGAGCCCATATCAAGTGACAGCACGCGCTTGTGCTTCAGCCCCTCAGGAACCTCACCATTAACGATGCGCTGCGCCAAACCCTCAACGATGGCGGTTTTACCGACACCGGGTTCACCGATGAGCACAGGGTTGTTTTTGGTGCGACGCTGCAGCACCTGAATGGTACGGCGAATCTCATCATCACGGCCGATAACCGGGTCGAGCTTGCCGCTCTCAGCACGCTCGGTGAGATCAACACAATACTTATCTAGCGCCTGACGATTCTCTTCTGCGTTGGCATCCATCACGGCTTCATCACCTCGAACTTCATTGATCGCTTTGACCAGAGATTCACTGGTAACACCGGCGCCTTGCAGGGCTTTACCCGCTTCGCCTTTGTCATTTGCCATTGCCAATACAATCAACTCACTGGCAACAAACTGATCACCACGCTGCTGCGCAAGTTTGTCAGTAAGGTTGAATAGGCGTGCCATATCCTGAGACATGCGGATATCGCCATCCGGGTTCGAAACGACGGGTAGTCGATCCAGTGCTTCGTCCACTTTGCGCGCTAGCGTCGGCAGGTCAGCTCCCGCCTGCTTAAGTAGCGGACGAACCGCTCCGCCGCGCTGTTCCAGTAGGGCTGCCAACAGGTGCACGGGCTCGATCATGTTGTGGTCTTTACCGATTGCCATTGATTGCGCATCGGCCAAGGCCTCTTGTAGCTTGGTGGTAAATTTATCTGGGCGCATTCTTGCCTCCACTGATGTGCACCTCCCGCATTCGGCAAGGTGCGAATTACTCTTTCTCCTTACCTTTATGGTGGGTATTTGAGCGGTTTCAAGGGCATAAATAAAAAAATAGCGGCATTTTTATAAATATAACGCCACAGCACTCATTAGTTTGATGCAAATCAAACAACTAACAGTAGAGGCTTCGTGGGATACAGCTTCGCTGGATACGATCCAAAATTTTCAACATCGATATTGGCTTCGGGCTGTGGGATTGTCTGTCTATTTCGACGATGCGATCTGGCAAAAACTGCTCACCGCAGGCTGCGAGATTAAGGTATGAATGTCGGACATAGCTGAGCCGTTCTCCTGGCAGAAAAGCTTCCTTTGGGAGGGTTTCAAAGGCTGCGTGATCAACCGGACGCCGGAGCCGAGAAGCAACTCCAAAACAGATAAAACGGCTTTTTACTCGATCCCATGCAAGCAGATCATCTGCAAGAAGCTTACCTCCCATAAGAGTCTGCTGAAACGACCAAACAGATTTGCCTGCGCGTTTATCACCAAAGGCAACGATAGACTTACCGCTTTTTGATTGAGCGGCAGAACAGTGCAGCAGCTCCCAGTCCGGCAGCAGAATCATGAACTCATAGATGAGCTGTAACAGAAGCTCATTCAGGCAATCAATCAGATCAGAGTACTGAACTTGGAACTCCGTGCGCGGTCGATTAATTTGATAAACACCATCAGTCTTATCTACACGTATTGAACAAGAATTCGCTTGAACTTCATGCTGAATAAGTTCTATCCCCCGATGCGTCTCAACGAGTCCGATGGTTAACGGCTCCGGCAGACACAGAAAAAGCTCCCCGAAGGGAGCTTTCAATAGGTATGTTTTGCTCTCTAGCGCCACAGACCGCCGCGCACTTTACAAAACGACTCAACGTCAAAGCGCCCGGGCTGATCGATCTCGACAACACGACAGAGCTTGCTATCAGATGCCAACGTTTCACGGATGGTGTAAGACGCATCATCACGGACGAGGACGTAGCCGTCTGGTAGGACGAAAAATGCATTAGGGATCTACCCTTCAGTTTACTGCGCAATCATAGCTTTTAGGTTGCATGAACACTGGTCATTTAAGTATGAACAGGAAATTTAAGCGTGAAACGAGTCCCTTTGCCGAGCTCAGATTGAACGTCAATAGAGCCGCCATGCTCCACCATGATACGGTGACTGATAGCCAAACCAAGACCCGTGCCTTTACCAACCTCTTTAGTGGTGTAGAAAGGGTTAAAGATCTTCGATAAATGCTCCGGATGAATCCCGCCACCATTGTCCTCAACCCAGACCTCTACGTTGGCTTCTTTGACACGGCTACCGACACGGATCATGCCGGACTCCTCGATCGCTTGAGCGGCATTGACGATCAAATTCACCAGGACCTGAGTAATTTTGGGGGAGTTGGCTTCGACAGTGGGCAGTGGATTGAGGTCGGTATCCAGCATCGCGTGATACTTAAACTCGTTACGGGACAGCTCTATCGCAACGCGCACAGCGTCATTGAGATCGGTACCCACGAGTGCGTTTTCGCTCGGATGAGAGAACTGGCGCAGGCCACTAACGATCGTGACGATTCGCTCACTACCATCGCGTAGGTCCTGCAGGATTTCATCGAGGTCTTCTACTATAAAACCGAGCTCCTCAGCCTCATATTCAAGCCCCTTGGTTGTCAGGTCAGCTATCAGTTCTGGAACCTTCTCTTCGAGCACCAGCAGAGATCTGACCGTACCTACCATCGGCTGCAGGAACCCCTCTAACGACATTAAATTACTTTTGATAAACGCCAGAGGGTTATTGATCTCGTGCGCCACGCCCGCGGCCAGTGTTCCAAGCGATGCCATGCGCTCAGAGTGCATCAGCTCCGTACCACGCAGCTCCAACTCTGACTCAATTCGTTCGATCTCCTCCCAATAGGTGCGCACCGGATCCATCAAACTCAGGTCATCTTTAATGAACCCTGACTCACGTGCCAACGGGATACTCTGAGCGTCTAGAGTTAGAGCAACCAGTCGCCTCTCTGGTGTTTCATGGTTGAAGATCACATGAAAATTGAGACCGGATGAGCCAGCAGACTTGATCTGCGTGCCAGGCGATGAAGTGACATCCACCGGCAACAGCTCATACGCAGCTGCGATAGAGTTTTGGTTCAAAATTTTCAGCAGCGGCGGCGATACTTCTATGCACTCCCCCTGATCGAAAGTCAGGGTAAAGCTAAAACAGTCTAACAGCTGGTCTACCATTACGACTCCCGCTTCTGACTAAAGATGATCAGGTAAGCAGCGCGGTGACTCTGATCTTCATAAACCCGCAGCACCAACTCAGATGCATCGCAAGGGCGCTGACAACTTAACTCGCGCTCGCCCGCTAACACGCGTTGAAAAGCCTTAGAAACAAAACAGCTCTCCAACGTTGAACCAACCTCGCCACACCAGAGCCCCAGCTCTTCACTCAACGAACTGAAAGCGTCACTCTGTTCAAGAATGACGCCCTCATGAGTAAGCATCAGATAAGCCATCCTTTGGCCATCCAGAACCTCTCGATAAAGGCTCGCGCGCTGCTTCAACGTGATGCTCTCAGCAATTTTACGTACTGTGGCGGTAATCAGCGGTTCGCTCGCTTCAAACGGCCCAGAGAGTGAGAGCTCTGCCATAAAGGGCTCTCCCTGCCAGGTCCTCATCTCATTGACCACGCGTACTACACCGCGCTCGTCAGGGGTGATACTGGCCAGCATTTCGGTGAAGCTTCGGTGACGGGCATCATCGGGGAACAGCACACTCATGGGTTTTCCTGTCATCTCAGCTTCAGAGATACTGAACAGATCACTAGCCCCCTGATTCCAGTCAACCACCATCTCTGTTGCGTTAACGGTAATGACAGCATCGCGGATGTTAGCGAGGATCGCTTCGTTGCGATCGCGCTCTTGGGCGATGCGATGACGTAGCAGAATACGCTCCATGTGGAGCTTTACTCTGGACCGAGTGATATCTAGGTCATAGGGTTTCTCGATAAAATCGATCGCCCCAAGCAGCGAGCCGCGTTCTCGGTTCTCCCGCTCGGAATGAGCAGAACAGAAGATGATTTCGCAGTGGGGTTGATGTTCACGTATGCGTTCGGCTAGTGAAAAGCCATCAATATCAGGCAGGTTTATATCCAGCACGGCCAGCTCGAAGTCACTCATCTCGGCAAGCTTCTGTGCCCGAATACCATTCTTAGCAAAGGAGAGCTCCAGCTCGTTGGAGTCGAACAGAGATCCGAGCAATTTCAGGTTGTCCGGTACATCATCGACCAACAGAATACGGGGAGTGCGAGCTAGGTTAATTACACCGCGCGTAGCCGCAGAATCAAGCATTCACATTCTCCAGCACTTCTATAATTCGCTCATCATCATGCTCATCGATAGCGCTTTGCAGCAACTCACGCCATTGAGCATAGCTATCCTCGCTTTCAATCGACTCAAGTAGCTGTTCGATTTTCTGCATCTGCCCGAGATTAGCCGCGTCGATAACGGCAGCGCGCAGAGCCTGGTTTCTTGAATCGCTCCAATCAATGGATAGCTCAGCTGCTTTCTGGGGCGCGTCGGCTGTTGCACTGTCGGTGTACTCGAGTTCGCAAAGTTGAGCGATTCGTCCCAGCAGTTCGAACGGATCGATCGGCTTAGACATAAAGCTATCAGCCCCGACAGAGAGGCTACGCACCTGATCATCGTGGAAGGCACTCGCCGACGCGACGATAATCGGCAGGTGCTTATCGGGGTGTGTTTGCCGTATCCAACTCACCAGCTCAACACCATCCATGTTGGGCATCACCAGATCCGTTATCACCAGATCAAATGCAGACTGCTCGAACTTGGCTTGTGCATCTACGCCGTCTACAGCTTCGGTTATGACGAACCCCATGGGTGCTAGTAACGACCGAAGCAGTTCACGGTTTTGGGGGTGATCGTCGACTACAAGAACGCTCGGTTTTAAACCCTTGGCGATACTTTCTGGAAGACGAGTGCGGGCTGTCATCTCCAGCGCCTCATCCTCTACCGGCGCATAAGGTAGGTTAATCGTGATTCGCGTACCTTTACCAACCTTAGAGTCCACATAGATCTGACCACCCATCAGTTGCACCAGCTCTTTGACAATCGACATCCCCAAGCCCGCCCCCTCGGACTTGTTGTTCACCTGTTCAAAAGGGGTAAACAGCCGAGACAGCTGCTCTTCACTCATCCCTGCACCTTGATCCTCGACCGTGATCAGTAGACTTTGAGCGCCAGGGTCGTGCGCAAACTTGAGAGAGACATCGCTGCCTTGGCCATACTTAAATGCATTAACCACAATGTTAGTAACGACCTGAGTTAACTTATCAGGGTCAAGCAGGGCGGCTTTGGGCAGCTTACTGTCAACGTTGGCATGGAGTTGAACCGAATACTTGGTGCGTTCGATCTCAAAAATCTGAATCAACTCACTAATGAGACTTTGCGGATTGACCGTACGCAGATCGAGCTCAAGCTTTCCTGCCTCGATCTTTGACAGGTCCAGTACTCGATTGATCAGCATAAGCAGATGGCGTCCAGAGTTTAGGACCACACTCAGCGTCTTGCGCGACTCCTCATCCACTTTGGGATTGGCGATCAACATCTGTGAATAGCCAATCACTGCGTTTAGGGGAGTCCTCAATTCATGACTCATGCTGGCGAGAAACGCCGATTTAGCGCGACTCTTCTCGGCAAACACCTCGCGCTGCTGATTAAGTGTCTCGACCTCTAAGCGGCGAGAACGCCAAATCATAACGAATCCGACGGAGAGAACCAGCGCAACGAATCCACTCGCATAATCGACGATAACAAACTGACCATCGATGAAATCTGCATCCGACACTGTAGCCACGTACCAGTCTGCTTCAGTGATCGGTGTGAAGTTTACATAGGCTTCGCGACCGTCGATGTTCAGTTTACGCCAACCTGTTGCTCCACCCAGCATCTCCTCAACCGCCGTACGCAAGCCGATATCTGCATCTTCGAGCAGCGAGGTAGCCTTAGTGTTGATGTTGCCGCGTCTGGCTTCATCGGGATGCGAGATCGCGATGCCAGATGAGTTCACCGCAAAGGCATAGCTATCCGGGCCATTTTCAAATCGTCCAAGCTCATCGACGATCGTCGATGTATCGATCATTCCGCCGAAAACGCCGATGATCTTGGCGTCAGATCGATCGTTGCTGTAAACCGGCGAGGTGACTGCGACGATATCGGTTCCCAGCGTGCGTGAGACGACCGGATCCGACGCATAGACATTGCCGGCGATCGACGCCTTGAAGTGCGCCCGGTCACTGAGGTTTTTACCCTCTGCGTAGTCGACCTTCGAGTTGTAGTAGGTCCCATCGGGATTAATCTGCGCGAAGATGTAGAACCAGGGGTAGCGCTCGTGTTTCTCTTTTAGAAATGGTCCGGATTGTGACCAATCCATGGCTCGTATGACAGGAGTATTCGCAAGTGCACTGATCTCGGTTTTACGCGTCGAGAGCCAACGATCGATTCGCACAGCAAGCGCGTCGGTCTTACTCTCGTTGACGAGAAGTTGCTCGGCGAAAAGTTCCTGCTTCAGGGTCGAGTATCCGAAATAAGCTAGCAGTGCAGTCAGGGTGGCTAGCACCACAAAAAGGGCTCCAAATCTCGATCGACGGTTTTGCTCTAACTTATCCATGTTGCTCTCGTTACTTTACATCGTTCCATCTGGCCAACTCGCCATCGTTGTCACTGATTACGCGATTAGGGGTCGCACAAATAAGTGTAGTCACAACTGCTTTAGTTTGCCCAAATGACCGAGGCCAGATTTTTTTGTTGCGCGAACGCACTCAGATACTTCTGGTGTAGATAGACAGTTTGGCGCATCATCAGCGTTTTACCCCTGCGTTGGACCCATCTTTGAAAACCGATCCCATTCAAACAGAACCGGCCACAGCGGCTCTCGATCGCGCCAATATGTGGCGCGGTGTCTTATTGATGAGTGTTGCTTTCCTGCTCTACTCTCTGTCGGACCTAGTGGCTAAGTTGCTGACTGCGGATTTTCATGCCGTACAAATCGGTTGGACGCGCCAACTTGGGCTGTTGAGTGGTGTGATATTTCTGCTGATCCAGCGCGGGTTTATCGTGTTTCACACCAAAAGACCGGGTTTACAGATTGCGCGCGGAGTAATCGCCTCTACCTCACCGGTACTATTTACTATGGCAGTGGCGCAGATATCTCTGGCGGACGCCGTCGCGGTCTCCTTTGTTGCCCCCTTTCTTGTTGTGATTTTTGGCGCTTTGATGCTGAACGAGCACATTAGCCGCAAGCAGTTCTTTGGCATTCTCGGCGCTTTTATTGGAACGCTGATTATTGTGCGCCCGGGGCTGGGAGTATTTCAGTTTGGTACCGTATTTGTGCTGCTGGCAGCAACCGCTTTTGCACTGCGCCAGGTGATATCACGCATGGTTGCTGGGGTCGATCGAACCAGTACCACAGTGGCCTACGCAGGTACCGTCTCTGTTCTCGTGCTGAGCTTTATTCTGCCCTTCTACTGGAAAACACCCGAGACGCTCTATCAGTATGGTCTCTTCTTTCTAGTGGCTTTGACCGCCGGTTTTGGAGAGTTCTTCATCATCCGCGCGCTGGATATCACCTTCGCAGTGATCCTGGCCCCGCTGCAGTACACCATGATCATCTGGAGCATTATCTGGGGCTGGATGTTCTTCGCCGACCTCCCAGATAGCTGGACGCTGATCGGTACAGCCATAATTATCATCTCCGGCATTCTCACGTCGGGTGTGATGCGCTACTTGAAGCCCAATGAGTTGAAAACTAAGCTTAAACGGCACACACGTTAAGAGGCGATTCCGCCTCAGACTTGCGCCAAGCGCCGATATTCACGGGTATCAAAGCAACCCGAGTTCGGTATCACTGGCGCGGTAGCCATATTTGTCTTGGGGTGGCATAGGACGCTCCCTCCAATCCGAGTCGAAGGTGAAGCTAGAGGCTTTGCGCCCCTCCGGTAGCGCACCATCTCCTGCCCCTTTTGCGTAGTCGTAATAGAGTTTTACAATTTCTTCATACTCAACCTGCTGCGCGGCCGGGTGGGC
>ENA-OUOG01003071-OUOG01003071.1-marine-metagenome-genome-assembly--contig:-NODE-3071-length-16210-cov-6.045311_pt1 | contig 16210 bp, 8 predicted proteins | sample MGYA00248635_ERZ508505 | MGnify/ENA primary metagenome ERZ508505 (study PRJEB26176, sample SAMN06267871) | marine metagenome | isolation source: Saanich Inlet, British Columbia, Canada | place: Pacific...
AGGTTGTGGCAGCCGTCGCGCGCGCCGGCAAACAACCGCGCGCGGCGGACGTGTTCAAGCTTCCGCGCATCCGCGCCAGAGGCGACCGGGGCTCGAAGGAGGCGGGAAGCGAGACGGGAGACGAGTCTATCCGCGCGTCGCTGGGGAGGAGCGCGGTGCGCCAGCGCGCCGCGCGGTACGCGGAGAGCCTCGCGGGGCCGGCGCTCGCGGCGGCGGCGGCGGCGGCGGCGGCGCTCGCCGCGCGCCGCGCGCGGCGGCATCGCGAGGAGACGCGCGGCGAGCGCGTCGCGCTGTGCGCGCGAGGGGAAGAGTTTGTCTTCTACGGCGACGACGCGACGGTGTAGGATTCTGTAACAAGCACATCGAATCGAGTACGCGCACCTCTCTCACTCGTTGGCCGCGTTGGCGCGCATGGCTGCGACGACGTCTTCAGAGGAAATTTGCATCATGCTCATGTGGGAATCGTGGAAGGCGACCATCTCTTCGACGGTCGTGGGCAGCGTGGTCCGCTCCCGCACGTGTTCAACGAGACCACGGCTCTGCACCTGAAGAGCTGTCCCTGCCGCGTAATCTCCTCTCAGTACGCGCGGCGGTTCACTTTCAGATCGCCAGAGACCAATGCAGTCCTGGTTGTTCGGGTAGAGGTGCACAACGTTTTTGGTTCTGTTGGAAATGTCAGCCAACCGCGGACCGAGGTGCTGGAGGTTGAATTCGACGAGGAACTTGTCGGTCCTAGGGCCGTCCTTGAAAAAGTTCGACGTGGAGGTGTGCTGGAGGCTCTTTGGAATGACTACCAGGGCAGGATTCATGCCATCGGTACCCTCCCGAGTGGATATTCCGATGAGGGGGGAGTCGTTCCAGTGGATGAGGAAAAGCGTTTTCGCAAACGTCTCCAAGCCTGGCACGGATTTGAAATAGTCGTTCACGACGTCGATATCCGCCTTGTACGTCTCCTTGTCCTTTCCACGGAAGATATCCTTCTTTGGCTCCTTGCCGCACACCTTCTTGTGGCGCTTCCAGTCTGCCTTCTGGCACGCCTTGCTGCAGTACACCACGACCATGCAACCCTTGCAATACTTCTTGCCGCGGTCGAGCGGAACACTGTCTGAACAGGCTTCGCAGCTCGCGCTGTATGTTCTTTCATAGTTTGGGTTGGAAACATGTGTCGCCTTGTCGCTCGGGAGGGGCTTGAACGGAAACCTGAGAACTTGCTGAGTCGACGAAGGCGTCTTCACTCTTCTGAGTCTCTCGGCGAGCAGATACCCCTGCATGTTCAACACATCGGGGTATATTTTCTGCTCGTCGGTCACATCAGCGAGCGCCTCGATCGCCTTGTCGCTCCACTGTTCAGCCATCAAAATGTTCCTCTCGAGACCGTATCCATGAAAGTACATCTCCGCAAGCTCGTACTTCGCCGCCCCAACGTCCTGCTCGGCCGCCTTACGGAAGTATTCCGCGGCCAAGGAGTCGTTTTTCGTGATGTTCGGCAGTCTATGAAAGACTCCCTTGCTGCAAAGGAAACGAGCGAGCACGAGCTGAGCCTCGGGGTGACCTTCATCGGCGGCTTGCTGGATGCTGGTGACGGCCTCGACGTCAGAGTCCGACACGGTGGTGCGGGGAGCCGCGCCCTGACGCAGCTTACAGTACTCGGACACAGCCCACATGAAACTCCGGTTTAATTGTATTGTCTGCTCCATCGTGGCCGTGCGCCGCCATGCTTCCGCCATCTTGCCCGCGCGTCTGGTTGTGGATCCGCCTGATGAGATCGAGCGCTCGTCGTGGTTTTGAGGCGAAAACGCACGTTTTTCTGGGAGCGCCCGAACGCGGCGTCGGGCCCAGTATCGTGATTTCGTAGCCTGAACTCGAGCCATCGGGGGGTACGACGGTTTAACGAACCCAGAAAAACGTGCGTTTTCGCCTGGCGCAATTTGGTTATCCAGATCGGAAGTTCCCGGTGGAAAAGCGCCGAAACTCTCGAGGCGGCGGCGTCGACACGCCACGGCATTCACCCGAGCACCGCGCGTTCCACTCGCGTCGGCTCTCGTTGAACCTCGCACAGGAGGCCAACATGACTTCCGCCTCGGACATGGAGCGCGCCCGCACGGCGATGATGGTCGCCGCGGGCGTCGTCACGTCCACCGGGCTCCTCGTCCTGACGCAACGATCGATTCGCTCCACCATCGCCTCCATGCTCAAGGTGCGGATCTCGCTTCGATTCGCGAACGGCGCGTCGCTCTGACGCTCGCGCGAACCTCCCTCGGTGCCCCATATGCGTTTCGAGACGTTCGAGAACGCGCTCTGACGCCCGCGCGTTCCCCCCCCTCGTTTCCCCCCGAACCAGAGCGTCGCCGCCGGCCTCGAGCCCGCGCCCGTGCCCGCCGCCGCCTCGGACGTGGAGCAGAAGCTGCGCGCGCAGATGCAGGCCGCGCAGGCGGCCGCCATGCAGGCTCAGCAGGCGCAGCAGGCGCAGGCGCAGCAGATTGCTCAGGCTGCCGCGGGCGGCGCTCCGCCCGGCGGTCAGGCGGGCGCTCAGCCCGAGGAGGAGCTCTCCGCGCTCGAGCGCTTCTGCACGGACGTGACGGACGAGGCGAGGCAGGGCATGTTAGATCCTTTGGTGGGTCGCGACGACGAGATGCGCCGCATCATCCACATCCTCTCAAGACGCACGAAGAACAACCCCGTGCTTCTCGGTCAGTCCGGTGTGGGCAAGACCGCCATCGTGGAGGGTTTGGCGCAGCGGATCATCGCCGGGGACGTCCCCGCGCCGCTGCGCAACGCGCGTCTCCTGGAGCTCGACCTGGGCGCGGTGGGCGCGGGGTGCCAGATGCCCGGCGAGTTCGAGGAGCGCCTCTCCATCGTGGTCTCCGAGATCGTCGAGGCGACGCAGAAGGGCCCGGTGGTGATGTTCATCGACGACATACACAACCTGTGCCCCCCTCCCCCCGCGGGGAACAACGGCGCGGCGATCCTCAAGCCCGCGCTGGGTCGCGGCTTGCTCAAGTGCATCGGCGCGTCCACGACGGAGAAGTTCAAGAAGACCATCGAACAAGACGCCGCGCTCGAGCGCCGGTTCCAGCAGGTTCCCGTACCGGAGCCTGATGAGGCGCAGACCGTTTCCGTGCTTCGCGGGTTACGTACTAAGTACGAGCAGCACCACGCGATCAAGATCAACGAGAGCGCGGTTGTCGCGGCGGCGAAGCTCTCGGCGCGGTACGTCAGCGGGCGATGCCTTCCGGACAAAGCCATCGACCTGCTGGACGAAGCCGCCGCGGCGGTGCGCATGCAGAAGACGATGAAGCCCGAGGACCTGGACGAGACGGACCGCAAGGTGGCGCAGCTCACCAAGGAGCGCGACCAGATCCGCGCGAAGCTCGCGGAGGAGAAGTACAAGCCCGGCGCGGCGTCCAAGATTGCGGCGGCGTGCCTGCAGGGCCTGAACGAGTCGCTCTCGGCGGAGAAGGCGAAGCAGAAGAAGATCGCGGGCGAGCTGGAGAAGGAGCAGAAGGCGAGCCGCGACCACAAGCGCGCGGCCGCGGACCTGTCCTTCGGCGAGCGCCGCCTGGCGAACGCCAAGGCGAAGCAGGCGGCGGCGGCGACCAACATGCGCCGCGTCGAGGAGGCGCGCGCCAAAGCCGCGGCGGCGGGCGACGCCGAGGCGGCGGCCAAGGTGGAGGCTGCCGGTAAGCAGGCGGAGAACGACGCCGCGCGCGCGGACAAGGAGACCGCCGAGCTCTCCGAGCTCGTCGCCAAGGCGAAGATCGAGTACGTTCGCACGGAGAGCGAGATCATGGCCATCTCCAAGGACTCCGGTCTGATGTCCAAGGAGGAGGTGACGGACGCCGACATCGCCGCCGTCGTGTCGCGCTGGACCGGCGTTCCCGTCGCCAAGCTCGTGGCGTCCGAGAAGGCCAAGCTGTTACAGCTCGAGGCGGAGCTGCACACGCGCGTGATCGGGCAGGAGACCGCCGTGACGTCCGTCGCGGAGGCGGTGCAGCGCTCGCGCGCGGACCTCTCCGACCCCAACGGCCCGGTGGCGTCCTTCATGTTCCTCGGCCCCACCGGCGTGGGTAAGACGGAGCTCGCCAAGGCGCTGGCCAACTACCTGTTCAACTCGGACACCGCGCTGATCCGCCTGGACATGTCCGAGTACATGGAGAAGCACTCCGTGGCGCGGCTGATCGGCGCCCCCCCCGGGTACATCGGCTACGACGAGGGCGGCATGCTCACGGACGCCGTGCGCCAGAAGCCGTACTCCATCGTGCTCTTTGACGAGATTGAAAAGGCGCACGTCGACGTCTTCAACGTGCTCCTGCAGATTCTGGACGAGGGGCACTGCACGGACACGCAGGGCCGCACGGTTTCCTTCCGCAACTGCCTGATCATCATGACCAGCAACCTCGGCTCGGACGAGATCGCGTTCGGGGACAAGCCGCGCAGGGGCAGGCGGGGCGAGAGCATCAAGGAGAAGGTGATGGGGCACGTGCGCTCGCACTTCCGCCCCGAGTTCATCAACCGCCTCGACGAGTTCATCGTCTTCGAGCCGCTGTCGCACTCGCAGATCATGGAGATTGTGCAGCTGCAGTGCAACAAGCTCGCCGAGCGCGTCGCCGGCCAGCGCATGAAGCTGGAGCTCGAACCGAGCGCCATCGACTACCTCGCGCGCAAGGGCTTCGACCCCACGTACGGCGCGCGCCCGGTGAAGCGCGCCATCCAGGCGGAGCTGATCCAGGTGATGGCCAACCAGCTCCTGCGCGGCGTCTTCGAGGAGGATGACACCATCATCGTCTCCGCGGACAAGGACGGCCTCGCGCTCACGTCCGGCCCGAAGATCGTGCGCGAGACGCCGAAGGACGAGGGCGACAGCGACGACGACGTCCCGGCGCCGGCCAGGAAGCCCGCGTTCATGAACGTCATGAACGGATCGTCGATGGGCCAGTTCATGGGCGGCGCGCCCAACGGCGGCGGCGACGGCGGCGGGTTCCTTTGAGAGACTTTTTTTTTCAGACTCTCAAACGCGAGGGCGCGAAAACGGGCGCGGGCGCGCCCGCCGCGCCCGCGCAACTATACAACGACTATCAACCTGTGACTTTGAAGGCGCAAGTGGGGATGTAGGAGAAACGCGGGATACCCCCCCGCACACGTAGACGGCCTTATGCCGCATTTTTTACGACGAATCAGTCGAACGACATCGTCGCCAGCGAAGCTCGCCTTTTCATCGCAACCTCTCTGTCTACCCCGGGGACATCTCCATGTCGTCGTCCCCCTCGTCATCCTCCGCCGCCACGGGCACGTCCTTTCCCCCGGGCTGGTCCGCGTACGGCGCAGCCTGGAGCGGCTCGTACGAGACGAAGTTGTACGGCGGCATGGTCACCGCGCACTGGTCGATGAGCGCGAGCGTGAGCATCTCCTGCGCGAAGGTATCGTCCGGTCGCAGCGAGAGCGCTCTGTGATAGCACTCGATCGCCTCGGACATGTTGGTCTGGAAGTTTCCCTTGAGCTGGTGCGTGAACCCGAGCGCAGTGTGCGTCCCCGCGCACCGCGGCGCGAGCGACAGCGCGCGCTCGTACCACTCGATGGCGGAGTCGAAGTCGTTCATCTTGCGGTAGGCGTGCGCGACGTTCACCACCGACGCTTCCCACTCGTCCGTCAGCGGGTGCGGAACCAAAGCGATGGCGTCCAGGAGGTGCTCGACGGCTTTCGCGTAGTCCTTGTTGCGGTACGCCAGCACGCCCAGCTCGTTGTGCACGAGCGGGTCCGCGGGGCAGATCCCGCGGCTCTTCTCGAAGAACTGCTCCGCCAAACTCAGGTTGTTCGCGCGCCGGTACTCCATGCCGATGCACAGCACGGGCAGGTGGCACCCCGGGAACAGCCGCGCGGCGGTGCGGTAGGCGGCCATGGCCTGGTCGGACTCGTCCTGCGCGGCGAAGGCGTGCCCGAACCCGATCCACGCGGGCACGAACGCGCCGTCCAGCGCGGTCGCCTTGGAGAAGAACCGCCGCGCCGCGTCGAAGCGCCGGACGCAGTAGTAGTAGCACCCCACGGCGAACCATGAGACGGCGCGCGTCGGGTACTCCTCCACTAACTCGTGCGCGCGCAAGTACAGCTCGTTTTTTTTCCGCAGCTCCACCGTCACCGCCAGGTACACGGGTAACGCCTTGAGCTGGAACGGGTCGCGTTCGCAAATCTCGACGCACGCGTCGTGGCACTTCTGGAAGTCACCGCGGTGGTAGTACCACTCCGCGCGCGCCAGAGCCACCTCGCCGTTATCGCGCAGCGCCAAAAGCTCCGCGGGAAGCGACGCGAGCCTTTCCCGCCGCGCGCGCGCTTCGTCCGACGTCTCAAACCGCGGCGCGCTCTCGTCCCCGCTCTCGTGATTTCTGATTTCCTCCAGCATCTCCAGCCCGCTCTCGAGCTCGGGCTCGTCGTACTTCTTGCCCATCGAGGTGTACAAAAACCGCAGCCACTCGTCCTCCGGGTCGAACGCCAGCGAGCCGATCAGAGAGCGTTCCTCCTCGGCGGAGAGCGCGTGGTTGGATAACAGCGCTTCGAGCGCGGCGTAGCAAAACGGATCCGCCTCCAACGCGGCGACGTACCACCGTCGCGCCAGCGGTCGGTTCTCCAGCGCCTCGTGCGCCTGCGCGCGGAGCAAAGACATGGCGGACGCGTGGGAGATTTTCTTCGTCTTCGTCACGCTCTCTTCGTCATCCGCGGCGGAGATTTCGGAGATTTCGGAGCTCTCGCCGTCGCCCAGCGCGGCGAGGCACTCGTCCCACTCGCGCGTCGCCGCCAGACACCGCGCGGCGAGCAATCGGAACCGCGGCGCGTTTTTTCTCACCGCGGGGACGTCCCGCGCGGGGACGTCCCCGCCGTCCACCAGGCCCGCCCCGCGCATCACCGTCAGCGCGCGGCGGTGGTGCTTCCCCGCGAAAAGCGCCTGGCAGTACAGAAACAGATCGTCGGGGTCCTTTGCCTCCCCGTCCCCGCTCATGCTCACGAGCTTGTCCGCGAAGAACACCGCGGAGTCGTCCAGGTGCTTCTCCAGGCAGTCCCGGACCACCGAGCGGAGCTTCTCGAGCGTCGCGCGGGGAACGCGCGGCGCGAGCGGGGGGGCGTCCATGGTGCCCGCGCGCGCCCACGGGAGATCTGGCGCTCGATCGCGCGAGGATGAGATTTTTCCAGACGGCACCGCCTAAACACGAAAGCCGGATCCGTCCCTCGAGCGTTCGAATCCGGTCCACCGCCGAGGGCTCGAACCCCTCGGGTCGCGCGCCTCGCCGAAGGTCTCGCGCGGTACGACCACACGGAACTGCCGCTCTCCGACGCGCGGCGCGTGTTTGGCCTTCGCTGGACGACCACCGCGAAGAAGCGTCCGAGGATTTTGAAACCTGACGCGACAGCGAACCGCAAAAAAAGTTGGCACACCGGACGCACATGGCACCCAGCTCCGGGTCCGGCGCCTTGAAGAAAACGCGTCGTCCGCAGCAGCCACGTGGCTGGTGCGTTCACTTTTTATCCGCGCACGCGATGGCCGCTTCCATGGCTGCTTCCACCCGCTCGTGCGCGCCCCGCGCCCTCGCCGGTCGGAGCCACGCCTCCCGGCCCGCGCCCGCGCGCCGCGCGCTCGTGACGCGCGCCGCGGAGGCTGGCGTGCCCACCATCTTCGGCGCGCCGGGCTCGCGGACCCAGATCGTCGAGTGGGCGTGCCTCGAGCTCGGCGTGGAGTTCAAGAGCGTCACGCTGAACCGCGCGATCATGAAGTCCGCGGAGTACAGAGCCGTGCACCCCTTCGGCAAGATCCCCGGCATGAAGGCGGCGGACGGCGAGACCGGCATCTTCGAGTCCGGCGCGCTCATGCTGTACGTCGCGGATTTGTCGGGATCGCTCGACACGCCCGAGAAGCGCGGCGCCGCGGCGTCGTGGGTCATCTGGGCCAACGCCACGATGTGGCCCGCGCTGGAGGCCAGCAGGGGGCAGTGCGACATGGAAGCGCTGTTCGGACCGGTGGACGCCATCCTGGGGAACCAAAACTGGCTGCTGGGCGAGGACTTCTCCATCGCCGACGTCGCCGTCGGCGCGTACATCAAGTACGGCCAGATGTTCTTCGGCATGCGGGTACCTAAGACGATGCCCAACCTCGCGCGGTTCATGGCGGACATCGAGCAGAGGGACGCGTTCAAGAGCACCGTCGCGGGGGGGTAGATGCGTGACGACGAGATGCGTGACGACAAAAAGGCGCGGTTCACCGTTTTCTTAGTACTATGATGCGCGCTCTTTGTGATCGAACGATACCCTCTCTCCTCGAAAACGCGCGCGTTCATTCCGGCCGGTTCAGAGATTGGCCCCCGGGCGGCGGCGACGCCGGCGCGTAGGGCGCCGCCGCCGCGTCGAACGCGTCCACCAGCCCCGCGCGCGGCCCCGCCGGGACGAGCTCGACGTCCCCGGCGCGCACCGGAGGCGGCGGCGACGACGGCGGCGGCGACGGCGGGATCGGGATGGTCGGCGCCGGCGGCTCGGCGGCCCAATGGTTGGGCTCCGCGCCGCGCGGCGCGGCGGGGTCCCGGTTCCGCGGCGGAGTCTCTCCGTACGGCGCCGGCCTCTCCGCGTACGCCGGCCTCTCCTCGACGTACCCTCGCGGGTCCCCCGCGTCCGGCTCGTCCTCGAACTGCGCGTAGGGGTTGGCGCGCGTCGCCGGCGCGCGCGCGGCGGCGCCGGCGCCGGCGGCGGTGCCTCTTTCGGCGCTGGGCGCGTTGGGCGACCCGCCGAACGACCGCATCCCCCGCCCCGCGTCGCGCAGCCACGCGGGGACGAGCCTCTGCCCCGTCGCCGAGGACCGCCGCACCGCCAGAGCGGCGACCCCCACGCCGATGATCACGCCCACAAGCACGAAGAAGCCGACAATCTCGCCCGCGCCGATTTTCGGGCGCGACGACGAACCGCCCGAATCCGACCCCGGGAACGTCCCGCCGTGGTTCTTCCCCAGTCTCAAGTTGCCCGCGCTCACCGAAACATGCGCGATGCCTTCTTCGTCGGCGGCGCCCGCGACGATCTCGGGAAGCACCACCGACACCTCCGCCCCGCTCAAGAGCGCCGCCTCGAACGCCAGCGCGTCCTCGTTGCGCAGCGTGAACGTCGGCACGGTCGTGTTGAAGGGCACCGCCGAGGCGGTGAGCGTCTCCACGTTTGGGCTCTCGAGGCCGACGATCACGCCCAGCGCCTGGTTCGCCTCCATGTCGCGCACAAAGTTTGTGTACGGGTGCGCGCACCGCAGGTCGCGCTCCATCACGAACACCACGCGACCGGCGACGTCCACCTTCAGGAGCGGCGCGTCCTCAAAATCCAGGTACCGCAGGTACGTCTGCGTCTCCTCCGCCTCGTCCGCCAGCCGGTCGCACTGCAAACACGTCCTCCACGACTGGCACACCTCCGCCGTTCGCACGAGGAGCGTCTCCGCGCGCACCGCCGGGTGCGAAACCGGGTTGAAGTTGGCTTGGCCGGCGGCGCACATGAATCGCTCGTCGTCGTCGCCGTCGAAACCGCACACGCCATCCGGCGCCGTGAGTAACGAAAAAGCCGTCTCCTCCATCTCCGACGTGTTGGGCACGTAGTACCCCGCGGCGTGCGCGTGCGGGCCGATGGCGGCGTCGCCGTCCATCCCGATGGCCGGCAAATCCGCGCGCGCGTCGGTGGCGCCGTGCAGCGCGCGCATCGCGCACGCGAACGTCACCGAGAACACCGGCTTCGTACGGCGCAGGCTTTGGCCGGGAGCGACGTCCGCGATGGCATACATGTGCGGCGCGAGGTACGGCGAGTCCGGCATGACCAGCAGAGATGCGCTCGCGCCCGTGGCCTCCGCGACGGCGGCGTACTCCTCGTATGACGTGAAGCACGAGAAATCCTCCAGGAACACGACGGCGATGAAGTCTCTGCCAAACGCCGCGCGCGCGTCGGCGAGGACATCCGAGGACTGCGCCACAGCGACGCCATCCACCGTCGCGGACGCGTTAATTGATGTCGAGACGCCGCCGACGCGAGCCCAGAGCTGCGCGAACTGCGTGGACGCGCCGCCCGCGAGGCACGGGCCGCACGCGCCGTCGCCGTCGTTCGCCGCCGCGCACTCGTCCGAGGGCACCATTAAAACGAGGCGGTTGCCATTCGAAGGCAGCGGCAGACCCCGCCAGGGCGCGGGGTTGAACACCGCCTGACCGGCGTCGCAGTAGAAGTGGTCCGCGTCGTCGCGCCACACCAGCACGGGCGCCGGCCCGAACTCGACTTCGGCGTCGGCGAAGAAATCCGGCCCGGCGCCGCCAGCGAGTTCGGGCGTCTTCAATTTCAAGAAGTGCGACCCGTGCGCCCGCGACTCGTCGCGCGCGTGCTCGAGCATCTCCGTGTGCGGCCGCATGAGCGAGAAGAACGGGATGGTGAGGTCGAAGGGGACCTGGTACGGGCCGGCGTAGTACCAGTTCGAGACGTCCGCGCGCGTGCCGTGCACGATGGCGACCGCGCCGGCGTCCTGCGCGAGCTTCGCCCAGCTCGAGAAATGCGGGAAGCACCCGTAGTTGAAGTCGTCCTCGTCCTCGTCATCCTCCGGGTCGGCGAAGAGGGCGATTTTGCCGGTCAAGTCCTCCGTGAAGGGGTCAAGCGTTCCGTCGCCGACTCTAGCCCAGCAGTCGACCGCGCACTCCTCGTACTCGTCCTTCGTGCACGCGGGGACGAACTCGGCCGCGACCAGCTCAGCCTCCGTCGCGGCGGCGGCGGTCGGGCCGAACGTCGCCGTCTTCGACGGCATGGGAAACTCGTACCCGTTCGGCCCGCCGGGCTTCCACGGCTCCTCCACGGTGAGGTACGTCAGGCGCGGGTCGGGGAACTGCTCGTCGTCCTCGCGGTACATGGGAATGTGCATCGTGTCGATGCTGCTCAGGGTACCGCTCGACTTGAACGTGTCGAAATCTGTCTTCTCCATCGTGCACACGGGCACGGCTTGATTGTACGAGCCGGACGTGATGTGGCCGACCATCTGCTCGGGGATCTTGCCAGCCCTGCCTTCGCCCCAGATGACCCCGACCGCGCCCGCGGTGACCACCGCGTCGACGCGGCGCTGGAAGTCCTCCAGGTAGTAGATGTACGGGTCCTTGTAGTCGCCGTCGTCGCTCTCGTACGTGCCGAAAAGGCACGCCGAGCCTTGAATCACCGCGATCTTGCCACTCACCGCGACGAGATCAGCGGCGTTGAACGTGAACGAGCTCCGGGTGACGTCGCCGTCCGCGTTCTCGGCCTCGCACGTGTCCGCGTCGAGCCCCACGACCATGGCATCAGCGTTCGTCTTGTGGAACGCCTCCGTGGTGTTGGTCAGGTGGTACTGCGGCGCGCACGGATGCTTGGCGCCATCCGACGTGCTGACGTACGTGTAGTCCGCGCGCACGGGCGAGATGGCGACCAGCGCGAGGGCAAGCGCGGCGCACGCGAACCGCCGCCCGCCGGCAAGGAGCGTTCCGCCGCGCGGCGGGGCCGCCATCGCGAGCTTCGAGTCTTTCTTCTCGGGACCCGCGTGCACAGCACAGTGACGTCGGGAGTGTCGAACACGACTTTCGAAAGGACACGTTCGCGTCAAAAAGAACAACGCCGAACGACGTGGGCACGTGGGACGTGGCAGTCGAAAACGCGTGCGATGGCAGCGTCGATTCAGACGTGCATCCGGAAAAGCGAATCCTTCGGGATGCTGCGTCAGATCGCCGACGCGTCGCGTGGTGCTCGAGGCGCTCGCCGCGATGTTCAAGAAATGCGTGTCCTCCGGGAGCCACACGCAGCTCTCGAAATCGGACGCGAAGAAGCTGCGGAAGGCTGCCGCGGAGACCATGGGCGTTGACGAGGCCCTGCTGGAGCGTTCGGGCCTGATGCCGCCCAAATCTGACGTCGTCGTCGGGAAACTGAACAACGCCAAAGTCTACTGCGTGAACGACCAGCCTCTGTTCTTCGACCCGAACGGCAAAGGCGGGCGGATCCTTCCCACGGTGTACACGCTGTGGGCGATCCCCGAGGCGATGCCGCGCGGCATCGTCACCTACAGCGAGGTCTCCCCCAAGGTCCTGGGAGGCGCGGACCTGATGTTGCCCGGCTTCATCATTTCCGATGCGGAATTCGACGACGGCGAGAAGAGCGAGTGGGCGGAGACGTCGTTCGCGGCGGGCGACGTCTTGGCGCTGCGCGCGCGCGGCAACCCCCACGCGTTCGCCATCGGCGAGATGGCGGTGAGCAAGGCCGAGGCGGAGGCGTGCGGCATGAAGGGCCGGGGGCTCAAGGTCATGCACCACTACCCCGACGCGCTCTGGGCGATGGGGGACAAATCCACGCCGGGCGAATCGTTTCGCCCGGAGCGCGTGTTTCGCGCGCCGCGCTCTTCTTCGTCCGCGGCGGAGGATGAAAAAGCAGCGCCAGAGGCACCGGGTTCGGGCGCGACGTCCGGCGACGCGGCGGCGACGCATCTGGAGAAGATGCGTCTGTCGGAGGACGAAGACGACACCCGAAGCGCGGACGAAGACGAATCGCGGACCGACTTTTTAGTTGGAGACGACGCGTCGCCGACGACGGCCGTCGCGTCCGACGCGCCGCGAACCTGCGAACCGGGTCTCCCTCCCATCGACGTCTCCGCGCCCGGGGGCATGGATTCGATGTTCGAGCGTTTGTTCATGTCCGCGCTGGCGTTTCGTCTGAAGGACGGCGACTTGCCGATGCGGTGCGAGCTGTTCTACGCCAACCTGCTGCTTCCGTCGCGGCCGCCGGACGTCACGCTGGACCTGAAGAAGAGCGCGTTCAAGAAGCAGCAGAAACTCTTTGCGGCGTTTGAGAAGAAGAAGCTCGTCGCGGTGAAAAAAGTGCACGGGCACGAGTGCGTCGCGCGCGTGGACCGGGACCACCCTTTGTACCTCGAGTTCGTGCGGGCGGCGCGCGACGCGGGCGCCGGGACGTCGGCGTCGGCCGAGCCCGGCGACGCGGGCGCGACCGCCTCGGCGACGACGAGCGGCGAAGAGCGCGCGGGAACGACTTTCGACGAAAAAAAAAACGCCTCCGGCTCCGGCGCCTCCGTCGTCGCGACGAATGCGTATCGCGCGTCCACGGCGTACCGCCCTCTGTTCGGCGCGCGCGCGGTCGGGAACAAGGACCGGCTGTACGACGAGCGCGAGTGCATAGAGGCTCTCCGCGAGTACTGCGAGCTCCACGATCTGTTCGTGGCCGACGAAGACGAGACCTCCGCGGCGGATGCGGAGAAAGACGTTAACGACGTCTCCGCTTCGTCGCGCGTGGTGACGCTCGACGCTCTGCTCGGGAAGGAGCTCTTCGGGAAGAAAGAGGCGGAGGGACCGGGTTCGCGTTTGGCTTTTCGTCTGGTGGTCCCGCGCCTGCTCAAGAAACTCACGAAGCACGTCGTGGTTTCCGTGACGCGCGGCTCCGAGACCAGCACGGTGGTGCTGAAGCGCGCGCTGCGGCCGATCAAGGTGCGCGTCGAGCGGCGCGGCGGGCGCAAGCACGTCACCTCCGTCAGCGGGCTGGAGGATTTCGCGGTGGACCCGGAGGCGTTCGCGAGCGCCGCGCAGAAGTCGTTTTCGGCGGCGACCTCCACCGCGAAGCTGCCCGGCAATAACGAGACGGGCGTCGAGATCAGCATCCAGGGGAACGTGCTGAGGGAGCTCGTGCGCGCGCTGCGCGCGGAGTGGGGGATCCCGGGGAAGTACATCGAGACGGAGGACAAGAGCAAGTGAACGTGTGTTGGAACGAAGTGTTTTTTTTTTCAAACTTCGTTCGTCTCGTCCGAGTTCCAAAAGCGCGTCTTGGTTTCCCGCGCTCTCGCGCGCGCACTTCTCTTCGCACCATGAGCGACTCGAGAGTCTCACTCCTGATCAACGGCCTCGGGGGCGGCGTGCTCTCCTGCGTCCTCTTCAACAACGCGCTCGCCACCGTCCAGACCTCGCGCCGCAGGCGTCGCGAGCGACGCACCACAGCCAAGCCCGTGGTACGTCGCCCTTCGTCTCCTCCGAGGCTCTTTTCGTTTCCCGCGCGTCCGCGTCGGCCCCCGCGCTGACCCCCGCGCCCCCGCGACCGTCCCCAAACCGTCCCCAGCTCTCCTCGTGGCTGTCCCTCGACATGGACAAAGCGGACTTGCTCGGCTTCTACGGCGACGGCGACCATGTGCAGCGCCGCGGGGAAACCCGGAGCCGCGCGTCTGTCTGTCTGGGCGCGAAAGGCGTCGCCAGAGCCTTCGCGTTCCTCTACCCGCTCTCGCTCGTGGGAAGGCTCGTGAAGCGCAAGGTCTCCCGGGCCGCGCACCGCGTCGCCGACCACGCGGCGGACCGCGTCGCCGAGCGCGCCGCGCGGATCCTGCGCGACGAGCGCATCGCCGAGGAGCAGGCGAGACTCGCCCTCGCGGCTGACGCGCGCGCGGACCCGCTCGAAGAAGAGCGAGACCCGAAAGACGAATCCTCCGGCGAGGATTCCGCCGCGGACGACGCCGCGGACGACGCCGAGGACGACGCCGCGACCGCCGACGTCGCGCTTCAGTGCGAGATGGAAGAAGAAGCGAAGAAGCCTGCGACCCTCTCCGACGCTCGGAAAGCCACCACAGAGAGAGAGGAAGACGCGTTCGGTGCTTCCCCCGCGACACCGGAGAGGACGACGACGACGGAGCCCCGCGGCATTTTTCCGCGGACGATTAACCCGCGACCCGCGCTTTCCCCGCCGCCCTCGGGGTGGGACTTCGTGTCCGAGGACGGCGCGTGAGACCGCCTCACGCGCGTCTCGCGCATCGAAGGCAGAGGCGAGCGTCGAGAGAGGTGGAGAGAACGACGCCTAAGCGCGCGCCGCGTCCGCCGCGGCGCGCGTGAATAACAGACGGGAAGACGAGCGACGAGAGCGCGCGCGAACGAAGAGCGCGTCTCCTTTGACGACCCCTTTTTCAAGAAGTTTTTTGTGTTCTGCGTGACACGTGATTCGCGCGTTCCTCTCCATTTCGCGACGGTTCGGCACGCCGGAAAGAGCGGCGGCTTCCCGGCGGCTGCTGCTCATTTCTCCACCGCCGCCGCACCTCCGAGACGCGCGAGGGCACCATGGAGATGGAATTCTGGGGCGCGGTCATCCCGCCCGGCATGACCCTGAAGGTGGAGGTGGAGGAGGCGGAGGAGTTCGTGCACGTCACGCAGGTGGCTCTGGCGGCGGACGCGAAGCCCGGCCGATGCGCGCTCGCGATCGTCGTCGGCGACGGGGATCCGCACGTGCTGTGCACCCTCGACAAGGGCAAGTGCGACCAGGTGGGCTTGGACATCGTCGTGGACGAGAATTTCTCGCTCAAGAACCACGGCCCCAACCCGCTGCACCTCACCGGCCTGCGTCAGACCACCGACGGCATCGACGCGGCCGAGGAGGAGGATGAGATCGAGCGACTCGCCGCCATGCGCGCGATGGAGGACACCGACGACGAGGACCAGGACACCTCGTCGGACGACGAAGGCGAGGACGCGGAAGAGGGCGAACCCGAGGGAGACGACGCGTCCGAGGGAGACGAGGACGAATCGGAAGAGGAGGGCTCCGAGGGCTCCGAGTCCGAGTCCGACGAGGAGGCGGACGGCGTCCTCGGCCAGCTCGTGGAGATGTTCAAGTCCGAGAATGGTCGCGACCCGAGCGACGCGGAGATGAAGCAGTGGGCGGCGACGCTGCGCGACGCCGCCGAGGCGAACGGGAGGCTGGGCGAGCAGGCGGACGACGTGCTCGAGCAGCTCGTGGACATGTTCAAGGAGAAGAACGGGCGCGACCCGTCCGAGGCGGAGCTCGCGCAGTGGGCCAAGACGCTCAAGGAGGCCGCCGCGGAGGGAGACGACGAAGACGGCGACGAGGACGGCGACGAGTCGGAGTCGGACCTGGAGTTCGGCGCGGACGACCTGCCCAAGGAGGAGGAGGAGGATTACGGCGACTCCGACGAGGAGGACTCCGACCTGGAGGACGTGAAGGAAGAGGGCGTCGTCATCCAGAGGGTGGATGCGTCGGCCGAGAAGAAGGCGTCGGCGAAGAAGAAGGCGCCCGAGCCCGAGTCCGAGTCTGAGGCGTCCGAAGACGAAGACGACGACGACGACGACGACGACGACGACGACGACGACGAAGACGACGAAGACGACGACGACGACGACGACGACGACGACGAAGACGACGACGAAGAAGAAGAAGAAGA
>ENA-OUOG01003073-OUOG01003073.1-marine-metagenome-genome-assembly--contig:-NODE-3073-length-16199-cov-5.000558_pt1 | contig 16199 bp, 14 predicted proteins | sample MGYA00248635_ERZ508505 | MGnify/ENA primary metagenome ERZ508505 (study PRJEB26176, sample SAMN06267871) | marine metagenome | isolation source: Saanich Inlet, British Columbia, Canada | place: Pacific...
ATCCCCTCAAGCAACTTAATAAAGAGTATGGCCAGCTTCTGGAGCAGGCGATGAACGCCCAACGCAACGGCGATATCGAAGGCTACTCAAAGCTATCCGAAAAAGCCGATGCGGTATATAAAGAGATTCAACAACTGGAATCTCAGCGCTAGGAGCTGGCTTTGCATCTGATCAACTATCTCACACGTGTTCAATTTGGTTTTGGCAGCCTGACCTCTCTTCAGAGCGAATGCGACCTGCTATCAATCAAACGTCCGCTCATCATTACTGACAAAGGGGTGCGAGCGGCTGGGTTAATCGACCAAGTAGGCACCCAACTGAACGATTTTTCACAAGAGCAGATATTCGATCAGACACCACCCAACCCCAATGAAGCGACCGTGCGCTTGGCAGCGCAAAAGTACTCTGATGGCGGTTTCGACGGTTTGATTGCCGTCGGCGGCGGCTCAGCCATCGATCTAGCAAAAGGCGTTGCTGTATGTGCAACCCATGAGGGACCGTTAAGCCAGTACGCGTTAATTGAGGGCGGATTAAACCGTATCACCTCAGCAACTGCTCCGGTTATAGCCATCCCGACAACGGCGGGTACCGGTAGCGAGGTGGGTCGCGCCGGCGTTCTGATTCTAGATGACGGCCGCAAAGTTGGCGTCATCTCCCCTTATGTTATGCCGAAAGTTGCGATCTGTGATCCTGAGCTCACGCTTGGCCTGCCGCCCGCTCTCACCGCAGCAACCGGGATGGACGCCATCGCCCACTGCATGGAGACCTTCATGTCTCCGGCGTTTAACCCCCCAGCCGATGGTATCGCTCTGGATGGCCTGCGCCGGGGCTGGGCATACATCGAGCGGGCCACCCAGGATGGCAGCAACCGCGAAGCGCGCTTGAATATGATGAGTGCGTCAACGCAAGGCGCGATGGCATTCCAGAAAGGTCTAGGCGCGGTACATAGCCTGAGCCACTCGATGGGCGGCGTAGATCCGCGACTACACCACGGAACCTTAAACGCGATATTTATGCCGCTGATTGTTGAGTTCAACACACCTGCCGAGACAATGCAGCGTGAGCAGAAGCTGATGCGCATGGCCCAAGCAATGAACTTAGGTGCAGGTGAAACGGTAGTTGGCGCCCTCAACTCAATGAATGAACGCCTGGGCATGCCGAGCGGCCTGAGCGAAATGGGCGTCAGCGAGTCGCAGTTTGACCAGATTATAACCGGGGCGATGAAGGACCACTGTCACGCAACAAACCCAAGAGTTGCGACTGCTGATGAGTACCGCGAGATTCTTCAGCGCGCTCTTTAATCAGACGGCTGCTTGATCAACCCGCTCGCCGTTTTGGGTTAAGCAGAGGTCGGCAGGCAGGCTCGAGCTCAGCACAAGTTCAGCATTGACCATATCGTTGCCAAGCGCTTTGCGCCTAGCTTCCTGCGGTGAAAATCCATAGTGCAGCCAACGGTCGATCAGCCTGCGTTCCAGTTCAGACTTGCTCGGTTGCAGGAAAACACTGAGGTCAAACTGTGCTTTCAACTGACGCCAGACGGGTTTATCGAGCAGCAAGTAGTTACCCTCGACAACCACAATCGGGATCTCTCTCTCGAGCAACCCGCCACCAGGCACGGTGGCATCAAGACTCCTATCAAAAGTCGGATATCTGATATCGGTGCTTGCCGCACGAATCTGCGTGATCAGCTCAAGCAAACTCTCCGCGTCGAAGGTAGCGGGCGCACCCTTACGCTGTAATAAGCCCAAGGCCACCAACTCCTCGTTATCGAGATGATAGCCGTCCATAGGTACCAGGGCAGCCTGATCTGAAGCCGCTGCATTCAAATGATCAACGACCGCAGCCGCCAACGTCGACTTGCCCGACCCAGGCGGGCCCACAATCGCGACAAGCAGCCGCTCTCTCTGAGTTTGAGAGCGGTTAATTAGGTCAATAACAGCGCTGATATCTGAAGTCGACGCCGCCATATTTACACCGCGTTCACCAGTTCTTCAGGGGGCTCCTTGGCACCCACCATAAAGGCTACCGCGTCATTCATTTCATACTCATCTGGACGGATCACACAAAGACGTGTGCCTAAGCGGTGAATATGAATACGATCAGCCACCTCAAACACGTGCGGCATGTTGTGACTAATTAGAATAACCGGCAAGCCGCGCGCTTTAAGCTCTTTGATGAGATCCAAAACCCGGCGACTCTCTTTTACACCCAAGGCGGCGGTTGGCTCATCTAGAATGACCACCTTCGATCCGAACGCGGCGGCGCGTGCAACCGCCACACCTTGGCGCTGTCCACCGGAGAGGGTTTCCACCGCCTGCTGGATATTTTGAATGGTCATCAGACCAAGCTCATTGAGCTTTTCGCGAGCGAACGCCTCCATTGCAGGCTTGTCCAGGCGGCGGAAGAGGCTTCCCATAATGCCCGGCTTACGCAACTCACGACCCATGAACATGTTGTCAGCGATGGAGAGTGCAGGTGACATCGCTAGTTGCTGGTAAACGGTCTCTATACCCTGATCGCGTGCATCAAGCGGCGAGGTAAAGTTAACGCGCTGACCTTCAAGATAAATTTCGCCAGCATCGGGCACCAGAGCTCCGGATAGCGCTTTGATCAGCGTTGACTTACCAGCACCGTTATCACCAATAACAGCGAGAACCTCACCGGGGTAAAGCTCAAAGTTACAGTGGTCCATAGCCGTTACATGGCCATAGCGCTTAAGCAGATTTACAGCTTTTAAAATAGGTTCTTGATTACTCATCACACTGTCGCCTTTCTGATCCACTGATCCACTGATACTGCGGTAATTATCAACACACCAATCAGCAAGTAGGTCCACTGCACGTCAACACCTAACAGCCTTAGACCCAGACTGAATACACCGACAATAAGTGCACCAAAGAGCGGACCCAACACCGAACCGCGTCCACCGAACAGCGATATACCACCGATCACCACCGCCGTGATCGACTCAATGTTGGCGAACTGACCAACAGTAGGAGAAACCGAGCCGAGGCGACCGATCATTGCCCAGCCCGCGAAGGCACAGATCAAACCCGCCACCATATAGACAGAGATCAGAACCTTGTCAGTTTTAACACCGGAGAGTTCCGCCGCATCCTTGTCATCACCGATAGCGTAGACATGACGTCCCCAAGCGGTGGAGCTCAGCACATAGGCGAGCAGCAAGAACAGCAGAATCATAAAGACCACACCGTAGGTGAAGACAGCGCCGCCTATTTTGAATTTTTCACCAAAGAACTGCAGCAGAGGGGCCATCTCAGCCACATCCTGTGCACGAATTGTCTCGTTGGCGGAATAGAGAAAGTTGGTTGCTAGGGCGATCTGCCACATACCCAGAGTCACGATGAATGGCGGCAATTTATAACGCGCCACCAGCAAACCGTTCAAATAACCAATGAACGTACCGCAAGCCAAACCACAGAGCACGCTGAGCTCAGCGGGCAATCCGTAGCGGAAAGTAAATTGACCCATTACAACCGAGGAGAGCACCATAATGGCACCAACCGAAAGATCGATACCCGCGGTCAGGATTACAAGCGTCTGCGCAGCTGCAACGATGCCGACAATCTGCACCTGCTGGAGAATTAACGTCAGCGCGAACGGAGAGAAAAATTTAGAACCCGCCAAAATACCAAAAACAACAATCGACAGGGCCAAAACGATCAGGGGGACAACCCAGGGAGAACGGTGCAGTATATGCTGCATTGTACGCAGCACCCCACCCTCTTCCGGCTCAAATTGAGCAACCGTCGTTTTGGCAGCGCCAAGTGACTGCTCATATTCGAGCGGTTTGTTGGAGTTCGCAGACATAGGAATTCTCGAGTACTTTTTAAAAAGGTAATAAAAAACGAATAGCACGCTGCGGGTCATTGCGACCACACAGCGTGCTAGGTACTGCTTTGGGTGATTAGTTACCCCAGCAGAGTTCCAGACCTTCTTTCACAGAGATCGACTCAACACCTGATACTGGCTTATCAGTAATCAGTGCAGCGCCTGTGTCGAAGAAGTTCTTACCGGCAGTCATAGCGGGTTTCGTGCCGTTATCAGCCCAAGCTTTGATTGCCTCTACACCCAGCGCAGCCATGCGCAGTGGGTACTGCTGAGACGTCGCGCCGATAACACCATCGCGTACGTTACGTACACCGGCACAGCCACCGTCAACTGAGGTGATCAGAACGTCGTTCTCACGGCCAATCGCCTTGAGTGCTTCATACGCACCTGCAGCCGCTGGCTCGTTGATAGTGTAAACAACGTTAATCATAGGATCTTTCGCCAGCAGGTTCTCCATTGCACGGCGGCCACCCTCTTCGTTGCCGTCAGTCACATCATGACCTACAACACGTGGGTCAGTTTCGTCACCCCACTTGTTTGGATCGCCCAGATCGATACCGAAGCCTTTCATAAAGCCCTGGTTACGCAGAACGCCAACTGTTGGCTGAGAGACGTTGATGTTCAGGAACGCGATTTTCGCGTCTGCAGCAGCAGCGCCCAATGTCTCTTTCGCCCAAGCACCGATCAGCTCACCGGCAACAAAGTTATCCGTTGCAAAGGTAGAGTCAGCTGCGTCGATTGGATCAAGAGGCGTATCCAGTGCAATGACCGCTAGACCGGCGTCACGCGCCTGCTTTACTGAAGCAGTGATACCTGAAGTATCAGACGCAGTCAGCAGGATACCGCTCGCGCCATCAGCGATACAGGTCTCGATAGCCTGTACCTGAGTTTCATTATCGCCATCGGTCTTGCCTGCGTAAGCTTTGAGCTCGACACCGATCTCTTCCGCCTTCGCCAGCGCACCTTCACGCATTTTTACGAAGAATGGGTTAGTGTCGGTTTTAGTGATCAAACACGCAGATACTTTGCTGTGGCCACCGGCCATTGCAGCGCCAGACATTGCAGTTGCAGCAACAGTTGCCGCGATGATGGTTGCAAGTTTAGACATGATTAACTCCTAGTTTTTGTTATGGATGTTAATGACTGAATTTAGATTGTCTGTTTTCCGTAGTTCAGCCGAACTACGCCGGCAAACACTCGGGTTTTTACCCGTTAGGGTGATGCCACTCTAGAGGATCAAAATCTGCACTGTCAATAATTAATTCAAAATTAATTAATAACCCATTGACGCACTTTTCTTTCGCATTTAAGTTGAAAAGACAACAATAATTCATCAAAGGTGTAGACTGCCGACCTGACACAGGCGGATCTATTTTTAACATGAGCCCAAGACGCAGTTTTGACGACACAGCCCAATCAGCGCGGATTAGAGGCACTAATCTAACGACTGTTCGCGGGATTAACGAGCGCCTCGTCTTGCACCTTGTGCGAACTCATGGGCAGCTAACAAAAGCTGAAGCGACCCGGCTCACAGGGCTTTCGGCAAACGCCATCTCAGTAATTTTTCGAGCACTTGAGCAGGATGGCTACCTACTAAGAGGAGAGCCGATTCGCGGGCGTATCGGACAACCTTCGGTGCCTATGCGGCTAAATCCTGAAGCTCGCTACTTTGCAGGCCTGTACGTTGGGCGAAGAGCTTATCGCCTAGTTATAATCGACTTTACGGGCAACATCCTCGCTCGACTGACCGAGCTACATGAATACCCAACGCCTCACACAATGCTAGATTTTGTTGAGCGCAGCCTCCCTGTCGCGCTGCAGCAAGCAGAGATCGATAAAACCCAACTCAACTCTTTCAACATCGCTTGCCCAGAAGAGCTCTGGAGCTGGACCGATGAGTTGGCGATATCGCCACAAGAGATGGAGCCCTGGCGAACCTTTGACACTGTTGCCGAGACATCTCGGTTAGTCGGACTGCCTGTTGCGATGGAGAACGACGGCACCGCGGCCTGTCGTGCCGAACAGGTTTTAGGCAATAAGCATGCAGCCATGGATTGGGCATACTTTTACGTTGAAAGCTTTATTGGTGGTGGAGTCGTGTTAAACGGGAGTGTCTATCAAGGGCGGCGAGGCCATGCAGGAGGGTTTGGTCCCCTGCGTGTACCTGATCAACCCGAGGGCAATCGCCTACTAGACCATGCATCTCTGCTAACCCTTGAATCGATGATTAAAACGCATGAGCAGGACCCCATCACACGCCTGTACAGCGACAAACCTGTTTGGGACACGATCGAACAACCCCTGGAGCAATGGATCGCACGAGCCGGGAAAAGCCTGGCTTATGCCTTCATTTCAGCGCTAACTGTGATCGACTTCGAGGAGTTTGTCCTTGATGGCGCTATGCCAGTGGACGTACGCCAGCGACTCCTCGAGGAGGTCGAACAGCAGTGGAGTAAACTAGATCTGCAGGGCATCGACACACCCGCGATCTCCACTGGCACTTTTGGAGAGATTGCAGGCGCCTTGGGCGCCGCCGCAATGCAGATATCTAAAGAGTATATGATCGATCACAATCAGTTACTGCAACACAACAGCCTGCTCAACTAGCCAACCTTTAGCCAGCTTCGATTCTACTCAATATTTTGGATCTGAAAAGAGATCTTTAGATATTACTAATTATAAATCAATATATTACGTTTATTTCTAACGTATTTTTAAAATTTAACCCACCATTCAACCCACCACTTAGTTTGCCGTTACCATCCGAATGGGTTAATACTGGTGGCGATTCATCTTATCCATTGAAGAGACAATTACTGGGAAGATTAAGGTACAAATTTTTTAAAGCAGCGAGATCGGGGGAACTCGCCGCTCTTGACTCAAGCAATCAAAGCTTCCGCATGTTCCTCTAGTAAGCACTCGCCCTCGAGTCTACGGATATGCAGAGGAGCGCCCGCTTCCGAGCAGGTAACAAGCTGTGTAATGGACATTAAACCACCCCCTAGCAAGACCTCGAGTGAATTTTGATCGGTAGTCCATTCAAGTCTCAGTGAGCCAGTTGCGGGTAATTCACACGAATAGTGGTGGTCGAACAATCCCTTAAAAGTGGCTTCCCCTTGCGCTGAAGCTCGCAAGATATCAAATCTGTAGCAAGACTCATCGAGGGTCACTCTCAGGTCAGCACTCGCGGGATCAAAGAACGACAGTTCTACAGAGGTACCGGTAGCTAAGTTCAAGTGAGCATAGCCAGTACGCGCGCCTGTGTCAGTTTCAGCACACCATGTGTCATTAATTAATACTGATGAGCTAAGTTGATTTGTCGGCGCAGTTAGCGCTGAAAACTGTTGTTTCATGCGTACGCCGTCTCGCTGCTGAGAAAGCGTAAGCGTGCGAGCAGACGACATACTGCCTCGGTATGAGCTAGCTGGAAATTGGTTGGCGTATTTCCAATTACTCATCCACGCAATAGCAAGCCGTTGTTTCTCTGGCGCGTCAGACCAGCTCTGCGCAGCGTAAAAGTCGCGCCCCTCATCCATCAAAAGAATGGTTTCAGGTTGGTTCTCGTTGATAAAATTTTTACCATCGAACTCGCCCACAAAATACTGTGTAAACGAACCGAACGCTTCTTCACTGGCTCCGAGTCCTATCAAAAGTACCCAACGTTTTTCTGTCGTTCCCTCAACTTGAAGCTGGAATAAATCTGGGCACTCCCAAGGGTGTGCAGTATGAGCGCCATGACCTTCACCAAAGCGACTACAAAACTCCCAATCCAACAAGTTAGATGAACGATAAAAGTGCACTTCCTGGCTAACGGCCAGAGACATAATCCAGTGCTGTGACGCTTCGTGCCAAAACACTTTTGGATCGCGAAAATCTGATTTTCCAATTGTGCTTATCACAGGGTTTTTAGCGTATTTAATCCAGCTTCTACCGTTGTCGTGACTGTATGCAATACACTGCTCCTCAATGTAGCCCCGATCGAAACCTGGAGCATCACGATGACATGTATAAATAGCTACAAGGCCTGGTTTATCGGGAAAAAGCCCTGAGGTATTGTTAATATCGACCACTGCACTGCCTGAGAAGCAAGTGCCTAAGGCATCGGGCCAGAGTGCGATGTCAAGGTGCTCCCAGTTAACTAGGTCCCTAGTAACTGCATGCCCCCAGTGCATCGGTCCCCAGACAAGGCTGTCAGGGTGATACTGGTAGAAGAGGTGATATTCACCCTCAAAAAAGACAAGCCCGTTCGGATCGTTCAGCCACCCTGCCGGCGGCGTGAAATGCGCCTTGGGGCGAGTGTCAGTTAAAGTATTCATGAATTTGATTTCCGTACATCGCGAAACAGATGGGCCTGAGTTGGGTCAAATGTAAGGCTGACTTCCTGGTCCTCTGCGAAGATTGCATCCTCAGCTACTGATGCAATGATTCGACTCTCATCCTTGAGACTTAAATCCACGACCGTCTCTGTACCCAAGCGCTCGGTAATCACTACTTTGCCGTGCAGTTTACCTTCATGTGTATCAGTACAGAGGGTGAGATACTGGGGGCGGAGGCCTAATGACAGCTGCTCGCCTATGGTAGGCGCGTCTATAGTTGATGGTATCCAAATAGGATCTAGAGAGTTGCTTTGAACCTCTACTTCGCCCTCGCGGACAGCATTGACGCGCACTTCGATAAAGTTCATTGAGGGTGAGCCGAGGAAACCGGCGACAAATTTATTGACCGGGTTGTGATATAGATCCATCGGTGCGCCAATCTGCTGAACCTCGCCATCTTTAAGGACAACGATCTTGTCAGCCAGTGTCATCGCTTCCACCTGATCGTGAGTTACATAGATCATGGTAGCGTCCAGCTGTTTATGAAGTTTGCTGATCTCCATTCGCATATCCATACGCAGTGCCGCATCTAGGTTGGAGAGGGGTTCGTCAAATAGGAAGACGCTGGGCTGGCGTACAATGGCACGTCCGATAGCGACCCTCTGGCGTTGGCCTCCGGATAGCTGACTTGGACGTCGGTCGAGTAGATGCTCCATCTTCAGAATTCGAGCTGCCTCATTGACCTTCGATTCTTTCTCCTCCTGTGAGGCTTTAGCAATCGTGAGTCCAAATGCCATATTTTCGCGCACGGTCATGTGCGGGAAAATGGCGTAGCTCTGGAATACCATCGCAATTTTACGATCCTTGGGCTCAAGCTCGTTAACCACATGGCCGCCAATCTCTAGCTCACCGTCGGTGATATCCTCGAGTCCTGCGATCATTCGCAGCAGCGTTGATTTGCCGCAACCGGAAGGGCCGACAAACACAACGAACTCGCCATCATTGATCTCGATGTCCACGCCCTTGATAACCGGTGTATCGCCGTAGGATTTCTTAAGTTTACGTATTGAAAGATTTGCCATCTTAATTCTCTTAAATCTCGTTAACCTTTGACGCCAGTGGACGCGATTGATGCGATAAATGCCTTCTGCAGGTAGAGGTAGAAGGCGAGTACCGGAAGGGTGATTAAAGACAAATAAGCCATGATCTCACCCCAAGCGCGGTTTAGTTGGAAGAAGTACTGTAAGCCAACCATGACTGGCCGATAGGTCTCTTCCTGAACCACCATCAGTGGCCAGAGGTACTGGTTGTACATCGCCAAAAACTTCAAGATTGCTGCTGTTGCGATTACAGGGCCTGAGAGCGGCATCACCACGCGGCGGAAAATCTGGAACCAGGTTGCGCCTTCGACGCGTGCTGCCTCGATGAGCTCGCGCGGCAGATCTTTGAAGTATTGAACAAATAGAAAGACAGTTAGGCCATCGGCGATGAACGGAATGATCTGCACTCGGTAGGTATTTAACCAGCCTAAGGTTAGACCATCAAAGTCGAGCCACGGGAGCTTCGACGCAATTAGCAATAGCGGAATGGCGATCGTCTCGAACGGCACAATCAGTGTGGCCAGAATGACCGTTAGCATCAGATCACGCCCTTTCCAGTTCAGGAAGACGAATGAAAAAGCTGCCAGTGAACAGACTGCCAATGAGAGGATTACGGTCAGTCCGGTGACAAATACGGAATTGAAAACGAAGAGCCCAACGGGCGCGCGTTCGAATGCCGCGAAATAGTTCTCGAAGCTTATGTCGCCGACCGGTAAAAAGGCACGCAAGCTGTTTGTATCTGTCAGTAGTTGCAGATCCGGCTTGAGCGATGACATCACCATAAAGACCAACGGGAAAATGAATATCAGGGCGATAAGTGTCAGTACGAGGTAGCGCACAAAGAGGCGCAGTCCGCGATCATCTGGATTAGCAACAGCCATTAGTGCTTCTCCCGTGTGAGGTAACGTTGGATCAGAGAGATGCTCAGAACAATGATGAACAACAGCACTGAAATTGTAGAGCCGCCAGAAATATCCTGTTTACCGTAACCGCGTTCAACGGCCTGGAAAACGATCGTCTGGGTACTGTCCAGTGGCCCGCCCTGGGTCATTACATCGATCTGGGCAAATAGCGCGAAGGCCTGCATGGTAATAACAATCAATACGAGCACAGCAGTGTTACGCAGTCCTGGCCAGGTCACATAGCGGAACGTCTGCCACTTATTCGAGCCCTCAATGGCTGCCGCCTCATAGAGTGTTGGCGAAATTGTTTGCAGACCCGATAGCCAAATGACCATATGGAAACCGACTGCCTGCCAGATCGACATGGCGATGATCGACTCCATCGCTGTATCGGGGCTACCCAACCAATCTAATGGCGGTATTAAGCCAAATGAGAGGGTGCCAAGCAGGTTATTGAGCAGACCGTCATTGGCGTCGTAAATCAAGCGCCAAAGTAGCGAAACTACAACAATTGAGACCACTACTGGCATAAAGTAGATAGCGCGGTAGAGGTTGATACCGCGCAGTCGCTGATTGATCAGCAATGCCAATGCGAGTGCAAGGCCTCCTTGCAGTGGGGCGACGACCAGTACGAAAAATAGTGTGTTTACCACGGCCTTCATAAACACCACATCGCGCGCCATCAGGTAGAGGCGATCCTCGCCAAGCTGCCAGGAGGTCCATTCGCGCATGCCACGCAAGTGCTCGTACTCGGGGTTGCTTCGGCTCAGAGTTCTAATGCGCGGGTACTCATAGCTACCGTCATTATTAACCTTTGCAGCGCCCGCTTCATCAACTTCGGGCGATAACTTTACGAAACTCAGATCGAGAAGTTGGTAGTAGTTCTTCCAACCAACAAATTCAGTTGGATTCGGCGAAATCAGACGTTGATTAGTGAAAGACAAGCCGAACGCGAAGATCAGCGGCACTATGATAAACAGCGTTATCAGCGATAGCGTCGGCAGTGCCATCAACCACCCAGTTCTGTTGGCTGAAGTCAGTTTTGATTGAATGCTCATGGTAAATCCGGAGAAACAAATTATGTCCCGCATCAGGAGACTGCGAAAGTTCACTTCGCAGCCTCCATCAGCGGGTGCCGTTTAAGACAGGATCAGCGATTAGTAACCAGAGTTACGTTCGATATCGAGGTTGATCTCGTCGGTAGCGGCATCGAGCGTATCGGCAACGTCAGCACCATTGGCGATGTCAGCCAGTGCCTTTTCAAACACTTTTGCCTGAACTACATAGCCAGGTGTTACAGGACGAACGACCGCCTGCTGTTTGCTCAGCTCATAGAACACTTCCATCGCACCACCTTCTTTATAGTGCTTAGTCATTGCCGCAGAGCCTGGTGTTGGCGGAATCAGACCGATACCATCAGAGAAGGCTGCCAGGTACTTGTCCTGCAGAGCGAACTCGATGAATGCAGCCGCACCCTCTGGGTTCTCAGACGCTGCAGATACACCGAACTGCCATGATGCGCCGCCAATCTTCGGACCAGTGCCGAGGTTTGGTGCTGGCAAGAAGAGCGTATCGTCATACTTTTCGAGGATATTCATCGCAGCCCAGTTACCGTTCCAAGTGAAAGCGTATTTACCGTTTACGAAACCTGAGTCGCGATCAGCCGGATCCTGGCTAGTGCCCGGTGCATAGCCACCGGTAAAGAGGTTCTGCCACCATTCACCAAATGCGAGCGCAGCGTCGCCGTTGAGGGCGCCTTCAGCTGTCTGGTAGTTGCTGCGATCTACGATGTCACCACCGAATGACTGCAGGAATGGGCTGAATGCGTACGGGTACCATTCGCCGGTCCAAGCCATGCCCAGATCCAGTGGGTACTCGTACTTGCCGCTGGCTTTGGCTGCATCCAGCGCCGCCATGAACTCATCTTTAGACCAAGGGTTGTCTAGCGTCGGAGTTCGCAGGCCTAGCTCATCCAAAATTGACTGGCGAGTAACAAGTGCGACAGCAGCGTCCCATAGACCCACTGAGTAGAGCTTATCTTCCCATTTGCCGAGAGCGCCCGGCAGGAAGTTGGCAATTTTGCTCTCATCAATGTTCAGTGGCTGCATGTAACCAGACCAAGCCCAATTAGGCATCACAGGTCCGTCAACATCGAGAATATCTGGAAGGTTACCGGCAAGAGCCGCGGCTACAACTGAGTCGTTGTAAGACGCCTGAGGAAAACTCTCCAGCTTCACTGAGTAGTCGGACTGACTTGCGTTGAAATCTCCAACGATCTGATTAATCAGTTGGCTTTCAACTTCGTTACCAGCGCCGTGGTACCACATTGAAAGTTCAGTAGCAGCTTGCAGATTCAAGCTGACACCCACGACGGCAACAGCCAACAGGGATCTTTTTAGCATGGTGTTTCTCCATTTTGGTTTTTGTTATTAGCGTTCACGGATGAGCGCCATATCGTTGATCCGCTCACCTTTTGACGTGTGGGAAGATCGGATTCGGACTGTCTGATTTTTTTGATCAGAGTTTGAGCCGCAGTCTCACCCATGCGGAAGTAGGGGAGCTCAACGGTTGTAAGCGGTGGAAAGAGCATGGTTGAAATTGAGCGATAATCATCATATCCAGCGATCGACATATCGCCCGGAATCTTCACGCCGCGGACGCGGAGCATTCCGTAACAGCGCATCGCGAGCTTATCGTTACCGCAACAGATGACCGTTGGAGGAGCCGGTAGGGCCAGTAATGCCTCAAGAGCTTTCGCTGTCTGGTTTTCATCGTCAGTAACACTGATGTCTTCACCCGCAATTAAAAGGTCGGGGTCAAAAGCGATACCTGCAGCCTCGAGTGCATCACAGTATCCAAGTGTGCGCGCGGCAGTAGCGTGTAGTGACGGATCCAGCGTCAGGTAGGCAATGCGTCTGTGACCAACTTTAATAAGCCTTTCAACCAATTTGTACTCACCCTCATAATCGTCTGGTGTGACTGAAGGGGTATCAGCCTCATCAAAGCAATTAACGAGAATGGTAGGCGGGAGTTTTGCGGTCTGGGGAACTCGAACTCTCTGCATGAATTCAGCGGCGATGATCAAACCCTCAACCCTATGGTTGATGAAAGTATCGATTAGCCCGGGGATACGTGTTTGGTCGTTGCCGGTGTCGGCAATCATTAACGTGTAGCCAGAGTCGAGGAAAGCCTTTTGAATGCCTTGAACTATATAAAGGTCGGGTAGACCGGCAGGCCCCTGGCTATTCGACGTCGATACAGAGATTGCGCCTGTGATAAGTCCAACTAGGCCGCTCTTGTTGGAACGCATCGACTGTGCCGCGCGTGAAGGAACATATCCAAGAGTCTTAATTGCGTCTTGAACTTTCTTGAGCGTTGATACTGAAACAGGGGCATCAGCGTTAAGGGCTCTGGAAACTGTCTTGGGCGACACACCAGCTAGTTTGGCTACATCGTAGATCGTTGGCATCGGCTAACTCGTTTTATTTTTATGACACCGGTGTCATGACATCGGTGTCATTTAACTTTAAAGTAGATTTGAATGCAACCATAAAGTTTGAGTGATCGAATTGTTCGGAGAAGGAATTTACTGCTTCATACGGAGCTTTGGCTGAGATTCTTGCTTTATAAATGTTGCGGGGTCATATGCACTGGAAGATCCAGAATTACCGGAATCTATCAACGTCAAGGAAGCGCCTGAGTTCAGACTCGGTAAGCGCGCGCTCTCTACTTTTCTCTAACCCACCGGCGTCTTTGAAAGTGAACGGTGAAGCCGGATTTAGCCCAATCAAGTCGAGCTTTACCCCGTGATTGAAAAGCTGTTTACAGTAACCCAAAGCATCATTCGCAATTGCCATTCTTCCTGACTTCTTAATTAACTCGACGAGGCTACGGATATCACGCGCGGTAACCTGACCTAGTTTGTACTCACCGATCTGAGGACCAATGTCTTTCTCATAGACACGTTTTGGAATCTCAGGGTGTTTCAACCTAGATACGAGAGTTGGATACCAGTCGGCAAACAAGTCATCCACAGTCTGTATACTCTCCTGCTCCTCACGACGCTTTGCCAGCAGAGGATCAACGCCTTCTCGGAGTTGCTTCATCTTAGACGCAGCCTCAAACCGCGCATCTTTGAGAGATAGGTCGGCGCACTTGCCGAGAGTCATCTCTTTACGCCTTTTGTTCGCTGAATAACGCAGCATCCAATATGCGGAGCCTCATTTTGGAACGACTAAGTAGAGACCACCACCATCAGCGTAACGACCAACTAGACCTTTGCTAACCTTCGATTGAACCTCTTTAGCAGTGAGATTTTCTGATTTACTCATTGATGCACCGGTGGTTTTTGCCTAGAGAATTCTGATAACACCCACCACTTAGATTCCAGTAAACATCGAAAAACCCACCAATATACCCACCATTAAAAATTGGATTTAGAAATACACAACCGGACTTTACCGGACATGCCTCAATAAAAAACCCAGCAAATACTGGGCTTTAAGGACGAATTGAGATCAACCAGGATCTTACTCAATATTCTGGATCTGCTCGCGCATCTGCTCAATCAACACCTTCAGCTCAACCGAGCAAGCCGTGGTGCTGGTCACTATTGATTTCGAACCAAGCGTGTTGGCTTCACGGTTTAGCTCCTGCATTAGAAAGTCAAGGCGACGACCGACGGGGCCTTTCTGCTGTAACGCACGCCTGACCTCATTCACGTGAGTTTCGAGACGATCAAGCTCTTCAGCCACATCGGCTTTCTGCGCCAGCATTACAACTTCCTGCTCCAGGCGTTCACGATCCAGGTCCACGCCAAGCTGCTCGACGCGTTGACGCAAGTTACCACGCTGCGCCTGCAGGATCTCTGGCATCAAGCGACGAACCTCCACCACGATTTGATCAATGGCGTCGAGCCGTTGCTCAATCAGTCGGGCGAGCTCTACCCCTTCGCGCTTGCGCGCTTCGATAAATTGCTCCAGCGTCTCATCCAACAGTGCCGCAGCGGCACTGAGCACCGCATCAGTATCGATGCCGGCACTCTTTTGCACACCCGGGTAGTGCAGCAGTGCCAGCGGATCCACGGGGGCAAGATCACTCGAGTGAGACCTTATCTGTTCCAAGGCTTCAACTAGGGCAGCGACTCGGTGAGAGTCAACCTCAATCGTTGAAGCGCCTGACTCGGCATGGAAACGCAACGTACATTCAATCTTGCCGCGACTCAGGTTCGAGCGCAGCTTGTCACGCACAACCGGCTCGATATCTCGCAGAGCATCATGAATCTTTAACTGCGGTTCCAGATAACGATGATTCACCGCGCGCAGCTCCCAACTCAGGTTTCCCCACGAATAAGTCGCCTCTTTGCGCGCAAATGCGGTCATACTCTGTGTCATAAACGATCAATCTCTATTAAAATTCAACGATTCACTCACTATAACAGCCGTTCACTATCCGCTCTATCGAGCGAATAGCCTTTTGAACGCGCAGAAAGGTACCTCAATGAGTTCTACGCTGTCAGACCAACTAAAAAATCTCGGCCTTGATGCCATGCGCCCAAGCGGTCGCGAACCAGACCAGATGCGCGAAATCCGCATTACGCGCAATTACACCAAGCATGCCGAAGGTTCCGTACTGGTTGAGTTTGGTGATACCAAAGTACTCTGCACTGCATCAGTCGAGCGCGGCGTCCCACGTTTCCTACGCGGCTCTGGCCAGGGCTGGGTTACCGCCGAATACGGTATGCTGCCACGCGCTACGAATACACGTACAGCACGCGAAGCTTCACGCGGTAAGCAGGGTGGACGCACTCTGGAGATTCAGCGTCTGATCGGACGTTCACTTCGTGCCGCTATGGACCTGAACAAACTCGGCGAGAACACGATCACCATCGACTGTGATGTTATTCAAGCTGACGGCGGCACGCGTACCGCATCGATCTCTGGCGCCTATGTTGCGCTGTGCGATGCGATCGCTTTCCTGAAAAAGGACAAAAACGGGGCGATGAAGGGCAACCCTTTGAAACACCAGAT
>ENA-OUOG01003074-OUOG01003074.1-marine-metagenome-genome-assembly--contig:-NODE-3074-length-16198-cov-3.722226_pt1 | contig 16198 bp, 15 predicted proteins | sample MGYA00248635_ERZ508505 | MGnify/ENA primary metagenome ERZ508505 (study PRJEB26176, sample SAMN06267871) | marine metagenome | isolation source: Saanich Inlet, British Columbia, Canada | place: Pacific...
ATCAGGCCCGGGGCGCTTGCACCGCCGAACCGGTGGACACATCGGAACGTTTGGCCTATCTCGCGTGGGCCCAGCGCATGAGCGATCACCCGGAAGAATGGGATTTATTTGGCGGGTAATTAATCCCGCCCCTAGTGTTTAAGGCCCCGGCATTGCCCGGGGTTTTTTTTGTCCATTGTCCGGGGGCTTTATATGCGGCCCTGTGGCGTACGTTTACCCGGTACCCGGTGCGTTGATATTCCCGGGGGTTCAATCGTTCGCTGGTGGGCCTTTATGGGGCCTTTAAACGGTAGTTTATCCGGGTGCGGTTATACGCGTATTCGGTGGGGTGGTTTATCGCGTATTGTGCCCGGTAGTTATCCCGGGGGGTTTATCCGGGCAATAGCGCGTTATTGATACACCGCGACGCCGCGCCCTACCGGTTCCGGATTACGTAAACGGGGGTGGGGGTAAAACCGAGCGATTCCAGCGGGCCCGGACTGTTTAAGTATGCGCCCCAATTCCCGGGGGCCTTTTGTTTGCTGGCCGGATCCGAACCGGTGGAAAATTCCCGGGGTACCATTGCAAAAACCGAGGGCCTTTTCCCGGGTTCAATCCGGGCCGGTAAAGGGTACGCGATACGCTGAAAGCCTTATATAGCAAGGGTTCCAGCCGGTTCGCCAGCCAGCCAGACCCCCGGGGCGACTGCCGGGTGGGGGGGTGTACGTTACCGTATACAACTACGACCAGAGACAGGAAAAATAACACTGTCAACGACCTCGGCCCCAAGCGTACATATACCCTGTTGGGGGGCACAGGACTAGAAACTGTAAATGCATACGCACTAAATGCCCATTTTGGGGGTTGAGAGTTGACAAACCGTCAACACAGGCTGTCCCAAGCGTACTAATACCCGTTTTTAATACATATTTGTGGTACAAGTGTTTACTTATTGCACTAAATAGTGTTATTGTTAGTGTCAGACCGGCTAATAACCGGTATGTCTAGCGATAAAGGACGTATTATGTTCCTAGACGAAGGAAAAAGCGCACTGAGCCTCGATGTCAGTGTAGAAAATGACCTAGAAGTAGATGCAGACGGTAATTTCCACCTCGTAACTCTTCTATTTGTCGAAGACCGGGATGACCCAGTCGAAATACGCCTCAATTTCGAAGAGGTAGTCGAGAATGTCATCGATTTCTATCGAGATGACCCCACATCTAACATTGGGTACGGTCAGATGTACTCCATTGCTAATGAATTTGCTCGCTATACCGAAAGGCTTCGTGAAGTAGCCGGGTATATGGAAGGCAAGACTATTATGGGGGATATGTTTGATGACGATGACTCACAACACATCACCGGCACCGAAGAATATTAAGCTATTCTGCCCCGAGCGTATGAAGTCGCTTGAGGCTACCGAAGTAGGTAACGTAGGGGAGCATTTAGTTGCTTCTATCCTAGGAGGCTACGGCCTCGAAGTAATCAAAGCGAATGGTAAAGGCTACGATCTACTCGTCGTTGAGGGGAATAGAAGTACCCGTATTGACGTGAAGACTAGAAGTGCAGGTGGAGACATCAACTTCTACATCGGTAAGGGTAAGACGACAGCCTACCGTGACTTCAGCAATGAGAATGTGGATATGTTCGCATTCGTCTGTCTTGAAACTCTCTCAATCATCTTCAGACCCTCGAAAGACTACGTCGGTAAGCGGACAGCCTACGTCCCCGTAAGCCAACGTGATGTAGATCCGTATGAGAGTTGGAAGGAAGCCATCTTGTCTCTCAAGAATAGCTATATCTGAGGCACAAAAAAGCCGGGTGGTATTTGTGTATATACCCCCGGCCAAACAGTCCTTGAATTTTAGCACGGATTTAGCCATTCGTCCAGTGCTAATTTTCCGCTAGTGCGATAGCAAAATCCTGACCTTTCGTCAACAAGTGTTGCGTTAGGTACTTAAGAATGGTATAACAAGCGACATGAACAATGGCTAGATTTGTTAAGCCTGAGCCCTCTCAAACGATCAACCTCATCTACATACGTGCCGCCATTCAAGCGAACACAGGGGTAGAGTTGTCTTTGGAGGAAGTCCGAAAGCTACTGATCGAAGAGGGCCTCATTACTCAGCCCCAAGCGAAAAAGTACGCTCAGATCTTCAGAGGCTACAGCGAGTTCTACGAAGGTGAGGACTACACCGTATCTTCTGACACCGACCTGTCCGGGTCATCAATCAAAGATTTACTATAAGGGGAATCCCAATGAAGGTTAAAAAGGCTAACTGCGGCGCGTCAGTCAAAGCGGCTAACGGCGGTTACATGAAAGTGAAGAAGACTGGGTACAACCAAGGTGGTGCCGTATCTTCTAAGGCAAAGTCTGACACTGCTGACAAGTCTAAGTACGCCAAGCGTGCTGAAGGCGTGAAAGCGGCTAAAGGCGGTGCAGTTAAAAAAAAAGTAAATAAAAAGGCCAAAGGCTACGCGGCTGGGGGCACCCCAGAAACTCGCGTACCTGTTAGCGTCTGTAATGCTTGCACTACGCCCGGGAAGTGCGCTTCCGCAGGACGTTGTTCGAAATCAGGCAAAGCACTTAAGTGATCCGGATGAAACTCAAGAAAGCATGGCTGAAAATGCTCAAAGCCTACTCTAAAGGCAAATGGGCTAAGGCCGTGCGTCTTGAGGAAAAGATCCTAAAGCTAGAACTGGAGCTTAAACGTCATGGCGACAACTAAAGACGTAGAGCGTACCAAGTCAGGCCGTTTGAAATACCGAGGGGAGTCTTTCCCCGGGTACAACAAGCCTAAGCGTACGCCAGACGGCCCGAAGAAGTTCGCTGTATTAGCCAAGAAAGATGACCAAGTTAAGTTGATCCGTTTCGGTGACCCTAACATGGAGATCAAGAAAGATAGCCCTGAGCGTCGTAAGAGTTTCCGTGCCCGACACAAGTGCGACACTGCTAAAGACAAGTTTTCGGCCCGTTATTGGTCGTGCAAGAAGTGGTAGTGTAGTATGGTGTGGATCCTCTTTATAATCGGCATTGACGGGTTAGCCCAAGGGAAGCCTCCCATGATTGGAGCGTACCCGCCGGTAGCTACGATGACCGAATGCTTCGAGAAGCGTGAGAGCGTCATCAAAGAGCTAGGCCGACCACTAATCAATTATCAGGCCGTGTGCATAAGATACGATGCCGAAGGGGATTCCATATAATGAGCAATGTCACAGATAAGAAACAGTACACAGAGAAGCAGGAAGCCTTCTTGGAAGCACTCACTGGGGAATCCCGTGGGGACATCCGAGGGGCTATGCGTATTGCTGGGTACTCAGATTCAACTAAGATCCACGAGGTAGTTAACCCTCTTCGAGAAGAGATCGTTGAACGCGCTAGTATGATGCTGGCCATGAACGCACCACGAGCAACGTTCTCTATGATCGATGTTCTACATGACCCTGCCGCTATGGGTGCACGCAACGCAGTTGCGGCGGCGCGAGAAATCTTAGACCGCTCAGGTTTGGTTAAGAAAGAGCAGGTTGAAGTTAAGGGGCCAGAAGGTGGGATCTTCATTTTACCTCCCAAAAACTCTGAGCCATTAGATGACGAACCAGACCAAATGGCCTGATAAAAAAAGGCCCAATGCAACCGCTAAAATTCCATACGGTTACCAAGCAAGTGAGGGTGACCCTCTCGTATTGGTACCTAACTACGACGTGGTGGATCAGGTTGAGATGGCACTTGACTATCTTGACAACGGCCAGTCGTATCGTGAGGTGGCTCGTTGGCTCTCTGAACAAACTGGAGAGCAAATCAGTCACCAAGGCATTGCAAATATCTGGAAGCGTTTACGAGGCGAGTCTAGCCCGCGTACAAAAGAACTCAAACAGCGCCAGCGAAAGAATGCCCCAAAAACGAAAGAAGAGCGCGAGTTAGCCGCTCTCAAAAAGAAAGAGGCCGCCGCGAAGCGATCTCTTACAGCCACTAAAAAGAAACTAGAAAATCTTAAAGGTAGCGATGATCAACAAAACACACCGAACGGGATATTATTACCAATTTCAAACGAAAATGGGGGTAATGTTACTGATCGGGTAGATTTTGATGCGATACCAAAAGAACAAGATATTATCTTCGCGCCCAATCCGGGCCCACAAACCGAGTTCCTATCGTCGTCCGAGAGAGAAGTGCTCTACGGTGGCGCGGCAGGTGGAGGAAAGTCATTCGGACTCCTCGCTGACCCCATGCGCTATTTCGGAAACGGCAACTTTAATGGGCTTATCCTCCGAAGAACTAATGACGAACTTCGAGAACTGGTCTGGAAAAGTCAGGAGCTATATCCGAAAGCGTACCCGGGAGCGAAATGGCAGGAGAAGAAATCCCAGTGGGTATTCCCGTCTGGGGCGAAGCTATGGATGACGTATCTGGAGCGTGAAGAAGACGTTCTACGTTATCAAGGTCAAGCCTTCTCCTACATTGCCTTTGACGAGTTAACTCAGCACGCAACGCCTTTCGCATGGAACTATATGCGTTCACGTTTGCGTACTACAGATTCTAGTTTGCCTATCTTTATGCGAGGCACGACTAACCCGGGTGGCCCGGGGCATAGTTGGGTGAAGCGGATGTTTATTGATCCTGCCCCAGCTAACAAAGCGTTCCCAGCTACTGACATTGATACTGGGGATGTGTTATCATATCCGGAAGGGCACGATAAAGCAGGTCAGCCCTTATTTTACAGACGGTTTATCCCGGCAACACTTAAAGATAATCCGTATTTGTATGATGAGGGCAATTATGAAGCCAACCTCTTATCACTCCCCGAAATGCAGAGGCGTCAACTCCTTGAAGGAGATTGGGCAATTGCCGATGGAGCCGCCTTCCCTGAATTCAGGCCTCAGTTACATACTTGCGAACCATTTGAGATTCCCGATGACTGGCGGCGCTTTAGATCTTGTGATTACGGGTATTCGTCTTTCTCGGCCGTACACTGGTTTGCGATAGATCCTGCATATGAGACACTTTATGTGTACCGGGAACTTTATTTGTCGAAGCACACAGGCAGAGATTTAGCTAAGGCCGTCTTAGACGCCGAGCGCGGTGATAGCATTCAGTATGGTGTTCTCGACTCAAGTTGTTGGCACCAGCGGGGGCAGTTAGGCCCAAGCATTGCCGAAGAGATGATCTCACAAGGTTGCCGCTGGCGTCCTAGTGATCGTAGCGCAGGAGCCCGAGTTGCAGGACGTAACCGGCTTCATGAGCTTCTTAAGTATGACGAAGATACTGAACGTGCTGGCATCGTATTCTTTGATACCTGCCGTCAGATAATCGCAGACTTACCTGTCATTCCAAGTGATCCCAAGGGCGGGGATGATATTGATGTCAGGTACCGATCAGACCACGCATACGACTCTATCCGTTACGGAGTGATGTCACGCCCGAGAGCCCAGTCTCCCTTTGAGGAGTGGGGTAAAAAACCGGAGCAACACTACCGTCCGGCTAGCACAAGATTTGGATATTAAAACATGGCAATTGTAGATCGTCCCCAAGACTTTGATCCTGAAACTAACTCGGCGTTCCTAGAAGAAGAAGGGGACGTTGAGCAAGAAAACCGCGATATGAGCGGTGTAGTTAGTTGGGTAGAAGGTCGTTATGAAAAGTCCCACACATGGCGTCAGCCAGATGAAGAGCGGTGGCTCCGAGCCTATCGTAACTACCGAGGACTGTACGGCCCGGAAACTCAGTTCACTGATACAGAGAAGTCACAGGCGTTCATCAAGATTACGAAGACCAAGGTTCTAGCGGCCTACGCACAGATCGTAGATGTTCTGTTCGCGGGCTCTAAGTTCCCGATTGGTATCGAGCCTCCTACCACGCCCAATGGTTCAGCGGACGCAGTACATTTCGACCCGCAAGATGCAGATAAGAAAATAAGTGAAGTGCAGGGTAAGCGAGTTTCCTCTACGGTAGCTCGCCCTGATATCATGGAACGCCTCGGCCCATTGGAAGAGGATCTTTCTCGTATTGAAGAAGATCTTAAGATGGGGGCCGGTAAGACACCTTCTGCGTTTACGTGGGAGCCCGCTAAGATGGCCGCCCGCAAGATGGAGCGCGTGCTTCATGATCAGCTAGAAGAGTCAGAAGCGTCTAAGCACCTTCGCAATGTAGCCTTTGAGATGTCCCTGTTTGGGACTGGTGTTCTTAAAGGGCCGTTTGTGTACGACAAAGAGTACCCACGCTGGGATGATGAAGGTAACTACGACCCTGTCTACAAGCCTATCCCTAAAGTAGAACACGTATCTATTTGGGATCTGTATCCAGACCCTGACGCTCGAAACGTTACTGAAGCTGAGTATATGATTCAGCGCCATCGTTTGAGCCGCACACAATTACGTGACCTTAAGAACCGCCCACATTTCCGCGATGAATCTATCGAGTTGGCGATTGAGATCGGCTCTAACTATACCCAAGAATATTGGGAAGAGGCACTGGAAGATAACCAGACTCACTCCTCGATTGATCGTTTTGAGGTTCTTGAATACTGGGGCAACATCGATGCCGACACTGCTGAGATGGCTGACCTCTCGATCCCTGAGAAATACTTTGACCGCGACCAAATCCAAGTTAACGTTTGGGTGTGTAACGGTCAGATCTTACGCCTAGTAATTAACCCATTCACCCCGAGCCGCATCCCGTTCTCTGCCGTACCCTACGAAGTTAATCCGTACTCCTTCTTCGGTGTGGGCCTTGCTGAGAACATGGAAGACACGCAAGAGATCATGAACGGATTCATGCGTCTAGCTGTCGATAACGCGGCTCTATCATCAAACCTGTTGATCGAGATCGACGAGACGAACCTTGTTCCGGGCCAAGACTTGACCGTACATCCGGGCAAGATCTTCCGACGCCAAGCAGGTGCTCCCGGTCAGGCGATCTTCGGCACGAAGTTCCCGAACGTGACGAATGAGTGTTTGATGATGTTCGATAAGGCCCGTCAGTTATCCGACGAGGCTACTGGTATGCCGTCGTACTCTCACGGCATATCGGGCGTCATGGGGGTGGGACGTACAGCGTCAGGTATGTCTATGTTGATGGGCGCGGCGGCTCAGAATATCAAAGCCGTTGTCCGCAATGTAGATGATTATCTGCTGTCACCACTAGGCCAAGCACTGTTCGCATTTAATATGCAGTTTAACTTCGACAAAGAAGCGGCGCGAGGCAATCTGGAAGTCGTAGCTCGTGGTACTGAGTCTTTGATGCGGAACGAAGTACGCTCACAGCGTCTGCTTCAGTTCATGCAGATGACAGCTAACCCTGCGATGGCTCCGTTCGTTAAGTATGACTACATCCTACGTGAGATGGCGGCGTCTATGGATCTAGATGAAGAGAAGATCCTGAACGATCCACGCGAGGCGGCTATCCAAGCTAAGATGATGGCTGAGATTGCGGCACTGATGCCTCAACCGCCAGCGGAAGGCGCCCCCGGGGCACCGGCAGGTGCTCCAGCGCCGACAGACCCTACAGGAAATGGTAACGGCACTATTGCTCCCGGACAGGCCCCTGAACCCGGCACACCGGGCTTCACTGGAGAAGGTGGCGGAGCAAATGGAGGTAATGCACCTCAGCCCGCACAGCCTCCACAAGGAGCCCCAGTATAATGCAGAAGGAAGTAGCTAAAAAGCTGATGCCTCTGGCAACAAGCCCGGAGCTATACCCTATTCTCCAGCTATACGTGGAAGACCGTATTGAGACGATGCGTGGGTACCTAGAGAACACCAAAGAGCACACCAAGATCTTAGAAATTCAAGGGGCAATCGCAGAGCTTCGTCGTTTCCAGACCCTGCGTGAGCAAGCAATCGAAGGGGCTAAATAGTGGCGGGTAAATACGACTCTAAATCAGAGATGCCAAAGAAAGAAGATTATTGGTTCGACGCAAATTACGTCAAAGACGCGTCACAGGTTTATGCCAAAAACCGTCGAATTGAAGAGAACACTAATCGTGACGAAGTAGACAATAAGTACGATGCTATGCGCCACATTGGCGGCACTATGGGTCTGTTGAAAGAGTACCCTGACCCAGTCGCAGACGCGATGCTATACGCCAATGAAGGAACCTCTCTTCTGTCCCCTAATGGTGACAAGTCTTTGGATATGGATCTACACAACAACGAAGTAGGACGTAAGCTCTACTCGGAGATCCCTAAAGAACAGCTAGAAGATATGGAGATGGAAGACTTCATGCGTATCGCTGAAGAACATCTCAATAAAGTAGCTGACGCTGAAATGGGTGGTACAATCGACACTATCCCCGTCGATATGCGTCCAGTGTACTACTGGAAAGAGCCTACAGTTAAAGGCTACGCAGAAGGTGGTGTGGTAGAGGACGATGCTCTTACGGTAAGCGACGCTGGGGTAGAGTCAGACGATCAAATCACTCTGATGGATGTTCTCCAGTTCGGGGCTGAGATGGCTCCTATTTCTGGCGAAATACTGTCGGCCAAAGACGCATACGAGCAGTACCAAGAAGGTAACTACGGCATGGCGGCTATGAGTGCTGTAGGAGCTATACCCGGCGTTGGTATGGTGGGACGAGCAGTTAAGAAGGGCGCTAAGGAAGCGGCTAGAGCATCAGACGAAATCATGGAAGTTGCTCGCGGAATGCTTGATGAAGCGGCCACCAGTAGCAAGCCAAACAAGACGGTTAAAGCCTACAAGCTATTTAAGGCTAAGGCGTCTAAGCCAGATGAATACTTCCCATTATTCGTGCGTGCGAATGAGTCCGTCCCTGTTGGTGAATGGACACCAGCCAAGATGGGTAAACTGTTAGAGGATGGCTCTGTTGATTCAGAGATCGGTGCTCTAGCATTCCGCCCCGGATGGCACGCAGGGGATTATGCTTCGGCTACCCACATCGGTGGTAAGTCCGGTGGTAAGGCAGGGGACGTAGATTATCGTAAGGCTGACCAGATCTGGGCGGAAGTCGAGATGGCGGACGACGTAGATTGGCAGTCTGTAGCAGATAGCCGGGCACGTACCAAGTTAGATGGTAACCCTGATGCGTCTACCGCGCACATTACAGACCAGATGCCTAAAGGCGGATTCTACCGCTATAAGACTAACCCCAACATGACAGGCAATTGGTTGATCGGCGGCGACATGAAAGTAAATCGCGTACTGACGCCTGATGAGGTTAAGAACATTGGGCTTGAAAACGGAATGCCAGATCTGCCGGTTCTTCCTGATTTGATTGACCAGAAGGGGCTTAAGTTTGATGACTTAGGTGCTTCTACAAAAGCGGAGCTTAAGCGGTTTTACCCTGAAAAATATGCGGAGATTGCCCCGACGGATCTACAACCTAAGCGCCCATCTAAGCCCGCTTGGTGGCAAGGGAAAGAGCCTGAACTAAACGAAGGCGGATTATTATCATTTGAGGAGGAAGTACCCATGTCCTGTGGCGGCGGTATGTCAATGTTTGAAGAATTTATGGTGGGTATCGACCCTGTCTCTGGCAACGAAGTGCCCCCCGGCTCTTCTGAAGAGAACGTTCGTGATGATATCCCAGCGGTATTGTCTGACGGGGAGTACGTAGTACCTGCCGACGTGGTTCGTTACCACGGCCTAAAGACTTTTATGGCTCTGCGCGATGAAGCGAAGATGGGCCTTATGGCCATGCACGCGGAAGGCCAGATCAAATCTCTAGAGGAAGAAGACTTAGAATATGAGTCTGACTACGAAGAGATGGAAGACGATATGCACGAGACTGAGGAAGGCAACGAAGTAGAAATTGTCGAGCCTGAGATCGAAGAAGAAATGATGGAAGTCGAAGAAGTCGATGAAGAGGACGAAGAGTTCTACCCGACTGAAGAGACTGAGAATACTTACAAACCAACAGTTAAGTTCGCGGTAATGCGAAAGTAACGCAATTTTGCGTGGGTCGGGCTACCCGCAAACCACTGGCTATTGCCAGTCTACTTTGAGGCCCCCAAGGAGAAAACATGGCTAAGTACCAAGGTTCGTACCGTGAAGACGTGTACGTCGAAGAAGAATCTGTACAAGAAGATGTACAACAGCAAGAGAGTGGAGACTCAGAAGAGGCGACATTCAAAAAACGATACGGTGACCTACGCCGTCATATGCAACAGTCTATGGCACAAAAAGATGCCCAACTTAACAAAATGCAGGATCAGTTAGCACAAGCTACTCGCCAGCAAATTAAGTTCCCTAAGACAGAAGAAGAAGTAGCGCAGTGGTCACAGAAGTACCCTGACGTTGCTAAGATTATTGACACTATTGCCCAGAAGCGCGTCCAAGAAGCATTGGCTATCGGTGAGCGTGAATTGGGTAAAGTGAAACAGCTTGAAGTACGCCTTGAGCGTGAGAAGGCTGAGAAGGCTCTACGAGACGCCCACCCGGATTTCGACACTCTACGTAAGAGCAAAGATTTCCATGACTGGGTAGCAGAACAGCCTGAGTACGTTAAAGACGCACTCTATAAGAACGAAACTGACGCTCGTGCGGCGGCTCGTGCAATTGACTTGTACAAAGCTGATCGCGGCATTCGTAAAAAGAAATCAACTACAGGAGACGCGGCCCGGTCAGTAGGTCGTTCTTCTAGCTCATCTCCGTCTACAGGCCGAGCACGCTTTAAAGAGAGTGTGGTAGGTAAAATGTCCCCGGCGGAATATGAGAAAAACGAAGAAGCTATCTTCCAATCTATGAAAGATGGCACCTTTGAATACGATTTATCTGGGGCCGCACGTTAAACACCACTTGTAATTGGTACATTATTCGTGGTATAACAACCTCAGTTGTGAGTGCTACTACTCTTCCCTTTGTCAGGGTATGACTGGTTGCACTTACAATTCCATTGTAGAGCCGCACTTAGCGCCTACCTCTACATTCCTTTCAGAAGAACATCACTAAGATAACCTGAAACCCTCAGCCCTTTGAGCCAGTTTTCAGATGTATATACAATGTATAAACAAAAGAATTCCCCGGCGAGAAGTCACCTGAGAAAGTTACAGCCCTTAGCCTGATCCTCTTTCTGTTTAGTACCAACTAAACCCCGAATTCGGCCGAAAAGACCGAAAGTTTAGCCTACTCAATAGGAGATTCCTCATGGCTTTTAATACTGCATCGGGCTACGGTAACCTTCCCAATGGTAACTTCAGCCCAGTAATCTACTCACAGAAAGTCCAAAAGACTTTCCGTAAGTCCTCAATCGTCGAAGACGTTACTAACACTGACTACTTCGGTGAAATCGCAAACTTTGGTGACAGCGTTCGCATCATCAAAGAACCTGAAATCACAGTAAGCTCGTACGCTCGTGGTACACAGCTTGCTACTCAAGACATCACAGACGCTGACTTCTCTCTGATCATCGACCAAGCTAACTACTTCCAGTTCGCAATCGATGACATCGAAGCGGCTCACTCACACGTTAACTTCATGGATCTGGCGACAGATCGTGCGGCTTACCGTTTGCGTGACGAGTTCGATGCTGAAGTTCTTGGCTACCTCGCTGGCTGGGAAAAAGACAGCAACGGCGACTGGGTACGTCGTACTGCGGCAAACGGCACTAAAGCAGACGCATCTGCTGGCGCTGACGAATTGCTAGCGGCTAACAAGCTAGACATCACTAACTTCGGCGGGTCAGACATCGGCGGCGACGCTGAAGTCACTTCTATCCCTCTCGCGGCTGGTGGCGGCGCTGGTGGTATCACTTCACCACTTGCTCTTCTTAACCGTATCGCTCGTCAGATGGATCAGGCTAACGTTGATACAGAAGGCCGTTGGTTCGTTGCCGACCCTGTATTCTACGAAATCTTGATGGATGAAGAGTCTAAGTTCGTTAACCGTGACTTCGGTGGCGACGCTGAACTTCGTAACGGCCGTGTAGGCGAAGGCTTGATCCGTGGTTTCCGCGTGTACAAGTCTAACAACCTTCCATTCATCGGCACTGGCTCAGGAACTACAGCATCTGCTGGTTCTGAAACTGGTTTCGGTATGATGGTTGCAGGTCACGACTCAGCCGTAGCTTCTGCACAGCAGTTGGCTAAGACTGAATCTTTCCGTGATCCTAACACCTTCGCTGACAAGGTTCGCGGTATGCAGTTGTACGGACGTAAGGTACTTCGTCCTGAAGCTCTGTTCACAGCGGCTTACAACGTAGCATAAGCTAACTGGGGGTGCCCTCTATTTTGGGGGCACTCCCTTTATGCATTCTAGAGAGAGTGAATCGTGTCAACTTATCTTGATCTTACAAACCAGCTTCTGCGCCGACTAAACGAAGTCGAAATCGCTCCTGCTGATTTTTCGAGTGTACGAGGCGTACAGGCTACGGCCAAGGACGCTATCCGAAATGCAATCAGTAAGATCAATCAAGCAGAATACGAATGGCCGTTTAACGCGGCACAACACACTCAACAGCTTTCTATTGGCCTAGAAGAATACTCTTGGCCTCAATACTTCAAAACTGTGGATTGGAACTCGTTCCAGATCGAGGCTGACTCAGGTCTTGGTATCTCTACAACACCTTTGAAGTTTATTAGTCGTGATGAGTATTACGACAAATACAGATTTTTAGACGACGACGCGGGCTCTACTGGCCGTGGCGTCCCTATCTATGTGTTTCCTACTCACGGCAATGGCTATGGCGTAAGTCCATCCCCGGACAAAGGATACACAATCACATTCCGTTATTATCTGAACCATAGCGATTTGGTAGCTTACGACGACTCTACTCGCGTCCCTGAATCCTATGACAACATCATCGTCGAGGGGGCCTTGATGCAGATGTATATGTTCAGAGATAACATGGAAGCCGCTGGCATTTCCGCCCAACTATTCCAACAGGGCGTTAAAGAGATGCAGGGCATCCTAATTAATCAATATGGCGAGATTCGAGACACTCGAATTATTCGTCGTAGGCAGGTGTACGGCTAATGCCAGATCGCGTTCAATCTTATAAGGTCATTTGTGGTGGCGGCCTAAACTCCAATGAAAACCACCTTGACCTTTCAGAGAATAATCCGGGCTCTGCCACTCGCCTCGTTAACTACGAGGTTTCTCTGTTTGGAGGGTACCGTCGAGTAGAGGGCTTTCAGCCATTTAGCTCTACGTACCAAGAAGTAGATCCTGTTAATGGCGAAGGCGCTATTTTGTCTTTGTCTATTTTCAAAGATGACACACTAAACGAGAACATCTTTATTGCGTCTCGCAAAGTTAAAAAGTTTAAATACACCGCTACGGCAAGCCAGACAAGTTTTACTGGCGTAGACGACGCAGGGCGAACTTGCGACATCCCAGTCGAGAACAACACGCACGTCTACATTAACGGTGTTAGAAAATATCTGATAACAGACTTTACGGTTAGTGGCTCTACTGTTACACTAACATCCCCGGCCGACGCGGGAGATATAGTAGAGATAGATCCAAATGAGTATTCATTCTATCGCTATGAGCCTTCTGGGTGGACGAAGTATACACCAGATCATTCGGTACGTCGTTCCAGCTTAGACACATTCGGCAACCCTATTCGTAGGATTAGAGACGCTACATTTAATTTTGGTGATGGTAATAGAATTGTATTTGTTGATGGGGGTAACCCTGCTCTTATCTTTGACGGTCAGCATTGGGATCCGTTACTTGTTGGTGGCGATGGCTCTTCGGAGCAAAGTGGATCCCACGCCCCCGGGGGTGACCAGTGTCTGGCGGCTCCGGCCCTAGTAGACGTATTTGAAAACCACCTATTCATTGGTGGTGACGTTCTTAGCGATGCAACCATTGCTCACTCAGCCCCTAACAATCCTTATGACTGGACAGTCGCTTCAGGTGCAGGGCAGGTAGCTGTAGGGTTTGATGTAGTTCAGTTTAAACCGTTCCGAGATAACCTGTTCGTATTCGGTAATAACGGTATCAAGAAGGTGTCAGCGGATGTGTCTGCTGGCTTCATCATCGATCAGGTGACTTCTAATGTTGGATGTATCGCACGAGACTCAGTGCTTGAAATCGGAGGTGACCTTGTATTCTTGGCACCAGACGGTATCCGACCCGTAGCTGGGACATCACGTATTGGTGACGTCGAGCTAGAGACAATTTCAAAAGACATTCAACAGCTACTGACTGACCTCTCACGAGAATACGATCTCGATACCTTAGTGGGTGTAGTCATTCGCTCTAAGTCTCAGCTAAGGTTCTTCATTGGCGATGGTGATACAGATACACGAGATAGTTTCGGTATTATTGGAGGCTTACGCTCCGCTGACCAACGGCTTGGATGGGAGTTTGGAGAACTTATCGGTATCCGTGCAAGTGCGACTGCTTCTGCCTATGTAGGCCGACAAGAGCTAGTCCTTCACGGCGATTACAATGGTAAGGTCTACCAGCAAGAGATCGGCACACAATTCGATGGTGAGGATATTCTCGCTATCTACTCAACCCCTTATTACGACTTTGGCGATACTGAAGTTCGTAAGACAATGAGGAAGGTTAACACCTTCATACGCGCTGAAGGCCCCCTGACGGTTAACATGGCTGTTAACTACGATTGGGACGACCCCACGACAGCCCGCCCATCTTCGTACTCTCAGGAGTCGAAAGGCGCACCCGTTCGGTACAAGGGGCGGAATATTAACTACGGCGGGGTAAACATCAACTACGGTGGTAACGAGAAACCTATCGTCACTACCTCAGTCCAAGGATCTGGGTACGCGACCCAGCTTACGTACGTAACGCTAGGGGATTTCAACCCTTACAGCATCCAAGGCATTGTATTCGAATTCAGCATTGCAGGAAGACGCTAAATGGCAGGTTATACTAGACAATCCATAGCCGACATTGTTAACGGCGCTAATATCACGGCTCCTCCGTTGAATGCCGAGTTTAACCAACTCGCCTCAGCATTCGGCGTAAACGGCCACACTCATGACGGCTCCGACGGTAACTCGCCTAAGATCGACCTTACTACGTCGGTGTCAGGGTACCTTCCGCAAGTGCATGGTGGTATTGGTGGCAAGAACAACACTACGGCTACGACCAATCCTACAGTAAATGATGACTACGCAGACGGCTATGCCCCGGGCTCTATCTGGCTGAACTCAGTCAATGGCCGGGCTTTTGTGTGTGTGACAAACACTCTAGGTGCGGCGGCATGGGCTGAGGCAGTAGCAATCTCGCCTAACAACCGTATCACTCCTGAAGTTGATAACACCGTAGACATCGGTAGTTCTACATACCAGTTTAAAGATATCTATATCAACGGCACTGGGCACATTGATGCTGTTTCTGGTGATACCCTGACGATGACTGGTAACAGCACTGTCGGTGGACTGCTCACTGTAACTGGTAGCATCGTAGGTTCATCTAACCTGACTATCACCGGCACAGGCTACATTGGCGGTAATGTAACGGCTAACTCAGACCTGACTGTTAATGGCACTCTGAACGCTACAGGCGACGTTAACCTCGGTAATAATACTGATGACACTGTAACAATCATTGGGCGGGTAGATTCAAGCATTCTACCGTCTACGGATGGTACCTATAGTCTTGGCTCTGCCAATAACGAATGGCAGAACCTGTTCATCGATGGCACTGCTGAGATTGATGATCTTCGTGCAGATACTGTTGTCATTTCTGGTGGTACAATCGACAATGTCGATATTGGTATCGGTACTCGCGGAGACGCCGCATTCCATACGGTAAATGCAACAGACGTTTACCTTGGTGGCGACCTCGAAGTAGACGATAACGTCGAGATCGGTACAGACAGCAGTAAGTACGTACGCATTAACAGTCGTGTCCGTAGCTCTCTGATCCCTCATCAAGATAACTTGTACGATCTAGGAGATGGCACACACCAGTGGCGTAACCTGTCTCTTACAGGCGTTGCGAACATTGACAGCTTAACCGCTGACACAGTGAACCTTGCTGGTGGTACGATTAACGGTACAACGATTGGTGCTACTGTTCCTGCGGCGGCTACTGTTACTACACTCTCAGTTAACACTTCTGCGACGATTGCTTCCGTTGATATCAATGCAGGTGCTATCGACGCAACTACAATTGGTTCTACCACGCCTTCAACGGGTGCTTTCACTACGCTGTCTGCTTCGACGGGCGTTACAGGTGACCTTACAGGCAACGTAACAGGTAATGTAACGGGTAATGTTACTGGTAACGTAACCGGAGATCTGACGGGGGACGTTACAGGTGATGTAACTTCTACTGGTTCTTCTT
>ENA-OUOG01003075-OUOG01003075.1-marine-metagenome-genome-assembly--contig:-NODE-3075-length-16195-cov-4.744633_pt1 | contig 16195 bp, 15 predicted proteins | sample MGYA00248635_ERZ508505 | MGnify/ENA primary metagenome ERZ508505 (study PRJEB26176, sample SAMN06267871) | marine metagenome | isolation source: Saanich Inlet, British Columbia, Canada | place: Pacific...
ACAAAACGTTGGTCATAGACACGAGTATATATTTGTATCAATTTATTGGTGAAAATGCACTTATGGAAAATATGTATTTATTTATCTCTATCATGAAATCGTGTAAAATCATTCCGATTTTCATATTTGATGGTAAACCACCACAGGAAAAACGAGAGTTGATCAAAGAGCGAAGCACAAAGAAGAAAATAGCAGAGACCAAATTCAACGAGTTATGTAAATCACTAGAAGAAAAAAAACTAAATGAACACGAAAAAAGAATGATCGAAGTAGAAATGGATGCATTGAAACGACAGTTTATCCGTGTACAAGATAAAGACATTGCGAATGTAAAAAAACTCATGGATGCATACGGCGTAGTATATTACGATGCACCGAATGAAGCAGATGAGTTGTGTGCATATTTTGTAAAAATGGGACTAGCATATGGATGTATTAGTGATGATATGGATATGTTCCTCTATGGTTGTCCAATTGTATTGCGAAATTTCAGTTTATTGAATCAATCAGTATCATGCTATGAAACTGTAGAGATTTTGAAAGATTTGGATATGATTACCAAATTGGAAGTAGGTGACTTAAGCCTCAGTATACAAGATTTTGACATTGTAGAACTCGTTCAAAATGTATTTGACCTTTTTGAAATCAAGGCTGCTAAAAAAAATATAACTTTAACATTTGATAAGGATTATAGTGCTCCTATTTATGTTAAAGCAGACAAAGAGCGTATACAACAAGTATTAAGTAACCTTATTGTTAATTCTTTAAAGTATGGGTTAAATCATGGAACTACCGAGGTTAGTGTTGAAAATCTAATAAAGAATAAAGTGATTGTTAGAGTTACAGATAATGGTGAAGGTATTGCTAAAGAGCACTTAAGCAGATTGTTTGAACGTTTTTATCGTGTAGATAAAAGTGGCTCTAGAAAGGAAGGTGGTTCTGGTTTAGGACTCTCCATCGTCAAGCATATTATTGAAGCACATAATGAAAAAATTTATGTAGAAAGCGAACCGGAAGTAGGTAGTGAGTTTTCATTTACTTTAGAAAAGGCAAAATAATTCCTTAAAATTAATTTCAGATTCTAAGCCTTGAAAGCCTGAATATTCAGGATTAATCCTTAAATCATTTTCTGATAATTTTTCTTGTAAAACAGATGGTACTATTAGTTTTTCATGAAGTGTTTTAGATAAATATAGTTGTTCAAACTGTCCTGGAGTGGGTATAAAAATAGCTTTTTTGCCAAGCTTAGCCAAGTCCATAATAGTGGTATATCCAGAACGAGAAACAATAAATTTACTTGAATTTATGATAGTCTCAAGCTGTTTGCTTGTCATGTAATTCCATAGTTTTATTTTGCCAATTTCATTGACCTTTTGTTGGTTTTCGACCAATCCTCTTATAAAAACAATATTTCTTTTGTCCTTTTTTAACAACAACAATAATTTCTTTTCTAAGAGAGTGCGCTGAGGTTCAGGACCTGATAAAAGAACGAGGATATCAATGGGTTGCTCAATAGATTGTTTATTGAATCTACTTAGTGGTCCTATATAAGTGACGCTTTTGGGTTTTTGGTTGGCTTGTCCAAGAAGACCGCTTAAATTTTTATCGTTATCATAATCTGGTACCCAACACTCATCAAATCTTTTGATAACATATTGATGCCATTTACTACTTAACCAGGTCGTATTTCCACTTAAAACATTTAGTTGATGTGTTAAGTAAACTGAAGGAATTTTGGGATGCCTCACTCCAAATCTATTGTCAGAAATGATACCATCAATATTTTCAGTTTTAACGAGTTCTGCTACGTACTTTTTTTCTCTGTGTATAGTTTTCAGTATATGAGGCGCAGATTTTAAAAATTTTAATTTAAGTCCTTTTCCTTTTTTTGAGTAAGAGATGTTATAAGAAGGTAGCTCAAAGGATTTTAGTTTCGGAAATTCTTTTTTTAGTAACTCTAACGCATTACCGTCTGAGGCTAATACAGGTTCAAAGCCATGAATAATTAAGGCCTCAATAATAGGGATGCATCTCGCAGCGTGACCTAATCCCCAATTTAGTGGAGCAACTAAAATTCGTTTCATGTAAACAAAGATAAACCTAAAATCTTTCCTTAATTTTGCCGAAATGTCAAATTATTGTGGGAAGCAAAAACAAGTTAAAACGGTTTAAGGAAAACGAAACTTTTGAAAATGTTTTTCAACCAACGCGTCAAGAATTAATAGAAGGTAATTTTAAGCCAAAAGGAAATTGGAATACTAACATTTTTGAAAATGACAATCCTATTGTTTTGGAATTAGGTTGCGGCAAAGGTGAGTATACTGTGGGTTTAGCAGAACGGTATCCAAATAAAAACTTTATTGGCATAGATATTAAAGGGGCTCGTTTTTGGAAAGGCGCAAAGACTGCTTTAGAAGAAAATATCTCTAATGCTAAGTTTATTAGAACGCAAATAGAACTCATAGAATTTGCTTTTGAAGAAAATGAGGTCGACGAAATATGGATTACTTTTCCAGACCCGCAAATAAAGTACAAACGTACCAAGCATAGAATGACAAATCTTAAGTTTTTAGAACGTTATAAAAAAGTATTAAAACCAAAAGGTATTATGCATCTAAAAACTGATAGCGAGTTTATGCATGGTTATACTTTGGGGCTACTTCATGGTGTAGGATATGAAGTACTCTACGCCAATCATAATGTCTATAAACAAGAAGGCAGTCCAGAAGAAGTTACCCAGATTCAAACATTTTACGAAAACCAATATTTAGAACAAAACAAACCAATTACGTATATTAGATTTCTAATTAACTAAATCTTGAGTATCACAATCGTCTTTTTCTTAGGTCTTTTTGTGGCTTTAATTGGAGTTATACCACCAGGGCTCTTAAACATGACAGCTGCTAAAATAAGTCTTAAAGAAGGCGCAGGACGTGGTGTAATGTTTTCCACCGGCGTTTGTTTGGTAGTATTTATTCAAACATACATAGCAGCTATTTTTTCTAGATATCTAAGTAATAGAACGGATATTGTAGAAATTTTACAACGTGTCGCTTTTGTGATTTTTGTATTAATTACCGTTTATTTTTTATTATCAGCCTCTAAACAAAAGAATGACGTTACCGAAGTTGTAGAAGAAGATATTAAAAGTAAAAAAAGCCGATTTTTTTATGGGATGTTGCTCTCAGGACTAAATGTTTTTCCTATTCCATACCAAGCATACATGACTATAACTTTGGCCTCATTTGGGATTATGGATTTTGAAAGATTGAGTATAATCACATATGTTACAGGTGCGTCAATGGGAACTTTTGTAATGCTATATGTTTATATATTCTTTTTTGATAAGATTAAAGACAAAGCTTTTACCTCACAAAAAAACATGAATTATATTATAGGAAGTGTAACAGGATTAGTCGCCTTAATTACTTTTATCAATATTTTACGAGAGCTTTAAAATGAAGCCAGAAACAGAAAGTTTTTTTCAACGAGTTTATGAAGTTGCAAAGCTAATTCCTTATGGACGTGCAACCAGCTATGGTGCTATTGCAACCTATTTGGGTGCAGCAAGAAGTGCTCGTATAGTAGGCTATGCAATGAATGGCTCTTTTGGTAAAGACGTGCCAGCACATCGTGTAGTTAACCGTAAAGGATTGTTAACTGGAAAGCATCATTTTGAAGGAACTAATCTTATGCAGCAACTTCTAGAAAGTGAAGGTATTAAAGTGATAGCTAATCAAATACAGGATTTTGAAGCTGTTTTTTGGGATCCTTCAAAAGCGCTAAAATAAGTGGTATTCATAGTGCTAATTCACTCATTTTTCTTTTCAATTTCCTTAACTAAAAATATAAAGGTTTTGCAGTATCTTTGCATTTAGAATTAATCTAGATAAACATTGAAATTAAATAAACAAGATATACTCAATGCGCTAAAAAATATAACCGTTCCTGGCGAAGGTCAGAATATGGTTGATAGCGGAGCAGTAACAAACGTTATGACTTTCGCAGACGAAGTCATTGTAGACATTACAATAAAAAACCCGAGCCTTCAAGCACGAAAAAAGACCGAAGTAGAAATCTTGCAAACCATTCATCGCGAGGTTTATGAAAAAGCTAAGATAAAAGTCAATATAAAAGTTGAAGCGCCAAAAGCTCCACAACCTAAAAATGAAATTAAAGGGAAGCCAATTCCTGGTATTTCTAATATTGTAGCAGTAGCATCTGGTAAAGGTGGTGTAGGAAAATCTACAGTAACAGCAAACTTAGCAGTAACTTTAGCTAAGATGGGATTCAAAGTAGGTGTTTTAGATGCGGATATTTATGGACCATCTATACCTATAATGTTCGATGTTGCCAATGAGCGACCACTATCAGTTAATATAGATGGGAAATCTAAAATGAAACCTGTAGAAAATTACGGTGTTAAGGTATTGTCTATAGGTTTCTTTACTAAGCCAGACCAAGCAGTGATTTGGAGAGGGCCAATGGCAAGTAAAGCTTTAAATCAAATGATTTTTGATGCTGCTTGGGGTGAGTTAGATTTCCTGTTACTTGATTTACCTCCAGGAACAGGGGATATACATTTAAGCATCATGCAAGCCTTACCAATTACTGGTGCTGTTGTTGTAAGTACACCTCAAAATGTAGCATTGGCAGATGCCAAAAAAGGTGTCGCTATGTTTCAACAAGATAGTATTAATGTTCCTGTTTTAGGAATAGTTGAGAACATGGCTTATTTTACACCAGATGAGTTACCAAGTAACAAATATTATATTTTTGGTCAAGAAGGTGCTAAGCATTTAGCTGAAGATTTGGATGTGCCATTTTTGGGAGAAGTACCAATCGTGCAGAGCATAAGAGAAGCTGGTGATGTTGGACGTCCTGCAGCATTACAAACAGCAACTCCGATAGAAGAAGCTTTTGAGGAGATTACTAAAACCGTGGTAGAACAAGTTGTTTACAGAAATGAGAATTTACCGGAAACAGAAGCGATTAAAATTACAACAATGGCAGGATGTTCTGCCGTAAAAAAGAAATAATGAGTAGAGAAGAACTAAGACTAAATGTAGAGAAGGCTCTAGACGAAATTCGTCCATTTCTTCAAAGTGATGGTGGTGATATTTCATTATTATCTATAGAAGATGATAAACTAGTTAAAGTACAACTCCAAGGTGCTTGCATATCTTGTAGTGTTAACCAGATGACTTTAAAATCTGGTGTTGAGATGACCATTAAAAAATATGCACCTCAAATAGAAAAAGTTATTAATGTAGAATAACTAATGTGATTTTTATCACATTTTATAATGACGCAGTGTATTAGTTTTGCGTTCAATATGACTATGCAATGATTACAACAGATATAATAATTATAGGAGCTGGCCCAACTGGGCTTTTTGCCGTTTTTGAAGCTGGATTATTAAAGCTTAAGTGTCATTTAATTGATGCTTTACCACAACCAGGGGGTCAATGTTCGGAAATTTATCCCAAAAAACCTATTTATGACATACCCGCTTATCCAGAAATTCTTGCAGGAGATTTAACGGACAAGCTTATGGAGCAATGCAAACAGTTTGAACCTGGATTTACCTTAGGCGAACGTGCCGAAACCATAGACAAGCAAGAAGATGGGTCTTTTGTAGTTACTACCAATAAGGGGACAAAACACAAAGCGCCTGTCGTAGCTATTGCAAGTGGCTTAGGAAGTTTTGAACCACGCAAACCATTACTCGATAATATTTCCGATTACGAAGATAAAGGTGTTGAATACATGATTAAAGAACCAGAATTATATCGAGATAAAGATGTCGTTATTGCTGGTGGTGGAGATTCTGCATTGGATTGGAGTATTTTTCTAGCAGATGTAGCCAAGAGTGTAACATTAGTTCATAGGCGAACGGAATTCAGAGGACATTTGGATTCTGTAGAGAAAGTTCAAGAATTAAAAAATCAAGGTAAAATAAATTTAATTACACCAGCGGAGATTACTGCAATCAATGGTATAGGGAAAGTTGAAAGCTTAGAAATTACAAAAAAAGACAAAGCTCCTTTTACTTTAAAAACAGATCATTTCATTCCGCTATTTGGCTTATCTCCTAAGTTGGGGCCAATTGCCAATTGGGGGTTAGAAATTGAGAAAAATGCCATTAAAGTTAATAATGCATTAGATTATCAAACCAATATTCCAGGTATCTTTGCCATTGGGGATGGTAACATTTATCCAGGAAAATTAAAACTCATTCTTTGTGGTTTTCATGAGGCAACATTAATGTGTCAAGCAGCTTATCAAATTATCAATCCTGGGAAGCGTTATGTGTTAAAATACACAACTGTTTCTGGTGTCGATGGGTTTGATGGTACCCGAAAAGAAGCACCAAAGGCAGTTGTAAAAGCTATAGATTAGTGGACAGTAAAGACATACATATTACCATAATTGATCGAGATGGTGTAAAACATCATATTGAAGCACCAACGGATATAGCTATGAATCTTATGGAAGTGGTGCGTTCTTATGAACTCGCTCCAGAAGGTACAATTGGGGTGTGTGGTGGTATGGCCATGTGTGCCTCTTGTCAATGTTATGTAAATTCAAATCATACGCTTCCTGAAATGCAAGATGATGAAGAAGCGATGCTTTCAGAAGCATTTTATGTAAAAGATAATAGTCGTTTAGGTTGCCAAATTCATATGATTCCAGAGCTTGAAGGGTTAGAAGTAGAGTTGGCCCCTGAAAGTTAATTACTCGGTTTTGTAATCCATCAATTTTGTTGGCCCTTCCAGTAAGATTCTAACAATTTTCAATGTGCCATCATCAGCAGTAGCAATTTGCCATTTTATAAGTGAAATGGCTCCGTTTTCGATTTCAAGACCTGTAATACTTCTAGGGTGTACACAGCTTCCATCATTAAAAAAAGCAATGTCTCCAGGTTCAGGAAATCTGGGTCTGTGCGTATGTCCAGCTATGGTAATTAAGTTGTTATTTTCGGTAATCCATTTTTTAGTTCTACGCTCTACTTTAATAAGCTCTTTGTAATTTTTTGCAGGACTCGTTGGATCGGCAATACCCATAACGTTTAGTGGTTTCCAAAGTATACGAACCAAAAAACGACTCACTTTCCAAAACAAATAATTCCACCAATCCGCTTGATGTCCATGACATAGAAATAATTCTTGTTTGGTTTCAGAATGTTCTAAAACAATACCTTCATGGTATTTAATATCGCAAAAAAGGTCTTTGTCTTCTCCTGTTTTAGGCTCAAAATAAGTGTTGAGGTATTTTTTAACATAACTTTCATTTCTATAAACCATATCATGATTTCCCCATATCATATGCAATCTACTTTCATCATGAAACTGTTTCAGGAGCAGATACACATTTTTGTGCGCATGTAACACAGATTCAAAAGAGAGGTTTTCCCATAACTCATCACCATCACCTAATTCAGCATAATTAAAACCTTCATTTTAATAATGCTTCAGGGCATGAAAGTAGATGTTTCGGTTATTGGCAAAATCGTCAGCAAAACTATTATCACCACGATGACAATCGCTAAACAGAATGTATTTAGAATTATCATCAAAGCTAACACGATGTGCTTCTTTATAGGCTTTGTCCAATCGTTTTTTTGCTGAAAACATATAGTAAATGTAAATAAAAAATGCTTCCCAATTTAAGGAAGCATTTTTAAAATTGTCATATTGAGATCTCGATTGCTCTCGATCGGAAAGGTATTCTATTTGAAGGCATTCAAGCCAGTAACATCTAATCCTGTAATTAGTAAATGAATATCATGAGTTCCTTCGTAAGTGACAACACTTTCTAAATTCATCATGTGACGCATAATGCTGTATTCGCCACTAATTCCCATACCACCCAACATTTGTCTGGCGTCTCTAGCAATGGTTAATGCCATATCTACATTGTTTCGTTTTGCCATTGATATTTGAGCTGAAGTTGCTCTATTTTCATTCTTTAGCTGTCCTAAACGGAACGCTAATAATTGTGCTTTTGTAATCTCAGTAATCATCTCCGCTAACTTCTTTTGTTGAAGTTGAAACTGCCCAATAGGCTTACCAAACTGAATACGTTCTTTGCTGTATCTTAAGGCCGTATCGTAACAATCCATGGCCGCGCCAATGGCACCCCATGCAATACCGTAACGTGCAGAATCTAGACAACCAAGTGGTGCGCCTAATCCAGATTTGTTAGGTAGTAAATTCTCTTTTGGCACTCTGACATTGTCAAAAATCAACTCTCCAGTTGCAGACGCTCTAAGTGACCATTTATTATGTGTTTCTGGAGTAGAAAAGCCTTCCATGCCACGTTCTACAATAAGTCCATGAATTCGTCCTTCTTCGTTTTTCGCCCAAACGACAGCAACATTGCAAAATGGTGAATTAGAAATCCACATTTTTGCGCCATTTAATAAGTAATGGTCGCCCATATCTTTAAAGTTTGTGGTCATTCCGCCTGGGTTACTTCCATGGTCTGGCTCAGTTAACCCAAAAGACCCCATCCATTCGCCTGAGGCTAATTTTGGTAAATATTTATGGCGTTGTGCTTCATTGCCATATTTCCAAATAGGATACATGACTAAGGATGATTGAACAGATGCCGTGCTTCTTACACCTGAATCTCCTCTTTCAATCTCTTGCATAATTAAACCATAAGAAATTTGGTCTAATCCTGCACCACCATATTCTTCTGGTATATAAGGACCAAAAGCACCAATTTCTGCTAATCCGCTAACAATGGATTTAGGAAATTCTGCTTTTTGAGCAGCCTCTTCAATGATTGGAGAGACATCGCGTTTTACCCAATCTCGGGCAGCATCACGTACTAGTTTATGTTCTTCTGAAAGTAAATCGTCAATATTGTAATAATCTGGAGCTTCGAATAAATCAGGTTTCATTAGTATCTAATTTTTTAATGAAACAAATGTAACGAAAACGTTTTCAGTGAACAATGAAAGTTTTACATTTTCAGGTAGAAATCTTTGGTGAGATTTATGTAATCTTCAGTATAGTTGTGTCTTCCGTTTTCAATAATTAATTCTGAAATTAATAGTTCGGTTTTCTGAAACGAAAATTCAATTAGGCTTCGTTTTATGTTAGAATTCAAATTGCCTTTTACATGAAGTATGCGAGTAGGCAATAAGTTAACTTTTGATGCAAGTTCAATAAAATTGGCCTCTTCTTTATGAGGAATTACGACTGAGAATAACCCATTTTCAGATAATAATTTTGCAACAGCATAAACCAAATGCTCAAAAGGCATGGCATCTTGAAATCTGGCTAAATCTCGCGAAGCGTTTTCAGTTTTGTAATCTTCAGAATAAAAAGGCGGATTGCAAACAATACTATCGTATTTATCATCGACTTCTTCTATATATTCTAAAAGTGATGCGTGATAACAAAAAAGGCGGTCGCTCCATGGCGAACTTTCAAAATTATCGGCACATTGCTCGTAGGCATCATCATCAATTTCGATGGCTTCAATGATTTCAGCGTTTGTTCTTTGTGCCATCATCAATGATAAAACACCTGTTCCAGCACCAATATCTAAGATAGAAAATGGATTGCTTTTAACGGACGTCCATGCGCCTAATAAAACACTGTCCATGCCTATTTTCATGGCACAACGGTCTTGTTGAATTGTAAATTGTTTGAATTTGAAAGGGAACACACCCATTATTCTGAAAGGTATAAATCTATCAATCCTTCAGGTGTATCTACTTCAATGATTTTAGAGTCCCTGTCAACTTTGACTATGAATTCGTCATTCATAGGAATTAGAATTTCAATACCATTTCTATCAACTTCAAATAATGCTTGTGCTGTAGCATCATTGATGCCTGTGATTTTTCCAACCTCACCAAAATTTTTGTCTTTCATGGAAAAACCAATAATTTCATGAAAGTAAAATGTATTACCTTCTAATTTTGGAAGTAAGTCTAGCGGTAAATATAAATTTGATTTAATTAAAGCGTCAGCATCTGCTTCTGTATCAACATCTTCTAATTTTAAGCGTAGTAAGTTGGATTTATGAAGTTGAGATGCCTCAATAAAAAAAGGAACCAAGTTACCTCTTAAATCTATAAAAATGGCATCTAGATTCTCGTAAAGGTCGGGCTCATCAGTGTCTAATTTGGCCAATAATTCACCTTTAAAACTATATTTCTTAACTATTTTCCCTAAATAAAAACAATCGTCTTTCTTCATGATTTAAAATAAAAAACTCCGATACATCATATCGGAGTTTTAAAAGTATAAAAATTAATTTTTTATTCTTCTTCGTTTGAAGCTTCTGTTTCTTCAGCAACCTCCTCTTCTACAACAGGAGTAGCTGCAGCAATACGTGCATCGTTAACTGCTTTTTCAGCTTCTAATGCTTTAGCCTTAGCATCAGCATCTACTTTAGATAAACCGTCAGCTTTAGCTTGTACTTTAGCCGATTTTTCTTCTAACCAAGCATTAAATTTTGCTTCTGCTTGCTCTTCAGTTAAAGCGCCTTTAGTAACTCCTCCTTTTAAATGCTTCTTTAATAAAGCACCTTTGTAAGATAATATAGCTCTCGCTGTATCTGTAGGTTGAGCACCATTTTCTAACCACTGTACAGCACCATCGATATCTAATTCAATAGTTGCAGGGTTATTGTTTGGATTGTAAATCCCTAATTTTTCAAGGTATTTACCATCTCTTTTTGCGCGAGCATCAGCCGCAACAATCCAGTAAAAAGGTTTGCCTTTTTTACCGTGTCTTTGTAATCTAATTTTTACAGGCATAATAATTAATTAATTGAGGTTCTCGACCTCTGTTATTAATGAGGGCGCAAAGATAGTATATTTTTTTAATTTTCAAGACTTTAAATCACTTTTAGAATTCTCAGAAAAATAATATACTTTTGAGGTCATAGATGCGTTGTCTATTTGAATACTTACAATATGACTAAAATGAGAAAAAATATACTTTTAATAATCTTATCTTTTATAGTTTTGGGTTGCTCAGATACTATAGAATTTAACAATCCTGCTTTTCAAGCTAATTCTGAAGGCGAGGCATGGCGAGCGGTTTCATTCGCTGGCGACATAGATTTTGGAGGCTTTATTTTTGAAGGCAATAGAGGTCTTGAAGTTTTACAAATCATCACTTCAGATGATAGAAGGGGAACTTATGAGCTAACGCCCGAAAGTATTTCAGTAGCTATTTTTAAAGATGCTCAAGGCACTATTTATTCTACAAAAAATCTTCCTGACCCAAGTATTACGCTTTTCCCACCAGAAGGTGTTATTGTAGTTGAAGACATTGATAACGAAGAACCAAAAGGGGTAACTGGTACTTTTCGTTTTACTGCATTTTCTGAAGACGGATTAAGTTCTGTAAACTTTATAGAAGGCGTGTTTTTTAAAGTAAAACTTTTTGGAGGTTTAGAAGCACTTCCTGATTAGAAAAATTTAGGGATTAATAAATTTTAAAGCCACGTTAAAGCGTGGCTTTTTTTGTTTACAACTGTTCATAACTTTCGTTAGAAATAACAAGCAATTCTATGTAATTTTATAAGCTAACTTTTTAAAAAGAGTCTTCTTTTTTTGAGTCACTAAAACAGCTTTTATGTACTTAATCTTCGATACAGAAACTACAGGTTTGCCAAAACGCTGGGATGCACCAATTACCGATACAGATAACTGGCCAAGAGTAATACAAATTGCTTGGCAGCTTCATGATGCTATGGGGAACTGTATAGAACATCAGGATTATTTGATTCAACCAGACGGTTTTAATATTCCATTTGACGCCGAAAAGATTCATGGTATTTCTACAGAGTTAGCTCAAGAACAGGGCATCCCACTAGATGAGGTTTTAGAAAAGTTCAACATTGCCATGTCCAAAACAAAGTTCATTGTAGGGCAAAATGTAAATTTTGATTTAAATGTTTTGGGCGCTGAGTTTGTTCGCAAGAATGTCATAAATCCATTACAAGAATTACCTGTTTTAGATACGTGTACTGAGCATACTGCCAATTTGTGTCAAATTCCAGGCGGACGTTATGGAAAATTTAAGTTACCAACCTTAACCGAGTTGCATGAATTTTTGTTTAACGAACCTTTTGAAGAAGCCCATAACGCTACTGCCGATGTTGAAGCAACAACACGTTGCTTTTTAGAATTAATTAGGCGTAAAGAATATACCCTAAAACAACTAGGGGTTCAGCCTGATTATTATGAAGAATTTGCTCTTGCTAATCCGTCTAAAGTTGAAGGGATTAAAATTAAGCATGTAAACCTTAAGCGTGCAAGTGCCAAAATAAATGAACGTATACAAAAAGAACAGACAGAGGCTGCATCAATTGTAACAGATATAGAAGTGGTATCTCAACTTGCAAATGCTAATTTCTCGCATTTGCATAACCATTCTCAGTTTTCAATTTTACAATCCACAATAAGTGTAAAGGATTTGGTTGCAGCTGCTGCAAAGGAGAATATGCACGCTGTGGCTCTTACCGATCACGGTAATATGATGGGAGCCTTTCATTTTGTGAGTGCTGTTTCTAATCATAATAAAGTTGTTAAAGCGCAACATGCAGAAGCTGAAGAAAACGGCGAAGAAAAAAAGGGAAATATTATAAAACCAATTATTGGTTGCGAATTTTTTGTTTGTGAAAATCATGAAGACAAAACCCGCAAAGACAATGGATATCAAATCGTATTGTTAGCCAAAAATAAAAATGGGTATCACAATTTGGCAAAGTTGTCTTCAGCAGCTTTTACCAATGGATTTTACTACGTTCCAAGAATAGATAAAAAACTCATTGAGCAATACAAAGAAGATTTAATTTGTTTAACAGGAAATCTTTATGGCGAAGTGCCAAGCAAGGTGTTAAATGTTGGAGAAAATCAAGCAGAAGAAGCCTTACTTTGGTGGAAAGACACTTTCGGAGAAGATTTATACATAGAGTTAATGCGTCATGATCAAGAGGATGAAAACCGGGTCAACCCTATTTTAATTCAATTTTCTCAAAAGCATAATGTAAAATTAGTAGCTACAAATAACACCTATTATGTGGAGCAAGAAAATGCCAATGCACACGATATTTTACTTTGTGTAAAGGATGGTGAGAAACAAGCTACGCCTATTGGCCGAGGTCGTGGTTATAGATATGGTTTGCCAAATCAAGAATATTATTTTAAGTCTTCGGAAGAAATGAAGGCTTTATTCAGGGATATTCCAGAGGCAATAATAAACGTTCAGGAAGTTACCGATAAGGTTGAGGCTTATGAGCTAGCCAGAGATGTATTACTTCCTGCCTTCGATATCCCCAATGAATTTAAGTTTGAAGAGGATAAGGAAGATGATGGTAAACGCGGCGAAAATGCTTACTTAAAACACCTTACTTATCAAGGTGCTATAAAACGCTATGGTGAAATCACTGAGGAGATAAAAGAACGTATAGATTTTGAACTTTCTGTAATAGAAAACACTGGTTATCCCGGCTATTTCTTAATTGTTGAAGATTTTATCCGAGAAGCAAGAAACATGGATGTCTCAGTAGGTCCTGGCCGTGGTTCTGCTGCAGGTTCTGTTGTTGCTTATTGTCTTTGGATTACTAACATAGACCCTATTAAATACGACTTACTTTTTGAGCGATTTTTAAATCCGGATCGTGTAAGTATGCCAGATATTGATATCGATTTTGATGATGAAGGTCGTGGGCGTGTCATGCAATACGTAATAGATAAATATGGTTCCAATCAAGTAGCGCAAATTATCACATACGGAACAATGGCTGCAAAATCTTCTATTAGAGATACAGCACGTGTTTTGGATTTGCCATTAAACGAAGCTGATCATATTGCCAAGTTGATTCCGTTGATGTCAAAACTTGGAAAGATTTTTGGACTTTCAGAAAAAGAATTAGCAGCAAAATTCAGAGCTGAAGATTTAGAAAAAATTAATGAATTACTTAATATTTCTGATGGTGATGACTTGCAAGCAGATACTGTAAATCAGGCAAGAATCTTAGAGGGTTCTGTGCGAAACACAGGAATTCATGCCTGTGGTGTTATTATAACGCCAGGAGATATTACCAACTATGTCCCTGTCTCTGTGGCAAAAGATTCAGATTTGTATGTGACTCAATTTGATAACTCGGTTGTTGAAAGTGCAGGTTTGTTAAAGATGGATTTCTTAGGTTTGAAAACCTTAACGCTTATAAAGGATACAGTAAAAATTGTAAAAGCAAAACATGGTATAACACTTGACCCAGAGAACTTTCCTTTAGATGACGAAGAGACGTACGCGTTGTTCCAACGTGGAGAAACTGTTGGGATTTTTCAATATGAATCTCCAGGGATGCAAAAACATATGAAGCATTTAAAACCCACTGTTTTTGATGATTTAATCGCAATGAACGCCTTGTATCGTCCTGGACCTATGGAGTATATCCCTAGTTTTATTCGAAGAAAACATGGTGAAGAGGAAATTATTTACGATTTACCTGAAACAGAAGAATATCTAAAAGAAACCTATGGAATTACAGTCTATCAAGAGCAAGTAATGTTATTATCACAAAAGCTTGCCGATTTCACAAAGGGTGAAGCAGATGTCCTACGTAAAGCTATGGGTAAAAAACAGAAGGCTGTCCTCGATAAGATGAAGCCTAAATTTATTTCTCAAGCCGCTGCAAAAGGTATGGATGAGGTAAAATTAGAGAAAATCTGGAAAGATTGGGAAGCCTTTGCGAGTTATGCCTTTAATAAGAGTCACTCAACATGTTACGCATGGATTGCTTATCAAACCGCCTATTTAAAGGCGCATTATCCAGCAGAATATATGGCGGCTGTTTTGTCTAATAACATGAATGATATCAAATCCGTAACTTTCTTTATGGAAGAATGTAAGCGGATGAGACTTCCTGTTTTGGGGCCAAGTGTCAATGAGAGTTACTACAAGTTTTCTGTTAACCAAGATAATGCAGTGCGTTTTGGTATGGGCGCTATTAAAGGAGTAGGGCATGGTGCTGTAAAGACTATTGTAGAGAACAGAAAAAAGGAAGGGATTTATAAATCAATTTTTGACTTAGCAAAGCGTATAGACTTACGTGCAGCTAATAAAAAAGCGTTTGAAGGATTGGCTAATGCAGGTGGTTTTGACTGTTTCGAGGATACTCACCGTGCGCAATATTTTGCCCATGATGGCGACGGTATAACGTTTTTAGAAAAAGCTGTAAAGTATGGTGCCAAGCATCAAGAGAACGAAAATTCTGCTCAGGTAAGCTTATTTGGTGAGGCTAGCGGTGTAGAAATAGCTGAACCACAGGTACCGCCTTGCGAAGATTGGGGCACTATGGAGAAGCTCTCGCGAGAGAAAGAAGTGGTTGGTATTTATATATCTGGTCATCCTTTAGATGATTTTAAAATTGAGATGAGGAATTTTTGTAATGGTGTAATTGCAGATTTTGAAAATCTTGAAGCCATGATAAATCAAAATATAAAGTTTGGAGGTGTCGTTACTGATGTCCAACACCGAATCAGTAAACAAGGTAAAGGATGGGCCATGTTTACTATTGAAGACTATACAGATAGTTTTGAGTTTAGGATTTTTGGAGAAGACTATTTAAAGTTTCGTCATTTCTTAGTTCAAAATTCATTTGTACATGTTCAAGTATTTGTGAAAGAAGGGTGGGTTAATAGAGATACAGGAAAAAAGGGAGAACCTAGAATACAGTTTAATAATTTTCAATTGTTGCATGATGTTATGGGTGTCTATGCTAAAAAATTATCTATTCAGCTCAATATTAGTGATTTAAAAGAAGAAACTATTCGTGATTTACAGGATATATTTAAGTTGCATGAAGGGAATAATGTTCTTAACTTTTTGGTTTATGATAATGAAGAGAAGTTAAAATTAACCATGCCAAGCAGAAAGCAAAAAGTTAAGATTTCTCAAGAGTTGTTAAATTCATTGCTTGATTATGATATTAAGTACAAATTAAACTGATAGATTGTGCAGGTATATTATAAAATAGGATGTTTAATGACAATAAATCAAAACAATGAAGTTATAGCCAAATCGAATATAGAAGCTGTAAGGTTTGGTGTAATTTTTGACTAATATTGCATATTAACCGAAGTAGAATACAATTAAAATAAATATTATGGCATTAGAAATAACAGATGCAACTTTTGAAGAGCAAGTAT
>ENA-OUOG01003079-OUOG01003079.1-marine-metagenome-genome-assembly--contig:-NODE-3079-length-16178-cov-3.930129_pt1 | contig 16178 bp, 14 predicted proteins | sample MGYA00248635_ERZ508505 | MGnify/ENA primary metagenome ERZ508505 (study PRJEB26176, sample SAMN06267871) | marine metagenome | isolation source: Saanich Inlet, British Columbia, Canada | place: Pacific...
CGCGCCATTTCACTCGGAGCGGAAACGGAGCGGCCATCGATGGTACCGCCCCAAAATCCGGAGTTATCGTCTACGAAGGTCAGGAATTTAAATTCATTGCTATGCACCAAGCTGGCTGCCAACTGCCTACCTGCATCACCCGCACCGTAGATAACGACGCCGTCCCTCGCTTTCTCCGCAGTGCTCCCAGACAAGTGCTCACCCAGCCAATTTCGCACTAGCCAGCGTGAACCGCCAATGACCAAGAACAACACCATCGGCTGCATTAAGCCGATGGAGCGGGGGACCCCGTTGATACCGACGAGAGAAAAGATCGCCGCGTAAACGATGGCGTAGCAGCCAACAGCCTTCGCCAACACGCGTAAGGCCCGGCCACCGCTGTAACGAAAAATGGCGCGGTATAGGCCCCACGACATAAAAAGGGGAGTGGCGATGCCGACAGCAACAAGTGCGGGAACGAGGTATTCCCAAGTAGGCAAAACCCACTCCTCTAAACGAAGGCTCAAGGCCAGCCACGTTGCCAACACGCATAACAGTGTATCCAGAAAGACAGCCAAGCCGCGCTTCACGACCCTTGGCAGGGCGAGTGCTTTTGCTGTGAGAAAGTGGTGTAGACGGCCATCCATACGCAAAAGTATAAGTTGTTTTAGGCGTTATCGAGTCATGCTTACGCGGAGTCCAAGGTTAACACTTTCGTGTTCAACCGTGTTGTGGTGCTGTTCTCATTGATTGATTCCATTGCCAGACATTGATCGGCTTTCTCTAAATCTCACGATAAAAGCCTCATGGGAACCAAGCAGCAAAATCACGCGTTTGGTAGCCAACTCAAAAGCATAAGCACCAACTGGCTTTTAGCTTAGAAGTTGAGGGGCGACATCACAAGCCGCCGCTACCGCCGCGAGCAGAGGGAGCACCGGCATAAGTGTTTAGGGAACACAATCTGCGCCCGCTAAATCCCCAAATTGGGACACCGTCTCCTCGTACACCACTCAACCTCCCACAAGCCGAATTCCTCCCAAAATTGGCTTCGTTTTGTAAAAATCAAAACTCTTCACCCGATGCGACGGACCTGACTCCCTTGACCAACTGGTTGATTGCCCGCTTTTGATAACGAAGTGCAGACAGCTGGCAGTTCTTCCCCGCGCGGATCCTGCGCAAAATCGCATTCGATTCGCGCCTCAAGACCCCCTCCAAAAACTTGATCTCTTCGGTGCGGGCCTTGCCCTTGAGCTTAACGGGATAATCTTTCTGGGGAAGCGTGAAAGTGGTCATCACCTCTTGTTTATTTCGATGTGCCTGAGCCAGCTGGTGCAACTCAATTGTCATGGGATCAAAGCCCCAGGCCTTGATCTCATCATGCAAGGCCTTCTCATTGAAGTTTTGCAAAAAATCCTCATTGCGCTCGAAATCAATGATGCGCTTGGCTAACTCCGCGGCTTGGGCATCCGTGTGGCAATCATCCCTGAACATATGGGCGATGGCTTTGATTTGATCCGCAAACACCCTCTGATCAACGGGCAAACTTAAGCCGTGTTTGCTGGCATTAAGCTTGGCCCGCCCCCCCCTCCTCTGACCTCGGCCCGGAGGACTTGAGGGAGTTCGCCCTATTGGCCGCTCTTTGCCTTGCGCTGACCACGGGCCTTACCCTCTTCGCTTTCAACTTGTTCAACCGCTTTGACATCAATGGCTTGAAGGTCACGCTTCAGAAGTTCGTTCTGTAGCTTCAGGCGTTCTTGCATCACCGATCGACTCACCAGCGCCTCATAGGACTGCTGTAACTGCCCAAGGGACTTGACGCGAAGGGCGATGAGGGCGTCGATTTTTTGGATTTCCTCGCGCGCCTTGGTCATGGCCTTAGCCGATAGACTTTCTGGCGTATAGCCACCAGCTTCAATGAACTGCTTCATTTTGGGATCATTCCATAGCTGAGCCTGCAGGTTATGTGTAAGAGCATGAGTTTGGCTTTTTGGAGTTGCGTAGGTTGTCAACAAATCAACCATTGAATTGACAATGGTTGCCTGTTTTTGCAATTCGTATCGCTGCATCCACCACAGGCACTGGAAGATTTTTTCTGCAAGATAAATTTGCAGGTGCGTGGAAGCACTAAGCTCATTGATCGTTCCAGCCAACCCTGCGCGATAGACGGCTTCGGACTCGCCAGGCAACAGCTTGATGGGACCAAAGATTTGTGAAATCTGAGATGTAGGTTGGCTTTGAGGGGTTGGTTGCTCAGGTGTTTTGTTTTCGCTCATTTGGCACCTCCCCTCCTCTGGTTCTTAAAGACTTTTAGGCGGACGGCTTGGTTTTAAGTCGTACACCGGGATTGTCGGCGGGGGTTCCTACAAATTCAACACCCGCTAACTCAAAAGCTTTTTGTAACGATGCAAGTGTTCGAGCTTGCGCAGGTGGTACGCCATCAACAGCTTCCAGCCTCTTTATTGTGGCTACGCCAACGCCTGCATGCTCCGACAACTGGCTCACAGTCATGCGGGTTAATGCGCGTGCGGCACGGATTTGCTCACTTGTGATCACGTCTAATTAGCTATATAATGAGCTTTATGGCATCGTTTTGAGGGGGTTCACAAATGGATGATACATCTAGGATCAATCTGGAGAAGCTTCTGCATCACTTGGATGGTGCCTACGCCCCAAACACTCTCCGTGCGTACAAGGCAGACATGTTGGAATTCATTGCCTACTGCGAGAAAAATGGTGTCTGCGCCTTGCCCGCAAAACCCGAGACAGTGGCGGAATTTTTGAAGCAGACCGTCCACCAAGGCATCAAATCATCCACCATCCGCAGAAAAGTTTCATCCATCAGTGCCACCCACCGCCTCTCCTCTTTGGAGGATCCAACAAAACATTCAGAGGTCAGGATCAGTCAGCGAAAAATATACCGACAACTGGGCACTCGGTTCGATCAAGCTTACCCGATCACCAGCGCATTGCTCAATAGGTTGTTGGCTGTTTGCGAGGATGACCTTCACGGATTGCGAGATCGCGCGTTGCTTATGGTTGCCTACGACTCGATGCGCAGGCGTTCTGAATTGATTTCTTTGCGTGTTGAAGATATCGAATGGATCCCGAATACTGGGGCATCAATACTTCTCCGTAAAAGCAAAACCGATCAGCAGGGTTATGGGAAGTGGATACACCTGACAAGCGAGACAACGCAAGCACTGCATGAATGGATAGCGGCTGCAGAAATCAATGAGGGATTTATTTTCAGAGGCGTTAGGTCATCGGAAGCAATCACTGACAGTTTGTGCGAAAGCCGCATACCCCGCATCTACAAGGCCCTTGCCAGAAAAGCTGGGATCGATGAATCGGTGGTGCAGAGCATCAGCGGACACTCTATGCGTGTTGGAGGCGCGCAAGACCTATTGAATAGTGGCGCAAGTTTGCCGCAAATCATGGTCAAAGGTGGCTGGGCAAAAATAGATACTGTGTTGAGATATATTGAAAGAACTCGTTCATCTTCAACATTGAATTTGCATGGATGAACTACTGGATTAGGCCATATCCATTCTGTATCCGTCTGGATTCGTCATTTGCCAGCGCCATGAGTCAGACATCATTGTGAAAAGATCACGCTTAGCACTCCAGTCCAGTTCAGTTGCGGCCTTGGTTGGATCAGCGTAGCAAGCGGCAATATCACCAGGTCGCCTTTTAACGAAGCGGTAAGGTATCGATTTACCGCTGGCGGCTTCAAAAGCCTGAATGATTTGCAAAACGCTGTAGCCTTGACCAGTACCCAGGTTCCACACATGCGTTCCAGTTCTTGTCTGCAATGTTTTCAATGCAGCCAGGTGTCCTTGGGCCAAGTCCACTACATGGATGTAGTCACGCACACCGGTGCCATCAACCGTCGGGTAATCGTTGCCAAACACCGCCAGTTCAGGCAGCTTGCCCACCGCCACTTGGGTTATGTAAGGCAAAAGGTTGTTGGGTATGCCCTGCGGGTCCTCGCCAATCAGACCGCTTTCGTGGGCACCCACAGGGTTGAAGTAACGCAGTAATGCAACGCGCCAGCGCGGGTCTGAGGCGGCCAAGTCTCCGAGCAGCTGTTCAACCATGAACTTACTGCGACCATAGGGGTTGGTGGTATGGCCTGCTGGCTGGTCTTCGGAAATTGGTACGGTGGCCGGGTAGCCATACACTGTGGCCGACGAACTGAATACCAGCGTGAACACGCCCGCAGCCGCCATGGCTTGGCATAAGGTAACAGTACCACCTACGTTGTTGTCGTAATAGCGTAGCGGCTGAGCTGCGCTTTCGCCCACGGCCTTTAACCCTGCAAAGTGCAGCACCGCCTGCACCGAGTGCTGGGCCAACAGCTTATCCAAGAAGGTCCGGTCGCGAATGTCGCCTTCCACAAACACCGGTGTGCGCCCGGCAATTTGCACCACCCGACGCAGCGATTCGGCCGATGCGTTGCAGAGGTTATCTACCACCACCACCTCAAACCCCGCCGTCAGCAAAGCTAGTGTGCTGTGGGAGCCTATATAGCCAGCACCGCCGGTAACGAGGATTTTCATTCTTTGGTTTATATAAATTGATTGATTTCCCTGCCGTCGCTTGGACCCAGCACCTTCTCACCTGCAAGAGGAAAGTCAACTAATCATCCAAACCAATCGAATTGGCCAGATAGTTCAGCAGCCTCCAACATCGATCGGCCATTGCCACAGGCGATCACCACCAGAACACTAATCTTAGACATCAATGCAACACCCCATTGCGCTGTACCACCTTTAAAATAGTTAGCCCTAAAATTTTAATATCGAACCAAAAATTTCGGCGCTGCAGGTAATCTGTATCCAATTCTACCTTCTGGGGTATGGACAGTTCGTCGCGCCCGTTAACCTGAGCCCAGCCAGTAAGGCCTGGAACTAGGGTGTGCACACCTTTTCTGGTGCGCAGCTCAATTAGATCTTGCTGGTTGAACAAAGCAGGTCGAGGGCCGACGAAGCTCATGTCGCCCAACAAAATGCTCCAGAGCTGAGGTAACTCATCAAGACTGCTTTTCCTCAAAAAGGAGCCTATCGGCGTGAGGTAAGCTCCAGGGTTACCCAACAAGTGCGTGGGTACTGGCGGCGTCCCTACGCGCATACTACGAAATTTCGGCATCCTGAAGATATTGTTGTTCCGGCCAACTCGGTCCGACCAATACAACACTGGTCCAGGAGATGTCAATCGCACCAATATAATCGTCGTTATTATAGGTAATAACAATAAAATCGAAAAAATTAAAGCTAATGCCAGATCGAACAACCGCTTCACTTATTAATACCTTTCACGGCTTTGTGTAATCCTTCGTCTAGGTTAATTTTGGGATTCCATCCTAATAAATATTGAGTCTTAAAAGAGTCAATCTGTAGCGATCCAGTCAAATTTTTTACTAATTCCTGTCTCCCCAGCATTGAGCCGAAAAATCTTAAAATCGGTTTAGAAATTGGGATGAGCCAAATTTGTTTCCCCATAGCTGAAGCTGTTCTACGAATAAGTTCCGTTGTGGACACATCCTCACAATCACAGACTAAAAAAATTTGCCCTGCCGCTTTAGGATGTTCTAGGCATATTACAATTAGATCAATTAAATTGTCTAAAGCGACTATACTGCGTAAGTTATCAATAGCACCAAATGGCAACGGAACTTTAATGTTGATTAATTTAACCAGCCGCTGGAAGTTACCAGGCGCTCCAAATCCATACACTAAAGGTGGGCGAATTACCACAACCTCTAATCCCGTTTCATTTGATATTTTTTGTAAAACTTGCTCAGCCTCATACTTACTTTGAGAATAAGCGTTATCAGGGGCAGGCGGATCAGAGGCAGTGAATTTTCGCCCCAATTGCGTCTCTCTGCCATTTACCCCTATTGAACTAATGAATACGAATCGTTTTACTCCTGCGCTTGCGGCTTGGCGTGCGAGTCGTTCTGTTGCTATTACATTAGCTATTCGATGTAAATACGAGTCAGATTTATTTTCGTTAGAAATATGAGCCCTTCCAGCACAATGCACAATAATGTGAGTATTTTTTAGAATATGTACAGGAATATCGTTTAATGCCAAATCGATAAAAATATTGTTGATTTCATGTTTCGCTATTTCGTCCTTATGAGCTCGCATCACTTTAATGATCGGGTATCCTGAACGCGACAGATGGTTACAAAGATTTCTACCTATAAATCCACTGGCACCGGTAACTATTATATTATTCATTTTATTTAGGTGGCAGAACTGCAATGAAAGATTATTTCTCGCATAGCAAGCAAACCAAATCTAAAACTTTTCTAACTTGCTCTTCACGTTGATATTTTTCACGAATAAGCTCTTGATTACGTATATTTTTAGTTAAATTTTCAATACCGTGAAGATTCTTGATCGCACTTGACAAGGCTTTCGGATTTTCAGGCTCAATAATTTGGACATCATCAAATTCAGTTAGAAAATCAACTGCCACCCCTTTTCCTCCATAAATTACGGGGATACCCAAGGTTAAATATTCATATAGCTTGGATGGTATCGCTGACCCATAGTTTTCACCAATCTGCGCATAGAGAATAGTGGCCTGCGAATAATATAATTTCAAATCTTCCCAAAGAACACCACCAACAAATGTAATATTTTGAACTAAGCGATGTCTGGCATATTTTTGAATTCTTGCCAAATCACTTCCTGCTCCTATAATAAGTATTTTGAAATTAGGAAATTCATTGGCCACATCAATAATTGTTGTCAAATTTTGCGCTATACCAACATTTCCGACATAAAGCAACACAGGTTGTGCTGGGGCTCTGTTGTCTGGTATTTCTCTGATCGCTGCAAACCGACTTGAAGAAATTCCATTTCGAACAATATACACTGGTGCATATAAGCCTTTCAATCTAAATGCATTGTTTATATATCGATACTCACTGGTGTTAGTTACCCAAACCATGTCCGAATTATGAATTGCGTTAATTGCAAAAGTGCGTAATAAGCTCTTTATAACTCGAGAAAAATATCTCGAGCCAGGCAAATACTCCCATGTAAGATCGCGTATGTCCAGTACGGTAGGACATATTTTAAATTTCGCAAGAAGCAAAATAAACATCGATGGGCTACTGACCAATAAGACATCTGGCTTAAGTTGTCGAACCTTCCACCAAGCCCTAAAAGAATAACCGAACTCTCGCAAAGCGCGAATGCCAAAGCTCCCTCGAGCAGGTGCTCTGCCTAAGGGAACTAATTTAGCAACGGATAAATCTATAGAATCACTTCCAAGGGGCGCAATCAAGTAAACACTGAATCGCTCACTTAATATATCAATGAAAACTCCTAATCGTGCCTTAGTAGCGTTTGTGTCAGCAAATTCATAACTACTAACTATACATAAATTTTTTTTATAGTTTTCTGAATTTTTCATATGCTAATTTTAGATAGGTGCAAAGTTTTTTAAATTAATATATAAATTTATTTCGATAACCTTAGATATTTATATAAACTCCTAAAAGTCAGCATTTTATTAACTAATGGCGCCGCAAAAATCTAATGCTGCCTTCGCAATGAGTTGTTGCTGAATAATTGGCATCATAAAATAACGATGTTTAACCAATATAGCTAGCACACTTGCACTTTTCAACGCCTCGTCTATATCCACAAGAGTTAGGTGTTTATTTGATTCGATATGTGGCTCTACAGCAATCACATTGTAGCCTTGCGACTTCAGAGAGAGTGCAACTTGTAAAGCGGGTGACTCACGCAAGTCATCAATATCGGGCTTAAATGCTAATCCCAAGCAGGCTATGGTTAGTTTTCTTCCAGTCTTGGCCGTTGCATCGGCAGCGGCAATCTTGATTTTATCGATCACCCAATCAATCTTATGATTATTGACCTCACGCGCAGTTCGAATTAGCTTAGCGTTCTCGATATCACGAGCCACGATGAACCACGGATCCACTGCTATGCAATGACCACCTACACCTGCACCAGGCTGCAGGATATTTACCCGGGGATGGCGGTTGGCGAGTTTGATCAAATTCCAGACGTTAATGCCTTCCTTGTCACAAATTAGAGACAATTCATTCGCAAAAGCAATATTCACATCACGGAAGCTGTTTTCAGTCAGCTTGCACATTTCGGCCGTCTTAGCCTCGGTTTCAAGAACCTCACCTCTCACGAAAGTACGATAAAAGTCAGACACTGCTTTAGTAGCGGCCGGTGTCAGCCCCCCCACAACGCGGTCGTTCTCAACCAACTCAATCATGATCTTGCCCGGCAAAACACGCTCAGGGCAGTAGGCGATGTGTACATTCTCGACTTTCACACCCGCTTCGCGCAGCACAGCTTGCATCTGCTCAGTGGTACCAACTGGCGAAGTGGACTCCAAAATCACCAAATCACCGGGCTTGACGAATGTCGCAATGCTGTGGGTCGCAGCAAGCACGAAATCAATGTTGGGCAGGGGTATTGCGCCGCCTTCATGAAATGGAGTTGGCACACAAATCATGTATACATCACCAGCTTGGGGCGATGTTGATGCTTTCAGGCGACCCGCTGTGACAGCTGAGCGGACAAATGCGTCCAAATCAGGTTCAACAATATGAATCTTGCCTTGATTTATCGTGTTAACAGCGTGCTGACTGATATCCGTCCCACGAACAGTATAGCCTTCACTTGCCAGTAAAGCCGCAGTAGGCAGACCGATATAACCGAGGCCAATAACGCTGATAACCTTGCTTTTCATCTGAAGTAAATCCTTTGGTGAGATTCAAATATTTCTAAGTACATCCAAAATCCGATCACACGCCTTACCGTCTCCATAGGGGTTGTGAGCGCGCGACATTTTTAAATAATGGGAATCGTCTTTAAGTAGTCGAGTGACACCTGCGACGATACGCACCATATTTGCCCCTACTAACTCAACGGTTCCCGCATCAACAGCTTCGGGCCGCTCTGTTACATCGCGCATCACTAAAACAGGTTTACCTAAGCTCGGTGCTTCTTCCTGGATACCGCCGCTATCAGTCAAGACCAAATAGCTATGCTTGAGAAGATAGACAAACGGCTCATAGTCTAAAGGCTCAATCACATGCACATTCGACAGACCTGCCAAAATAGTACGAACTGGCATTTGAACGTTGGGATTCAAATGAACAGGGTAGACAAAATGCACGCTGTCGAACCGAGATGCAAGTTCCCGCAGCGCTTCACAGATTTGAAGAAACCCATCACCAAAGTTTTCGCGGCGGTGACCGGTAACCAATACGAAACGATCTGACTGCCAGTTGAATGGCAAGAGTTGGCTTATCGACTGCGCCAAATGAGCAGATCTCTCACCATCGGCTTCAATCCGATTCAGCACCCAATGCAGCGCATCGATCACTGTGTTGCCAGTCACGCTGATGCTTGCATGATCCACTCGTTCGGCGATCAAGTTGGCACGGCTAAGTTTGGTCGGAGCGAAGTGCCACCGAGTTATCTTGCTGGCCACCTGTCGATTGAACTCCTCTGGAAATGGGGCATAGAGGTCGTGGGTGCGCAGACCCGCTTCAACATGGCCTACCGGGACCCCCGCGTAGAAGCCGGCCATTGCCGTGGCAAGCGTCGTCGTCGTGTCACCGTGAACCAGTAAGGCATCCGGCTTGCTATCGCCGAATACACCTTTCATGCCTAGCAGAACGTTGGCAGTCACATCAAAGAGATCTTGCCCAGGCTTCATAACATTCAAATCAATGTCCGGCACGATCTCAAAAACCTTCAAGACCTGATCCAACATTTGACGGTGTTGTGCCGTGACGCAAACACAAACATCAAAAGAATCGGGGTCAGCATCTAGTCTGTGCACAAGAGGTGCCATCTTTATGGCTTCGGGTCGTGTCCCAAAGACAAGCATGATTCTCTTTTTTTTACTCATTGGTACCCCAAGAAATTTTTACGGCAATATTGTTATCATTTTGAAATCGAACAACTAGGCACTGACTATTCAGTCGAGTACCGAATTCTGGTGAAAAGAAACCATGTTCAACAAATGAAGCGCCATTCAAGACAAAAACTTTTACATCTTGTTGAGAATCAGGAAAGCGAAGTGAATAAGTATGTCGATCTACTGAATAAATTCGCAAATCTGGATGAATATGGAAGCGCGCAATCGCAGACTCAAAGTTGCCTCTGATGGAATCTTGAACGATCAACTGTCCATGGCAGAGTTGCCAAGACCGTTTGTGCACAGGTTGACCATGCAAGCGCATAAATCCATCATGCTCACAGGTTACGAACACATTATCGCCACCATCGGTAACCTCCAAACCTAATGGATAAGCACGTCTGGCCACACGAAACCTAGACCAGACTTCGGAAGAGTTCTCGTCATTGACCACTACCGTGTTGTGCGCGGAACTTCCTCTTTCTTCTGTGCGCACTAGCCCATTGCCGTATTGCGAGGTACCTCCATTAACAAAAATGCGTTTACCAAACAGCGAGAGCTCAAAGGATAGCGTATCTGCATGCGCATGCCCAGGCAAATAGTCTGGCCCGATAGGTGCAACGTCTAATAATGCACATACACTCACATCTTCCAACCGAATGTACCCACTATCCGAGAATCGACAAACGGTGATTTGACCAGAAGTTGAGTTGGGATTATCAATTGGAATGCCTAGATGTTTGGCATACATTTTAATTTCTGCAGGTGGAGGAGCAATTCCAATGGCTGCATCGTTAAAGAATGCAATTTCACCATCCGGGTGACACATTCCTTCCAGCCACCTTAGCATCTTGCTGGCAGTCGTACGCCATTCGTTCACATGTTCTTCTCTGACTACATCTGGATATGCCCCCGCCAAATTGATCAAGTCGAGAATGTCTTCCAAAAAGATTGCGTGGTACATCGGGCTACGCTCGAAGTTACCCCCATCCGGTAGCACTTGCTCGGGCAGTTCTTTAGCTATAATGTCTAGACCGATATCTAGCCACTTCTGTGCTTCGGGGCCTTTAAAGCAAAGCCCCGCAAAAACCATTGCTTTCGCATTGGCAAACAGATGATTTCCAAGAATGTGCCATTCGATTCGCCGAGAAAGCCATCTTGTTTGGATGGCCAAGCTTTGCAAGCATTCATCGTAGAGCGGATGCCCTCCTAGATGCCATTTGACCCAATTAACAATTCGCAGGGATGTTGGGTAAGGATCCCAGCCCGTACCTTGGCCCGGCGTGTTTTCTTTAATCCAGCGTTTAACCAGTTCAATATGCCACTTAGAGCGCACCTCAGCATCTGTACTGTTCAAGTCATCGAAATAGTGCTGGTTGTAGCGCCAAAGTTTTTCTCTCTGTGGTCCGTCCCAACCCAGTACTGAAAGGTGTCCAGTTTCATTTAAAAAGTTGAATTTTTCACCGTCTTCAAGACTCTGGCGGCGGCGAGCAGGTGGCACCCAATGGCCGCTTACTAGACGTACCGCAGGTCGCGGAGAAGGGTTCACACGGGGACGGCTAAATCGATACCAAATGCGCCAATAAATCTGGCCAGGCGTTAGGTAGCGCAGCGTATGGAAATAAAGAGCAGGCTTGAAATCCAAAATCAAGTTCAATGCTTTTTACTGAGCAATTTCAATCGAAACCCGGCTCACTTCGAATACCTCGTCGATCGCTATCGGAGCTTGAGCGCCCGTGTATACAGCATCAACAAAACCTTTAGCGCAGGCCTTCTGGCCTTTATCCTGTCGCCACAAGTTCATTTTCCTAAAACCTGGCCATCCAAAGCCCGCCAATTTACGATAGTTGTCCAGCTGCAGAACGCGCCCGGCCGCAAACACTTCAAGACGTTCTTTAGGGAAAGCCTTAGTACCATTTGCAAAGTAGTGAATCGTTCCGATAGAGCCATCAACAAACTTTAAGTTAATCGACACTGTGTCGTTCGTAGGCGCATTCATGGCCACCTTGCTCCAACTCTCGATCGGGCTGCCAGCCATAAACCTCAAGAGGTCAATGAAATGGCAGGCTTCACCAATAATCCTGCCACCACCAGCCTCGACATCCTGCGTCCAATGATCAACAGGTATTGCCCCCGCATTCACTGTCATTACGAAACTTTTGGGTCCACTAACGCCGCTGAGCAGATGCTTCATTTTTTGAATCTGTGGTGCAAAACGGCGGTTGAAACCCACCATCAGAATTGGTGAGATTGTCGATTGCCTACACGCCTTGCTGTAGGCTAACTCGATTTTGGAAAGCTCAGCGAGGGTGAGACACAAAGGCTTTTCAACGAAGACATGCTTCCCGGCCTCCAACGCTTGCAAAACAAACCGAGAATGGCTGTCATGCTGCGTGGTGATGACCACCGCATCGGAGTTGTTGTCTGAAAAAATTCGAATGGTATCTGTCGTCGTCTCGTCAAAACCAAATTTACGAGCCGCATGCAAACCGCTCACACCGGCGTTAGAGGCAACACTTCGCATATGGGCCCCCGCATCCTTGAAGGCGGGAATGAGTACCGAAGTCGCATAATTCCCGGCCCCCACAAAACTCACTGAAGTATTTCCCTCATCAGCTCCAGTCTTGCGAGCTTGAAGGTTAGAGCGCGCTGTAAGTGATACCGTCCTAACGGCAGGAGAAACCTCGATTCCCGGGTACTTTAACAATATTCCCAAAGATGAACCGCCGCCTCCTACCAATTCGTAGGCCTTCTCCGCTTCGTTAATGCCAAAACGATGCGAGATCAGAGGCTTTACGTCCAACCGACCGTCAGCCATCATGTCCAGCACCGCCTCAAAGTTGCGCTGTTCTGTCCAGCGGACGAAACCCACAGGGTAGTCATGTCCCTTGTCTTCGTAGTTTGGGTCGTAGCGCCCGGGTCCATAAGAAGCAGAAACCTGGAAAGTTAGCTCCTTTTTGAAAAAGTCGTCACGCGATAAGTCAAGCCCTGTCACTCCAACCAACACGATGCGCCCTCGTTTACGACACATCAGTGCTGCCTGGTGCATCGGCTCGCTGCTTTTGGTAGCCGCTGTCACGATTACGGCATCTACGCCGCGTCCACGTGAATAAAGTTCAGCAGCCTTAACGGGATCTTGTCCAGCGGCCAGATCCACAACCTCTGCACCAAACAGCCTTGCAAGCTTCAGTTTTTCCTGGTCAAAATCCAGGCCCAAAACACGGCAACCGTGTGCGCGCAAAAGTTGTACGGTAACCAAACCTATGAGACCCAGACCTGTGACAACTATGGTTTCACCAAGGGTCGGTTGCACCAGGCGAATACCTTGAAGAGCAATTGCACCCAGCACAGTGAAAGCAGCATCTTCATCTGAGACACCATCGGGGATCTTGGCACACAGGTTGGTTGGTACGCTCACTACTTCAGCGTGCTTGCCGTTACTTATCACACGGTCACCCAACTCGTAACCTGCTGCGCCTTTGCCGAGCTCAGTAACACGTCCCACATTGCAATAACCTAAAGGCAGCGGCTGGTCGAGCTTATTCAATACCGCTTCAAAGGTGGGTTGAAGACCATCGGATTTGATTTTATCAATCACCATACGAACCTTGTCGGGCTGCTGGCGCGCCTTTTCAATCCAACCTGCCTTGCCAAATTCAACCAACATCCGCTCAGTGCCTGCCGAAACCAGCGAGTGCGTCGTCGCAATCAGCAATTGACCACGCCTTGTTGCGGGCACTGGTACATCCGCGACTTCTGTGCGTCCAGAATTTAAATTTTGCAGTATTTGCTTCATATCACAAACTCATTTTTAAATTTTTATTTACAACCAATTTAAAATAATTATCTTAATTTATTAGGAACTTACCATCCATCCCGTTCTGCGAACTAAATCTTTGACGTCTCTTGTAGCAATTATATTTTGATGATACCCTTTAGGTGCAAAAGACTGATCTACTGGAAGTAACTTATAATCTTCATTTATCGTATAAACAAAAAATCTAAATTCAATCAGGAAAGCAAGCAATTTCGGCGTAGACGTTCCATATCGATTTAAGAACTCATCACAAATCTCAAAATATATACTCTTTGTCTTTATAATTTTTTGAACACCACCCTGAAATACAGCCATTTCATAGCCCTCGACGTCGAGCTTTAATAAATCTATACAAGCCAACCCAGTACAAATGTCATCTAACAACATGATTGGCGTGCTAACCGCCCCCCTCCAGCGCTCTCGTCCGTGACGTAATTCAAATCATAACTTCTATCATTGGATAAATGAATATACCCCCTAGAGGTACCCAACGCAACATTAAAAACGCACACATTACCGATTATATTATTTATGCTTAGATTATTTAATAAAAATTTATATATTCTATTGTGCGGCTCAATGGCAATAGCAAAACTCGGATAAACAGACATCCTGGCAGGAATTAATGTAGTACCGATATTCGAACCGACATCGACATATGTATCCCCCGCACATAGATGGCCTGTTATGAATTTGAAATCCAGTGATCTGGATTTATTATTATAAAATAATTCCCTTGATACAGAAGAAGTTTAATTAAAAGCTATTTTAAAATTATGGATTTTTATTTTAGATCTGGTATATTTATATATATCAAAAGACAATCTACCGACGAATAAAATAAACAATCTTGCTATAGGTCTACGCGAGCGAAGCAGATGTTTTAATATATATCAATTTTTTCATGTCTATTTTTTACGACTTGGAAATTACAAAGTCTTCGGATCTTTTACACGGCCAATAAATATTATTTCTCTCTTCGTGACTTGGATAATTAATTAAGACAGCTCGATACTTCCCCTTGAATATAAAACAACTACCTGCACCCGCTCCAATTACTCCAAATCGACTAATGAGATTACGAATATCCTCTAACGATCCCGCCCCCCCAAGAACAGTTAGGGGGATCGAAATTACATTGCGAATCAAATCAATCAGGTCAACATCGTAACCACTCATTTGACCGTCTCGATCGACTGAATTTAGAACAATTTCACCGGCACCCAGTTGTTGCAACCTTTTTGCCCAATCTGCGGGCTCCAATCCCGTTCGCCGGGATGCATTCAGCGTCATAACCTCGTATTGGCGGAAGAGTCCTGTCTTCTTAACGTCGATGACAGCAACAACGCTTTGACTACCTACGCGTGAAGAAACCTTGGCAATTAAGTCCGGAGAATCAACCGCAGCTGAGGAAACCGCCACCTTCTCAACGCCCAAGCCTATGATTCGGTCAAACTGTTCAACGGTTTTCACCCCGCCACCGTAACATAGAGGCATTCTGCACTCTAATGCCAGATTGGCCACTAACTTGTAGTCAGGCTCGTGACGGAGGCGACTCGCATCAATATCGATGACCATCAACTCATCGACTTCTTTCTCGTTAAAGATGCGAACCGCGTTGAGCGGGTCACCGACATACTTTGGCTGACCAAAGCCCACAGTCTTGTACAGACCACCTTTGTGGATTAGTAGACAAGGAATAAGTCGAGGTCGCAGCATGTTGTCAGAGCCTAGCGAAGTTCTTGAGTAGTTGGATGCCCCAACCATGGCTCTTCTCTGGGTGAAACTGGACGCCATATACGTTTTGGCGACGTACCGCACTGACAAAGCGGTCGCCGTAGTTAGTGGTGGCAAGAACGTCGTTCAAATCGTTTGGTGCGAAGTAGTAGGAGTGCAGGAAATAGAAAGACCTTCGTACGTCCATCTCCCGGAATAGGCCGCTCTGATCAGTAGGCACGACATCATTCCAGCCCATGTGGGGTAGGTGCGTACGGCCTTGGATGCGCGATTCGTCAAAGCGGACCACTTCGGCATCAAACCATCCCAGACCTGGGACAGTTCCCTCGTCGCTGCGATGCGCCATCATCTGCATGCCGACGCACACGCCCAGAACTGGCCGCCTTGCACCTAAAACCAATTGATCAAGCGTTGAACGCATACCCGAGGCGTTAAGTCGTTCCATGGTCCAGTCGAAAGCACCGACGCCAGGCAGAACGATGTGGGTAGCACCCTCAAAATCCTCTGCGGTCCGTGCAAAGACAACGGGTATATTCAAGCGCTTATAGATATTGGCGAAGGCTTGGATGTTGCCCAAACCATAATCGACAATTGCAATCACCGTTTGCCCCCAATCTCTAGCCCAAGAACCTTCATAACCTTGGCGCCCAGCATATAAATGGCTTCCTGCGACTTGTAATCGCGGAAGGTTTTGTTTGGTGCTTCCAAATAACCC
>ENA-OUOG01003083-OUOG01003083.1-marine-metagenome-genome-assembly--contig:-NODE-3083-length-16169-cov-4.700721_pt1 | contig 16169 bp, 15 predicted proteins | sample MGYA00248635_ERZ508505 | MGnify/ENA primary metagenome ERZ508505 (study PRJEB26176, sample SAMN06267871) | marine metagenome | isolation source: Saanich Inlet, British Columbia, Canada | place: Pacific...
ATCAGCAAATCAAAATTATAGTTCAGTAAACGTTATATGCAAAAACGAATTACTGTATCGAAGAATTGAGTTGGGTTTTCAGCATGTAGCCAATGCCCACTATTTTCTATGTTTTCTATATCAGCATTTGGGAAATGGGTAAATATTAAATCTTCATCATCATCGTTAATATAGTTTGAGTTTTCGCCTTTCAAAAATAAAGTCGGCTTTTCAAAAAGAGCACCTTCTTTTAAGGCTTCACCAACATTAGCAATATTGGCGGAAATAGCACCTAAATTAAAGCGGAAATCAAGCACTCCCTTTTCTTTCCAATACATACTTTTAAGCAAAAATTGCCTCACATCATTTTCTTCAATGTATCTTGATAAAACTGCCTCGGCTTCAGAACGGGATTTTAGCGCAGAAAAATCCAGAGATTGTAAGCCTTCAATAATTTTATCATGATGAATGGGGTAAAATCTAGGGCTGATATCTACCACAATAAGTTTAGAGATTAATTGTGGCTCGGTAACTGCTAATTGCATAGCTAATTTACCCCCAAGAGAATGTCCTATAATTATGACATTTTCTAAATTAGAATCTGAAATATAGGCTTTAATATCCTCAGACATTTGAGAATACGAAAACTCATCGGTATGGTATGAGCGTCCGTGATTCGGCAAGTCAATAAGGTGCACCTCGAAAAAGGCAGCAAATTGTTTTGCTAAGGATTGCCAGTTGTCTGACATACCAAACAAACCGTGAATTATCAGCAAGGGTTGACCTTGGCCTATTACTTTAGAAAATAACTTCACTTTAGACAACTTTTATACTGCTTAATGGTTTCCTCTAAACCTAAATAAAGAGCATCCGAAATTAAAGCGTGACCTATGGAAACCTCATCTAATGATGGAATATTAGCTGCAAAATAGGATAAGTTTTCAAGGTTTAAATCATGACCAGCATTGATCCCTAAGCCATAGTTATGAGCTAATTTTGCAGCCTTTATAAATGGTAGAATTGCGGCCTCTTTTTTTTCTGAAATGAATGCTGTGGCATAACTTTCAGTATAGAGCTCAATTCTATCAGTATTAATTTTGGCTGCCCCTTCTATGTGTTTTAAATCGGTATCAACAAAAATAGAAGTGCGAATACCATGAGCCTTTAGTTCAGAAATAATATCTCTGAGCATGGCTTCATGTTTTACAGTATCCCAACCAGCATTAGATGTGATTGCATCAGGAGCGTCAGGCACTAAAGTAACTTGATGAGGTTTCACTTCTTTTACTAAATCGAGAAAAGTAGAGTTTGGATACCCTTCAATATTGAATTCTGTTGTAACTAATTGTGCAATTTCTCGTACATCTGCATAGGTAATGTGGCGCTCATCTGGACGAGGGTGAACGGTAATACCATCAGCACCAAACTCCTCGCATCGTTGGGCAGCTAACGGAACGTTGGGCAATACGCCACCTCGAGCATTTCTGATAGTCGCAATTTTATTTATGTTAACGCTTAACTTTGTCATTGATTGGAAATAATTAAAGCTCAACAAAGGTAAAAATACTATGTTTGCTATATCAAATGATTGCAAAAAAACTCATATCGCATGAAATTCAAGCTATTACTCTAGAAACTACTGGAGTAGAGGCATTATCTATTATGCAAGAATTTCGCCTTTCGCATTTAGCAGTAGTAAAAGACAATAATTTAATCGGAGTTATTTCAGAAGAAGACATTTGGAATATGCACGACGAAGGAAATAAAATTAACAGCATTTCTGAAAAAATTGAAATGTTATTTATGCCCTTAGGTAAAGATGTTTTTGAAATCGTAAAATACATGGACGAACATACGCTAACTCTTTTGCCAATATTGGGTGAAGGCAAGTATATTGGCGCAATAACTCAGCAATCTGTAATAGAAGCACTAGCGTCTATTTTGGCAGTTCAAGAAAGTGGTGGGGTTATCATTCTAGAAATGAACAAAAAAGACTATTCCATGAGTCAAATAGCACAAATTGTTGAAAGTAATAATTTGAAGATTTTGAGTGCTTATATAACAGATATCGATGAAAAAAATAATATTAAGATTACACTTAAACTTAATAAAATTGATATTGCAGCAGTTATCAAAACTTTCGAACGCTATGAATACAATATAGCTGCTAGTTACAATTACTCAGAAAACACTGATAATCTTTCAGATCGATTTGATTCACTAATGAGGTACCTCAATCCGTAATGCGTTTATCACTATTAGTATTATTTTTAACTATTTCTACACTTCTGAATGCCCAGGAGTTATTCCGTATTAATTCCATTGAAATAGAAGGTAATAAAACCACTAAAAAATCTACCATTCTGCGAGAGTTATCTTTTCAGATTGGCGATACACTAACACAAGAATCATTTTCAGAAAAACTCATACAAAGTGAATTGAATATTTCAAGTCAATGGCTTTTTAATTTCATTGACTTCGTTCCTACTTATATTAACAATAACATCGATGTTGTGATAAAAGTTGTTGAGCGTTGGTATGTTTGGCCATATCCTATTTTAGAAATTTCTGAACGTAATTTTAATGTCTTTTATGATAGTTTAAAAGCCTCAAATTTTACGGATTTTTCTAGATTAAACTACGGCGTATTTCTAAACTGGTATAACTTCAGAGGACGAAATGAACTGCTTAAAATTAAGTTTAGAAAAGGATACAAAGAGCATTACCTTTTTGAATACGATATACCATACTTTAACGCCAATAAAACAATAGGAACTATTCTGAATTTTGAACTCTTTAGAATGGAACAATTTCATTACAAAACGATAGATAATAAATTGCTTTACACCAATTTAGATAATGACTATTTGAGAGACTGGAACGCCGCCATAAGCCTTCAGTATAAAAAGAATTTAAATACTGTTCATAGATTCAATATTCAACACTCATTAATTGAGACGCCGCTAGAAGTACTAAGCCTCAACAGCACCTTTTTACCAGAAAGTAAAAACCGCTTTCAGTACTCAAGGCTGGAATACCATTATGAAAATGAAAAGAGAAACTCCATAACATACCCCACAAAAGGATCCTTCAATGAATTGATGATAGGCTACTTCAACAGTGCAAATACAGACTTTACGAACTTTAGCATAACCGCAAAAACTGAAAATCATTTTACACTTAAACCTAGATTATTTTTAGGGAATAGCGTTAAAGTAAAGTTCCAAACAAATACAGAATTGCCTTATGTACTCAATGAATCATTAGGCTTTGACGACTATCTAAGAGGGTATGAATATTATGTGCTAGACGGGGAGCATTTTGCCATTACAAAAACCGCATTGAAATACGAATTAGTACCAAAAACTAATTTGCAAATTCCATACTTTAAAATGGAACAATTCAAAAAAGCCTTTTATTCTGTTTACTTCAGTATATTTGCTGATGTAGGTGGAGTTGTTGACAATCAATTTTCAAATGAAAACAGCCTCAACAACACCCTGCTAGCAAGTCAAGGTGTGAGTTTAGATATAGTTACATATTACGACAAATTAGTCAGGCTAGAATACAGCAGAAACCACCTCAATGAATGGGGCGTATTTATTCATTTTTCAAATCCATTTTAATTATGAAAATAGCGTTATTTGGAACGGCTTTTAATGAAGCAAAGGCGATATACGTTCAGCATTTGGTAAATAAGCTCGAACAAGAAAATATTGAATTAATTATTGAATCTCAATATTCTGAATTACTTAGAAATATTAAATTTAAAAAAAAGTATTCAACCTTTAATACTCCAAAAGAATTAAAAGAAAATGCCGATGTTATCTTGAGTATCGGAGGTGACGGCACTTTACTTGCCTCCATTACTTTTGTTAGAGATTCCGGAATTCCAATTTTAGGAATAAACACAGGTACTCTTGGGTTTATTTCAAGTGTTTCAACAGATCAAATTGAATATGCTATAAATCATCTTTTGAAAGGTGATTATAATATTAAAAACAGAACATTACTGCAGTTGAATAGTGAAAATAATTTATTTGGTGACACTAACTTTGCTTTAAATGAAGTAACTGTTTTAAAGAAAGATACTTCATCAATGATACGCGTACATGCCTATTTGGATGATGAATTTATCAATACTTATTGGGCTGACGGACTAATAATTTCTAGCCCAACTGGATCAACGGGTTACTCGCTAAGTTGTGGCGGGCCTATTGTATTACCTGGAACAAACAACTTCATTATTACACCCATTGCACCGCATAATTTAAATGTACGGCCAATAATTGTTTCTGATAAATCAAAAATAACTCTAAAAGTATCAGAAAAAGACGAATTAGCACTTGTAGCACTAGATAGCCGTTCAAGAGCAATTGGCCCTGAATTAGAACTCACCATTATAAAAGCGCCATACAAAGTGAATTTGATTCAATTTGAAAAACAATCCTTTATCTCAACCATCAGAGAAAAATTAATGTGGGGTAAGGATAAAAGAAACTGATTCATATTTATCATAAATACCTATATTTGTGCGTTACTCATATATCGTAACACAATTTTAAATGAAAAGACTGTTCATATTAGTAGTTATAGCATTTTCCTTTGCACTAAATGCTCATTCACAATCAATAGACCCATACTCAGAGGTAGGTTTAATGTTAGGTAGCTCGTACTACATAGGTGATTTAAATGATCAACATTTTAGGTTAGCTCAGCCTGCTGGTGCTTTTCAATACAAAACAAATTTAAATAGACGTTTCGCCCTCAGAGGAAGCCTTTCAATTGGTGAAATCAGAGGAAGCGATAAACTGAATGAAATAGATACGGCAAAATTCAATAGAAATTTGCACTTTAAATCGTCTATCTATGAATTATCCGGAATTGTTGAATTCAACTTTTTCCCCTACGAAACTGGAAGCAAGAGATTTCCTTTTACTCCCTATATTTTCACAGGATTTTCATTATTTAGCTTCAACCCTCAAGCCAGATTAACGGATACTCAAAATCCTTTTGATAACGATGGTAAAGATTCAAATAATCCATGGATAGACTTACAACCTCTTGGAACAGAAGGACAATATTCAACCAGATACCCACAAAAAGATCCTTATCAGCTTATACAATTTGCCATTCCTTTAGGTGGTGGAATAAAAGCTAGTGTAGGAGACAACCTAAGCATGGCTCTAGAATTTGGTTTTAGAAAGGTATTTACAGACTACCTTGATGATGTTGGCGGCTTGTACGCTAACCCACAGTATTTAGCAATGGAAAACATTGATGCTGCAAGCTTATCTGATAGAAGTAATACCTTACAAGAATATCTAGCTTCAACTCCAGGTGCAGATATAACAACATGGACTGGCAACACCGACAAACGACGTGCCAATGAAAATGATTGGACAGATTGGTACTATTTTACTGGCCTAACCATCTCATATAGAATTTATACTAAACCTAAGGTCTGTCAATACTAGTAAATGCCAAGCAAGACCGAAATTAATACAAACACTTTACCGAATCATGTTGCAATCATCATGGATGGCAATGGTCGTTGGGCAAAGCAACAATCCAAAATCAGAGTGTTTGGACACAAAGTTGGTGTCACAGCAGTAAGAGATACTGTTGAAGGTGCTGCCGAAATTGGCCTGAAATACTTGACACTGTATGCTTTTTCATCAGAAAATTGGAGCCGTCCACAATCAGAAATTAATGCCTTAATGGAACTCTTAGTTAATACCATTACTAAAGAGACTAAAACATTAATGAAAAATAATATACGTCTGGTAGCCATCGGTAATCTTGACGATTTACCAAAAAAATGTTTAAAAAATCTGAATGTAGCTATCGAGAAAACTGCACAAAACAGTAAAATGACATTAGTTTTGGCATTAAGCTACAGTTCAAAAAATGAGATTGTTCGTGCAATGCAACATATTGCCAAAAATATCAAGAGTGGCCAAATGGATATTGAGGATATAAATGAAGAAAGTATAAAAAATCATCTATACACACACAATATCCCCGACCCAGAACTGTTAATTAGAACTAGTGGCGAACTAAGAATAAGTAATTTTTTATTGTGGCAAATTGCTTATTCAGAGTTATACTTCACTAAGATTTTATGGCCTGATTTCAGGCGTGATAACTTAATCGAGGCTCTCTTGGACTATCAATCTAGAGAAAGACGATTTGGAAAGACAAGTGAACAAATAGAAAAAGAAAATGCTTAGAAAAAGTATCATATTATTAATCTTTACCCATTTGTTATCTCATTTGAGTATGGCTCAAATTAACATTTCAAATGATTCTAAGAATTTCGATTATTCAAATCCAAAAGAATACATTCTTGGTGGAATAACCATTGAAGGCACAAAGTTTTTGGATCACAAGACACTCATTCAAATATCAAATTTAGAAATCGGCTCTAAAATTGAGGTCCCTGGAGACGATTTAACCAAAGCCAGTCGAATACTTTGGGAACAAGGTTTATTCTCTGACATTCAAATTAAAGTCAACTCTACACAAGGCAACACAATATTTCTTACGCTTTTGCTCGAGGAACGCCCTAGACTATCAAAATTTAAATTCAAGGGAATAAAAAAATCTGACATTGACGCAATTCGAGAAAAAATAAAATTAGCTAGAGGTAAAATCATTACCAAAAACGTCATTATTAACACTAAAAATATAATCTCCGATTATTACAAAGAAAAAGGGTTTCTGAACGTCACTACAGAAATCTCAGAAGTAGAAGACACAATAACAAAAAATCATGTCATCCTTGTTCTAGATATTGAAAAAGGTGAAAAAGTTAAGATTGGAAATATTGAATTTGCAGGTAACGAAGTGTTTACCGAAAAACGTCTAAAACGCTTGATGAAAGACACTAAAGAAAAGAAATTTTTTAGATTCTTTAAATCTTCAAAATATTTAGAAGAAGCCTACAAAAACGACAAGCAACTTATCATTGAAAAATATAATGAAAAGGGATTACGAGATGCCAAAATTATAAACGACAGCATCACCTTCAATCCAGAAGAAAATTTACTAAATGTAAAACTTGATATTTCTGAAGGCAAGACCTATTACTTTGGTAACATCAATTTCGTAGGTAACACTAAATACAGCAATGAAGAACTTTCTGAAATTGTAGCAATAGAAAAAGGTGATATTTTTGACCAAAGCGTTTTAGAAAGTAGAATTTTAGGAAGCCCTGACAGCAAAGATATTCACTCTATATATCTTGATAATGGATACCTCTTTTCACAAGTCACACCGGTTGAAACGGAAATTCGAAACGACACAATCGATATTGAAGTTCGCATATATGAAGGCTTGCAAGCACGTGTTAACAGGGTGTCAGTTAGTGGTAATTCTAAAACAAACGACCACGTTATCATGCGAGAAATTCGCACAAAACCTGGAGACTTATTCAGCCGTTCGGATATCATGCGTTCTCAAAGAGAAATTGCTACTTTAAATTATTTTGACCCTGAAAAACTTAATATTGATGTTCAGCCAAATCAAGAAGATGGTACGGTTGACCTAAACTATATCGTTGAAGAGAAATCATCTGACCAAATTGAATTACAAGGCGGTTACGGCGCCGATAGAGTTATTGGTACTTTTAGAGTTTCCTTTAACAACTTTTCAGCAAAAAATATTTTTAACAAAGAAGCTTGGCTTCCTTTACCCTCTGGTGATGGACAACGCTTTAGCATTTCAGCAACCTCAAATGGAAGACTATTCCAATCCTATAACGTATCTTTTACAGAACCATGGCTAGGAGGTAAAAAACCAAATTCATTGACCATTGGGGCTTACCACTCTATTACTTCAAACGGCATTGACAAAGACGAAGAAAATAGCGGCTCATTTAAAGTTACTGGTATGTCTCTTGGATTAGGAAAACGATTAAAGTGGCCTGATGACTTTTTTACTTTATATCAAAATGTTAGTTTAAAAAAATACCTAGTTGATAATTACAACTTTGGAAACTTTGTAGATGGCACCTATTATAATATGTCATACTCATTTGTTCTTGGTAGAAACTCTGTTGATCAACCAACATTCCCAAGAAGAGGATCAAACATGAAATTGTCTGTTCAAATGACTCCACCCTATTCGCTGTTAAAAGACAACAACAATGTTGACCCTATTGACGCCAGTAAATGGGTAGAATATCATAAATGGAATATTGGCACAAATTGGTTTACTGCTTTAGCGGATAAGTTGGTACTAAAAACCAATTTAGAATACGGTATTATTGGAAAATACAACAGTGAAGAATCCCTTTCTCAGTTTGAACGCTTTTATGTAGGCGGAGATGGACTTAGCGGCTACTCTGTAGACGGAAGAGAAGTAATTGCTTTAAGAGGGTACGAAAACAACTCCTTATCCCCTACCAACGGTGCAACAATTTATAATAAATATACTTTAGAGCTTCGATATGCGTTATCATTAAATCCGCAGTCACCTATATTTGCCCTTGCATTTTTAGAGGCAGGTAACACTTGGAACAAATCAAACACATTCAATCCGTTTGATATAAAACGTTCTGCTGGATTTGGAATTAGAATGATGATTCCTATGATGGGTATAATGGGAGTAGATTGGGGATACGGATTCGATGAAGTGGTAGGCTCACCATCTGCTAATGGAAGTCAGTTTCACTTTTCAATTAACCAACAATTTTAATATTTTTGCACACTATGAAACAATTAATATTAATAGCACTAGTTTGTTTTGCATCGGTTAGTCAGGCGCAAAAATTTGCTTATGTGGATTCTGATTATATTCTTGAAAGAATTCCGGAATACGCTTCTGCTGAAGACCAATTGGAGAAATTATCCGTTAATTGGCAAGCTGAAATTGAAGAGATATACCAGCAAATTGATGTACTATATAAAAAATACCAAGCAGATAAAATTTTACTCACTCAAGAAATGAAAAACAAGAGAGAGAGTGAAATAATAAATAAAGAAAAAGACGCTAAGGAACTTCAGCGCAGACGCTTTGGTCCTGAAGGAGACTTATACAATAAAAGAACAGAACTTGTAAAGCCAATACAAGATAAAGTATTTAATGCTATACAAGATTTTTCTAACGAAAAAAGATATGATATTATCTTTGACAAGTCGAGTAATCTGATAATGCTATTTAGCAATCCAGACCTTGACAAAAGCGATGACATTTTAAAAATGTTAGGATACAAATAATAATTAAAAACTCTAAAAAAAATGAAAAAAGTACTTTTAACCCTTATGGTTTGTGTAGGATTAATACTATCGGCACAAGCCCAAAAATTTGGCTATTTAAACTCAAACGAGCTTCTTTCAATGATGCCTGAAAGCGTCGAAATGCAAGAAGAATTACAATCGTATGCAAAAGGATTAGAATCTCAATTAACTGCTATGCAAGCAGAATATGAGAAGAAAGTAGTCGAATATCAGCAAAATGAAACTACCTACACGGATTTAGTAAAAGAAGATAAAATCCGTGAAATTGAAAGCATTCAACAACGAGTGGTTGAATTTCAAAAAAATGCTCAGCAGTCCTTAGGTGAAAAAGAAGCCGAATTATTTACTCCAATCAGAGAAAAAGCAATGATGGCAATTGATAAAGTCGCCAAAGAAGGAAACTATACATTTATCTTTGATTCAGGTGCTGGCAGCTTTTTATATGCTGCAGAAAGTGAAAATGTACTTTCTCTTGTAAAGTCTAAATTAGGTTTATAAATTTAGCCCTATAAAACTCTTAAAGCAGTTTGAAACATTTCAAACTGCTTTTTTTATGCTATTTTAGATAAGTGAATAAGAATAATCCAATTGGTATTTTTGACTCTGGCATTGGCGGCCTTACAGTTGCTAAGGCCATTCGTAAGTTGTTGCCTAATGAAAGTTTGCTCTACTTTGGTGACACCAAGCATTTACCCTACGGCGATAAATCGGAAGAATCTGTAAAAGAATTTTCTCAAAATATTTCTTCATTCCTTAAAGAGAAAAACTGTAAAATGATTGTAATAGCATGCAATACAGCCTCTTCACTAGCAAACGAAACAGTCATCAGAACATGCCCCGAAATTGAGGTGGTGAATGTAATTGATCCCGTAGTGGATAGAATTACTTCAACAAAGGGCACATCAAAGATTGGCATTATAGGTACAAAAGGCACTATTAATTCAGGGATTTATCCACAAAAAATTAGTGTAAAAAACACAAATGCTGAAGTAAAATCATTAGCGACACCATTACTTGCAGCCATGATAGAAGAAGGGTTTATTGAAGGGAAGATAAGTGAAACTATCATACACAATTATTTAAACCACGATACCCTAAAAGAAATAGATCAATTAATTTTAGCATGTACTCACTATCCTTTAATACAGAATTTAATTGAGAACTTTTACCAAGGTAAAGTTGAAATAATTGACTCCGCCTCTCAAGTAGCTAAGCACATTAAAGAAATTTTAGAAAAGAATTCTCTTTTGAGTGATAAAAAAGCAGAACACCACTTCTTTGTGTCAGACTATACAAATTCTTTCGAGCAATCGGCGAAATTCTTTTTTGGCGAAGACATTCGCCTTGAGGAAGTAAAACTTAAGCCGTAAACCAAGAAGAATACATTATATAGTTTTCAGCAATTCCTTTAACCAATACTGCGGTTTGCTCTTGGCTCAACTCTTTGACTTTTTTGGCTGGAACGCCGGCATAAATACATCCGCTTTCTACCGTTGTCCCTTCTAAAACTACTGCTCCTGCAGCTATTATTGAGTTACTATGAACAGTTACACCATCCATAACAATAGCGCCCATTCCAATCAACACATTATCCATGACTTTACAGCCGTGCACCAATGCATTATGACCTATAGAAACATTATTGCCAATTTCAGTGGGGTGTTTCTTATACGTACAATGAATGACTGCTCCATCTTGAACATTAACTTTATCACCAATACGAATGTAATGAACGTCTCCCCGAACAACGGCATTAAACCAAATACTACACTGATTACCCATTATTACATCACCAATAATGGTAGCATTTTCAGCTAAATACACACCTTCCCCAAACTGAGGGCTTAGACCGTTTACACTTTTAATTAATGCCATGAATTTTATTTTCAAAGATAAAAGAATGCCGTAACTTTGCTAAAAAATATAAATGGCCAAAATACCAACATCACTATACGCTGAATCAACCCCAAACCCTTTAGTAATAAAATTCGTTGCTAACAGAGTATTGGTTGACCAAAATATCTATGAGTTTAATAACAGAGCAGAAGCCAGTAGTTCACCACTTGCATTAGAGCTATTTGGATTCCCATTTGTAGATAAAGTATTTTTAAGCAATAACTTTATTTCCGTCACAAAAAAGAACAATGGCATAGAGTGGAACGATATAATCGTTGAAATGCGAGAATTTATGCGCGATTATTTAGTAGAGGGTGGTACCGTAATAAATGAAAGTGCTTCTCCTAAAAAAAGCAAAACCATTACCCACAAAGAAGAGTTAGTCAGAGAATTTTCTGATATAGAAAAAAAGATAGCCGATTTACTAGATGAGTATGTAAGACCAGCCGTTGAACAAGATGGTGGCTTTATTTCATTAAAGAAATTTGAAAAAGGGACAGTAACCGTTTCATTGCAAGGGGCCTGTAGCGGATGCCCATCTTCTACTGTAACTCTAAAATCGGGAATTGAGGGCATGCTCAAAAGAGAGATGCCAAATGAAATTGTAGAAGTCATAGCAGATAATGATTAAAAAACTCCTCATAAGCCTTTGTTTACTGCCATTCTTTGTGCAGGCTCAAAACGGCATAGAAGAGTTTACTTTCGGACTACAATACAAACCCATTATTTCAGCCTCTTATTTTAATGCCGGCGATGAATCGGCTACCTGGGAAGATGGCTACTCATCAGAATTACTACCTCGTTTTGGACAATCGTTAGGAATGGTCGTGAGGTACAATTTCAGCACTACCTTTTCTTTAGAAACAGGCCTTAACCTCGTCAATAGACGTTATCGATTTACACTAAAAAATTCGTCCATAAATTTAGACGACTATACTACGTTCACTTTGCGTTCTTATGAATTTCCCATTCAGTTGTTGTCTTATGTTCGAATAGCCGAACAATACTATATAAACGCATCTTTTGGTAACTCATTTAATGTTTTCCCCTCTGATATAATCAGTTTTGGTGAAAAGAATGATCTCTATTTCCTAAGTACTTCAAGACGAAAAAAAATGCAAGCAGCATTTATAGCAAACCTGGGTGTGGAATACCGAACAAAAGAAAAAGGTATATTTTATTTTGGAGCAAGTTTTCACAGGCCTTGGAAAAATACAGCACGTTCATTTCCAGAGTATGATGACGGCACAAACAGCTTTAATACCGAAGCCCCATCAGCAGAAGATTCTAAATACTTAGATATTTCAGGTAACTATTTCACTTTAGACATTCGCTATTTCTTCTCTAGCAAATAGAACTATTTTATTAGCTGAGTCGGTAAGAACTTAATTTTTAAAAGTAAAAACTCTTTTATTTTTCAAAGATTTTTTTTGTACTTTTATTGCAAGTTCATTAACCTAACCTTACTATGTTCAACCTTAACACTTTCAGTGCTTTTGCTGCTGTTGTTTTGTGCTCATTTTCGAGTATAGCTCAACCGCTTACTAATGGAATGGGAATTATTACCCATTGGAGTGGTGCCAGTGGTTCGTGGAATTCTTTTACAATTTACGACACAGAAAATAATGCCTCAGCTCCTCTTGGGCAAAATTGGGCAACAACCTTTCATACACCTGCTGACCCTGCCGCTGCTGACTCATGGAAAGGCACTAATATGGGTGATGTTTTTGGCATTGCAATTGATTCTGAAAAGAACGTTTACTTCACGGCAACAAAATCCATTTCATCCTCTGGATCATCTGGTACTTCGGCAGGTTCTGCTGGAGACGGCGGAGTATACAAAATGGACGCTAATACTTGGATGGTTAGCCCCTTTATTTTTACAGGAAACGGTGCAAATGAAATACCAAATCAAGGCAATGGCTTAGGAAATATTGCTTTCGATAAATGGAACAATCAGCTGTTCATTACCAATTTTGAAGATGGTAAAATTTACCGCTTTGATATGGATGGGAATTTACTCTCTACTTTCGATCCTTTCGATGCTGATGTAACACCTCTAGGGACATTCAGTGGCCACGGCGAAGCGACTTGGGGAATAGCCGTTCACGATGAAAACGGCACTGTAAAAGTGTTCTTTTCTAGATGGACTGAAGACAACTCTTTGAACGATGCCAGTGGTCCCAATAATTCTGTTTGGTCTGTGAGTTTAGACGCTTCAGGTGATTTTACGGGAAGCGAAACTCTATGCTTTGAGTTAGAAGACAATACGGGCTCTTTTGTGTCATCGACACCAGGGGCTTCTTACCCTATTTCAGATATCGCTATGAGTTCTGATGGAAAAATGTATGTCTGTGAAAAGGTACAAGGCGGATGGGGTTCTTTTGGCGGGTGGAACGATTTATTTACCCCAGGTGCACACAGTTCCAGACTGTTTGAATACGTCAATGCTTCTGGAACGTGGAATGTGTCAAAACAATACTATGTGGGCAACTACAACTCCCCTTCTGACGCAGACAACACGGCCGGTGGGGTGGCTTTAGGAAATAGACAAACGAGTGGTGGTTTTGATTGTGAAAAAATCATTTGGGCATCTGGTGATGCCTTGCGTTTCTCGGGTTACAACAATTTAGCAGGACAAGACTATGTATATGGAATTGCAGGCATTCCCGTTGAAGGAAATTCTATGGACCCATCTAGTACTGATTATGTACAGTTGAGCAGTATTTACATTGATATTGATTATACAGGAACAGGCAGTAATGGCAGCCAGAAAATGTCTTATGGTGATATTGAAATATTTACTGATGCCGTTAACGAGCCAGTCTTTACCATTACCCCAGCCACAACCATTTGCCCAGGGGCATCGATTGCATTAAGTGTAAGTGGGGGAACAAACTATGAATGGTTTCCTGCTAGCACTCTAGATAATCCGTTTTCAAATACCCCTGTTGCTACACCCACTGAAAATACGACCTATACCGTAATTGGTGATGGAACTTGTGGAAGTAGCGATACCGTTAGTGTTACTGTAAGTATAGACGACTTTAACTTTTCACTTGGTCCGGACGTTAATTTTTGCCAAGGAATGGGAAATATAATATTGGATGCAGGAAACATTGCTACTGCTTATTTGTGGAATACCAATGAAACTTCACAAACCATTTCTATAGACAGTGAGGGCGTCTACAGTGTAAGTGTAACTAGTCCTGATGGATGTACCTTTACTGATGACATAAATGTAGAAAGTAAGTTTTTACCCGTAGTAGGTTTCAGCACGCCTAACGATTCGGCTTGTCCTCCAGCTAATTTCATCTTGAATGATGCCACTACGCCTCAAGGCGACGACCCTATTGTCTCTTGGGAATGGACAATTAATGGTAATGAATCCAATGGGCCATCATCTAACGTTAATATTCCAAATACAGGACAATACAGCGTAACTCTTGAAGTAACCACACAATTGGGCTGTGTTTCAAAGCTAACTCTAAACGATTACCTAAATGTTCTTGACGTGCCTAGTCCTAACTTTATTACTGAGCCAGAAGAAATTGGCAATTGCGATAAGACCGTGCAACTCATTAATTTCTCGACGGGCTACGATTCATTAGTTTGGAATTTTGGCAATGGCTTTGTGAGTATGGAAGATACCATTTCAAGCTATACGTATGATGAAGTGGGGCAGTACCAAATTAATTTGAAAGTTATTAACGAGTTTGGCTGCGAAAACACCTTTAATAGAATGGTTAACCCAATAGCTAGCATTCCATTCTATACACCTAACGCCTTTACGCCTGATGGCGATCAGCTCAACGAAGAATTTATACCCTATGTAGGCTGTACAGATGCCTTCGAATTTTGGGTCATGAACCGTTGGGGAGAAGTGATTTTTTATTCCAACGATGTTAATGTCGGATGGGACGGCACCTACGAAGGAAAAGTATGCCCAGTAGGCATATATTCTTGGAAGGCGAAATACAATGGTACTAAACACAACCAAACCAAACTCGGAGAAGTCCATTTGATGAATTAACTGGTTTTTTTTACTAACTTAGTTGACCATATTTAATATGGCACCTTAAGCTATTTAATGAAAACCTATTGTCATGAAAAAAGTCTTGTTATTCATTTCACAAATCATTCCATTGATGGTGTTTACTCAATGGATCGATATTACACCAGATTTAAACGAAGATTTAATCTTTTCAGATATACATATTTTAAATGAAGATGTCATTTTCTTTTTCGGTGTAAGTGAAAACATCGTTAACCATTATCGATATGGCTTAGTTTTAAAAACAACCGATGGAGGTCAGAGCTGGGAACATATAAAAGTATACCATCCAAATAAAGATAGAGGTCCATTTATTAGAGGAGGTTTTGCGTTGAACGATTCGACCTTCGCAATAAGCTGTTCGGATGGGGAAATCAAAGTATTCATGGGTGATAGTGTTAATCAAAGTAGTATTTGTGCTTTTTGTGACTATGATGATATCTTCTTTTTAAAAGATAGCACTATTGTGGTGGGTCCGAATTATCGTACTTCTTACGACCTAGGTTTAAGTTGGGAATCTATTTTTCAATTAAATATAGATAATAGAGAGGCTTTTTACAGAAATGAAGATACTGTTGTTTTTTCTAAAACTGAAAAATATGATTTTACAGCAAAAACCTATCAAAAAATACAACTTTCTAAAAATAAGGGCATGAGCTTTAAAACTTTGAATGTCTTATCAAATAATAATGAGATTAAAGTCCAAGGTGCAGCAGGAAGTGAGGGTAGCGTAACTTTGTTAGATCAGATAGACTTAAGTGATTTAAGAGTTAACGACTGGCTTATAAATGATGCCTCTTTAACATTCTACATTAATCAAGCTGCAGATACAGCATCTGTTCCAGAAAGATTATACTTATACAAAACTGATGGAGCCCTTTTAAACCCAGTTTTAAGTCAAGTAGAAGACGCAGTCTCTGAGGCTTCCTTTGGAGGTATAAATGGGTTTTTAGAAAGAGACAGTGATGGTAAAGCCGAAAAATATACATTTAAAATTA
>ENA-OUOG01003084-OUOG01003084.1-marine-metagenome-genome-assembly--contig:-NODE-3084-length-16166-cov-6.154888_pt1 | contig 16166 bp, 40 predicted proteins | sample MGYA00248635_ERZ508505 | MGnify/ENA primary metagenome ERZ508505 (study PRJEB26176, sample SAMN06267871) | marine metagenome | isolation source: Saanich Inlet, British Columbia, Canada | place: Pacific...
CAAAACAAGCAATAAGTTGCTATTTAGCACAACTTATGATACATAATAAGCAATAAGTTGCTTAAATAAAAAAGGGGATTGCAAAAAGCTTTCCCCTTAATTTTTTTTATCCATCACAGGATAAACAATCTGGGTCCATTGCTTTAGCAGCAATATCACCTCTTAATACAGATTCAGTTCTCATATAATATAAAGTTTTAATACCTCGTTTCCAGGCTTCTAAATGCACTTTATTAAGCCATTTAGGATCTGCTACTGAAGGAAAAGCTAAATTTAAACTTACTGATTGATCTATATAATTTTGACGTATACCAGCTTGATTAATTAATTCTAATTGATTAATCTCTTTAAATGTTTTAAATACATTTTTAACTGGTTCTCCTTCTTCTTGATTTAATCTTCCTGTGTGATTGTAAAACCATCCATCGAGTTCTTTAATTCCTTGAATGGATCCACCATCTTCCAAAATTTTATCCCAAGTTTCTTTAGTATCGATTTCAATTTTTCTTAATACTTTTTTAAGTTCTTTATTTTTTCTAATAAACGTGCCTTTTGCGCTTTGTTCTGTAAATACATTGGCAGCCCAAGGCTCAATTCCAGGAGATATATTCCCACTAAGCTTACTATTAGAGACTGTAGGAGCCACAGCTCGAAGATGAGTGTTACGCATACCAGTACCAACACACCAGAGCGGCTCGCCATATATTTCTGCAAGATCTCTCGATGCTCTCTCAGACTCAATTTTAATTTTACTAAAAATTTCACGTGTTTTAAATTGTGCTAATAAGCTTTCAAATGCTATTCCTTTTTGTTGCAACAATGTATGCCACCCCAAAACTCCCAACCCTAATGCTCTACCTTTTTCAGCAGATCTTACAGAGTTTTCAAAGCCTCTCATATTTTTTGCTTTTTGTATAAACTCTTCTAATACACCATCTAAAAACCAAATAGAGTCATATATTAAATTAGTATCCTTCCATTCATCATATTTAGATAAATTAACAGAAGATAAACAACAAACAAAACTATGTGACTCATCCGTATGTAATGTTATTTCACTACATATGTTTGTCATATGAACTTTGAGCCCATTTGATTTGTACGCCTGTGGATTATTTTTGTTTGTATTTCCTTTAAAGAGGATATAAGGCTCTCCAGTTGCTTTACGTTTTTGAAGTAATTTTCCCCATTTTTGTCTAGCTTCTTTATCTCCACTTTCAAGTCTTCGCATAAACTTGTCACCGACCACAGCGCACTGGTGTAAGTTGAGGGATTGTCTGTTAACGTCGCCTTTAGGCTCTCTGATCTCCAACCATTCTTCAAAGTCGGGGTGATCAATATTAATATTAACTGACGCAGCTCCTCTGCGGACAGATCCTTGATTAGTGGCAAGTATTGTTGAATCGTATATCTTGCAAAACGGGACCACTCCATCACTTGTTCCATTACCTGTAATTTTAGCACCAGCGGGACGAATCATATTAATGCCTAAACCAACTCCCCCGCCGTGTTTAGCTAGCAACATCATTTCTAAATTTTTTTGACCAATATCCATTATGCTATCGGCAACATCAATACCAAAACAACTAATAGGTAAACCTCTGTCTGTTCCTGTATTAGAAAGCACTGGAGAGGCTAAACACAGCCACCCATTCCATATGTATTCAAAAAACTTTTCAGCCATTTCAGGCTTGTATAAACGCTTAGCAACAGCATTTGAAACCCTCCAATAAGCATCTTTTGGAGATTCATTTTGCAAAAGGTAGCCTCCAATAATAGTTTTTTTATAGACTTCGGTATCACCCCAAATAGGGTAGTCTTCACCTTTTATCCAATCGTTATTCCACATCTAATTTCTCTTCTTTTTCTTTATTCAAAAAATCTGTTTTCATATTCTCCAGTGCCTCCTCGTATCCAGGTATTCGCTTTAAGGTCTCTAGCGTCCCAATCGAGAGGTCCTTTAGGTTTCCTAGTTCCTGAATTATCTGTTGCATGTTCTGTCCCAGTATTTCTACTCTGTTCCATAGTTCTATTAGTTTTTGTTCTTTCATTTATTATTATTTAAAATTATATATTACCAAATATCTTGAAAATCTTCTCCCTCATTTGCTTTGGAATAATCAGTCGGACGAACAGCAAAAAAATCAGTATGAGTATGCCCCCCGGTAAGATGATAGAACCAGTCAAGATTTGCCGCTCCTTTTTCGTTAAAAGCAAAGTATAACCCGAGGTCATGGTAACCAAGTTCTTGCATTTTTTCATTGAGACGTTTTCTAATAAATTGTTTGAGATCGTAGGATTTAAGGTTATCAATGTCCCCTTGTTCGAACATTTTGTCAATATAATTTTCTTCGGCTTTAAGCATTGACTCTGCTGCTTTAATAACATCTTCTCTACAATTTTCTAATAATGTTTTATCTTCATCACACATATGTCTAAATAATTGACAACCCATTTTAGAATGTAATGATTCATCACGAACAGACCATTTCATTTGTTGCCCAATACCTTTTAAAAGGTTTCTTAATTGAAAGCTGTATAACACTGCAAATGCAGAATATAAACTAACGCCTTCAGCAAAGGCACTGAATATAGCTAAGCTTTTAGCAATTCCAACGGTATCATTACCATTATAACTTACTAAATTATCAAAGCGTTCCATTGTTGCTTCATCTTGTAAAAACGCCTCGAAGTTTTCTAAACCTAATGTTTCATTTAAATAACTGTATGCTACAGCATGTATTGTTTCTTGAGAACCAAACATCATAGCCATTTGTTGTATTTCATGTTTTGGAAACCACCCGACAACTTTTTGAGTCCAATAGTCAGATACCGCACACTCCGTTTGTGCAAAACCCAATAAGATATTTCCAACCAGGTTTTTCTCTGAGTCTGTAAGTTTTTCGTTCCAATCCTTGACGTCACCTGACATTGGTATTTCGGTATGTAACCAGAATGCCTGAGCTTGTTTAAGCCATCCCTCAGTATAGTATTCTGGATATTCGAATGGCTTGTAAGGTATTCTTTCATCAAATAATCCCATATTTATTTATTTATTTATTATTGCCTATCTATTTCTAAACATATATCTACGAAAGGCAAATATAGCACATGTTGAACATAATCTTGCTCTGGATAACTTCTTATTCCTAAAAGAACCCCAGGGTATAATCCTATACTAAGCTCCCAGTTCCTCATCTACCTTGACTTCTATATGATTTAACGTAGTTTTTACTTGTTTTTAAACTAGAAGATTTTGATTTAGCGTGAACACCTGGTCTTCTAACTTTTGTTTTACTTTGATAATTCCCACTTATTACTTTAGCCATAACATTTTATATTGTATTTATCATGTATCTCAATTAATTCTTTGTACTTTATATATCCACGGTTTTGTATAGACCATTTAATCCATTTTTCAACCTGGCGTTCTGCATACCTAACTCGAGCTATTTTTTTTGCTTGCTCAGGATTATTTCTATTGTTCTGTCGCATTCTTTTTGATTTTGCGGTTTATACAAAGTGTATTGAGGAAATTGTTCTGTAACTAATTTTTTAAATAATTTCCATCTAATAGGAAATGATTCATTAGCTCTTCCTTTTGTTTCAATTATAAAATCATCACCTATAAAATCAGGTGTATATTTAATAGGTAATATTCTTTTACTACCTCTATTAACAAACTCCCCTTTCCCATTAGCTTGCTTTTCATACGATTCATTTTCAAAATGGAATCCATTGATTAATACAAAAGTTTCACCTTCATATTTAGCTTTAATTTTCGCTTTTTTTAGACCAATATACATATAACGTTCTAATCCTGAAGCGAAGTTGTGCCCGTCATAACTAACTTTTTTAGCCTTAACGGGACCCTTCTTTTTTGATCTTCTTTTTCTATTAATCATTTTGCTCTTCAAAATCTTTAAGAAGCTTTTCTTCTAAAGCATCTGTTGTTTCCATTTTAAGTTTTTGAATATAATTAATAGCATCCATTAATTCTTCTTGAAGATGATTAAGCCACTTGTGTAAGTTTGGTTCATCATCATGTAGTGTTACACCATATTTTTTATAACCTACATCAGAACGCTCTTGAAATTTATTCACTACATCCTGTATAACTTTGTCTCTCATTATAATGTTATTTTGTAATTAGGATTAGATGCGGTTTCATTTTTAACAAATGTACCGTTTTTCATTTTACCAGTTCGAGAAGATATTTCATCATAAGCAGACTGAATACAGCTTTCAATGTCGGTACCTGCAAGGTGGGCGAGATTAGTGAGAACAACAACACAATCACCAATAGCGTCAATAATATCTGGTTGGCTATTTTTAAGTATTCCTTGGGATAATTCTCCTGATTCTTCATATAATTTAATTAATTGTGTTTTAACATCTCCTTTAGCATAGATCTCACGCTCTTCTGCCCAGTCTCTAATGAGTCCAAATATGTTTTCCTTGTTGTACGTTGACTGCCCCACAAAAGCCTCATAAAAAGCTTTATTATAAATGTAAGTACGTGCTTTATCATACATTGATATTTTAGAATTTTTGTCTATCCACCTAATCGCTTCTTTTGTTAATTCAAATTCACCTAATGAAGTTTTCCATTTAAAACCTATATTTTTTTTAAGGTTTTTTTTCAAATTATTTTTTTCAAAAGGAAAAGTTGTTGTCTGCTCTGTGATATTTATTTTCATTTTATTAAATTTTTGAGAATATAAATTTTTATATTTTTGTCTATCAACTTTATACCCATAAGACTTTTGAAGTTCTATTTCCTTATCAGATATATAATCTATATCTTCAGAAGAATCAAGAACTTCATATTCATCAGGCTTATAGCCCTGCACCAGCGTAACTCTATTATTTAAATCACGTGTTACACCAATTTTTTTACCAGGTATATGGTAAATATAATACGTATTATTCATATAGTTTATCGTATTTAGCAACAACATACACTGATTCATCATTCTCTGAAATACCAAAACCAATTCTTGTAGTTCCAGGGTAAACCATTTGATTAAACGGATTATAATCATCTTCATTTAAAAGCCAATTTATAGAGGCTTCTAATAAAACATCTTTATTTTGTGCATTTCTATATGCCTTTTCTATTTTAAAAATACTTTCTCCATAATTATCTGAACTAACTTGAAAAGAATCAGTTGAAGCAATATAGTCAGCCCACTCTTGAGCATGTAACTGCAAATCATTATCGTAACTCAAAGGTGTTATATCATAATAATTTCTAATTGTATTTTGAAATTGTAAAGCATTATCATAGTATGTTTGAGAAAACATACATAAGGGCATCATTAAAGTTAATATTAAATTTTTCATATTTTTTTTGTTTATTTTTTCTATTATTTGATTACTTTTTTCATTTAAAAATTTAGCCATATAATTTGTTTTTGAAAACCATAGCTCTTCAGACTGCGAGGTCTGCTTTGATTCCTGGGTGTGATTCATAATTATTTAATTTAATCATATTATGTGATGGTATAAAAATAAAATTTCCTGCACCTTCTTGTAACTTAAGACCAAAGCTAATATCTAATGTAGGTAATTTTTTAGGTTCTCTTGCTAGTTGTATTGTAGCCTGATCAAGGTGATTATTATATAAATGACAATCGCCTAATTGTCCTATCAATTGTCCGGCTTTATATCCGTTGCCTTTAGCTAATAATTCAAGTAATATTCCATACATAGCAATATCATAAGGTAAACCTAAAAACACATCAACTGATCTCTGTTGCCACATAAGATCCATTACACCATTATTTATATAGATTTGAAAACCATAGTGACAAGGAGGCAATGCCATATCATCGAAATCAGCAGGATTCCAAGCATTAACCATAAGTCTTCGAGAAGACGGGTTGTTTTTGATGTCAAGTAATAAATGTAAAAGTTGGTCATACCCATTAAAATTTCTCCATTGATAACCATATACCTTACCAAGAGTTCCATCGGTCCTTCCTGAGGCTTCATAGTTGGGAGTCCAATAATTAACGCTATTGTTAATAAGATATTGCATATCAGTGCGGCCTTGCAGTATCCATAATATTTCCGTAAGTGCATGATTAAAATTTACTTTTTTAGTTGTTATAAGGGGAAAACCACCACGCATATCATGCCTAATAGTTCTACCAAAAACAGATCTAGTGCCTACGCCAGTTCTATCTTCTTTATCTTTACCAGCGTGGAACACACCTGATAATAAACCTCTGTATTCTTCATCTATATTTATCATAATAATATTTCATAATTTTAAAAGTTTCTTCCCATATAATATCTTCAATATATATAGCAGGAGTTAAATTAATTTTTTTGTAATTTGGCATAAAAGAAACACCTATTTTCCATTCTGTTGGGTTAGGACCCTGAACATTTGCAATAGGTGAAATAATTATTCCTTTGCTAGCACAAAAATTAGACCACTTATATTCTTCTTTAGAAGGCTCATATTGTGGCATCCATTTAGTTTCTTTTCTAGCCATTTAATCCCAAGGCATAGGTTCAGCATTCATATTTACAGGTTCATGAGGAATAAAACAACCAGACCTAGGTTCCCACTTGAAATGCGCTTCCGCTCCGTTTTCACCAAGGTTTTGAAATTTAACTTTAAGAACTTTTGCTTTAACAGTTTTATTATCGTAATCCCTGTGAACAAGAAGGCCATGATAAGAAGCATCATACCACTCACCACCTCCTTTAATATTATACATTGTCGGTTCTTCAATTTTACCATTAGCATCTTTATACATTTTAGTTGGGTGAGCTACAATAAATACTAATACATCGTATTTTTTAGCAAACGTTTCAATTTTAGTTAAATATTCCATAGTATACCTGTTGACGTCTTCAGTTTTAGCATCAACATCTCTAACTTTATTAAATGGATCTATTACCAAGCATTTAATACCTTTTCTTTTTACAAGCTCTGCACCTTTACGCAAAACAGAATCAAGAGTATATCTTTCCATATCAATAAAAAAGAAATTATCATTAACATGATCCGCTACTTGGTTCCATTTATCAGATCCTATTTGATCTTTACGTGGCATATCTTGCCACACTTTACGCATTAACTTATGAGCGTGTAAATATGTTGGTGCATTTTCTGGCGAAGCAAATGCCGTTTTCCACTGGTAATTAGAATTATATCCGACAACCATTTGGTCGACAAAATCAGATTTTCCGGAAGAAGGAATACCAGTGACAGTAATAAATTGACCGGTATAAGTTGAAAATATATCATCAAAATTTTTAATCCCAATTTGAAATCCTTTTTTAAAGCCATTTTTAACAAAGTCGGTAATTTCGCCTTCAATATCCCTGAATGTAGTAACATTCTCCAGCGGTACTGGTCTTGCTCCTGTAATACACTGTGCCAGCTTTTCTTTTCCATATTTTAATAAGTATTCATTTGCATCTTTGCAATCTTCAAAATTTGCAATATAACATATTTCAGCTCCTAATCTTCTTATTAATTCAGATTGTAAAGCTTGTCCTGCTTCATCAGAGTCTACTGCTATAATTATTTTTTCTTTATCTGAAAAATAATCAATGCAATTATCTAAGTAGTCTAAATTATTAGTATTTAAAGTAGCCCCATTCGGTACAGATATTACATTAGAAACACCAGCTTCATAAAAGCTAAGAGCATCCATCTCGCCTTCCACAATAACACAATATTCATAACCAACAATATTATTAATATTATAAAAAATCTTTTCGGCTCCTTTATATAATTTAAAATTCTTTCTACCATCTCTATATTTAATATTAATAAGCTCATCGCCTATGTAGTAATTAAAGTGTATAGCATTCTCGACCTTGCCTGTTTGTGGCATCCACTCTTCACCTTCAGTTACACCCAAAGCCCTAAGGGTTTCAGCAGATATGCCTCTACCCTTAAACCATTCTTCAACTTTAGTACTAACAGTACTAATGTTTTCAATTTGTTCCGGCTTTGTATAAACTTTTTCAGCTGTACCTTTGCGTAGGTAAGTATGTAATTGAAAAGTGTTGTTACAATTATGACAAGTACCAAGACCACGTTCCCAATCATAAGAAGCACATTTTTTCTTTTGATTTAAGGGTTGTCTATCAGGAGAACACAAAGGACAAATGCCTTCGTGCTTTCCTACTTCAAGACTATATTGATTGAATTTATCAATCAAAAATCCATTGATCTCTGTATTATTAATCATTTAATCTTCTATTGAATTTTCGTTATTATCTAAATCTGATAACCACTCATCGTAGTCCTTCATTAAAATGGTAAATCATCAGCAGGAGCTGCCTGTGCCATTGCACTTGCTTGCTGTGGTGATTGCCCATCTCTTGGAGCAGGTTGTGGAAATTGACCATTAGTCCATACAACTTGTGCATTTCCTAAATAAGTTCTGTCTACTTTATTATCTCTTTCTTCTTTTGATTGAGAAACAATTACAGGACCATGATTTCCAAATTGATCCAATTCATCATTTACCGTTATTGTAATTGGTAAGTATTTACCTTTTTTACCATCAATAATTTTATCCTTAGGGATTGCGGTTAGATTAATACTAGTTTTAATAATTCCAGCCATATTAATATGTAGTTAAAGTGTTAAACATTCTTTTTAATTGATTTTTGTTTGCTCCAGTTGTTCTGCGCAAATTGTCTACTGCTTTTACATGAGTGTGCCCTTTATAAAAATTGCTTTCACTTGTTGTAATTCCAGTTACATTACATGTTCTTTTTCGTAATCGTGCCATAATAAAATTTAAATTAAAGTGTTTGGTTAAAAAAATACTGTTTAGGATCAAATCCTTCTGTTTTAAAAAATAATTCATAAGCTTCTGTTGCTTTTCTAACTTTATTTAAACCAGATTCATAAAATCTATCTGAGCAATCAAATATACCGATTTGATGAGTTGATTTATCTATTGCTATAAAAAGCATGTCATACCCAAATATTTTTCTATAAATATAAGCCTGACTATCGTAATTATAGCGATAAGCTGAAGATTTAAATTTATTTATATCTCCAGTTGTTTTCAAATCAATAATTAATTTTTCATTATGATTAACTATATCTGCTTTACCTTTCCAGAAGTTACCTTCTATTTCTTGTATTCCAGGTCTTTCATATTCTATTTTGCCTGGTCCTTGTATAAAATCTCTAACTATATCATTAGCCATCATTTTATCTCGCATTAATTCAATCTGATCAACCTCATGTTGCAACAAACATAATTCTCCATCTGATATTTCTTTATATACCTTTGTATTTCTAGTGGTTGCTTCAATAACTTTATACTTTTTAAGCTTATCTGGCTCAAGTATAGCGGTATGAAAATAGCCACCAACTAAAAAAGCTGGGATTTGTTTGGATGGTTTTTTAAAGTCTAACGGATTGTTTAATAATGCGGAAATGTCTGAGTTACTTAAATACTTACTGCCAAATTTTCCGTAATATTTTGCATCGTCTTCAAGTTCCTTAATTATTTGTTCTGATTTCATATGATTTTAATTCTGACATATCTGGTGGTGATACATCATATTTACTTGCAATAGCTGAAGCTGCTCCGCCTGAACTAATATATGTCATAGCTTTTTTCCAATTTTCAGAGCCTTTAATTAGTTTTGATTTAGATGTTTTGCCATGATTATTTGTAGCATCAGAATCAGCTGTGTCATCAATTAATAGCAAGTTTCCTAAAGCATACTTTTTACCGTAAGATGAAGCAGAACCAAACTGTTGAGGTACTTGCATACCTTTTTGATTCAAATCTACACCTACAATTGCAGTTGCTTGTACTTTTTGGTCGCCGTCATGCATGGCCGCTACAGAATGGATGATAGGTAAACCAGCAATTTCACTTATTCTTTCTTCAATAGTAAAGTATACTTTGTATTTTTCATTGATAGGCTTTAATCCTTCAAGGATGTCTTCAGCAGATCTGAAATTGTATTTACCAAATGAATTAAAACGTGATTTTTTTGCTTTAAATTCTTGTTGTATTAAACTTAATTTTTCTTGAATAGTCATGTTGTATATATTATAAAATTAAAATTCATTTAAATAAGTCTCCGTAAGTATAACTTACAGGAAATCAATTACTTGTGATGGATCTGTTGTTTCTATTAATTTATTAATTGCATCACGTTTTATTTGAGATATTCTAACAAAAGCCGCAGCCCCTTTAATATCTAACTTATCAGCTATTTCTTTAGCTGACATCTTATCACAGTCTAGTCCATAACTCATTCTAAGAACATCATATTCTTTTATACTTAAGTTTGCTTCCATTATACTCAGCAAATACTTGTTTAGAATATCTATATTGTATTCTTTAGTTTTGTCTTCTATTTCATAGACCATGTTATTTTCTGGTGATTCATTATCAATGCTAGAAAATATACTATTAAAAAATATTTCTATCATCTTTTGTTCTTCACCAGAACTTTTGCGCATTTCATTTAATTTATGTTCAGGTATTCTTATGTTGCCCCTGTTTATATCTATAGCTCTGCGTATAGCACCTTTTATTCTTTTAGATAAGAATGACTTCAATGTGCGGTCCGGATCAGTAGAGTCTGTGATTGTGTCCCAATCAATTTTGTCTACTGCATATATTAATCCGATTGATCCTTCTTGAATTAAATCATTAATACTTAGAACTCCTGATGCTTGTTGTGTAGTTGAAAACTTACGTGCTATATTTTCTACTAAAGGCATATTAGCTATAATTATATCTTGCCTAAGGTCTCCAGTGTTGGGTTCATTTCCATAAGATTCAATATCTAATTTGTATCTTACATAGTTTTGTATATTATATTTCTTCATTCAACAATATTTTTTCTCTTTTAATTTCAACAGTTATATTTCTGTATATAGTTCTTGTTGAAACCTTTAGAGCTTTAGCTATTCGCGAAATAGTTATCTTCTTATTATTATCGTGAATATACAACATAGTTTCATAAATATCATCAGGTTCTGCTAATTTTTTTTTCCCAATGAGTTTACCCACTATGCTAAGCTTCTCTGAAGTAGACAAGCCTGTGCTATCTTTAAATATTATTTTTCTTAATTTATTTTTAGGTGGTTCTTCTAAATCGCTTTCAAATACTTCATTAACAATATTTATAATTGATGCTTCTGATAATGTTATTGTTACAAATCCATTATCTTTATTTGCTAAATGCCGTGCTAGGTCTGTAATTTCATCATAAGTTAATTTAGGATTTAAATACCACAAAACAATTAAATGCCATTTAAATGATTTGTAAGACGTTATTTTAGCCTTACTTCTGAATAGCTCGTAACATTGATACGTACCATGCTCATAAAAATTACCCCAGCTGAAAATTTCAGAAGGGGTATCAGTGATTGGTCCGCGTCTATATATGATGCGTCTTCGATTTAAATAATCAAGATTTTTATGTGACATTAGCCTATTACTTATTTATATTTATTTGCTATCGTCACACTCTGGGCCGATGATCTCATAAAGGATTTCTAAATCCTCTAATTCAGCTTTTGTTATGTGATCTAACAGATCTTTTGTTTTACCCATTATAGTATTACTAATTTTAAATATTTTTGATATTCTTTCATTCGGCTACTAATACTTTGTAGCTCTTTAACCTTAATATTTAATTCTTTACCTTTAAGTTTATCAATATTTGTAGCTTTGCTACTTAGTTGCATATGTAAATTAAATATGTGTTGTCTAATAACACTTATATGCTTTCTTTTTCTACTTTTTAAATTGTTTAAAATCATAAAATGTATTTTTTAAAATTGCAGTTTTTGATTGTTGTAAATAATTGTATATTTTGTAGCTCATTTTATTTAATATAATTCATTAAACTCTATTTCTATATCTGAAGGGTAGTATTTTAATATGTTTTCAACCGTTTGGTCTTGAATGTGTTGTTTAGTCTCTAAATTAATAAAATATTTAAGCCTTTTACCCTTATAATTTAATATCATTTCAGCCATTTTTGCGTTTTTTATCATAATTTTTCAATTTTACTACGAAGTATTCTAATTTTATTGCTTAAAACATTCGCTTTTTCATACATTTCTTCTTTAATGTATTGATCTAATAAACTTTCTAGCTTCATTAATTCAAAATGTAAGTATTCAACCTCTTCAACATTTTTAGAATTACCAAATTCGTCACTAACTATAAAAATATTATTTTCTTGATCGAATTTTTCTTGTTGTTCCATTAACTTTTTAAATAATGAATCTGCTATTTTTTGAATATCTTCTTCACTTAAATTCATAGGGTTCTTATTATATTACTTAGTTTTATACTTTATTTAATAATTCATATATTTCAGATTTTGTTTTTACAATCTCTTCAGCTGCTGTAATAATCTCGTGTATAGCACCAGCTTCTTCATCTGTAATAGGACGATTTTCAAAGTTAGTTACCTGTAAACCATGCACAAAGTGCCATAAAGTTGTAGCTGTTTCTGTTATGTTATTTATCATTTTGTAAAGTTAAAGTTTTTAATTATATTTTTATTTATAAATCTTCCAATTGATTCAGAATATTTCATAGAAATGAATTTATCTATTGGTACATTGTGGTAATTATATTTTTTTCCATTTACAAATGTAAGCTTTAATATGCTATTGTCATAATTATAGCGAGCTTTTTTTATTGCTTTGGAATTTACTTGTATTGTTTCTGATTTTAATTTTTCCATTATATAAATTTATTTATTTTGTTTTCTAATTCATTTACTCTATCTAATAATTTATCAAAAGTAATATCTGCGTTTTCTTGACGGCCCGGTTTAATATAATATATATCAAGGTGTTTAGCTATAGTATCGTATACGTCATGCATATATGGATCATACTTAGCTTCACCATCAAATTTTTTAAGCCCGTTAATCACAGTAGCGTGGTCACGTTTAACAGCTTTACCTATTTTAGATAAGCTTGCATACCTGCAATACTTTCTAGCTAGTTTAAAATATATAAAACGAGCCTGTGACATTTCACGTGTACGATTTTTAATTGACATATCTTCAATATTCAATTCTTTTTGTACCATTTGTAAGATTTTTTCGGGTCTAGCAATTTTTTCTTTTGTTTCCATATTTAATAAGGTTTATAAGTTGATTTATAAATTGAGTTGTGAGTGAATTTAGTTTTATGTATTTTTTTACCGCTGAATATGATTTCACGATTACGTGAATAATCTTCATCAGTGAATGGGCGACAATAGCCGTGTATAGCAGTTTGTTTTTTCCATTCAGCAGCTTTAGCTTTACGTTTGTCAGCTACATATTGTTTTAGTTCTTTAATTGTCATAGTGTTAATTGTTTAGCCATATATGTTGCATATGGTGTTTTTGTTTCATCAATTTTTTCAGCTATTCGCATCCAAACTTTCAAGTTATTAATATCCCCAATAATTGTTTTATAAGTTAATTCTGGCCACATAACGTGGTGTCTGTTGCGAAATTGAGTACGTATACTTAATCTATAGTGTGCTATTTTAGATATCAATTTAGCCTCAATTTTATCATCAATTGGATTTGTCATAGTATTTGTTTTAAAGTTAATTTGTATAAGCAAGACCTCACCGCCGGTTTTATTTACCTCTGCAGTGGTACGACGGTTTTTTGGTCTTACATTCACACACAAAAAATGTGGTACAGAGGAGGAGGAACATTACCCTCACTTCAACTCGAGTATCTATTTACCCGTCGGTAATCCTCTGTAGCTTTTAATATTATAATGATGGTGTCCCTTGTGCGGGTTCTTCAGGTAGCTAATCCTTATCCTCGCCGAAGCCAACGGGGTAGAGGGCCATCATATATGTTATAGTTGCTGGTTAAGTATGTAGTTTATAACTTGACTCGCTGTGCCAGTCATTGTACGTTCTTCGTTGTATAGATCTTTGAACGTTAGGCTATAAAACTTTGGCTTGTGTATAGCAAACTGTGTGTCAAATTTATTACCAGCCATATTATACGTTTTTAGTTGTTACTATTTGTTTTTCGTTTTCAAGTTTTGTTATTACTTCGTGAAGCTTTACTGTTATATAGTCAACTATATCTTGCACATCAAAGCCGTCATTCCATACAGTTGGTACAAACTTTTCAAGCATGTATCGTGTATCCCAGTCAGCATTGGTTAGTTTTTCAATGCGATCAATTTTGTTTTGTAAGTCTAAGTAATTTTGTAATTGTGTGTTCATAATATTTAATTGTTTGTTGTTCGTTAATATTATCCGTTATGCCTCGTGTTTAGTCTGTAATTCTTCTTCAAGATAGTTTTCAACTTCATACTCTGGTAAGTATGTTTCAAGATCGGATACAAATACTACTGCATCGGGGTTGTTTAATTCTTTAATACGATCAATAATATCACTGAAGTTTGGTTGATAATAGTACACGTCATATTCAAAATTTATTGCATATACGTCTGAAGTCATTACATGCAAGTTATAATTGTCTGCAGTATTCCATTCACTAATTTCAAGGTCATGTGCATTACTGTGTTTATAATCATCTGTTATTTGTGCTACATTAAGTAGCTTTGCTAGTTGTGTGTAAATGTTTGTCATTTTGTTACTCTTTTAATTAATGTAAATAATATTTGTTGTTTAATTTTTAATTCTAATTCACCTGTTAATTCATCACCTTCATCATCATCAAAAGTTAATTGCCAGTGAATTGTGTTGTCAATGTGTTCATCAATTTCTTCAACACATTGGTCTGCTATTTGTTGTATTATTTTGTTCATGCTATTTTTATATATTGGTGATCTTCGTTCCATGCTTTGCTAGTCATATATCCAGTTGTATGATATTCATTAAAGTCTAATCTTCTCATCATATCTTTGTATTCACCTGTCATTTCAGGTTTTTTGCATTGCTTAATATAATGTATTGTTTTAATTCCTTGGTGATCGGCACCGTAAAATATCCAGTTTTTCATATTACCATAATTTAATTCCGCAGTTTGTGCAAAGTGGCATTGCATCTACGTGTGTGTTATAAAATTCTATTTCTTCTTCGTGTAAGGGTTCGTCACAGAAGCTACATTCAGTTATCATGCTATTTCAAGATTAAGTTGTTGTACTACGTAGTTTATATGTTTTGTAGTTGTTACGCTATGCGACCCGACACCGGGGATATGCCAGCTTGTTAAATGAAGCTTGTTATCTTTTATTTCAGCAACAATAGTATCATAAGAATAAATGTTGTTACCAACTTGTTTTAAGTTTTGTTTGTATCTGTCAAATGTTTTCATAATTGTGTATGTTTGTTATTTGTTAATATTATCCGTTTATTGTCGTGTTTGGTTTGTAATTTGTGTATAGCATTTAGCCTACATATTCTAAAAGTTTCTTAATCTTTTTTAAATTCTTGTGTGCAATTTGTGCATTCATAAAGTGTGCGTAGTCTGGACCGATCGCAACAAGGTCATCAATGGTTTGACGTAAGTAATATAATTTATCTTTTGTTTTCATATTATTTTGGTACTTCAATTATTGCTTCGTTTTCTAGTTCTAATATATATTGAACTAATTCATCTTTGTTTAATTCTATTAGTTTATCGTATCTGTTCATGATAATTCAGTTAAGATTAATATTACTCCGGTTAGCATAAGGCCCAATAGAAAGCCTGTGTCAAGGTTTTGTAGTTGAAATAGTGTTTCCATAGTTTTATAATTTTATATCGTCTTCTGGGTTGTATTCTAGTTTGCTTCTGTATGGTACAGGTTTTATTGGTAACCTTTTCCAAACATATCCTAATATAGGGTGAATATCTGTATTCCACCATTCGTCAGGAAATTCTCCGTGCTCATCGTTTTTAGTATCCATATCTGTTATAATGTTTAATTGTTTCAATTGATGCTTTGTTAAAGGCTGTGACGCGTTCTCTGTATTTTTTATCAAGGCAATACTTTTTTGTGGCGTAGACACTTTGTATACCGTGATCAGTACCGTGTTGTTGTTCAAATTCAGCTATTTGTTTTAGCTTTGCTTCTAGTTGTTCTTGTGTTATATTCATAATCCTAAGTGCATTTCAATTTCCCAGTTTTCCATTTCATTTATTTGTTCTTCAGTGTAGCTTGTATTAGCAAGCATTTCTTCTAAGTAGTATTGATTCATCATATTAGTTGTGTAT
>ENA-OUOG01003086-OUOG01003086.1-marine-metagenome-genome-assembly--contig:-NODE-3086-length-16148-cov-3.779167_pt1 | contig 16148 bp, 14 predicted proteins | sample MGYA00248635_ERZ508505 | MGnify/ENA primary metagenome ERZ508505 (study PRJEB26176, sample SAMN06267871) | marine metagenome | isolation source: Saanich Inlet, British Columbia, Canada | place: Pacific...
AATACAACTGTTCTTTGCTCAAGGTTTTAAGGAACGAAGGGTAAATAAAAACACCTTGAGGATTTCTAAATAGACCAATTTGATTTTTTAAGTTAGAGTAATCAACCCCCAATTTCCCACCAACAGAGGCATCCACCATGGCTAATAATGTAGTGGGAACTTGAATGAAGTTTATTCCTCTTTTGTAGCACGATGCGGCAAAACCTCCCATATCGCCAATGACTCCACCTCCAAGATTTATAAGAATGGATTTTCTGTCAAATTTTGCTTCTGTAAGTGCATCCCAAATTAATTGACAACTTGTGATGGTTTTATTTTCCTCACCAGATTTTGTTTCAATAATAAGTGGAGATTGTATGTTGCTTTCTTCAAGAAAGGTGTTCAAGCAGTAGCTTTTGGTATGCTCATCAACAACAATAGCAACCGACGAATATTCAGAAAGATCAATGCTTTTTAAGCTATCATTTCCGATATACACAGAGTATGTTTGACAGTTGACTACTTTCATTCGGTTATACTTCTAATGGGTTTTCCAGTACAACCATTTGGAAATGAAATGCCTAGTAATGTACTCACAGTAGGCGCAATATCACAGATAGAAACATACTCGTCAGAAAGCCCTTGTTTTATGCCTTTGCCCCAAAATAATAGTGGAACGTGTGTGTCGTAGCTAAAGCACGAGCCATGGGTAGTTCCTGTTGGCGAACTCCATTCTATCCATCCAGAGTTTAATGCGATAACGACATCACCTGAACGCTTCTGATTAAAGCCTTTTTGTATTAATGAATGAAAACTGTTTTGGTATTCATTGTGGTGCAATTGGTGCGCTGTAAAAACATTTTGGACACCTTCTGTTTTAATAAGATAGTCGGCTGCTACTTGTTGAACTTCCTGATGATTTAGCTTTTGATCATCTATTAAATTACGATTTAGAAAAAACTGCTGATTAGAATATTTCAGTACCCAGTTGTTTTCGCCAAAACGTTTAGAAAGATGAGAATTCAATTCTGTAGTAAGGTTAGAAGCATCAAAATATCCAGCTGGAATTTTCCTTTTCTTAAGCTCGTTTGGAACACTTACAACGCCATGGTCAGAAGTCAGAAACACAAGAGCATTTTCTTTTCCTACAGTAGAGTTGATGTGTTTGAGGATTTCTGCAATTTCTTTGTCTAGTTTGATGTATGTGTCTACAAGTTCTTGTGCATGAGGTCCAAACTGATGCCCAATGTAATCGGTTGAAGAAAAACTAATAGTAAGAACATCTGTAATTTTATCGTCACCCATTTTTTCAGACTTCATCAATGCTATGGCTAAATCTTTCAAATAGGTGTTGCCTTGGGGTGTGCTTTTTACAGAGGAAGGTCCTCTGCTTGATAGTAAACTATCCATTGGATACCCAAAACCTTTTCCTTTCCATGCGCCTTTAAAGTAACTACTAGCGGGCTTATCTTGTTGAAATTCTACTAACCATTCAGGCAATTGTTCGTAATAATATGAACTAGAAATCCATTCGCCACTTTTACCCATCCAAAAAGCACCGTTAGCGGTATGCCCAGCGGGTAAAATTGCTCCTCTGTCTTTGATGGATATTCCAAATACTTTGGAGTTTGGACTAAACAGCTTTAGCTCATCAGAAAAGGTGGTAGTGAGCATACGGTGAGGAGACATTTTTCCTGCGCTCGCTTCTACGTCTTTATGATTATCACAGTCACACACTGTTGTTGTGTTGCCGTCACCTGCGCAATAGACTGAACTTCCATCGGATTTATTATACCAATTATTGCCTATAATCCCATGTACAGATGGCGTTGTGCCAGTAAAGATACTTGCATGGCCTGGCCCTGTGTAAGTAGGGGTGTAATTGTAGTGGGTATTGCGTAAAAAATACCCTTCATTGACAAGTTTCTTAAATCCATCATCTTGAAACTGATTCCAAAAACGATAGATGTAATCGTAACGCATTTGGTCAACCACAATGCCGACCACTAGTTTAGGTTTTTCTTGTGCTTGAGCGATTCCGCTACACAGTATTAAAGCAATGATTATTATTTTCTTCACTTTTTTAATTTTAGATTTAATTGATATGCAAAAATAGAAAGAATGACAGCAACAATAACATCTGAAAGTGGTGGCACCGATTCCCAGATATAATTCCAGCAAATGACCAAAACGAGCCAAACAAACCAAACTAGATTAAATTGCTTCATTTTCTTGTTAAATAGGTATATAACTTAACAGTTATCAAAGCTACAAAAGTTCCCCATAGCATTCCGCCAACAATGTCAAAAGGGTAGTGCACCCCCACATAAACTCTGCTGTAAGAAACTAAAACTGCCCATAAAAAGAGAAAAAGAAATAGTATTTTCTTCTCTAGTATTTTCCCTATAAAAATGGCTAATCCAAAAACATTTGAAGCGTGCGAGGAAACAAATCCAAATTGCCCGCCACAGCCTTCAGTAACTAAGCGAATGTTTTCTAAGGCATAGCACGGACGTAATCTTTGAAAAGTATTTTTGAATAAATGGACGCTTCCTAAATCACAACAAGCAATTACGATGCCAATTGTGGCTAAAACCCAGAGGCTTTCTTTGCCCTTTTCCTTAATTATTATAAAGACTAAAAGAAGATAGAGTGGAATCCATGAAAGCTTGTGAGTGGTAAATAGCATAAACGCATCCCAACTTTCTTTACCAGATTGATTTATAAGGTAAAACCATTGTTCATCAAGTTCAATAAGCCATTCCATTTAAGTCGTCAATTTTTGCCAAATTTTATCTTTCAATTCCATAAGTCCTGATTGTGCAACTGATGATATAAATAGATGCTCTACGTCTTTGGGAAGTTCTTTCTTTATTTCTGTTTTTAACTCTTCATCTAGCATGTCGGATTTACTAATGGCTAGCAATCGTTCTTTGTCCAGTAATTCGGGATTGTATTTTTCAAGTTCACCAACTAATATCTGATATTCTTTTGCAATATCGTCGCTATCAGCAGGCACTAAAAAGAGTAGGGTAGAGTTTCGTTCTATATGCCTCAAAAAGCGTAAACCTAAGCCTTTTCCTTCAGCGGCACCTTCAATAATTCCAGGGATATCGGCCATTATAAATGAGCGGTCTTCTCGATAAGAAACAATTCCAAGGTTTGGAACTAAAGTAGTAAATGGATAGTTAGCAATTTCTGGTTTTGCAGCAGAAACTACGGATAATAAAGTAGATTTTCCGGCATTTGGAAAGCCTACTAGACCTACATCCGCTAGCACTTTTAATTCAAGAATAAACCAATCTTCTAGGCTGTCGATACCTGGTTGAGCATAGCGAGGCGTTTGGTTAGTTGACGATTTAAAATGTACATTTCCTTTTCCACCTTTTCCGCCTTCAAGAAGAATTTTTTCTTCGTTGTGTTTAGTGATTTCAAACAGTACCTCACCCGTTTCGGCATGTTTAGCAACTGTGCCTAGAGGAACTTGAAGTATTTTACTTTCTCCGTCTTTTCCAATTTTATTATTTCCAGAGCCAGCACCACCGTGCTCGGCAAAAAGGTGTTTTTGGTATTTCAAATGCAGGAGTGTCCACATTTGGTCATTGCCTTGAACGATTATGTGTCCACCACGACCACCGTCTCCACCGTCTGGTCCGCCTTTAGCCGTGTTTCTATCTCTGAGAAAATGAGTAGATCCAGCTCCGCCTTTGCCTGATCGACAAAAGATTTTGACATAATCAACAAAGTTGGAGTTTTTTACTTTCATTACAGTTTATCGATTGCTACACACAATTTAGCGTTGATGTCCTCAATAGATCCTACACCTTCTATGCTCTGCAATTTGTTTTGAGTGTTGTAGAATTCTTTGAGCGGTGCTGTTTTGTTGTTGTATTCGTTAATTCGGTTTCTAATAATGGTTTCGTTAGCATCGTCTGCTCGACCACTGCTTTTACCACGTTCTAATAACCGTTTGGTGAGTTCATCATCATCAACGTCAAGCGATAACATTGTAGTGATTGAAGTATTTAAATCTGATAACATAGTGTCAAGAGATTCCGCTTGAGCTGTTGTTCTAGGAAACCCATCAAAAATAAAACCATTCGCTTGTGGGTTATTTTCTAGTATGGACTGAATCATTTTAATGACCACTTCGTCAGGGACTAAATCCCCTCTGTCCATTATGCTTTTGGCCTGTAGACCTAGTTCACTTCCTTTGGCAATTTCTCCTCTGAGTATATCTCCAGTAGAAAGATGAATAAGAGAGTATTTGTCAATGAGCAATTGAGATTGTGTTCCTTTTCCTGCGCCCGGAGGTCCAAACAAGACAATATTTAACATTTTTGAGATTTTTTGAGTTTGTAAATTTGGGGTAAAGTTCGTCCTAATTCTTCATAATCCAAACCATATCCAACGATAAATTCGTTTGGGATTTCTTTTCCGACGTAATCAATGGGTATGGATTTTTTATACACACTAGGTTTCAAAAATAAACTGGCGTAGTATATGTTTTTGGGTTCTTCTTGCAATAAACGTTTGTTTAAATAGTCCAGAGTATTTCCAGTGTCAATGATATCTTCTAGTACAACAACTGTTCGTCCTTTTATATTTTTTGGCACACCTATTATGTCCTTTACCTCCCCACTGCTTTCTGTTCCAATGTATGATTTGAGCTGCATAAAACTCAGTTCTGCATCGAAGTCAAGCGCTTTTACTAAATCAGAGGCGAAAATGAAAGAGCCTTTTAAGATGATAATGAATAAAGGATTCTCGTCTTTTAATTCAGCCATTCTAGTGGCCATACTTCCCACAATTTTTTGAATTTCAAATTCTGAAAGGTAAGGTTCAAAGATTTTGTCGTGAATTTGTACCATTAATACAATTTAGCTGCGAATTTACAATAAAACTACTATTTTAATCTTACAACTTTTTTTAAATTTGCACTTTATAAATCTTAAACAGAAACACTATAATCAATATGAAAGCAGTAGTAAGCATTATTATGGGAAGCACTTCAGATATGCCAGTTATGAGAAAGGCGGCGGACTTCCTAAATTCTATGGAAATTCCATTTGAAATAAACGCCTTGTCGGCACACCGTGTCCCTGAAAAAGTTGAGGACTTTGCAACAAACGCACACGCTCGTGGCATTAAGGTGATTATTGCTGGTGCTGGTGGTGCTGCTCACTTGCCTGGTGTAGTTGCTGCTTTTGCTACAGTTCCTGTAATTGGTGTACCTTGTCGTTCTTCCATTTCAATTGACGGATGGGACAGTATTCTTTCTATTCTACAAATGCCTCCAGGAATTCCTGTTGCAACTGTAGGCTTAGATGCCGCATACAATGCTGGTATTTTAGCCGGACAAATCTTATCTACCTCCGATGATGCCCTGCATGCCAGAATGGTAGAGTTTAAAATGAACATGAAACAAAAAATCGTAAAAGCTAACCAAGATTTAGCTAGTGAAAAGTTTGACTTTAGAGTACAGTAAGCATACACTTTAATATGATGTAAAAAAAAGCCCTTCGTTTCGAAGGGCTTTTTTTTTATGATAAATACAAAAGTAATTCCTGAAGAACTTGATGTATGGTTGTCTGAGTCTTCTTTTTTTAGAGATGAAGCATGAATTTATCTTTTTTGATTTTTCAACATCGAACTCTAGCTTTAAAAAATATTAATCATAAAATTTAAACCATGTTAATCAACAATTTTTTAAAAACTGTATTTGTTCTAAGTATTTTTTTGTTTTCCTGTTCTATTATTATCGAAGATTCTGACACATTAAAATCAGATAAAAACACCACTCATTTGAATGAAGAAATAGCGGCCTATTTAAAAGCCAATTATGAAGGCTACACTGTATTAGAATCGTTTGAATTTTTGAATGATAATTATTCAGCATATTCTTTGCAGATAGAAAAAGAGAATATCAAAGAAAGTATTTTAGTAGTACTTGACTTAAATGAAAATTTTGAGGTCGTTAGAGTTAATAACGACATACATTTTATTGATTTAAGTGGCGATAATTCGATTGAATTGGTAAATAATGACGGAAGCCTTGCATACACCATCGAGTCAAATCCTAAACGTACAAAAAAAGATAAAAATGTTTTCGCCTGTAAAACTTCCGATTGCCTTTTCACTCAACTATCGGATTATCATTTTAGTTGCGACCGTTAAAGAACTAAATTAGAAACACAAGAAAAGAATTCAGAAAAGGAAAGAAAGTGATAGTCCTAAAACTAAGGGCATCATAGCTAATGGCTCTATCAATTAAAAGAGTGTAACACTAACAAACTAATTTAAGATTTAAGCGTTTAATTGAATGTAAGTTCTCATTTTAAAGACAATACTCATGAAAAACATTTTTTTTCTATTCTTTCTTGTGCATTTTAGTGTTTATTAAAAAGTCCTCTATTTCTTTAACTTATCGGTATTATTTTGGAAAAACTATTTAGTAGTACAATTGTAAATTACCTCAACAAGACCGCATCCGATCTGCATGAGTAAACTATCAAAACTCAAAATATTTTTATAAATTAGGCTTTCATAATTAAAGCTATGAAAACCGCCTTACTTTTCCTGTGTCTTACGGCGAGTACACTTACACATGCCCAATACACCCTTTCTGATGGTCAGTCAGTTGTAGGTAGAGGATTGTGGTCTGAAAATGTGGCCGGTATTAGTCATTCAACAGATTACGCTCTTGGAATTTCCAACGATTATGCTTTTGGTCTGAGTGAATTATCTACCTCAAAAATTTCGGTTGTTGCACCCCTTAATTTTGGAGTTTTAAATGCCAACTGGTCCAATCGAGGCGATGCACTGTACAGTGAAAATGAACTAGCGCTTTCCTTTGCAAGGCATTTCAGTTCTTTTTTTCAGCTTGGGATGAGGTTTAGGTTAAATTCCACTGCTGTAAATCACGAAACACAATCCGTCTTTCTTGCAGATATCGGTATGCAATCGGCAATTACTAACCAGCTTTCATTTGGCGTTGAATTGGAAAACCCCTTTAGAGCCGACTTACAAAGCACCTCACTGGAAATAGGTGTGGCCTATTGGCTTTCTGAAAAAGCCTCATTATTTCTTTCTACTAGAAAAGAATCGGATTTACCAACCTCCGTAATTATGCATATTAATTACAGTTTACTTGAAAAAGTTTCCTTTCATGCGGCCTTATCAAATACGGCCTTCTTTAATCGTTTTGCGGTTTCTTACAGATTGAAAGGCTTGTCTTTAGAACTATTTTTATCACATCATTCCTATCTGGGTTTTAGTCCACAAGTTGGAATCTCATATACATTTGGGAAATGAGACAAATAGTTATTTTGATTTTTCTGTACAGTTATGCCTATGCGCAAGAATTTCCTGAATCCTTGACTATTTATTTGGAAAACGAAGATGTAGGGCAAACTGAACTTTCTTATTTACATGAAGTTTTAGAAAGACCTTTAAATCTGAACGACTGCTACATTGACGATTTATTACAACTGCCATTTATTTCCAAGATTGAGGCAAATGCTATATTACGGTACAGAAAGTCCAAGGGATATTTTCGTTCGGTTTATGAGTTACAAGCTATAGATGGATTAAAAAGGAATACAATTAATTTGTTGTTAGAATGCGTGCGTGTTGAACCAAAATCAGTTGACATCAAAAAAATACGACACCAATGGACGGCTTTATACCAAAGTTTTTTGGAAGAACAGAAAGAATTTAGTGACAGCACATACATTGGTGGTAAAAGCAAGAATTATTTGAGGTATAAAGGCAAGACTAGAAACATGAATTTTGGTCTGCTTACTGAAAAAGATGCCGGTGAAAAGCCTTTAGATTTTTACTCTTTCCATTTTGATTTAAAAAAAAGAAACACGCATATTTTTATTGGAGACTATCAACTTTCTTTGGGACAAGGCTTGCTTCACTATCAGGGATTTGGCTTTGGCAAGTCGGCGGACGTCCTAAATACTTTTAAAAGAACTAAAACACTTCGTTCTCATACGTCAACTCGAGAAAATCAATTTTACAGAGGCTTTGCCATTGAACAAAAACACAAGAATTGGAAACTGTCCTCTTGGCTTTCTTACAAGCCAATTGATGGAAATGAAGATGAAGAGTCACGAATAGTAACTTCTATAAGTGAGACGGGCTTGCACAGAACGGATTCAGAAATTGAAAATAAAAATCAACTGCTTCAAAAAACATATGGTGCAAGAGTAAACTTTGAAAAAAAACGCTTTAACTCTTCCATCTATTTTAAAAATCAAATTTGGGATAAACCCATAAAAGCACTTAACGACACAATTGAGCATGCTTTTTATTTAGCTTCAGATTATTCAATTTCATTAAAAAATATGCACCTTTTTGGTGAGATTAGTCTAACACAGAATGTAGCTTCTTACTTATCTGCCTTGACTATAAATTTATCAAAGAATTTATCTTACGCTTTGCTCTACAGAAATTACTCTCCAGATTATTTTGCTTTGGAGTCAAATGCTTTTGGCGAACAAACGACAAATAGAAATGAGAGAGGCTTATATTCGGCAGTAAATGTTGACTTTTCAAAAAAATGGAGTTTATCGTTTTATTCAGACTATTATTTTTTCCCAGAAGAAAGTTATTACAGCAATAGTCCTTTGAGAGGAAAAGATTTCAGAGCTCAATTAACTCACAAACCCTCAAAACAATGGCAGGCATTGGCACGATTTAATTACGAAGCCAAAACAAATAACCTCAATGACGAACTTGGTCTTCACCCCATTCAAGCGTCCAAAAGCATGAATATTCTTGCACAGATAAATTACAGACGTAATGATTTTTCTTTCAAAAGCCGATCGGTTTGGAGCAATAAAGATGACAATTGGGGATATTTGATTTTTTACGATGTGAAATACAACCCTTTGGAGAGTCCTTGGGCCTGTTCTTTGAGGTATCTTTTATTTGATACTCCTGACTATTCAACTCGAGTGTATGTCTATGAGCCCGATGTCTTATATTCCTTTTCTGTTCCAGCTTTTTATGGCGAGGGAAAGAGGGTAGTTGGGCTTCTCAAATACAGATTTAATAAGCATTTAACCTTTAATTTTAAGCTAGCACAAACGGTTTATTTCGATGAAACGCCTATTCGTTCTGGTAGTGTAAAAGGGGACAGAATAACCGATTTTAAGGTGTTAATTAAATATGTACTGTAAATAATTTTATATTTGGGGAAATCAAATGTTAAACCTATGCAAGATTATAATTCACCTTTAGAGATGCTTTACAAGTGGGAAAACGAATCCCCTAATAAATTATATATGCGTCAGCCGATCAACGATGAATGGCACAAATGGACTTGGTCCGAAACAGCTGCTGAAATCAGAAAAATGGCTGGCTATCTTCAATCGCTTGATTTAGCACCGAAAAGTAAAATTGCAATACTTTCCAAAAATTGCGCCCATTGGATAATGAGTGACTTAGCCATCATGATGGCGGGACATGTTTCGGTTCCTCTATACCCAAATTTACAGGCGGAGAGTATTAAACAAATCTTGGATCATAGTGAAGCTAAACTTGTCTTTGTAGGGAAATTAGACGATTTCGAAAGTATGCGTCCAGGAATACCTAAGGACATGCCATGCATTGCCTATCCTTTTTATTCAGAAGAAGGCTATCCAGTTTGGGACGAGGTAGTAAAAAATGTTACGCCTGTTGCTGAAAATGTAATACGAGAGCCTAATGATTTAGCTACAATTATTTACACCTCAGGTACAACGGGAATGCCTAAAGGTGTAATGCATAAATTTTATAACTTTTCTTTTGCGACTTCAAATGCGGTTCCATTATTAGGATTAGCTACTGAAGAGCGTTTTTTCTCTTACCTACCACTTTGTCATATTGCAGAGCGTTTGTTGGTAGAAATGGGGAGTTTGTACTCAGGAGGAATGGTATCATTCGCAGAAAGTTTGGATACTTTCGCTAAAAATTTATCCGATACTAAGCCAACGGCATTTTTAGGAGTTCCGCGTATATGGACAAAATTCCAGCAAGGCATTTTAATGAAATTACCTCAGAAAAAACTAAATGTATTACTTGCGATTCCTGGCGTATCATCGCTTATAAAAAAGAAGATAAAATCAGGACTTGGTTTGCAAGAAGCTAGAAATGTGTTTACAGGAGCTGCTCCTACACCAGTGTCAACATTAAAGTGGTTTCAGCGTTTAGGAATCAACATTCAAGAAGCCTATGCAATGACTGAAAACTGTTGCTATTCACACGTTACATTAAATGACGATATTCAATTTGGATTTGTAGGCAAAGCATTACCCCATTGTGAAGTAAAACTTAGTGAGAAAAATGAAATTCTTATCAAGCACGTTGCATTGATGGATGGCTACTATAAAGAAGAAAAACAGACCAATGAAACTATCAAAGACGGATGGTTATATACAGGTGATGAAGGGCATATTGATAGTAAAGGATTTTTGAAGATTACTGGAAGAGTAAAGGATTTATTCAAAACCTCTAAAGCAAAGTATGTTGCACCAGCACCAATTGAGATGAAGCTTTCTGCCAATAAAAATATTGAGCAAGTATGTGTAGTAGGCGAAAACATTCCTCAGCCAATAGCTTTAGTCACTCTCTCAGAATATGGTAAAGGAAGACCTTCAGAGGATGTTGTAGCGAGTTTATCAAAAACACTTTCGGTCGTAAATCCAAAATTTAATGCGCATGAACGCTTGAAAAAGATTATTGTGCTAGACCAAGAATGGACTATTGAAAATAATTTATTGACACCATCAATGAAAATTAAACGTAATGAAGTAGAGAAACTTCACAAGGAAAATTACGTTTCTTGGTACGAAAGAGAAGAAGAGGTAGTCTGGTAAACAACATCTTAATAACTTTTTAAAAAGCTGCAGTTTTTAGTTCATTTATACTAGAGGTATTTTTATTTTTGCCCTTTAGAAAAATGAACTTATGTCACAAGCAACTACTACATTAGCCACACTTGATCAAGCTATCGAACTTGGGCTTCGTCCAGAAGAGTTTGATAAAATCAAAGAAATATTAGGCCGTACACCAAACTTTACTGAGATGAGTATTTTCTCTGTAATGTGGTCAGAGCACTGTTCGTATAAAAATTCAATTACATGGTTGAAAACGTTACCGAAAGATGGCCCTCATATGTTGGTGAAAGCTGGTGAAGAAAATGCAGGATTAGTTGATATTGGCGATGGTCTCGCTTGTGCATTTAAAATAGAAAGCCACAACCACCCTTCAGCATTGGAGCCCTATCAGGGAGCAGCAACAGGTGTTGGCGGTATCAATAGAGATATCTTTACCATGGGTGCTCGTCCAGTAGCACAGCTAAATTCACTCAGATTTGGAAATATTGAACTCGATAGAACCAAGTGGTTAGTAAAAGGAGTTGTAAAAGGTATTGGTGATTATGGAAATGCTTTTGGTATTCCTATTGTTGGCGGCGAAGTGTTTTTTGACGATTGTTACAACACAAACCCACTAGTTAATGCTTTTTCGGCTGGGATAATGAAGGCTGATGGCTTAATATCAGCGACATCTTCTGGCGTTGGCAATCCCGTTTTTATCGTTGGCTCAAGAACTGGTAAAGATGGTATTCACGGTGCAGCATTTGCTTCAAAAGATATTACGGAAGATTCGGCAAACGATTTGCCAGCAGTTCAAGTAGGTGATCCATTTCAAGAAAAATTACTTCTCGAAGCAACACTGGAGTTAGGTCAAACAGATGCTATTGTTGGTATGCAAGATATGGGTGCGGCTGGCATTACGTGTTCTACTTCAGAAATGAGTGCTGCCGGTGAACACGGTATGATCATTCATTTGGATAAAGTCCCCACACGACAAGAGAACATGAAAGACTGGGAGATTCTTCTTTCAGAATCACAAGAGCGCATGCTGATTGTGGTTGAAAAAGGCAAAGAACACATCGTTCAGGAAATATATGATAAATGGGATTTAAGTTGTGAGCAAATTGGTGAAGTTACCGCTGGAGGCAGATTGAAATATTATATGCACGGTGAACTGGTAGCTGATGTTCCTGCTGATGATTTAGTGCTTGGTGGAGGCGCTCCTGTCTATACCAGAGAATATTCTGAACCGGCATATTTCAAAAAATTTAAAGAGTTTAAAATTGATAGCATTGAGCAGCCTAAAGATTTAGTCGAAGTGGCTAAGTTTTTAGCATCACATCCGAATATTGCTTCAAAAAAATGGGTGTACGAGCAGTACGACTCTATGGTTGGTACAATAAACATGAGTACTAATTCACCAAAAGATGCAGGTGTAGTAAATGTTAAAGGCACTAATAAAGCCCTTGCAATGACAGTAGATTGCAACGCTAGAATGGTTAATGCAAATCCAGAAGAAGGTTGCGCTATGGCAGTGGCTGAAGCTGCAAGAAACATTGTGTGTTCAGGCGGTGTCCCAAGCGCAATTACGAATTGTTTGAACTTTGGAAATCCATATAACCCTGAAGTTTATTGGCAGTTTGTCGGTGCTATTAAGGGAATGACAAAATCTTGTTTAAAATTTAACACCCCAGTAACAGGAGGAAATGTTAGTTTTTATAATCAAACGGCTTTAGACGGTAAAGAGGTGCCAGTATTCCCAACGCCAACAATAGGAATGTTAGGTATTGTTGAAGATAAAGACCACGTCATGTCTTTAGATTTTAAAGGAAAAAGTGATTTAATATTTCTTCTAGGAGAATCCAAAAACGATATTAGCAGTTCAGAATATTTAGCCTCTTACCACAATTTCAAAGAAAGCTCTACCCCAGAGTTTGATTTAGATAAAGAGTTTGAATTGCAAGAGTCTGTAAAAGACTTAATAAAAGCTAAATTAATAGAATCTGCTCACGATGTTTCAGACGGTGGACTATTCATAACACTTCTCGAAAGTGCAATGCCAAGGAATTTAGGCTTTGATATTACTACCTCATCCGAGATCAGAGAAGATGCTTTTCTATTTGGTGAAGCACCTTCAAGAGTTGTAGTTTCTGTTAGGGAAACTTCTGAAGACGCATTCTTAGATTTGATGAAAAAATCTAACGTACCTTTTACCTTAATTGGTCATGTGACTAAGGGAGAAATTAGGGTCGATGATCGTTCTTTCGGCGAGCTTAGTGAATTCAAAGAAATTTTTGACAACTCACTTGCTAAACACTTTTAAATTTTAGTATAAATCTCATTTCTTTTTATAAATTTGGCTAACTAATTGTAGCCTAATATGAAAATCGATTTTAATGACTTTGGCAACCCTCAAGTCTCCAATTTACCCAGCCACCTCAGGCAATTCGTAGTTCAACAAGACTACAACAGCTACACCGCTTTAGACCATGCCTTATGGCGATATGTTATGAGAAAAAACATATCCTTTCTAAAAAATGTAGCGGACACTTCATACTTAGAAGGTTTAGAAAAAACAGGAATTACCATTGATGCCATTCCTGACATTAAGGATATGAATGATATTCTTGGTAAAATAGGTTGGGGTTGTGTTTGTGTCGATGGCTTCTTGCCACCATCTTCTTTTATGGAATTTCAAGCGTATAAGGTTTTGGTAATTGCAGCAGATATTCGTCAAATCGAACACATTGAATATACACCTGCTCCAGACATAATACATGAAGCGGCAGGTCATGCACCAATAATTGCTGACCCTATGTATGCCGAATACCTTCGTCTATTTGGCGATATAGGAAGTAAAGCTATTTCATCTTCCAAAGATTTCGAATTATACGAAGCGATACGTCATTTATCTATAATTAAGGAAGATCCTTACACAAAACCTGAAGAAATTGAAGAGGCAAGCTTGGAAATATCTCGAATACAACAAAACATGGGAGAGCCTTCCGAGATGGCTATGATAAGAAATCTTCATTGGTGGACTGTAGAATATGGGCTTATTGGCGATGTTTCAAACCCTAAGATATATGGGGCTGGTCTTCTTTCTTCTATTGGAGAAAGTGAAAGTTGTTTAAAAGATGAGGTTAAGAAATTACCCTATACTGTAGATGCGGCAAATCAGTCTTTTGATATTACTGAGCCACAGCCTCAACTGTACGTTACGCCATCATACACATATCTTACTCAGGTATTAGAAGAATTTGCAAATGGAATGGCTTTACGAAAAGGAGGAATAGAGGGGGTGAAGAAGGCAATAGACTCACAAAACACATGCACTTCTGAGTATAGCTCAGGTATTCAAGTATCAGGAGTTTTTAATAAGTTAATAGAAAAAGAAGGAGAGCTAATATACTTATCCACTTCTTCACCCACCGCATTAGCTTGGCAAAATAAGCAACTTGTAGGTCACGGTAAAGATTACCACAAAGACGGCTTCAGTTCCCCTGTTGGATTATTGCATGGAGAATCCCAACCTTTAGAGTCAATGAGTATCGAAAAGCTAAAGAGTTTAGGCATAGAGTCTTCAAAACAAGTAGAATTAAACTTTGCAAGCGGTATTAAAGTTAGAGGAAAACTAATTAATATCGTTAAAAATGTAAAAGGAGAAAATATACTTATGTCTTTTGATGCTTGTACAGTAGTATATAACGATGAGGTCTTGTTTTTGCCAGATTGGGGAATGTATGATATGGCAGTTGGGCATAAAATTACTTCTGTATTCTCAGGAGCTGCCGATAGGGAGGTCTATTTAAAAGATAACCCTTTTGTTCCAGGCGAAAAAACACATAAGATTAATTACTCAGAGCAACGAAAATCACTACATAAACTTTATCAAAAAGTAAGAGACATAAGAAATGGTGATTTACCTAATGTAACCATATACCCTATATGGGCAGAGTTGAAGAAGCATAAAGACGATTGGCTATGTGCAATCGAATTATTGGAAATTTGTGAAGATAATATACTATCCTCAGAAATTATCGATTTCTTAAAAAGCAAAAATGATAAATCAATTCAGCATTTAGTTGATGAAGGATTAAGCCTAGTAATATGAATGTAGTAATAACCGGAGCAAGTAGAGGAATTGGATTTGAATTAGCTAATTTATTTTTAGATGAAGGTCACAAGGTCTTAGCGATTTCAAGAAATAAGGAGAAGCTTACGGCTTTGAAAAATAAAGGCGCTAGCATACTCCCCTTTGATTTATGCGAAGAATCTTTTACGCCAATACAAACAGCTTTGGACAGCATAGGTGGGAATGTAGATATACTTATTAATAATGCAGGTGCATTAGTCAATAAGCCCTTTAGCAAATTGACCAATGAAGAAATAAAGCATGTATATAATGTTAATGTATTTTCTATCATAAAGTTAACAAGGGATTTAATGCCCTGTTTTAACGATGATGCGCATGTCGTTAATTTAAGTAGTGTAGGCGGTGTACAAGGGAGTGTGAAGTTTCCAGGTCTTTCAGTTTACAGTAGTAGCAAAGGAGCATTAACGATACTAACAGAATGCTTGGCTGAAGAATTTAAAGATACTAACTACAGTTTTAATACTTTAGCTCTGGGCGCAGTACAAACCGAAATGTTACAAGAGGCTTTTCCAGATTACAAAGCAGATGTCTCGCCGCGTCAAATGGCGACATTTATTTATAGGTTTGCCGTAGAGGACGGCAAATTATTTAATGGCAAGACAATAACGGTTTCATCAAGCACGCCTTAATAATCTCTTTTTTCACTTTATTCCTTTAATTAATGGCTCTGAATATTCAGGAATATTGTTTTTTTTATTTTTTTATGGATTTAAAATTGAGCAAAAAACTTAATTCTACTAGATTAAAATTGCATTTAGAAAAATATATTAAAAAAAAACACAAAAGATTTGTAACCTTGCTTAAAGAAACTATATTTGCAGCCGCTTTTGAACGAAAAAGTGATATTGTAAAACAAACATGTTTTCGACCCTTAATTATTTAGTTGAAATTATTTTAACAAAAGAGTTTGAGGTTATCAAAAGTATTGTATCTTTGCCGACCCTTTTAGTGTATTCTAAAAGTGGCAAAACAAACATGTTCTTTGATTTAATGGGATAGACGAAATTAAACAAGAAAATTCAACGTCAATTTTTTTAGCTTATGAACGAACCAGGAAATTATATAAACTTTTATACAACGAAGAGTTTGATCCTGGCTCAGGATGAACGCTAGCGGCAGGCCTAACACATGCAAGTCGAACGGTA
>ENA-OUOG01003087-OUOG01003087.1-marine-metagenome-genome-assembly--contig:-NODE-3087-length-16136-cov-3.086743_pt1 | contig 16136 bp, 11 predicted proteins | sample MGYA00248635_ERZ508505 | MGnify/ENA primary metagenome ERZ508505 (study PRJEB26176, sample SAMN06267871) | marine metagenome | isolation source: Saanich Inlet, British Columbia, Canada | place: Pacific...
GGATGCAAGGCAACTCGAAATCGCTACTATGGTATATGCGGGTAAAGTAAATGCTCAACTGGTTGCTCAACTCAACGCTCTTGGACAAAAATCTTTGGGAATCAACGGGTCTGATTTGGGTATTATAACCTGTAATAAGCGCCCGAGTATTCCTATCGATTTCGGATACGTAGGAGATATTGCAAGGGTTAATGGCGACGCTATTACCGAGCTCGTTTCTTTGGGAGTTTGTCCAGTTTTTTCGGCCATCACTAGTGATTTAAAAGGTCAGTTACTCAATACCAATGCCGATACGGTTGCCACAGCAATTGCCACAGCAATTCTGAGCGATTTTAGCGTGCGATTAGTGTATGTAATGGGCATTCCTGGAATTTTAGCCGACATAACCAATCCTTCCACACTAATTCCTAAACTAAGTTTTGATCAGTACCTTAATCTTAAAGCTTCTGGCAGGCTTAGTGGAGGTATTCTACCAAAACTTTCTAATGCTTTTGAGGCTCTTAAAGCTGGGGTTTCAGAGGTGATTATTGCAAATGAAACCACGCTAATAAGCGGTAAATACACTGAACTATGTCTCTAAAAGCCATAACTGAATCAGCAATTGAATTACTCGAGGCACTCATTGCTACTCCTTCGTTTTCTGGTGAAGAAGAACGCACCGCAGAATTGATCTCGGATTGGCTTACAGACCATGGAGTGAAGATCAGGCGAAGCAAAAACAGTGTGATTGCTGAAAACAACTTTTCCGATCCTTCGAAGCCTTATTTGCTACTCAATTCGCACCACGATACCGTAAAGCCAAATAACGCTTATGTAAAAGATCCGTTTAAGCCAGAACATAGCGAAGGAAAACTCTTCGGTTTAGGCAGTAACGATGCAGGTGGCGCACTGGTATCGCTATTGGCAACCTTTCTGCACTTTTATGATCGAGACGACCTTCCATTTAACCTTCTTATGGTTGCCTCAGCCGAAGAAGAGACTGCCGGACCTAATAGCCTAAGAGGGTTGCTTGCTGAGCTTCCGCCTATTGAGCTTGCCATTGTAGGAGAACCTACCCAGATGCAGCTTGCGATAGCTGAAAAGGGACTTATGGTTTATGACGCTGTAATTAGTGGAACGCCTTCGCATGCTGCTCACCCAAATGACGATAACCCAATCTATAAATGTATCGAGGTGCTGAGCTGGTTCAAGCAGCTCAATTTTGAGCGAAATTCTGAGATGCTGGGAGCCGTTAAAACCACCGTTACTCAGATTTCTGCCGGAAAGCAGCACAATGTAGTTCCTGCAGCGGTTAATCTGGTGGTAGACATAAGAGTGACCGATGCGTATACGAATGAAGAGATTGATGCTTATTTTCAGGCTAATGCGCCATGTCAAATGACACCGCGATCGTTTCATTTACGTTCTTCGGGTATTGAGAAATCACACCCATTGGTTCAAGCAGGGATAGCACTAGGCCGAGAAACCTATGGTTCCCCCACACTTTCAGATCAAGCTGCACTGAGCTGTAAGTCAATGAAGATGGGACCAGGGGATAGCCTTCGTTCGCATCAGGCCGATGAATTTATATGTATTCACGAGATCGAAGAAGCGATACCGCTTTATATTAAACTGTTGGAATCGTTTTTTATTCAATTAAAAACTAAGACGTTATGAAACTTTGGGAAAAGGGAATTGCCACTGAAGCTGCTATTGAAGCCTTTACCGTTGGAAATGATCGTGATTACGATCGTTATTTGGCTAAATATGACATTAAGGCCTCTGCGGCACATGCAAAGATGCTAGCAGGCTGTAAATTCATTACCGATGCTGAGCTTGATACGCTTTTGTTGGGCCTCGACCGATTAGCTGAGAAGGTGTCAGAACCCGATTTTGAGATTGAAGAGCAGTTTGAGGATATTCACTCATACATCGAGTTTTTTCTCACCCAAACCTATGGTGAGGTGGGTAAAAAAATTCACACTGCCCGATCCCGAAACGATCAAGTGCTCACGGCTATTCAACTCTACACAACAGATCAACTCAACCTGCTTATAGATCGTACAGCTAATTTTGCTGAGCTACTTTTGACCCTCGCGGATCAATACAAAGAAGTGCTCATGCCGGGATATACCCACCTGCAAGTTGCTATGCCGTCTTCATTCGGACTGTGGCTTTCTGCTTATAGCGAAACCCTTTGCGATGACATCATAGCCTTGAAAGCAGCAGCAGTTGTGGCCGACCAAAATCCCTTAGGGTCTGCCGCTGGATACGGATCGAATTTTGATATTGATCGCGAACTGACTACGGAACTAATGGGTTTTGCCACCTTGAAAGTGAACGCAATTTCAGCGCAAATGCTCAGAGGTCGCATAGAGCGAATAGCCACTGGCGCAATTGCCCAACTCGGCGCAACATTAGCTAAGCTAGCCGGAGATATCTGTTTGTATATGGGGCAGGATTATGGTTTTCTGAAGTTTTCAGATCAGATTACTACAGGGAGTAGTATTATGCCTCACAAGAAAAATCCAGATGTTTTTGAACTCATTCGCGCCAAGGGAAATGCACTTTCTGGGGTGCCGGTTCAGATCGCTACACTGGTTGCTAACCTTCCGACCGGGTATCACAGGGACTTGCAATTGACTAAGCCCCTACTGATCGATAGTTTCTTAGAAATCGAGACACTTCTGTCGATTTTTGCACCTACGATTGAAACTATTCAACCAACAGCAAATTTATTGAACCAAGACAAATATGCGTATGTATGGAGTGTAGATACCTTAAACGCAATGGTAAGTTCTGGTTTACCTTTCAGAGACGCCTATAAACAGATGGCAGAATCTATTGCCAATGGCACGTATGTTCCTGATCGCAGTGCCCAGCACACGCATTTAGGCTCGATCGGAAACCTTGGTCTCGACAAAATCCGCCACAAACTCCAGATGGCAGTGTCTAAAGGCCACTATTGAGGGGCTTCAAGCGAAAAATAATCGCCTTCAAATAGGCTCTTTATGTACTTGCGTAATTCGAGTTCAAAGTCTCTAATAAGTTCTGCATTAATGACTGCTTTAGTCTTGCTTATCTTGAATTCGAAGTACGATTGACTTTTTGTGCTATACACTCCAGCCTCTAAGGAGCTACTGCTAAAATAGCTTTGGTACTCGGGTTGGTTATAGAGTAATAGGGCGTAGCACATTAATTGTAAGGGCTTCGTTTTTTTAAGGTTACTAAAGAGTTCCTCTAGATTAGTAATGCTGAGATCGCTCGAGCTCACTGTTCCTGTTTTATAATCTACGATGCGAATTTGGGAACCTATTTGATCGACTCTATCTATAAAGCCTTTAAGCACAATTGGCCTCTCGCTTAGTTCAGGAAAAGAAAGCTCAGTAGTCATTGCTTTTTCTAGTACGAGTAGATCAATTTTTTCGTTGGCTTCACACAGTTTCTTGTCAAACAGTAACGTTTTAGCTACATATTCGCCAATAACCTTGTCGCTTAGATATCCGCGACCTTGTGTTCGGTCGGCTTCAGGAGCTTCTTTTTGATAGGACAGATCGAGCGCTTCGGGGAGTTTTGTTTGAATGCTATCGATTAGTGTTGCGGTTAGGGACTTGTGGGGTGCGTAAAGGATTTCTAGTGTTTTATGAATGATATTTCCAAAAATGCGTGGAGACATCATTTCACTTACCTCTTCCTTTTCGGGAACACCCAGAAGGTATCGCTTATAAAAGTCAAGAGGGCGAACGATTGATTGACTCAAACTACTGGGCGAAAATCCTTTTTGAGCGAAATCGAGCAGTGTGTCGAGGAACGCTTGATCTTTTTTGATTTTGTCTTCGGTTACATTTTCGAAAGATTGATCAAAATATACCGATTGGTATATTATAGATTTTCTCAATATTGGATGTGTTTCAAGCTGATAGATAAATCGACTTTTCTCTTTTGTGTCAAAAGCACCAGGCTGACTGTTGAAGGTCAGATATACCGACGAAGCTTTTTGAATCAGACGGTAAAAATAGTACGTATAAATGGCGTCTTTTTCTTTGTATGTCGGAAGCCCAAAGGCCCTTTTCATCTGGTGGGGAACAATGGAAGTGTCACTTTTTCCTTTCGGAATAATTCCCTCATTCATTGAAAGCACAATAACGTTTTTAAACGTCTGATTTCGTGTCTCGAGAATACCCATAATTTGGAGTCCCTTATCCGGATCTCCTTTATAGGTAAATCTCCCCAAACGAATTTGTGCGAATATCAGCTCTTCAAAGCTTTCTATACTTAGGTCTTCGAACAAATAATTCTGCTGCAGTTCGCGAGCTCTGAGAACCGCATCTTTCAGCGCTGCTGATTCGTCTTTTGGTAGCAGATCTAAAAATTCAAAGAGAGATGTAGTAAAATCAGAATTCGCCATGGGTATGATTGAAAACCCTTCGATCATTCCGAGTTCGTTGTAGGCAATCTGGGCGCGCTTACTGCCGCTTATGCTTTTTGGAAGTGTTAGACCTAGTAATGGATGACTAATAAAAGGGAGAACTAGCCTTCTAGGCACAAAACCATTTTTTACTGCTGCAATTTTTCTGAGCTGGATGAATTGTTTCAATAATGAAGCGCTGGTAGTATAACCCAGAGCCTCACCCATGGTGATATTTATAGGTCCCTTATCGGGATGGTCAGGTAAATGAGCAATAACTGCCGGTAGCAATGTTTCATCTGCAAGGACTACCGCGGTATTATCGTAACTCTCGAGGTCATTTAGAATACTTGCCATTGCATGGCATTGTGCCAGTACACCCTGGCAATCAAGGATCGTAATCGGCCTTTTTGCCTGAAGTAGATGGTCGTTTTCCTTAAGAACAGACGGAATTGATTGCTTTTCGAGAAATCCCCACTGTGTTCGATACTGACGAATAAAGTGGCCTGCTTCGTGCGCGTCGTTTTGTACGAGGTCCCAGTCTAAATCCCAAAAAATCGATCCTCGCTTTTCTGTGTTAAGGAGTGTTTCAACTACCTTTTGTTCCGCTGCAGAAAAGGCGTTAAATCCAATGAAGACGTGAGGGAGCTTAATGTTCCTAGCAAAATTGGAAACTTTTTCAGCTGCCTTACGGTATACTAAACCGGTATATCCTTGTTTTTCAGCCAATAGTGCCGCAGTAAATTCTGGATACACTGCTGCAATTACTTCCATACGTTTTAGATGACCCTCGATAAGATCACTTCGTTTTTCATCTGCAAAACGAGCATCGAGTTCAGCGATACCTTTGAGTGCTGAGAATATTTTTTCGGTATCAACGAGTCCTTGATCAAATTCATTAAAGTCTGAAAGTAGGCTACTGCCCATTGCCGAAAACCGATGAAAGGGCTCTTTTTTATTGCTTTTTTGCTGATAAATTTGATACAATCGCAGAAGCTGAACGTCAGAATCGATATAATTCAGTTCAGCAATAGTTGACATTAAATCTTCAATGACTAGGCATTTGGGCGCCCAAGTACCCCCACCGTTTAATTTGGCAAATAACTTATACGCAGTTTGGACACTTCGCTGATTTGGAAAGACAAAACAAAGTTTTTGCAGGTCTTGTTCCAGGGCGAGCTTTTGAATAATGGTTGAAATAAATCCTTCCGCTTGCCCCATCTATTCTCGAATTCTGATCTCGACTCTACGATGCGGGTGCGGTTCAACACCTATAAGTGATGGATCCTCGGGTAATTCGCCACGACCTTCGAATGATAGTCTATCCGGGTCAATACCTCGCGAGATCAGATAGTCATGCAATCGTTTTGCTCGGTTTTTAGAGAGCTCCAAGTTTACATCGTCTGGGCCTACCGAATCTGTAAATCCTACTAGATCGTATTTTTGTAACGGATGATCGTGCATGAACTGAATAATTTTACCGAGCACTTCTCTTGATGCTGTAATAAAGGTGAACCCCCCTCGTGCGAACCCTAATGATTTCGCTAATTCGTTGATATCTATTTCTTCGGGTAGCTCAGAGTCGGGACATCCGTTATTAGCTACTGAACCCGCAATATCCGGACACTGATCTTCATTATCGGCAACCGTATCGCCATCCCGATCGGTAATAGGACATCCGCCGGTTCTTTTAGGACCGAACTGGTCGGGACAATTGTCAAGACTATCAATGATTGTATCGCCATCCCGGTCAGGGCATCCACCAAAATCAGGATCTCCATAGGTGTCAGGACACTGATCGAAAGGGTCGGATATACCGTCTTTGTCGCTATCAGGGCATCCTCCTAGGGCAACTGGCCCAGGAAGAGTTGGGCATCGGTCAAAACGATCTTCGGTTCCATCATTATCGCTGTCTGGACATCCTAAGAATTCTCGTTTTCCTGGTGTGTCAGGGCAAGAATCGTAGGCATCCCAAACTCCATCCTTATCTCGGTCGGATCCTTTAAGTTTATATGAAACACCGATGCTATGCGCGAAATAATCGAAGAACGCTTGATTTAGTGCAACATGGTAGTCTGAAGCAACTCGAAGACTCCACACAGGACTGAATTTTAGATTAATCCCAGCACCAAAAAGCAGTTGCGAGGAACTCTCTTCTTCTAAACTAGCAAAGCCGAGTCCTAATAGGGAGTAAAGCGAACCGAATGATTTTTTCAGCCAGTTAGTTTCCAAACGTCCTTCTAATGAATTGAAATTTACTGGATCAATCGCCTGACTGCCGTATGATTGAAGACTTGACCAGCCAGCACGTACACCAAAAATGTTTCGCTCTTTCTGGTCGAGTTGGTACGAAATTTCTGCAAATAGCGGAACCCCAGCATTAATATTGATCGAAGATGGGTCGTAGAGCTTACTAAGAAATGCTCCACTTAGAATGGATCCCGACTCTGAACCTTCTTCACTCAAAGGGGGCCTGAATGCCGAGAATTGACCCGCTCGTCCTGCGGCGTAGGGGTTAACTCCTAAAGCTCCGACGGTGACACTCCACCGGCGCTTATTAATTTCTTGACCCATCGAAAGTTGTGCGATAAGACAAAGTGCAAACGTGAAGGATAGTCGAAGCGCCCTTGCATTCATAAGATTAGGATATAATACCGAGATTTCGGCCTACTTTGGTAAAGGCGGCAATCGCCTTGTCGAGTTGCTCAGTTGTATGAGCTGCAGAGAGTTGTACGCGAATTCGGGCTTTTCCTTTAGGAACTACTGGAAAGAAAAATCCGATCACATAAATACCCTCTTCTAGCAGCAGAGCGGCCATTTCTTGGGCTTTTTGTGCGTCGTAAAGCATAATAGGAACGATAGCCGATTCGCCGTCGATGTAATCAAAACCTGCCTGCTTAATGCCTTCCTTGAAGTAAGTAGTATTCTCAGCTAAGCGATCTCTAAGACTGGTGTCTTTACGCAGTAATTCGAACACTTTGATCGATGCTCCGACGATAGCAGGAGCCAATGAATTAGAAAACAGGTAAGGCCTTGAACGTTGGCGTAACAGTTCGATAACTTCTTTTTTTCCTGTTGTATATCCGCCCATTGCACCTCCGAGTGCTTTTCCGAGAGTTCCCGTAATGATATCAACACGACCTAACACGTTTTTTTCTTCGGGAGTTCCAAGTCCTGTTTTACCGATAAAGCCTGCAGAATGACATTCGTCGATTGCTACGAGCGCTCCATAGGAATCAGCTAAGTCGCATAACTCATCGAGTGGAGCAACCAGGCCATCCATTGAAAACACCCCGTCGGTCATAATCATGATATTTCGAGCCCCGTCTGCTTTTGCTGCTTTTAGTTGGGCTTCGAGATCAGCCATATCGTTGTTTTGGTAACGATAACGCTTGGCTTTACACAGCCGAATACCGTCAATGATGGAGGCGTGGTTGAGGCTGTCCGAGACAATAGCATCTTCGGCATCTAAGAGGGGTTCAAAAAGACCTCCGTTTGCATCAAAGGCTGCAGCATACAAAATGGTGTCTTCTGTATGGTAAAAAGCGGCGATCTCTGCTTCTAGTTTTTTGTGAATGTCTTGGGTTCCGCATATAAAACGAACCGAAGACATTCCGAAACCATGGCTGTCTAGGGTATCTTTTGCAGCTTGTATCACTTCTGGATGCGATGACAAACCAAGGTAATTATTTGCACAAAAGTTGAGTACTTTTTGACCGCTAGCAAGGGTGATTTCTGCCCCCTGGGGTGAGGCAATAACACGTTCTTTTTTAAAAAGACCTTGATTTTCAAGTTCGCTGAGGGTGCCTGTGATTTGCTGTTTAAATGATTCAGTGTACATAGTGCTTCTTTTACAATCAATAGATATCGAGCTCTACACGCTCAGTTTCGGTTCTAAGATAAACAATGATTTTTTCGAAAACTAAGGGCCGTTCAGACTTATACAGACTTTCGATAGCCTGTTGATAGCGGTCGAGCTGTTTGCGATGTTCCGATTTTTTTTGCCCGGTTTTGTAATCGATTATTACACATGTATTTTCGATGAAAATAAGTCGATCTGGTATTAATGCTTCGCCGTTCTCGTCGAGTAGAACAGTCTCATTTTTTACCTCAAGTCCAGCTGAAAAGTAAGTACTTACCCTAGGGTCGTTTATTAAGGTGTGGGCCCTATTAAGACACCAATCAAGGTGCTTTGCAGTCAGTTCCCAAGGAGGGTTACTCGCAATTCTTTCAAGGTCCTGGCCGCTTTCAATATGCTGCATGAGTTTGTGAAAAGCAACACCTAATTCTTGCTGCTCGGTAGTTGATCGTTGCAGAACAGCTCGAACAAAATCTTTGCTACGGGTTTTGTAGGGCTCAAACGATATGTTCTTTTCGATGTTGATTATGTCAAGGCCTCTCGCAGATTTATACGGTAAATCACCAATAGAAAAATAGACCTCGCTGCTACTAAATTCGGGATAATTAGCCGTTAAACTCTCGGTAAAGAGATTTGAAAACTTAAGTGACTTACTCTCGGGATTGTAGGGTTCGGTGTAAATAAAAAGGCACTGTTCTGCTCGAGTGAGTGCAACATAAAGTAGATTGATTTCGTCTAAATGGGTTTGGGCAAGCTCGGTTTCATAAATCAACTCAGCCTCTGGGCTAGTTTGCGCCATTTCTTTGTTTAGCGGAAGCAGCATTTGATCGATACTAAGTAAATCAGCAGTCGGAAGCCAGGCTTCAGCGGTATTTAATTTTCTGATTCTTGGAGCGGCAAACGGATAAAACACCACTTCAAACTCAAGCCCCTTTGATTTATGAATGGTAAGAATTTTTACGGCGTTAAGACCGTCGGGTAGTTGTAATGATTGCTTTTGAATGTGTTCAGCTTGTTCTAAAACTTCCGCAAGAGTTGAAATCGATTTTAATTGTAAGCTATAGAGATGATCTAAAAAGGCTGCGATATAAGCGGTATCTTTTTTGGTCATTCCGAGTACATCTGAACATACTGAACAGAAGTGAAAAGCGCTTTCTAGGGTTAGTGCTTTAAGAGATAAACCTTTTATTTCTAGGTATTCATACAGGTTTGAAGCGTTACCTTGTTTTAATCCTGATAATACAGTCAACAGGGTGGTATGCCGATCAAAACGATTCTGTTCTAGGTAATCAACGATTTCATAGGCAGCATCACCTTCTTTTGGGTCGATCGCAAAACGCATTAGTGAGATTAGGGCGCGAACAGACGCATTGTTACCAAGTTTAAGTACATCGGCTGAGACAAAAGGTATAGAAGGAGTTGCGCTACTTAAAACGGCTATTACTTTGCTCGCCTCGCTGTGAGTAGAAACGAGTATAGCCATATCGCGATACGAGTATCCGCGGTCAATACATTGCTCTATGTCTTGGACAAGTCCGGCTAATGGATCTTCATCGAGGTTCCATCGAATGGAAACAAACCCAGTGCCTACTTTTTGATCTAAGATGCCTTGTGCTGAGGTATTTTGATATAATTCTCTGTGCTGCGGAAGTGCTAATGTTGTTGAAATATGACCAAAGAGCTGGTTATTAAAGGATATGATCGTACCCCCACTGCGGTAATTAGTCGCTAGGTGCTGCACGTTAGCAGTTGTTGAGAAGGGGTGTTCTTGCTTTTGAGCTATCCTTAAAAATTGTTGTACATCACCGCCACGCCAACGATAAATGGCTTGTTTGGCGTCCCCCACTATAAATACAAGCCCCCCAGATTCAGTTTGATATATACCGTCAGCAGCGAGGGATAATAGCGGTTTTAAGTTATTCCATTGAAGGGTAGAGGTGTCTTGAAATTCATCGATGAAATATCCGTGATAGCGCTCTCCTAAACGCTCGTAGATATAAGGAGCTGGTTCTTGTGCTATAGCACCACTGATCATGGTATTGAACTCGGCTATTGGTACTAGTTTTTCTTCTTTTAATACCTTTTGGTATAATTCAGATATTTCTATCAGCAAGGCATATTTTCCGGCTTGATGATATATCGTGTCAATTCGCTTGAGCTCAAATAGGCCTTTATACAGGTGTGGATAAGTCGATTCAACTAACTCTAGAGCCCCCTGATCTACCGATTTACCTTTTAAAGTGATTGACTTTTCTGAGAGACCTTTCATTACGGTGTCTCCATAAATCTTTGTTTCGTTGAATTTGCCCTCACTAATAACTTTGAGGTGATCTTTTAGGGTTTTTTTATAGCTGCTTTCGTCGGCCGCTATTTGGTTTAAAAGATGAAGTGCGTCATTTTTTAGTGCTTCAGATAAACTATTTTTTCGTCTTTTCAGTTCTTTCTTAACTGCACTCAGGTCTTTTTGATAAATCGGATAGGTATTGAAAAGCGCTGTGTTACCCTCTTTGAGTAAAAGTTTACTAAAACTGAGTAGTGCGGCGGATATATCCCAACTTTTACCAGAATCGAGTTGGTCTTTTATGAGTTCGAGTAGACTTTGCTGAATTAGGGTGCCTTCTTCTACCGTTTCGATTAATTGTTCAATTGCTTCTTTTAAATACTGTTCTGGCTCAAGGGTAACTTCAAAACCGGGGTTCAGGTCAAGATCAATTGCAAAGCTGCGAATGATACGATGTGTGAAGGTGTCAATGGTGGTTAGCTCGAAGCTGGAATAGTTGTGTAAAATTTCTTGAAGGAGTTGTTTCGATCGCTTCCGGATGGCTTGTTCACTACTATCCAAATCGCTACACAAGTCGCTTAAGAGCTGATCTTTTGTGCCGTCTTTGGGCAGGCTGTCATCGGAAAAGTACCATAAACTCTTTAAAATACGATCCTTCATCTCGGCAACAGCCTTGTTGGTGAAGGTGATTCCTAAAAGGTTTTGGAATGGACGCGCGTGGTTGCTCTCGAAAAGTCGTTTGATATAGGTTTTCGAGAGGGTGTAGGTCTTACCAGACCCAGCGCCGGCATTGTAAAAAAGAAACGAAGACTCTGATGACATGAACGCTATGCAAATTACGCAACTTAACCGTATTTTTGTTATGGTATTAATCTTAAATCAAAGTAGCTATGGCTTTTGAATTACCCGAATTACCTTACGCTCACAATGCGCTTGAACCGCATATTGATGAGCAAACTATGCAAATCCACCACGGTAAACACCATGCTGGATATACCGCAAAATTGAATGCGGCTGTCGCTGGAACAGATCTAGAAGGAGCCTCTATTTTAGAAATTCTTCGCGGTTTAGATATGACTAATGGAGCACTTCGTAACAACGGAGGCGGATATTTCAATCACAACCTATTTTGGGAGGTGATGTCTCCTAATGGAGGAGGAACTCCTTCAGGTGACTTGGCTGCTGCTATTGATGCTGCATATGGCTCTTTTGAAGGTTTTAAAGACGCTTTTTCTGCAGCTGCAGCAAATCAGTTTGGTTCAGGATGGGCTTGGTTATGCGTACACAAAGGAGGTTCTGTTGAGGTATGCTCAACACCTAATCAAGACAATCCTCTTATGCCAGGAGTTAGCTGTCAAGGAACCCCAATTTTAGGATTAGATGTATGGGAACATGCATACTATCTTAACTATCAAAACCGCCGTCCAGACTACATCGAGGCTTTTTTCAATGTAATTAACTGGAACAAGGTTTCTGACCTATACAACCAAGGTAAATAAGTAGTTTTACTGGTATTGTAAACTAAAAACGCCCCATTTTGGGGCGTTTTTAGTTAATAGGCTCGCTCGTTTTTACCTTCGTAATAATTGATAAAGGCTCGGTTTACTACCTTATTTCCTCCGGGTGTTGGGTAGTTTCCGGTGAAATACCAATCTCCGGTGTGTTTTGGACACGCTTGGTGCAACTGTTCAATATGTTGAAATATAATTTCTACGGGCGCCTTCATGTCAGACGGACGAAGTAATTCGGCTATTTTCACAGAGATCTCCTGGTCGCTAAATGGCTCGTATAAACGCTGTACGTGGTTTGAAATCGCTTTCTTATCAAGGTTCATGCTCTTTTTGCAGTCGTTATAAATCTCTGACAAAATAGACTCTGTTCCTCTGTCTTTGTGAAGGCATACGGCCGCCCTAAAGGCTATGAAATCTTCTAAACGAGCCATGTCAATTCCGTAGCAATCCGGATAGCGAATCTGAGGTGCAGAAGAAACTACCACGATTTTCTTCGGATTCAATCGGTCTAGCATTCGCAGGATAGACTTCTTAAGCGTAGTTCCTCTAACAATACTATCATCTATAATAACGAGATGGTCTGTTTCTTTCACAGAACCGTACGAAATGTCATACACGTGGGCTACTAGGTCGTCTCTGCTACTGTCTTGAGTAATAAAAGTTCGCAGTTTCGCATCTTTAATGGCAACTTTTTCAATGCGCGGACGCACGTTTAAAATTTCTTCAAGTTGGTCCTCGGTAATACTAGACCCTATAGCTAAAATTTGCTGCTGCTTAATTCGATTCATGTGCGTTTGCGCCTCACGAATAAGTCCCATGAAAGAGATTTCAGCGGTGTTCGGAATATAGGAGAATACGCTGTTTTCTACGTCCCCACCAATAGCCCTGAGGACTTCTGGGAAAACATAGCGTCCTAGCGCTTTTCGTTCTTGATAAATCTCCTTGTCACTTCCGCGCGAGAAGTAGATTCGCTCAAAGGAACACGCCTTTTTTTCGGTTGGAGTTAAAATTTGTGAAAGGAAATGCTCACCAGATTTTTTAATAATCAAGGCTTGCCCTGGCTCAATTTCTTCAATCGATTCGAAAGGCACATTAAATACGGTCTGAATTGCAGGCCGTTCAGATGCGACTACAACAATTTCATCATCGGCATAATGATAGGCAGGTCGAATACCAGCCGGATCTCTGAGTACAAAAGCATCTCCATGTCCAATTAGCCCGGCCATAGCATATCCACCGTCCCAATTCTTGGCGGCTTTCTTTAAGATTTTTGCTACGTCAAGCCTTGAGGCAATGATTTCGGAAGCTTGTTGTTTATTGTACCCTTCTTTTTTGGCGTCTTTGTATAGTTTTCCAACTGCGTCGTCTAGGAAATGTCCGATACGTTCCATTACGGTTACCGTGTCGGCCATCGCTTTTGGGTGTTGTCCAATTTTTACGAGCTCATCGAACAGCTCCTGAACATTGGTCATATTAAAGTTTCCGGCTACAATCAAATTGCGGTGCATCCAATTGTTTTGACGTAAAAACGGATGAACACTTTCAATACTGTTCTGCCCGAAGGTGCCGTAACGGACGTGACCAAGCATGAGTTCTCCAAGGTAAGGCACATGCTTTTTCAGATAGTCCACATCTTTTGCATGTTCTCCAGCTTTATCGAGCTCGCTTTGAATACGACTGTTAATTTGATCAAATATTTCTTGAATAGGTTGTTTTTCGGCAGAACGAACCCGAGCTATATAGCGTTCGCCAGGAGCCATATCAAACTTGATTGTCGCAAGTCCAGCTCCATCTTGCCCCCTGTTGTGTTGTTTTTCCATCATTAAGTACATTTTACTGATCCCGTAAAAGGACGTACCGTACTTTTCTTGATAGTAACTTAAGGGCTTTAATAATCGAACTAGTGCGATTCCGCATTCGTGCTTTATAGCGTCACTCATAATAGGGGTTAATCGAGTTCTACAGTAAAATGTGTTAGGTCTTTAAAGGCTTGAAGCCGGTTTTTAACTTCCGATTTTTCTAATGATTCCATGCGTTCAGTTCCGAGTTTTTCAACGCAAAAGGACGCTAAGTTTGCTCCGTGAATCAAACCGTTTTTAAGGCGATCAAACGAGAGGTGTCGAGAGGCCGCAACATAACCGGCTAGTCCACCTGCGAATGTATCTCCGGCTCCTGTTGGGTCAAACACCTCTTCTAGCGGAAGCGCTGGTGCGAAAAAAACCTCGTCTTTTTGAAAAAGTAGTGCTCCGTGCTCTCCTTTTTTTATGATCACAAACCTCGGACCTTTTTCTTGAATCTTTTGCGCGGCTTTAACAAGCGAATACTCGCCTGATAGTTGTCTGGCTTCTTCGTCATTAATAGCGATTGCATCGATTTGACCAAGAACCGTTTCTAATTGACCTGGAGTGTGCTCAATCCAGTAGTTCATCGTGTCGAGAATAACCAAATTTGGTCGTTTATTCATTTGCTCGAGCACACTGATTTGAATAGCTGGATGCAGATTTCCCAGAAGTAGCACTTCAGCTTCTTTAAAGTTCTCTGGGACTTTGGGTGAAAAGTCAGCTAATGTGTTTAATTCAGTAACAAGCGTGTCTCTCGAATTCATGTCATTGTGGTAGCGACCTGACCAAAAAAAGGTTTTACCTCCACTCACAATTTCTACACCACTGAGGTCTACTCCTTTTGAGCTCAGCAAATCGAAGTGCTGCTGTTCAAAATCTTCGCCCACAACCGATACCACACCGATCTCTACATCGAAATGACTTGCAGCGAGAGCGATATATGAGGCTGATCCGCCCAGTGTTTTTTCTGTCTTTCCGAAAGGGGTTTCAATAGCATCGTAGGCCATTGTACCTACTACCAAAAGTTTAGACATAATTCAATGAGTTAAGCTGCAAATATAACTTCTTTACCACTAGCGATTAGCCTTCAATGTATCCCTTATCTTCCTTTGCTTCTTTCGAAAAAGAGGCAGCTACCGCTAAACGATCGCAGCGCTCGTTTTGAGGGTGGTTGTTGTGCCCTTTTACCCAGTGAAAACTGACGTTGTGTTTTCGATACTCGATAAGCAGTGCCTTCCAGAGATCAGCATTTTTTCGACCTGAAAAGTTTTTTTTCTCCCATCCAAACACCCAGTTTTTTAGAAAGGCATCGGCTACGTATTTTGAATCGGTGAAAACTTTAATAGTTAACGGATGTTTATTTAATTTCTTCAAGCCCTCTATAACGGCTAGTAGCTCCATTCTATTGTTTGTCGTGTGAGTAAATCCTTCCGAAAATTCTTTGCGATAGTTTTTTACAGGCCATTCTAACACGATTCCGTAACCTCCGGGCCCTGGATTTCCTCGAGCAGATCCATCGGTATAGAGGTGAATTTCTTGCTCCATGCCTTAGAGTAGTGAAGCAATTATTGACGGAAAATGCTCATATTCAAGACGGTGAACCTTTTGTGCGACCTGCTCTGCTGTCTCACTTCCGTCTAGAGCTATCTTAAACTGTGCGATGTGAGCCCCGTGATCGTAATGTTCATCTACCCAGTGAATAGTAATGCCTGTTTCATGCTCTTTTGCTTCAACTACCGCTTTGTGAACATGCATTCCGTACATTCCTTTCCCTCCGTATTTCGGTAATAAAGCAGGGTGCACGTTTACAATCTTTCCTTCAAATGCTTTGACAAATTCAGGCTGGATTTTTTTTAGAAAACCCGCTAACACGATTAATCTTGGAGAAAAGCTCTGGACAAGACTAATAAAAGAAGGCGCTTTGTAGGCCGCCTCCGAGAAGTAAAACAGGGGGACCTCGAGCCTTTTGCAACGCTCAATAACTCCTGCATCTTGCTTATTAGTGAAAACAGCCGCGATAGAAACAGTAGAATTTTCACTAAAATGCCGAATAATATTTTCAACGTTAGACCCTGAACCTGAGGCGAAAAGAACGATATTGTTCATGTTTTTGAACCTTGATAGATATGACTGCTAAGGTACAGTAAAGCTCTTTTTTAACAGTCAAGTTTTAATAAGACAAAGTTTTATACATTTGTCCCGATATAATTTTTAAAAACAAAGATATGTCAGACATTGCATCAAGAGTTAAAGCGAT
>ENA-OUOG01003088-OUOG01003088.1-marine-metagenome-genome-assembly--contig:-NODE-3088-length-16134-cov-6.075730_pt1 | contig 16134 bp, 15 predicted proteins | sample MGYA00248635_ERZ508505 | MGnify/ENA primary metagenome ERZ508505 (study PRJEB26176, sample SAMN06267871) | marine metagenome | isolation source: Saanich Inlet, British Columbia, Canada | place: Pacific...
GCTGTGGCGAAAGATGGCGGCGACATTACCTTTCACGGCTTTGATCGTGGGGTGGTGTACCTGCATATGCAAGGGGCCTGCGCGGGCTGCCCCTCATCAACCTTGACCCTGAAAATGGGTATTGAAAATCTGTTGCGCCATTACATCCCCGAAGTGGTGGAAGTGCGCCCTGTCACGGTCTAATCCCCCTTGCTTTGCTTAGGGATAGATACATCGGCCGCGCATTGCGCGGCCGCTTTGGTAGACGGGGGCGCAGTCCTTGCTGCGCGGCTTGAACCGATGGCGAAAGGTCAGGCGGAACGCCTGATGCCTTTGGTCGATGAGATTTTCGCAGAAGCAGGCAAAACAGCCGCAGACTTGGGTGCCATTGGTGTCGGCATCGGGCCGGGCAATTTCACAGGCCTGCGCATTTCCGTCTCAGCCGCCCGTGGTCTTGCACTGGCCTTAGCGCGACCTGCGATTGGTGTCTCTGTTTTTGAGGCGCGCCGTTATGGGATCAAGGGCCCGCTCAGCGTGATCGAAGATGCCCGCCGTGATGAGGCCTATCTGCAAAGCTTTGATGATCAGGGCCGCGCAGATGAGGCGCGGCTTGTCAGCTTGAACACGCTCTCCGCTCTTGAACTGGCGCAGCAGGTCACAGGCAGTCTGGGACAGCAAATTGCCGATGCTTATGGGCTAACCTATGTCGCCCCACCTGTCATGAGTGCCACAGCAATCGCCCATATCGCCGAGGCCAAACAAGCTACAGATATGCCACTGCCGCGCCCTGCGCCGCTTTACTTGCGCGCGGCGGATGCAGCCCCCGCGCGCGACTATGGGCCACGTTTGCTGTGACCCGCACCGCCGCCCAAATGGCCGCCTTACACGCCCGCGCCTTTAGCAGAGGTGGCGCGTGGACGCGCAAAGATTTTGAAGAGCTGCTCGTGGCGCGCAACATGACCATCTGCCATCACGACCACGGCTTTGCCGTTTTGCGGATCGTGCCACCTGAGGCGGAGATCCTAACCATCGCGATTGACCCAAGCCATCAAGGCAAGGGATTTGGGCGCATTTTGTTGCAGGAATTGATGGCGCGTGCGCAAAAGGCGCGCGTAGAAGATATCTTTCTTGAGGTCGACAGCACCAACCATGCCGCGCGCGCCCTCTATGCATCTGCGGGGTTTGATGAGACGGGCCTACGCAAAAACTATTACCGCTACAAAAACGGCGCATTTGGTGATGCGATCCTCTTGGCAAAGACGTTTTTCTACTAATCAAAGCGGCACGGCCTGAATTTAAGGCACATGCCATAAAGCGGTGGATAGCTGCGCGAATCTTATTGACCATTTCGCGCAAGCCCCGCTTTATAGGTGCCAATTAATAAACAGGCCCCATTGATTTCTGCCGCTTATCGGAAGCTGCAAATAGGGCTTTGCACAACAGGAGTAACACAATGACAAAATCCTCACGCGCATTGAAATCTTTGATGGGCGCTGCAGCGGGCCTCGCTTTGGGCGCGACTGGCGCCTTTGCTGATCCAGCGCTGATTTTTGATCTCGGCGGCAAGTTTGACCGCTCCTTCAACGAAGCTGCATTTGGTGGTGCCGAAGCATGGGCCAGCGAAACAGGCGGCAGCTACCAAGAAATCGAATTGCAAAATGACGCACAGCGCGAACAAGCACTGCGCCGCTTTGCTGAAAACGGCTCGAACCCAATCGTGATGGCAGGCTTCGCATGGGGTTCCGTGTTAGAAGTTCTCGCCCCAGAATACCCTGACACAAAATTCGTCATCATCGATGGCGTTGTCGATGCCCCAAATGTGCAATCAGTGATTTTCCGCGAACATGAAGGCAGCTATTTGGTTGGCATGTTGGCGGCCATGGCCTCGGAAAGCGGCACTGTTGGCTTTATCGGTGGCATGGACATTCCATTGATCTCTCGTTTTGCCTGTGGCTATGCCCAAGGTGCCGTGGCGGCCAACGCAGATGTGACTGTTCTGTCCAATATGACCGGCACCACGCCTGACGCGTGGAACGATCCTGTGCGTGGTGGTGAATTGACCCGTGGTCAGATTGATCGTGGTGCTGATGTGATCTACGCAGCCGCCGGCGGCACAGGTGTGGGCGTATTGCAAACCGCAACCGATGCTGGTGTCTACTCCATCGGTGTGGACAGCAACCAAAACCACCTGCACCCTGGTTCGGTTCTGACCTCGATGCTTAAGCGTGTTGACGTTGCCGTTTATAACGCATTCAGCGCAGGCGAAAACGTTGAGCCAGGTTTGGTTGTTCTGGGCTTGGCCGAAGATGGCGTAGGCTATGCGTTGGACGAAAATAACGCGGCTTTGATCACCCCTGAAATGCAGGCGGCTGTTGATGCCGCGCGTGAGGCGATCATCGCGGGTGAGATTGCAGTTCATAACTACACCGATGACGGCAGCTGCCCCGTGCAGATGCAATAACGACACGCGCGCAATTTGCGCGTGACAGATGCGGGGGCGAAGCGGATCATACCCTCTTCGCCCCTCTCGCATTGCACCAAAAGGCAAGGACACCCTATGACCTCCGCACCCGCCATTGAATTGAGAGGGATTTCAAAATCCTTCGGGCCTGTGCAGGCCAACAAAGATATTTCTTTGACAGTTGCGCGCGGCACGATCCACGGGATTGTGGGGGAAAATGGCGCGGGCAAATCCACGCTGATGTCCATCCTTTATGGGTTCTACCGCGCAGATCGGGGTGAGATTTTCATCAATGGCCGCGCGGTCGAGATCACCGACAGCCAAGCCGCCATCGCGGCGGGTATTGGGATGGTGCACCAACATTTCAAATTGGTTGAGAATTTCACAGTTCTGGAAAACATCATCCTTGGCGCAGAGGAAGGCGGGCTTTTGCACGGCTCGATTACCAAAGCCCGCAAAGCACTGGCGGATCTTTCCGAGACATATGGGCTCAAGGTTGATGGCGATGCGGTGATTGAGGATTTATCGGTCGGCCATTTGCAGCGGGTCGAAATTCTCAAACAACTGTATCGCGAAGCGGATATTTTGATTTTGGACGAGCCAACAGGGGTGTTGACTCCTGCTGAGGCAGACCAACTGTTTCGGATTTTGGGTCGCCTTCGCGAAGAAGGGAAAACCATCATCCTGATCACGCATAAACTACGCGAGATCATGGAGATTACGGATACTGTCAGCGTGATGCGCCGTGGCGAGATGACCGCCACTGTCAAAACCGCCGACACCACGCCTGAGGGTTTGGCCGAACTGATGGTCGGGCGCAAAGTTCTACTGCGGGTCGAAAAAGAACCCGCGCGTGCCAAGGACATCGTGCTAGAGGTGCAAAACCTCTCTTTCGTGGATGGAAGCGGCGTAGCGCGCCTGAAGGATATCAACCTAGAACTGCGCGCAGGCGAAATTCTGGGGATCGCGGGCGTGGCAGGCAATGGCCAATCCGAGCTTTTGGAGATTCTGGGCGGTATGCGCCATGCAAGCGCGGGCGCAGCCCTCTATAAATCCGCACCTCTGCCCCTATCGGGCGCCACTGCAAATGGCCGCGCGCGGCGGCAAATGGGTATTGCCCATATTCCCGAGGATCGCCAAACCGCAGGGCTGATTATGCCCTTTATGGCATGGGAGAATATTGCCTTTGGCTATCATGAACGCGCGGCCTATCAGGCGGGTGCAACCTTGATGGACAATGCCGCAATCCAAAAAGATTGCGCCGAGAAAATGGCGCAATTCGATATTCGTCCACCTGACATTATGTTGCCTGCGCGCAATTTCTCGGGCGGCAATCAACAAAAAATCGTGGTCGCGCGCGAGATGGCCCATACGCCCGATCTACTGCTGATTGGGCAGCCGACCCGCGGTGTCGATATTGGGGCGATTGAATTCATCCATCGTCAGATCATTGCCTTGCGTGATCAGGGCTGTGCCATTCTTTTGGTTTCGGTCGAATTGGACGAGATCATGGGGCTTGCCGATCGGGTCGCGGTGATGTTTGACGGCCAAATCATGGGCGAGCGCGATGCCGCCAAAACCGATGAGGCGGAACTGGGCCTGTTGATGGCAGGCCTCACAAAGGGGGCCGCGTGATGGAACGTATGCCAAAATGGGCCGATATTTTTCTGGTTCCAGTCATCAGCATTTTTTTGGCGCTGATTGTTTCAGGGCTTGTGGTCACGGCAATCGGCGAAAACCCGTTTCACGCGATGGCGGTGATGGTGCAAGGCGCAGTGGGTTCCGCTTATGGGTGGGGGTATACCCTGTTCTACGCCACCAATTTCATCTTCACGGGGCTTGCGGTGGCGGTGGCCTTTCATGCGCGCCTGTTCAATATCGGCGGTGAAGGTCAGGCCACATTGGGCGGGCTTGGGGTGGCGGTGATCTGCCTCTCTGTCGCTTGGCCCCATTGGAGCATCGCATTGCTCGCTGCAACCTTATCCGCCGCCGCCTTTGGCGCGGTTTGGGCGCTTATCCCTGCATGGTTGCAGGCCAAACGCGGCAGCCATGTGGTGATCACCACAATCATGTTTAACTTCATCGCGGCCGCTTTATTGGTTTACCTGTTGGTCAATGTGTTCCGCGTGCCTGGATCCATGGCCCCAGAAACCGCGCGCTTTGCTGAGGCTGTGCATTTGCCAAATGCCTCGCAATTCGCAGGTTTTTTAGGCTTCCGCCCCTCAACCCCGTTGAACGTGACCTTCTTTGTCGCACTCTTGGCCGCTTTTGCGGTGTGGATTCTGATTTGGCGCACACGACTTGGCTATGAGATCCGCGCCTTTGGTCATTCGGAACGGGCCGCGATTTACGCAGGGATTTCGCCTGTGCGGATTATCATCGTCACCATGCTGATCTCGGGCGCGCTTGCAGGGCTCATGGCGATTAACTCGGTTATGGGCGAGGCTGAAAGACTGGTTATCAGCAGCGTGCAAGGCGCGGGCTTTGTGGGGATTGCCGTGGCCCTCATGGGGCGCTCTCATCCGATTGGTGTTTGTTTGGCGGCCTTACTTTTTGGCGCACTCTATCAAGGCGGGTCGGAATTAGAATTCGTCATCCCCGCAATCAGCCGTGAAATGATCGTGGTCATCCAAGCCTTGGTCATCTTGTTCACGGGGGCCTTGGACACGATGGTGCGTCTCCCCCTTGAGGCATTTTTTGCGCGCACGCGCACCCGTCAAGCGGGGGATATGTGATGGATTACGCAACGATCCTACAAGTTTTGGACAGCTCAATCCGTCTTGGCACCCCGCTTCTTTTGGCCTGTCTTGCGGGGCTTTACTCTGAGCGTGCAGGCGTGTTCGACATTGGCCTTGAGGGGAAAATGTTGGTCGCGGCTTTCTTCTCAGCAGCGATTGCCTTTGTGACGGGCAGTGTCTGGATTGGTCTTGCGGCGGGGATTGTCGCCTCTAGCCTGTTGGCGGCCTTGCATGGTTTGGCGTCAATCACCTTTCGCGGCAATCAGCTGATCTCAGGTGTGGCGATTAACTTCCTAGCCGCAGGCCTAACCGTGGTCATTTCGCAGACATGGTTCGCCCAAGGTGGGCGCACGCCCTCCTTGACGGGCAATGCGCGCTTTAGCGAAATCACTTTGCCTTTTACCGAAACGTTGGGACAAATCCCCTATCTCGGCCCGCTTTATGCTGAGGTGATCTCTGGTCATTCGATCTTGGTGTATGTGGCCCTAGCGCTTGTTCCCGCCACGGCGTGGCTGCTTTATGCAACGCGCTATGGTCTGCGCTTGCGCGCAGTTGGGGAAAACCCCGCCGCCGTTGACACAGCGGGCATCTCTGTGTCCGCGATGCGCTACAGCGCAGTTTTGATCTGCGGGTTGCTCTGTGGTCTTGCGGGGGCTTATCTGGCCACTGGGCTGTCTGCGGGCTTTGTCAAAGACATGAGTGCAGGTCGAGGCTTTATCGCACTGGCGGCACTGATCTTCGCAAAATGGCGGCCATGGTATGCGCTATCCGCCTGCTTCCTGTTTGGTCTGCTCGATGCCGTTGGCAACCGCTATCAGAATATCGACATCGCAGGACTCGTGATCCCCGTCCAATTCATGCAGGCCTTGCCCTATATTCTGACAGTTGTAATTTTGGCGGGGTTCGTGGGCCGTGCAATCCCCCCTCGCGCGGGAGGCGAGCCTTATGTCAAAGAACGTTGAAGCCCTCACCAGACAGATACAATCCCTTGCAGGGGACACACCGCCTGAACTCGGCCTGATCCTTGGTTCGGGCCTTGGCCATTTGGTCGATATGGTCGAGGGGGTCAAAATCCCCTACAGCGATCTTGCGGGATTTCCCCATGCAAGCGTGTCAGGGCATTCGCCCCAACTGGCGATAGGTCAGCTTGAGGGGCGGCGCGTTCTCATTTTCGGGGGCCGTGTTCACTATTATGAACAAGGCCAAGCTGATGCAATGCGCCTGCCTCTTGAGGTATTCAAGGCGCTTGGCGGCTCGAAACTGTTGATCACCAATGCCGCAGGTTCCCTTACGCCCGAGTGCCGCCCTGGCGATGTGATGCTGATCACTGATCATATCAATTTCTCGGGCCGCAACCCGTTGATCGGGGTCGAGGATGATGCGCGCTTTGTGCCCATGAAAGACGCCTATAACCCTATGATCCGTGACGCGTTGCGCAGGGCTGCGGTGTCCGAGGGCATAGACCTGCCAGAGGGGGTTTATGCGTGGTATTCTGGCCCCTCATTCGAAACGCCCGCCGAAATTCGCGCAATCCGCATTCTTGGCGCAGATGCAGTGGGGATGTCGACTGTGCCCGAAGTCATCTTGTGTCGCTTTTTAGGTCTTGAGGTCGCGGCGGTATCGGTCATCACAAACATGGCAGCGGGCCTCTCTGATGAAGCCATCAGCCATGCGCATACAAAGGCCATGGCCCCCTTAGGCGCGCAGAAATTCGAAAGCCTTTTGCGGCACTATCTCAAAAATGGTTAAAGAAATTTAACTTTTCCCGACTGTCTGCCTGTGCTGTAAGGGGATAAGAGTGATGAACGGCCCCCCTTATGCAAATCTATCTGCCCATCGCCGAAGTCAGTGTTGACGCTTTTGCCATTCTCGGGATTGGCGGGTTGGTTGGCATATTGTCAGGTATGTTTGGGGTCGGCGGCGGCTTTTTGATCACGCCTCTGCTGTTTTTCATCGGCATCCCCCCCGCTGTGGCGGTTGCCACATCCGCCAGTCAGGTCGTGGCGTCATCCGTTTCAGGCGTGATGGCCCATCTCAAGCGGCGCACAGTTGATTTGCGCATGGGTGTGGTTTTGCTGATTGGCGGCTTGATCGGCGCAGGCGCAGGTGTGCAGCTTTTCGCGATTTTGCGCGCCATGGGTCAGGTCGATCTGGTGGTGCAGATTTCCTATGTGGTGTTCTTGGGCATCATCGGCAGCATGATGTTTGTCGAAAGCCTACGCGCCTTGCGCAAAAGTCGCCATGGCACAGCCCCAAAGCGGCGCAAACATAACTGGGTTCACGCCCTTCCCTTCAAGATGAAATTCCGTGTTTCGGGGCTGTATATATCGGTAATCCCCCCACTTATTGCAGGGGCGTTTGTCGGGCTTTTGGCGGCCATCATGGGGGTCGGTGGCGGGTTCATCATGGTGCCTGTCATGATCTATCTCTTGGGAATGCCCACCAAAGTTGTGGTTGGCACATCTCTGTTCCAGATTATTTTTGTCACTGGCTTTGCCACTGTGATGCATGCCGCAACGAACCGCACGGTCGATATTGTTTTGGCGATTGTTCTTTTGGTGGGCGGCGCGATTGGCGCGCAAATCGGGACGCAGATCGGCACAAAATTACGGGCCGAGCAATTGCGGATTTTATTGGCAAGCCTCGTTTTGATCGTCTGTGCAAAACTGGCTTTCGATCTCTTGGTCGAACCCGCCGAGCTCTATTCCATCTCCTACCAAGCGGGGGTGGGGCTATGAGAATGCTTGTCGCACTCTTCGTTTATCTGTCCACGCTTCTGCCGGTCTGGGCCGAAGATGTGGTGGCAGGGTTCAGCCAAGACAGCATCTCGATTACGACCAATTTCTCTGGTTCCGAAATTTTGATTTTTGGCGCTGTGCGGCGCGAAGCGCCCATTGCACGCGATACAGACCTTGAGGTCGTGGTGACTGTCGCAGGCCCAAGCCGCCCTGTCACAATGCGGCGTAAGGAACGCTTTGGCGGGATTTGGATCAACCGCGCCTTTGCGCATATCGATGCTGCGCCAACATTTTATGCTGTCGCCACCAGCGCCCCCTATCGTGACGCGATTAGCAGTGTTTCTGATGTGCTTTATAGCATCTCTCTGCCGCGTGCGTTTCGCAATGCCGCTGGCGGCGCAGATCATGCCAGTGGGTTCCTCGAAGCCCTAGCCCGTCTGCGCGCCGAAGAAGGCCTCTATCAGATCAATGAAAACAGTGTCGATCTGCGGGAAGACACCCTATTCTCGACCTCTATCGCCCTGCCCGCAAATTTGGTTGAGGGCGATTACTTGGTCCGCATTTTCCTGACCCGTGAAGGGCGCGTCATCAGTGCACATGAAAACACGATTGCCGTTCGCAAAGTCGGGATTGAGCGCGCAGCCTATCGTCTCGCAAATGAACAGCCGCTGCTTTACGGGTTTTTGGCGCTCTTCATCGCCATTGCCGTGGGGTGGCTTGTCTCCGCTCTATTCCGCATGATCCGCGCCTAATTGGGCATCTAAGACCAAAGGCGCGCTTGGCACCTCCAGATCACCGACCCCAAGTGGGCTTTTGGGTTTTGACAGCATATAGCGCGTTACCCAAATTAAGCGGTTCTCAGCCCGCGTAATCGCCACATAGGCCAAGCGTTTCCACAAAGGTTGGCCCGCTTCGACACGGCCGATGCGGCTTGCCGCGTAAAGATCAGGGGCAAAGACCTGCACATCGGGCCATTGGCTACCTTGTGCCTTATGGATCGTCACCGCAGCCCCATGCAAAAACGCGGCCCCCATATGGGCGGCATAGGGGATGAATGGTTCCTCCTCATCTGGCAGTTCAATTTTCACGATAGAGGCAGCCGAAAGGCGCGGCGCCTCGGCCCCTATGACATGCAAGCGCGAAAACCCAGGTTTTGAGCCTGGCCCAACATAGACAACCTGCGCCCCCTTAATCAGACCGCGCGCCTCAAGATCAATGCGCTTCTTGCGATGCTTCAGCGGCAATTCAATCCCATCACAAATCAGAGGTTCGCCTGGCAATAGCGCATCAGAGGGCGCGCCATGCACAGATCGAAACCCCGTGATCAATCGCACCCTTGTGGCATTGCGCCAAACCAAAACGGGGCTGCGGGCCATCAAATCACTATCGGCGCGCGGCGAAACAACCACGCGCTCATCCCGCGCGGCTGCCTGTTCAATCATCCGTTCAAATTGCTCGAACTCAAGCGCGGGATCCCCCAAAACATGGGCCAGATCAAGGATCGGGTTATCTGCATCTTGGCGATGGATACGGCCCAAGGAAAAAACCGCTTTTTGGTTGATCTGCTCGAACACCATTTTGCCTGACTGCCCCACGGGCGCCAATTGGGCGGGATCGCCGAACAGAACAAGCGCGGGAAATATCTCGCGCAAATCCGTGAATTGTTTATCATCCAACATGCTGGCCTCATCGACCAGACCGATATCCAATGGTTCCTCTCGCCGTTTCCAGCCTGTGATGAAATCCGATCCCCGCAACCCCGCCGCTGCCAAGGCTGCAGGAACCGATTTATGGGTTTCATAGGTCAGGCGCGCGCGCTCTAGCGCCTCATCACTCAGGGCTTCAATCTGCGGCCTTTCCCCCTGCCCTGTAAGCCATTCTGCGACCTTTTCAAATTCAGGGTCATAAACAGGCGTATACAGAATGCGGTGGATGGTTGTGGCTGGCACCCCACGCATGCGCAAAACGCTTGCGGCCTTATTGGTGGGGGCAAGGATTGCAGCAGACCTGCGGTCTTTTCGGCGGCGCGGCTCGAAATCACCTGTGATCAGGTCGACCCCTGCGGTCTCAAGACCTTTTACCAAGGCCGATAGCAGCATCGTTTTCCCAGAGCCCGCTTTTCCCGTAATCGCCAGAACGCCTGATTGGTCATCAGAGATTGGGGTGATCGTCTCGGCTTCAATGTCAACACCATGCCCCGCCAACATGGCGGCAACACTATCAAAGGCCTCGGCCTGATCAGAGGAGAAGGTCAACGCAGACATGGGCGCACCCTAACGCCCAAGATGCCCCCCTTCCACGGCAAAAACACCGCTTCGGAGAAGTTAACCAAAATTCATGGAAAGTGTTTTTCAAATTTTGGGGTTTTTTTATTCATCTTGGCACGTCATGTGCAGCACCAGAGCGCCCGCAGGAAAAGCCTGTCGGGATACGGCTCGGAGAATCCGGCCATAATTAATTGGTACGGGAAAACCCCACATGTCCATGGAAGATGAAGAACTGCTTGAGGCAGTTTTGGCTTTGCTTATGTCTGAAACATCAGATTTCAGCGATTGCGCCAAAAAACTTGCAAAAGAATGGCCCGAAGTGCGCGTGTCCGATGTGATCGGCATAGTGCTAAAAGCCTGCGAAGTGATCGCACGCACCTTCAAGGATGGCGAAAATCGTCAAGACATCCGCAAAGGGCGTGAGTTCGCGCTATGGCTCTCTTACACGGCTTACGAACTCACCCAGCGCGGGGTCGATCCCGTGCTCATGCAAGACCTGCACAAGGTTGAGGGCGCAGATTAGGCGGCACCCAACTCGACAGCCACGACCGCTGCACAATCGCCTGATTTGATCAGGCCAGGTGCGTGACGGGCCACAAGCAAACCATCACGCTTGGCCAGAAGGCCGAGCGGGGGTTTGCCTGTGGCCTCAACAGGCCAAATACGGGCAACAAGATCACCCGCGCGTAGGCGCGCGCCCAAATCAACAACGGGTTCATAAAGCCCATTCATCTCGGCAAAGGTAAAACAATCCGCATCAGGCATATCTAACAGGCTGCTTGGTGCCTGTTCTACCTTGCCCTGCAAAACGCCCAGATGAACCAAAAAATTGCGCACACCGCGCTTGGCGATCGCGACTGTTTCCGCGCGCGCCATCCCTGCGCCACCAAGTTCGGTCGTCACGAAGGTTTTCCCTGCGCGCTCAACCGCGCCGTCAAACATACCTGTGTCATCAATCTCAAGCATTTTAACAGTATAAGGTGCGCCAAAGGCGCGGGCGGCCTGCGCACAAGCCTGATCTTGGGCCGCATCGGACAAGACATGGCTTGCGGCAAAGGGCAGAAAATCCAACGTCTTGCCGCCTGAGTGGAAATCCAAAACTGCATCAACCCGCGGCAGGAGTTCATCGTTGAGATATGCTGCGATTTTCTGTGTGACCGTGCCGCGCGCATTTCCAGGGAAGGCGCGGTTCATATTGCCTTGATCAATCGGCGATGTGCGGCTTGCCGCCAAAAAGGCGGGCGTATTCATCTGCGGCAGAATGATGACCCGCCCCGCGACATCAGAGGCCTCAAGCGAATAGGCCAAATCATGCAGGGCAATCGGCCCTTCATACTCATCCCCATGATTGCCGCCCGTCAACAAAACGGTCGGGCCATCCCCATTGCCGATGACGCAGATCGGAATCATAACGTGGCCCCATGCGCTGTCATCACGGCTATGGGGCAGGCGCAAATGACCATGCGCCTTGCCCATGCCATCAAGGGCAATGGTTGGGGTCATTTCACAAATACCTCGCGTGGCAAGTTAGACAGGCATTCAACACCTGTCTCGGTGATCAGGATCGGCTCAGTGATTTCAAGCCCGCCATCATCCAACCACAAAGCAGGCATGAAATGGAAGGTCATTCCTGGTTTAAGAACGGAACGATCCCCGCGCCGAAAGCTCATTGTGCGCTCACCCCAGTCAGGCGGATAGCTTAGACCAATCGCGTAGCCACAGCGGCTGTCTTTCTCGAACCCCATTTCATTGAGCTTTTTGTTAAAGGCATTCGCAATATCTTCACAGAAATTCCCTGGCTTCGCTTGTTCAAGGCCTGCATGGATTGCCTCAACCACCGCCTCTTCGGCACGGCGATATTTTTCAGGCGGCTCGCCCAAGAATAGGGTTCGCGATTGAGGGCAATGATAGCGGCGATAACAGCCTGCGATTTCAAAAAAGGTCGCTTCGCCTGCAGCCATAGGTTTGTCATCCCATGTCAGATGCGGGGCGGTAGCATCCACGCCTGAGGGGGTCAGGGGCACGATGGCGGGATAATCGCCCCAATGACCATCTGCACCCAAAATACCCGTGCGGCTAATCTCGGCCACAAGGGCGTTTTTCGGCATGCCGGGCTCGGCCGTTTCACGGATGACTTCGTGCATCCGCTCCACAATCTTTGCAGCGCGGCGCATATAGGTGATTTCCTGCTCGGATTTCACCGCGCGTTGCCAATTGACCAAACCTGTGCTGTCCACAAATTCAGCATCAGGCAGCCCCTTCACCAAAGCCGCATAGGCAGCAGCAGAGAAATAGTAATTATCCATCTCAACGCCAATGCGCCCTCGCAGGCCACCATGATCATGGATCAGGCTCGCAAGGGTTTCATGCGGGTGTTTTTCGGGGTTTTGCACATAGGTGTCATCATAGCCAACCACAGCGTCATCTGACATCCAGACTGTGCGTAAAGCACCCAATCCATCCATCGCGCGGCCCCACCAAATCGGCTCGCCTTTATGGCCCAAGAGCACTGCTTGATGGACGTAAAATGACCAACCGTCATATCCCGTCAACCACGCCATATTGGACGGGTCAGTTACAATGATGAAATCCAAATTTCGCGCGGCCATCTCGGCGCGCGTGCGCGCAATACGCGCCTGATATTCTTGGGTTGGAAAGTTATGAATGCGAGAAACCATCTGCCGCCTCCTGTTGGTGGGCCAAGTTTTCGATAATTCAGCGCCCACCGCTTCCCGCTTCGCGTCATTGCTTGCACCAAAAACGTCGCTTGCGCCAATCACAGTGTCGGGTCTGTGATCCATGACTTCGCCGCAAGGCATGGCACTGGGGCGGATTTTCCCTTAGGCTTGCGGCAAACGTGCCAAACCACATGACAAAGGACAAAGCCGATGCTTACCAATGATCAGCTGTCGAAATGGGATCGCGACAGCTTCATGCACCCCTCAACACATCTTGCGCAGCACGCCCGCGGCGAAAGCCCCAATCGGATCGTACAAACCGCAAGCGGCTGTCATATCACCGACCGCGATGGAAATCGTTTTTTGGATGCATTTGCTGGGCTTTACTGCGTGAATATCGGCTATGGCCGTCAAGAAGTGGCCGAGGCCATTGCCGAGCAAGCCCGCGAATTGGCATATTACCACGCCTATGTAGGCCATGGCACTGAGGCCTCAATCACGCTTGCGCAGATGGTCATGGATCGTGCGCCCGACCATATGTCAAAGGTCTATTTCGGGCTTGGTGGATCAGATGCCAATGAAACCAACATCAAACTGGTTTGGTATTACAACAATATCCGTGGGTTGCCGCAGAAGAAAAAGATCATCTCGCGCTGGCGCGGCTATCACGGCTCAGGCCTGATGTCGGGATCCCTGACAGGGTTGAGCCTGTTCCATCAAAAATTTGACCTGCCTCTTGATGCGGTCTTGCACACAACCAGCCCCTATTACTTCCGCCGTGATGACCTCAGCCTCTCCGAGGCGGAATTCTCTGCCAAATGCGCGGCTGATCTTGAGGAGTTGATCGCCCGCGAAGGTGCTGACACTATCGCGGCCTTTATCGCAGAACCCTTGCTGGGAACAGGCGGGATTGTGCCGCCGCCCGCAGGGTATTGGGAGGCAATCCAACCCGTTCTGCAAAAGCATGACATCTTGTTGATTGCAGATGAAGTGGTCACGGGCTTTGGCCGCATGGGATCAATGTTTGGCTCGCCCCATTATGGCATCACACCAGACATCATGACCATCGCCAAGGGCCTAACCTCGGCCTATGCGCCGCTCTCAGGATCCATTATTTCCAACAAAGTTTGGAAGGTTCTTGAGGATGGCACCGATGAATTCGGCCCCTTGGGGCATGGTTGGACATATTCCGCCCACCCCATCGGCGCGGCGGCAGGTGTTGCCAATCTCAAACTTTTGGACAGCCTGAATTTGGTTGAGAATGCCCGTGACACGGGCGCCTATTTCAACCAAGCCATGCGCACCGCCCTTTCCGAGCATGCCCATGTGGGCGAGGTGCGCGGTGATGGCATGCTCTGCGCGGTGGAATTGGTCGAGGATCGCGACACGCGCACTTTCTTTGACCCCGCCAAAAAGATCACCCCCCAGATTGTCGCCGCAATGGCGCGGCGCGGCGTGATTGCACGGGCCATGCCGCAGGGCGATATCATTGGCTATGCGCCGCCGCTCTGCCTCAGCCGCGAGGAAGCGGATACTGTCGTCAGAGTGACGACCGAGGCCATCAAAGAGGTCTTGGGATAAGCCACTTGGGATGGGGCCATGATGTTATGGCCCCGTCCCAGATTTGGCCTAGTCAATCAGATAGGCCAACCTCAGCCCGCCCCAGTGACGACCATTGACCGTGATGGGTGCAGAGACATCCTTCATCATTCGAAACTCGCCATTGCCCATGTCACGGCGGTAGGCCTGCAAAAGGAACGGGCGTTGGCTTTGGCCTGCGGCCAATCCGACACGATCATCAAAGATGCGGCGATTTCGGCAATGTTTCGCATTCCACGCAGGATCACCTAATTTCTGCTGTTCACTGAATTTCAAATTATGGGTGGGAATAAACCCGTTGCGATCAATCGCAGCACAGAACACAACCGCGCGCGATAGGGTCAACACGGGCTCTTGAAGCGGTGGTAAAACCTGATCGGTGAAGCCAACAAATTTGGTCATATGCTGCTTCGGATCAGATTGCGGGATTTCAACATAACGCTCGTCAAATAAGTCCGCTTCGCTGATCTTTCGGTCGCGCACTGCCGCCGCGAATATGCCCGAGATCAGCGCGGCAACCTCCTTAACGGCAGTGATGTAGAGGCTGTCGACTGTCTCGACCCCAAGCCGTGCCGAGATCCCTGTCAGCGCCTCTGAATGGTCGGTTATTGACAAAAGCGATTGGCTGGCTTTGGCCAAGGTGGCCGCCTGACTGTCCACGCTTTGCGTCATTTGGTCGATATCGACTTGTGTCTCGTTGATATCTGCATCAATCGCGCGCGCGGCCGCAACGATCTGCTCTTGGGTTTGGCGCATTTTTTCTAAGGTCTGTGGTAGGGTCTGAACCTCATCACCAACATTGCCCGTATGGGCGCGGATCATCTGGGTTACTTCACTGGCTTGGGTGGCTTGCGAGATCACCGCCTGCATTTCGCTGCTGAGTTCCTCAATCGTGTCACCAATTTCGGCTGTGGCAAGACCCGCTTGGTTGGACAGCTGTTTGACCTCACCTGCGACCACCATAAAGCCGCGCCCATGCACGCCCGCGCGTGCGGCCTCAATCGAGGCATTTAAAGACAAAAGATTGGTTTGACGCGCAATGCCACTGACATGGTGCGAAACTTTGGCAACCCGCTCCAACGAGGAGGCAACGCGCCCTAAATGCGATGCGATTTCATTGACCTGATCGGTCAAGGTCGTCACGCTTTCCATCATTTGCGCAATGCTTTGCGTGGTTTCAGAAATCTGATGACTTGCCGCGTTCGACCCATCGCGTGCTTGGGTCGCGGCAATCATAACGTCATTCCCCCGCAAGGCCATGGCGCGCATCCGATCACGGATAATATGAAAGGTGCTGCGTTGTTGCTCGGCACCTTCTGAGACATCCTGAACATCACCAGAAACTTGGGCGATGGCGATTGACAGATTGCCAACACGCCGCGCGATCCCTTTTATCGAGTCTATCGTCTCGTCAGTGCGACCCGAGGCAATAGGCGCTGCGGCCTCGTGAAACTGGTTGGTTGGCTCTGCGTTCATTGCGCCACTTCCTCTATTTGGGACGTAGTGACAAGAACGGCTAGACAGATCGATGATTTAGCAAAAACAGCACGAAAACCGCGCAAATATGCGCGCTTCTTACTGGTTTTATCCAAGGGGGTTTGGTGGAGCCTAGGGGGATCGAACCCCTGACCTCTTGCATGCCATGCAAGCGCTCTCCCAGCTGAGCTAAGGCCC
>ENA-OUOG01003089-OUOG01003089.1-marine-metagenome-genome-assembly--contig:-NODE-3089-length-16134-cov-4.204708_pt1 | contig 16134 bp, 15 predicted proteins | sample MGYA00248635_ERZ508505 | MGnify/ENA primary metagenome ERZ508505 (study PRJEB26176, sample SAMN06267871) | marine metagenome | isolation source: Saanich Inlet, British Columbia, Canada | place: Pacific...
AACCAAATCAGGTATCATGTTGGGACTTGGCGAAACGGAAGACGAAGTCCTAGAAACGCTGAAAGACTTGATAGCAGCGGATGTGGATATTGTTACTCTAGGACAATACTTACAGCCTACTCCAAAACACTTGCCTGTTCAAGAGTATATAACTCCAGAGCAATTCGATAAGTACAAAGAAATTGGCTTAGAGATGGGTTTCAAGTATGTTGAGAGCGGCCCACTCGTCCGATCTAGCTATCATGCAGAGAAGCACCTCTTTTAAGAGAATTGGAATCAACGGATTCGGTCGAATAGGTCGTACCGTTGCCCGCGTTCTTCAGCAAACTCCTGGATACGAGGTAGTGGTGATTAATGATTTGTCCGATGCGACTACCCTTGGTCACCTATTGAAATACGATTCTGTTCACGGGCGGTTCCCAGGCGAAATTGAGACCAGTCACAACGAAATATTCATCGATGATCGTTCGGTCCGAGTGACGAACTACAAGCACCCAGATGAAATTTTATGGAGCGATTATAATGTAGATTGTGTTATTGAGTCCACCGGTCAATTTAAAACCACAGAGGAGGTAAGTGGTCATTTAAAAGGAGGAGCGCCTTGGGTTGTGCTCAGCGTACCTCCGGCAGATGATAACATGCCAACGGTCGTTCTTGGAATAAACGAGCATGTTCTTTCAGGCACTGAGCGCATGATTTCCAACGCGAGCTGTACCACGAATTGCGCCGCGCCAATGGTCGGACTTATTGACGAGCTCTGCGGAATTGAAGAGGCTTACATTACAACCGTACACTCTTTTACCGGAGATCAACGTCTACACGACGCACCTCATAAAGACCTTAGACGCGCTCGTGCTGCCACTCAATCTATAGTTCCAACGACTACTGGTGCAGCCAAGGCCGTAACGAAAATATTCCCTCATTTAGACGGACAAATTGGAGGCTGCGGGATTCGAGTTCCCGTGCCGAATGGCTCGCTGACCGATATTACCTTTATTGTGAAGGATCCGAAAACGGTAGAAGAAATCAACAGCGCTTTTGAAAATGCCGCACGTGGGCGATTAAAAGGGATTATTGGATACACGGAAGACCCAATTGTTTCTGCCGATATTATAGGAAGTTCTTTTAGCTGTTTGCTCGATGCTCAAATGACGAGTGTGCTCGGAAGTATGGTAAAAATTATCGGCTGGTACGACAATGAAATGGGCTACTCGTCGCGATTAGTTGACTTAATCAAGAAGCGTTCGGAAGGATCTTTCTCAAAGTGATCAATTCGGAAAATCCCGTTTTCCATTACTCCGAATGTATTATACCCAATCATATCGCCTAAATTGAAGTAGGTCGCTGAAGGTCCCAGATCGATTTCGAGGGGTAGGTGTCTATGTCCGAAAACAAAATAATCAAAGTGCTCTTTTTTTAAAAGTCCTTGACAATACTGGGTTAGATACTCTCCTTTGTCGTGGAACTGAGCATCGCCATCTTGATGTTTGTTTCGACTGCGCCCCGAGAAGTAGAGTCCGGCCGCTAGGCCGGTATTCGGGTGAATACGCGCAAAGAGCCACTGGAAAAAGCCGTTGTTGAACATCTTTTTCATGACCTTGTAGTTGAGATCGCCCGGTCCTAATCCGTCACCGTGGCCGATATAACAGCGTTTGCCCTGAAGTTCTCGAATAATGGGCTTTTTGTGCACTTCCATTCCGAGTTCTTGCTCCAGGTAGCCATATGTCCAGATATCGTGGTTTCCGCCAAAAAAATAAAGCGGAATTCCCGCGTCGCTCATCTCACCGAGCGCTCCTAAGAGACGAACGAAACCTTTGGGAACTGCTTGCTTGTATTCAAACCAAAAATCGAATAAGTCGCCTAATAAGTACAATTCAGCGCAATCGTCTTGAATGCTCCGAAGCCAGCGTACTATTTTTCGCTCGCGCTCGAGGCTTTCAGCGTGGTTCGGAGCTCCCAAGTGGAAGTCCGATGCAAAGTATATTTTCTTTGAATCACTCACCAAAAATCTCGGCTAGTTTCGCGTCAAGGGCTGCGCCTCGTAAATTTTTTGCGATAATGACACCTTCGCGATCGACGAGTACCGCGTGAGGAATTCCGTTGAATTTGTACATGTTTTTAACCACCGTACTCCATCCGTTCATTTCGGATACATGTGTCCAAGTGAGGTTGTCGTCTTGGATTGCCTTTAACCAAGCATCGCGCGCATTTTGCTGTCTTGGAAGTCCGTCCAATGAAACGCCTAAAACTTCAAATCCTTTGTCGTGATACTTGTTATAAGCAGCTACTACATTCGGGTTCTCTCTTCTACACGGTCCGCACCAACTCGCCCAGAAATCAACTAACACCACCTTTCCGCGGAAATCGCTTAATGAAACTTCTTTTCCTTCAGGAGTGGGTAATTTGAAATCAGGCGCTTCAGATCCTACAGCTACGCTTCTATTTGCCTCAACTTGTTGATGAAGAAAGGCGGCGTGTGGATTATTTGGGTACTTTTTCTGCAGGTTCTCATCTACCGTGAGAAAGTACGGGAAGTCAGAATCTATTTTGAATACGGGTTGCTTTTCAACTTGAGCGAATAAAACGAAAATAGCCACGGGGTGGTCGTTATTAGCATTCAAAAGCTCGATTAAACTCGACTTATGCTCCGCCATAATATCGGTATACTTAGCAACGAGCATCTCTCGTTTTTCGTTAAAATCGGGCTGACCTTGGTAGCTCTGAAGTTCTGTGTTCAACGCTTGAATAAGGGTTGAACTCTCGATCGCCTTCATATTGATTTGTCGCAGTACTTCGCTTTTCTCTGATCCGGTAACCGTATATTCTATGCTTCCGTTGGATACAACACCGTTGAGTTCAATTTGCTCTCCTGGTTCAGCAGCCAGAAGCATTTGCATTCCGTTTTCGAAAAGAAGGGTGTAGAACGAGGTTGTTTCCGTAGCAACTTCGAACTTAAAAGCGCCTTCATTAGCGAATACCGTATCGATATTGTCGATTTGATTCGGATTCAACTGACCAAGAACAATTTTCCCGGCACCTTCGAGGGTACCGCTGATGGTTGTCATCGATTCTTGAGGTAGGGCAGTACTTTCCGGATTACTTGAGCACGACCACAAAATTCCGGCGGTGGCAATGAAGGTCAACAAATATTTTGTCATGATTCTAATTGTTCTCTAATTATGCTGCTTGCTTTTTTTGGATCGGCCTTTCCGCGCGACATTTTCATCACTTCTCCCATAAAGAGACCAATCAATCCTTTTTTTCCATTCTTGTACTCTTCGACTTTGTCGGGATACATGGAGATCGCTTCTGCCGCCCAGGCAATGAGTGCATCGTCGTCGCTTTCTTGGATCCAGCCGTTAGCCTCGGCCAACGCCTTGGGTGAGGCGGAAGGCTGCTCCAATAATGCCGGGAAAAGCTTTTGTGCCGCCTGGCTATTACTAATGACCCCGCTGTCAATTAGTTCAATAATTTCCGTAATCGCCTTCGGCGAGATAGGGAAGTCGGCTATTTCGATGGCCTGGTCGTTCAAATAAGACTTAATCGATCCCATCATCCAATTGGCCGCGGCTTTATGGTTTTTTGTGTGTCGGGTCATCTCCTCAAAGTACAAGGCGATTTCTTTCGTGTCGGTCAAAATCTGCGCATCGTAATCCGATAACCCAAATTCATTCGTGTAGCGATTGAAAAGCTCGTCGGGCAGCGGAGGGAGTTCACTTTTTACTTGATCTACGTATTCCTGTTTAACCAATACGGGGGCCAAATCGGGTTCCGTGAAATAGCGATAGTCGTGCGCATCTTCTTTAGATCTCAAAATAGTTGTCCCGCCTGTAACCGCATCAAATCCGCGGGTTTCTTGGTCAATAACACCCCCGCCTTCAATTACTTCGATCTGACGCTTAATTTCACTTTCAATGGCGCGCATCACATTCCTCATCGAGTTGATGTTCTTCACCTCATTCCGTGTGCCTAGTTTGGTTTCGCCCTTCGGGCGGACTGATATATTGGCGTCGCAACGAAGAGAGCCCTCTTCCATATTGCCGTCACAAATTTCTAAATAGCGAACCAGCTTTCTGATTTCTAATAGGTAGTTGTAGGCTTCTTGGGCATTCGCAATTTCTGGTTCAGAAACAATCTCGAGCAAAGGAACTCCAGCTCTATTTAAATCAATGAGCGTGTTAAACGGATCAATATCGTGGATCGATTTTCCCGAATCTTCTTCCATATGGATTCGAGTCAGGTTAATCGTTTTAGGGTTGCCGTCTTTGTCTTTTATCCGCACCGCACCGCCAGTGCAAATCGGAGTATCGTCTTGCGTAATTTGGTAGCCTTTCGGTAAATCGGCGTAGAAGTAATTTTTTCGAGCGTACTCATTCACTTCTCGAATATCTGCGCCAACCGCCAGTCCGAGTCGAACAGCAAATTCCACTGTACGTGTATTTGCAATCGGCAAGGTTCCGGGGTGTCCCAATGAAGTTGGGTGCACGTTCGTGTTGGGCGCATTTCCGTATTCTGTAGCGTCCGGAGAATAAGCCTTGGATTTTGTGAGAAGCTGAACGTGCACTTCTAATCCAATAACGGGCTCGTATTTATCGTAAGGAATTTCCAAATTTCTTTCTTTAAGTCTGCAAAGATACGAGTCTAACCGCGATCCTCTAAAAAACGTTCGACCAACTTTGTAAGTACCTTTTCACTTTTCTGTGCTACTTCTTGTACTTCTTCGTGGGTAATCTCTACAATGCTTCCTTCTACACCTAAATCGGTGATTACTGAAAGGGCAAGGCACTTGAGGTTCATGTGACGCGCAACAATTACTTCTGGCACGGTGCTCATACCAACAGCGTCGGCGCCAATTCTACGGATGTACGCGTATTCGGCCGGAGTTTCAAAATTGGGTCCGGGAACAGATGCGTAAATACCTTCACGAAGCAGTACGCCCTCACTCTTTGCGATTTGGCGCATAGCTGCCCGATTCGCTTCATCGTACGCCTCGCTCATATCAGGGAATCGAGGCCCCCACTCATCGACGTTTACTCCTCTAAGCGGATTTTCCGGTTGAAGGTTAATATGATCGCTGATGAGCATAATGTCTCCGATCTCGAAATCCGGATTTACTCCGCCTGAAGCATTGGATAAAATCAATAATTCAATACCAATCAGGCTCAATACCCTTACCGGAAAGGTTACTTCCTTCATGTCGTATCCTTCGTAGTAGTGGATACGTCCTTGCATAGCCAGAACTTTCTTTCCTCCCAGGTCTCCGTAAATCATTCGTCCAGGGTGTCCTTGAACAGTGGATTTAGGGAAATAGGGAATTTCCGAATAGGGGATGTATTGAGGGTTTTGGATTTTTTCTGCCAATCCGGCCAATCCGGTGCCTAAAATAATTCCGCATTCCGGTGTTCCGGGCAGTTGTTCTTTTAAAAAGGATACAGCCTTATTTACTTTTTCTAACATAGTCGAGTATCATTGAATCAAATCGCTCGTGAGCGCTTATCACAGGCTTGATAGGCCAAGTGTAAATGGGTAAATCGCGCCATAAATCTTTTAGGGGAAGTAGGCGCACGAAATCTTTTTCAGTCGTTAAAATTATGGTTTCTCCGTTTAAGAAAGGGGTTGCATCGCGCCGAAGGCGCTGAATGTCTTTTTTCGTAAACCGATAGTGATCGCGATGTATTTGTAATCCTTTTAACTCGTAGCGCTTCTTTATCTGTTTCAGGAATGGATCCGGCTTCGCAATTCCGCAGAGGGCATAGGCGCGTTTTGGAGATTCGATTATTACTTCGCCCTCCGGGCGGATGGCGCCGTATTCAAAAGAACTGAAGAATAATTGTTGATGATCTTTTATCTGTAACTCCGCTCCAAGCTTCATTTGTTCTTCATCTGTTGATTCCGTCGGGCATTTGGTTACCATTACCACATCGGCCCGGTCTGCTCCTTCGATTGGCTCTCGCAGGCGACCAGCAGGAATCAAGGAGTCGCGCGTATAGGGCTCTTGAAAGGTGGTCAGTACTATTTGGAAGCCCGGTTTTATTTGCCGGTGTTGAAAAGCATCGTCTAGTAAAATGACTTCCGGATTACAACGAGCAATTAATTCAGAAACCCCGATTACCCGACTTTCGGAAACAGCAACAGAAACAAGCTTTCCAGTAGTCTCCTGTTCGGTTGAACTTGAACCGTATTTTCGTAGGTACTGGAAGGGTTCGTCACCTAATGAATCTGCAGAATCGACGTCACTTCCCAGTCGAAAACCTTTTGTTTTTCGCCCGTATCCTCTGCTTAAAATGGCTACAGAAAAATGAGGTTTCAAAAGCTCAACGAGGTATTCTACATGCGGTGTTTTACCCGTTCCGCCCGTATTCAAATTACCAACCGAGATAATGGGTAATTCAAAAGCAACACTAGGTCGCTTTCCCGAATCAAATTCGCGATTCCGTTTACGAACGAAAAAACCATAAATCTTTGAAAGACTTTTAAGCATGGATACAAACGTAAGATTTATACTTTAGAGGCAAATTGAAAGTAATGCGAATAGGTGAAATAACATCTTATTTAGAGTCGATAGCGCCACTCGAGTATCAAGAGGGTTACGATAACAGTGGGCTTATTGTGGGCCGAAAAGACGATGAGGTAAGTAAAGTTTTGGTTTCATTGGACTGCACAGAAGAAGTGGTTCAAGAGGCCATTAACAAGAAATGCGAGCTCATTATTGCTCATCACCCCATTGTGTTTGGTGGACTCAAAAAGTTTAACGGTACCGACTATGTTCAAAGAACGGTGATGTTGGCAATTAAAAACGATATCGGGATTTACGCAATTCACACCAACTTGGACAATGTGTTGCCAGGAGTGAATGCGGAAATTGCTCGTCGATTAGGATTGCAAAATGTAGAAATACTTGCTCCGAAGAAAGAGTTGCTCAGTAAACTGGTGACTTTTGTGCCGAACGCCCATCTCGAAGAAGTACGCTCTTCTTTATTTGAAGCGGGGGCTGGTTCAATAGGCGGCTATTCAGATTGCAGCTTCATTACAGATGGGGAAGGAACCTTTAAAGCGGGAGAAGATGCCCAGCCATTTGTAGGCGAAAAAGGGAAGCTCCATAGAGAAAAGGAATCGCGACTAGAGTTAGTCGTGCCGAGAAGGCACGAAGGAAAGATAGTACAGGCTTTGTTGCTTAGCCATCCGTATGAAGAAGTGGCTTATGACCTTTATCCATTGAGGAACGCCAACAAGGAAGTGGGAGCGGGCATGGTCGGCGATTTGGAAAACCCGACAGATGCAATGACGTTTTTACGTGATGTAAAAGACAAAATGAAAACGCCTTTGATTCGTCACACACGTCCGACGAAAGAAAAAGTGCAGCGCATTGCCATTTGCGGGGGAGCGGGGAGCTTTCTTTTACCGGCGGCAAAAGGCGCTAAGGCAGATGTTTTCATAACTGGGGATTATAAATACCATCAATTCTTTGATGCAGAAGACGATCTAATGATTGCCGACATAGGTCATTACGAATGCGAGCAGTTTACTAAAGTGCTTATAAAAGAGTTGCTTATGCAAAATTTTGCTAAATTTGCAGTCCTTTTGTCGGAAGTGAATACAAATCCCATCAACTATTTATAGACTTATGGCGAAGTCAACAAAGAAAGAAATTTCAGTGGAGGAGAAGCTCCGCGCGTTATTTGACCTTCAATTAGTGCATTCAAGAATCGATAAGATTCGCTCTGTGCGCGGTGAATTACCTCTAGAGGTTGAAGATCTTGAAGATGAAATTTCTGGATTAACGAAGAGAATTGAGAAGTTCGAAGGAGAAATTGGCGAACTCGATGCTGAAATTACAGCAAAGAAAAACCTGATTGCCGATGCTCAAGAGCTAATCAAAAAATACGAAGGACAGCAAATGAAGGTTCGTAATAACCGTGAATTTGATGCCCTGACTAAAGAAATTGAATTTCAAACGCTTGAGATCGAGCTAGCTGAAAAGCGAATCAAAGAATTCAAGGCGAAGATTGAAGCGAAAAACGAAGTGTTGGATGTTTCAAAATCAAAACTCGAAGAACGCAGCAAGCACCTTGAGCACAAGAAAGCTGAGTTGGATACGATTTTGAAAGAAACGGAAAAAGAAGAAAAGGCATTGCTTAAGAAAGCGACAGAATTCGAAAAGCAAATCGAAGAACGTTTGTTAAGTGCCTATTCAAGAATTCGTGGAAATTCGAAGAACGGTTTGGCTGTTGTTACCGTCGAGCGCGGCGCTACAGGAGGTTCTTTCTTTACTATTCCGCCGCAACAGCAAATGGAAATCGCACAGCGCAAAAAAATTATGACGAGTGAGCATTGTGGACGCATCTTAGTGGATCCCGAGCTTGCTGGAGAAGAAGAGGAAAAAATGGCGAAGCTTTTTGCAGGGTCGAGTTTCTAATTCACACGAAATAGTATTTAAAAAAGGGTTTCTTTTTGTAAGAAACCCTTTTTTTGTGGCATGAAATTATCGATTCGGAAGTTTGTGCTAATCGGTTGTTTGCTTATCGCCAATTTAAGTATGGTATACGGCAAAGCACATTTTACCTGGTCAGCGGAGTTTGATCGTGCTTATGAATTGGTCTTCAGATTTGAATTCGAAAGCGCAAAAACAATACTAGAAAGCGCGAGCTTGGAAGATCCGGATAATTTGGTACCTGCGTACATACAATCCGATATTGATCTGATTCAATTCATGAATACGGAGCAGAAAGGAGATAAGGCTCAATTGTTCAATCATTACGATGTCTTGTTGAAAAGGGTCTCTAGCCTCCCTAAAAGTCATCCTAGACGCGCGTCAATTCTGGGCGAGCTCTATTTAAAAAGGGGCTTCGTTCATTTGAGTTCTGAAAGTAATTTAAGCGCCGCAATGGACGTTTACCGGAGTTATAATCTTTCCGAGACTGCCTATCGGCAAGATTCACTATTGTCGCCCAATATGCTCGGGTGGGGCATTATGCAGCTCGTTATGGGAGCAATACCGGAAAACTACCAATGGTACGCGTCCGTGGTTGGACTTAATGGCGATGTCGCCGAGGGAGAGCGAATAATGAGTCGTTTGCTGCGAAGTGCCCAAGGAAATTCAATGGATTTGCTACACGCACGTTTTACAAAAGCCTATGTTACACTCAATGTTGATTTTGAACAAGAGATGTCTTTTTCTGATAGCGAGACACTCAAATATCCGCTCTTTTTGTTTCTTAAATCTGAGGATTTAGCGCGGTCCGGCAAGGGTCAATTAGCCGCTGACTTGGTCGCTCGTGCTAAAGAAGAAAGAGGGTTCCTGGGTTTGTGGTATCTAGAATATTCTTTTGGGAAAACCCTCGTTCGAAACCTACGCGAAGGAGCCGAAAGTCAATTGTTGTTTTTTATAAATCAATATCCCGGTGAGAACTACCTGAAATCTGCTTGTTTATATTTAAGCTGGCACTTTATGTTGCAGGGCGATGAAGAGGCCTATTCACTATATACCGCTGAGGTAAAAACGAAAGGCAAGGCTTTTGTTGGGGCTGATAAGCAAGCGGTTTATGAATCAGAAGTGCGTCCGCATCCGCAGCTGTTAAGAGCGCGATTAGCTTTTGATCGTGGAGATGATGAATCCGTTGAAATCATACTCGAAAACATGAACCCCTTGCTTTTTTCTAGTACACTTAACAATCAACTTTGGCATTACTATCGCGCGCGAATTTTTGAGCGAAAAGGAAATGATGAACAAGCAATTAGCGAGTATGGCAATGTCATAAAAACACCTTTCGATGCGCGAACCTACCTACTTCCTGCTAGTCATATAAGAATGGCTGAGCTATTTTTAAGTCAAGGTGAAACAGGTAAAGCAGAAGTTCACTTCAAAGAATCGTTGAAATACAACGACTACCCCTACGCTGCGAGCTATCAGCGACCAGCCAAAAGCGCGCTAAAAACATTGAAATAACTATCGAATCGGGAAAGCTGCCGTCATTACAAAACGCTGTTCGAGATTGGTAATGGATACCGGGTCGGTTTCTTGTCCGTCCACAGTGGCGTACAAAGAGCGTGTGGAATTGACTTCCGTAGCCATATAGGTAAGGTCGAGTTGGAAACGATGGCTCCTAAAACCAATACCACCGGAAATGGAGGTCCTGTCGTAACTAAAAGGAGATGCGTTGTTGAGTGGGCTTCCCCATACTTGATATCCTCCCCGAAAATACAAGTTCTTCACACGCCACTCTGTACCTATTCTCAGCACGTTACTATTCGAATAGCTATTCGCGATTTGCGAATTTGTAGGACCGTAATCAAACCCGTCTACAGAGCCAAATTCGGCGTTGCTGTAGTCGACGATTTCATAATCGACGGATACAACACCTGCGGGAGCAATCACTACGGCTGCTCCTAGATGCCATCGGCCAGGCGTTCGCAAATCATAAGTGTAATTCCCCTCTGGAGAATCGCGTGTAATGGTACCGCCATCCGAAAAATTCGTTCTCATAGAGCTGCTATAGAATTCCTCCATCGTATACCAACTGGGGCTATGGTATGCAGCAGCTAAACGCAACCAGTTCGCGGGACGGTAGATGATTCCTAATTTTACATTGAAGCCACCGCCAGAGGTTTCTAAGAATTGATTGTACGACCAGCCGTTAACTGTGTTGCTGGCTGAATCTAAGCCTGTTTCGCCATAATAGCGTTCTTCGGAGTAGTTGATGATCGGTATTCCGATCGAGGCTCCAAAGTGGAGGCTGTTGGCGTAACAAGTACTCAACCCGAGGTTGATTTCATTTTGAGAGCCCGATGAGTTAATGCGTTCTTGTTGCAGGCCTCCAGGGTTTTGAACGAGTGAAACGTAATTGTCAGGCGTGCCGAGTGTGTCAATAAGGAACGTATACCAGGCCAATTCGGCATCAAAGGGATACTCAAACCCAAGATTCTCGTAGGGCGTTCCTTGAGCTAAATCCGCAAAATAATCCGCCCTTGAGATATCCGCTTCACCTTGAATTTGCTGGTTGCGGTTGAAGTCGTTGAGTCGAGCAAAACCAACGGTAAATGTCAAATCTGACCAATTGGGCGAGCGCAGAGCGTCTTCATATCGCTTAATGAACCCGACGGTTCCGACATAAATATTGGAGTTTACATCTTGAGCGTTACTACCGTTGTACATGGCGCCATTTTCGTCACTGCTAACGCCCAGAGTAAATTCTGCACCCGTCGTTTTGTAAATGCTGCCTCCGGCAGGATTTATAAGCACGGACGAGTAGTCACCACCCAGCGCATTAAATGCTCCTCCCATTGCGTCGAATCGAGCACTACCGTAGTAGTTGATCAAAGAATACTGAAGTGCGTCTTGAGCTGTTTGAGCGGACGCCAAAAGGGTGGTCAAAGTCAATATGAGTAGGAGCGTTTTTTTCATCTGCTTATCGTCTTCCTCCTCCTCTTGATCCGCCACCTGATGACCCGCCGCGCGAACCACCACCTGATGAGCCACCACGCGAGTTAGACCCACCACTTCTGAAAGTGGGGCTTGATCCTCCGCTACCATTATTTCCTCGGAACGCAGGAGACTGACCGCCTTGATTCCGATTCAAACTTGGTGATTGCCATCCGCGACTGTTGCTCGGCATTGACTCTACATTCCATTGGCGCGTCGCTTGTTCAAGGCGCTCGAGGAAATTATTGCTTTGAGCACGGTTTTGGGTATTGGACTGTTCGAATTGATTCAGAAACCCATTTTGACCGCGCGTAAATCGCTCCATCTGCCGGTAGTAAGTATTGGCGCGCGTTTGAATATCTCGCGACTCAATTCTATCTGGCGCGTTTTTACGAACGCTCGTTGTGCGGCCGTCAATACTGGTCAGAGCCGTTGAATTCTTTACAGATCGAGTAGAATGCACTATTGCAGGCGATTCATTCTTAACCGTTCGAGACGCCCGGGTTGCCGGCTCTGTTGAAGCAACGAGCTCATCATAAGCGGGTGGAGTTATAGTGCCTGATTTAATCGCACCCTGGTAGGCGTTTTGAACATACCCAGCCTGATTCGGTTGACTTTGCCCCCGAGGCGCATATACAAATGAATTCACGTCTAATGAGTTGTAATAATTCGGGCAATAAGGGTTGCCATACCCTCCGTACGGATTCCACGGGTTAAAGTTGTTCCAAGGGTTATATGGATTGTATCCAAAACCAGCCATCGGGCCGTAAGGCCCATAAGGGTTCCCCCAACTGTAACCTAAAGAGAAACTCCATCCACTCCAAGAATTCCACCCCATTCCTGTATTCCAACCACTGCCAACGCCGTTACCGTATGGCGAACCCCCAAAACCATAGGCATCTGAATAAATACTGGTCCCAAAGTTCCCAGGATTCGGGTTGTAATAACCCATGTTTGTATAGTAAGGATCGTAGTATCCGAAATCGGTATCTGAATGGAAGCGTCTGATTCGAGAAGAGTACTCATATTCGCTCATGTTGTTCGGATCAAACTCCGGATCAACATAATCGTAATCGGCCATTGGGGCATCTTGTTCCTGTTCGGTTTCCGATGCGTAATAAACAACTGCGTCACCACCCGGATCGTAAACTCCGTCGAACTCGCCATTTTGGGCTAAATAACTAGAAGAACAGCTCGATAGTATCGAAGCGCAGAGAACAATAAGGGGAAGTGTCTTTTTCATAAGCTGATTTTAGCGGGTAGTTTTAATACCTTTGGTGGCTAAATTGTTTATCCAAGAAGGTACAAATTTTATACCAAAAATTCTGATGGCCCAAAAGTTAACGAAGAGATCTGAAGATTATAGTAAGTGGTACAACGAGTTAGTCAACATGGCGGATCTCGCTGAGAACTCGGGTGTGCGCGGATCCATGGTGATTAAACCTTATGGATATGCGATATGGGAACGCATGCAGGCTGAACTCGACCGCATGTTCAAAGAAACAGGTCATGTCAACGCCTACTTTCCGCTTTTTATACCGAAATCGTATTTCAGTAAAGAGGCGAGTCATGTAGAGGGATTCGCGAAAGAATGCGCTGTGGTTACCCATTACAGATTGAAAAATGCCGAAGATGGAAGCGGAGTTGTTGTCGATGAAACGGCAAAACTAGAAGAAGAGTTAATTGTTCGGCCTACTTCGGAAACTATTATTTGGGAAACTTATCGCAAATGGATACAGAGTTATCGGGACTTGCCGCTATTGATTAACCAATGGGCCAATGTGGTTCGTTGGGAAATGAGAACGCGTTTGTTTTTGAGAACTGCTGAATTTTTGTGGCAAGAAGGTCATACGGCACACGCAACAAAAACAGAGGCCATTGCCGAAGCAGAGCAAATGCTAGGTGTTTATGCGACTTTCGCGGAAGAGTTTATGGGTATTCCCGTATTACAAGGGGTCAAGAGCCCGAACGAGCGTTTTGCAGGAGCATTGGAGACCTACTGTATAGAGGCTTTGATGCAAGACGGGAAAGCACTTCAGGCTGGTACTTCTCATTTTTTAGGTCAAAATTTCGCCAAGGCATTTGACGTGAAGTTTCAGAGTAAGGAGGGGAAATTGGAACATGTATGGGCTACCTCATGGGGTGTAAGTACACGCTTAATGGGGGCTTTAATAATGACTCATAGTGATGACAACGGATTGGTATTACCTCCAAACTTAGCGCCCCACCAGGTGGTGATGGTTCCTATATACCGCAGTGATGAACAACGTGAGGCTGTCGTCGAGAAATTAAAAGAAATTCAAGCCAGTTTAAGGAAAGTGGGAGTGCGTGTGCATTTGGATAATAGAGATACGCACAAGCCCGGCTGGAAATTCAATGAATATGAACTAAAAGGCGTACCCCTCCGAATCGCAATGGGACCGAGAGACTTGGAGAATGGCACGGTTGAATTGGCTCGTCGCGACACCTTGGAGAAAGAGTTTTTGCAACAGTCTGACTTAGAGTCAAAAGTGGTTCATCTTTTGGAACAAATTCAAATGAACTTGTACAACAAGGCATTGGATTATAGAGAGGAAAACACCCATAGGGCAGACACGTGGGAAGAGTTTGAATCAGTCATTAAAGAGAAAGGCGGATTTGTTTATGCCCATTGGGACGGAACTCCTGAAACGGAAGAGCGGATTAAAGAATTGACCAAAGCGACAATTCGCTGTATTCCAATTGATAATGAAGAGGAAAAAGGAAGCTGTATTTTAACGGGAGCTCCTTCAAATAAAAGGGTGGTTTTTGCACGAGCCTATTAATTTAAGCCCATCGAAAAGGAAGGTGTAATTTTTTCGCTCATTTCTTTGTGAGAAGAAAAATCTGCGTTACATTTGCACTCCCTAAAATAATAGAGGCAACGCGGCCCGTTCGTCTAGGGGTTAGGACGCCAGGTTTTCATCCTGGTAGCAGGGGTTCGAATCCCCTACGGGCTACAAAGAATAAGAAGAAGTACTATGGCTAATCATAAGTCAGCATTAAAGAGAATCCGCAGCACCGAAGTTCGTCGCTTGCGCAACCGTTATTATCACAAAACAATGCGTAATGCATTGCGTGAATTCCGTGGCATGACGGATAAAAAACAAATGGAAGAGCGTTACCCGCAAGTGGCGAGTATGATCGACCGTTTGGCGAAAACGAACGTGATTCACAAGAAGAAAGCTGCAAACCTTAAAAGTGGTATGATGAATCAAATCGCCAATGCCTAATCGCAATTAGGATTTAGAAAAAATTAAAGGCCGCTGAACAAGCGGCCTTTTTTATTTTAAATAGGCAGCGTTCAATCTGCTTTTATTTCGCTTTCCAATAGGAGTTCACGAAATAGTGTTTACAATCAAGCGAATTAGAAATGAACTCGAAGCCGTTGTTATTCGCAAGCGCAGGCATTTGATTGAGCCTGAATTTCCTGCTTATTTCTGTGTGTATCATTTCCCACTGTTTGAACTCGGCCTCAAAATCTAAAGAATCGATACGCACTTTTTGATCTGTTTTACTCACGATATAGGATCGAACTTCACCTGTCTCGGGAGAATATGAGCAGTAAAAGTCAAATTTCATTGGATCAAAATGTCCTCCCAGCTCCTGATTGATTCGATTCAGTAAATTTAGATTGAACGATTTGGTAATGCCTTCGGGGTCGTCATAAGCACGAACGATAACGTGCGGGTTTTTCTGCAAGTCGAGCCCAATAAATAAACCGTCTTGAGGCTTTAAGTGTGCACGAATTTCAGATAAAAAGAGGTTAGCGCCTGTTGGGTCGAAATTACCCAAATTGGAACCGAGAAACAGAACGATATTTCGGCGCTCTTCTCTTTGAAGAACATCCAAGCCGTTAAAGTAATCGGTGTGTAGTGGATTGATTTTTAATTCGGGCCACCTCTGGCCTAAATCGTTTGTGAGATTATCAAGTGCATCTTGCGATATGTCAATAGGAGCGTAGGTAAAATCAACATTTTGTTTTAAGAAGAACTCGATCAGTATTTTCGTTTTTAGACCATCTCCGGCTCCGAATTCTACTAAATTGAATGGTCCTTCATCCGCTGTGAAGAGTTTAAGGATTTCGGCTTTATTGGTTTCTAAAATCTCAAACTCCGAATCAGTTAGGTAATAACTCGGCATGCGCATGATCGCCTGAAAAATAGCGCTGCCTTTGGCGTCATAAAAGTATTTTGAACTGATCGATTTATTTTCCTTGCTTAGTCCCGTTCGGACATCCTCGCCAAAAGTGGGCATGTCAATGTATTTTATCGTAATCGTGCAACTCCAGGCTACTACCTGTGTGTGATTTATTCTCTAATATTTCGAAAACGTTGTTCTTAATCGTGTGGGCGATCGTTCCAGTAGGAAGGTCGTTACAATCTAGCCCGAAAGGATCTTCAATTTCTTCGGCCATCATTTGAACACCCATAAAGGCATAAAATATAAACATGACTAAAGGCACCGTCCAGTATTCAAAGGTCGCAACTAAGGCAAAAGGAAGTAGAAAGGTGTAAGCCATAATGAAAAGTCGGATATGAACCGCGTAACTAAATGGAATCGGAGTCTTTTTAATACGCTTGCAAGCACCTAAAATATCGAGTAACGATTGCCATTGCTCCTTCATGTTTCTTTGGTCCTCCGGCCCAATGGCCCCGGCCCGATAGGCATCGTGCAGGCGTTGCTGTATTTCCAGA
>ENA-OUOG01003091-OUOG01003091.1-marine-metagenome-genome-assembly--contig:-NODE-3091-length-16132-cov-5.183058_pt1 | contig 16132 bp, 9 predicted proteins | sample MGYA00248635_ERZ508505 | MGnify/ENA primary metagenome ERZ508505 (study PRJEB26176, sample SAMN06267871) | marine metagenome | isolation source: Saanich Inlet, British Columbia, Canada | place: Pacific...
GGCGACGAAAACGTCGTCGTCGCCGTTCCGGAAACGACGACCGACCCGCCCTCCGCGCGCGTCGGCGGCGTTTGCGGAACCCACCACGCGGCCGCGCAGGAGGTTTTGTCTTTGTCGTCGCGCGCCGAGATCGAGGCAAAGATCGAGTCGGCGCAAAGAGAGAGCGCGACGTTTGACGTGGAGACGCGTCGCGTGGTGGCGGTGCTTACGGATGAGGATAAAAACACGTGCTTGCGCGTCGAGCGGCGCGTAGCGCGTTTCCACGCCGAAGACATACCTCCGACGGTCGCCGCGCTCACGTCGCCGCTCGCGTCCGTGCGCGCGGGTCGGCTCCTCGAGAGCTCCTTCGCGGGGAAGGGAAAAACAGAGAAGCTCAGGCTCCAACCCGAGAGCGCCGTCCGTCCCCTCCGCGCGGCGCGTTTCGACGAGCGACTCGAGCTTTGGCTCGAGGTGGACGGCGCGCTGAGAGTCGTGCACGTCAGGGACGAGAACAGGACGGACACGCTGGCGCGTATCGGTGCCGGCGCCGCGGACGCGCTCCGTCGACTCGCCGCGGCGACGCGCGAGCTGGAGGCGAGAAGAAAAGAAAACGCTACATGTACGGCGTGTGTTGCGGAATCCGAACCGAAACCAAACGCGACGATGGACGACGACGACGCTAAACGACGACGTGTGATCTCTCACCCCCTTCCGAACGACGCGTCGCGACGCGCGTTCCGGCTCATCGCGGGAACCGGCGCGGGCTCGCGCGCGTCGTACTTCTGGCTCAAAGATGCGCGTTTAGAGGACGGCGTAAACGCTTTGGGGTCTTTCGCGGAGAAATTAAGAAACCCGCCGACGCTCACAGACGCGACGCGCGTCCCGGCGGAACGACTCGCCGCGCTCGCGTCGGCGGCTCCCGCGTTGGGCGAGATCGCGTCGTCTTTGCCTGGGTTCGCGAACCAGGAATCGGTCGCGCATCGAGTCGCGAGCCTCGCGCGGGACGTGAACCGCGTCGAGGCGGAGCGCGCGCGGCGCGAAGAAGCCGACGCGCGCGCGGCGCGCGTCGAGAGGTCGCGAAGGGAGACGAAAAAAAAATCATTTTCGCGACTCGACGAGAAAAAGAAGAAACGCGTCTCGGAGGATGACGCGTCATCTTCCGAGACGCGTCTCGAGGCGCGCGCGCGCGCGGCTCTGATCGCGACGCGCGTGTTCGGAGAAGTGTCGGCGCCTCCGCCACCGCGCGAGCTCCAACCCGAGCGCGAAACGCGACCGGAACCGGAACGAACGACGGAGCCGGAACCCGAGCCGAGCGGACGCGGCGCGGCGGCGACGCGGCGAAGCGGAGCGAACAACAGACCGTGTGCCCGTACGAGCGCCGCTTCGGTCCCGCTCCCCCCGGGCGCCAGGGTCACCGCCGCGAACGTGGCGTCTCTCTTCGCGACGGAGGTGGTAGAGAGCGGGGACGCGGAGAGCGACGAGGAGACGCGCGAGCGCGAGAGGCGATAGACAAGCTTGCGCTTCGTTTTTTCGCGAAAAAAAATCATCCAGTCGTCGACGCGCAAGAAGCTCACGTCGGTCGTTCGCTTTCGGTTCTTCTTCGAACGACGCGCGCGAAGCTCACGTCTTTCATTTGGCGTTTTACACACATAGCACAGGTCGTGCGTTTACAAGTCTCGAACGCCACACGCGCTTCGTTTTTTCGTGACCTCGCTCTGAGCCTTGCCCTAAACCCTTGCGACGTTTAAGTCGTTTAGTTTAGTGGACGCCGTAGAATCGGAGCCCGCAGTACTTGCACTTGACCGGGTTTTCGGGGGTGGTGCTGTTGAGCTGGTAGTACGTGTTGGGCGCGCCGAGTCCCGCCCTTTCGCCGTAGCGGTCCATGCACGCGCCCTCGCTCTTGCACGACACGCGGTCGGCTTTGATGCCGATCGGGGGCACCTGCGCGATGAGGTCGATGGGGGGCGTCGCGTCCGCCTCCAGCCACTTCTCCGTGTGGGGCACGTCCCGCTCGTCGTACGCGGGGCGCTTGGTCTGGATCGGCTGGCCGCCCGTGAACTTCTCCACCTGGTTCGCGAACCCGCGCGCGAACGCCGCGGGGGCGCGCGGGGCGAGCCCCGCGGCCGAGGTGCGCGACAGCGCGAGGGCAGCGGCACGAAGCGCCATCGGTGCGCGTCGGGGTGTGCGAGAATCACGCCGATGGACGTGACAGAAAACCAGTGTCAAAACGAGGCGAACGGGTCGGCAGGCGCGCGGCACGTGTCAGGGGCGAAACCGGACCGCGCCAAACGCAGGTTTTCGCGAGTGTCGGAGCTTCATTGCTCGATGCGGCTCGCGGCGGTCGCACGCCAGGTCGCCGCGCCCCGCCACGTCCGCCGCCGCGCCGCCTCCGGGGCTCGCCTCGCCCGCCCACTCCACGTCACAGCCGCGACTTCCTCGGTGCGCGGCCCGAGCTCGTCCTCCCCTTTCCCCGCGATGGGCAAGGTGTTGGACGAAACCGTCGCGTACGACCGGTACCTCACCGTGTTCGACCGCACGGTGGAGTTCCCCGAGGACGGAGGACTGACGGTGAAGTACGACCTCGTCGGGCACCCGCGCGCCAACTTCCGGTTCGCGGTGATCTTCCCGTTCCACCCAAAGGACTCAAAGGCGAAGACGCCCGCGAAGGTCACGGTGATCCGCGAGTACATCCAGGCGAGCAACTCTTTGGGGTATTCGCTGCCGACCGGGGGGTTCAACCCCAAGAAACACACCAGCCTGTCCAACGCGGCGAGCGACGAGTTAGCCGAGGAAGCCCGGTTGGAAGGGAGTTTGATCGACATGCTCGACCAAATCGACCCGGAACACCCCGGGTTCGTGGAGGGCAAGTGGTGTTCCAACCGGTTCCGGCCGTACCTCGCGGTGGACCCAAAGCCGATGCTAAACCCGCCCAAGCGCGACAAAGAGGAGTTCTCCATCGAGACAAACAGGGTGACCTTCCCCGAGCTGAAACGGCTCATGTACAGCGGCGAGATGATGGTCCCGTCCATCGTCACCGCGAACATGGCCATCGAGCGCTTGCTGAAAGAGGGACACGACCTGGGTTTGTAACGCGAAACGACGGACGCTTTTATTCGCGTAGTCTACGTACCGAAGGTATTTCTTTTCGCTCTCGAGGCGAGTAGACCGACGACGGCGACTCGTCGCGACTCGTCACAAGAATCCGACACGCTCTCGATCTTCTCCCCTCCTCTAGCACCCGAACACGAACTCCGTCACCTTGTCCCAGAACGCGCGCCGCGGCTGAAGCGCGACGCCGTCGCGCGTCGGTCGCCAGCTGTGCGGCCGAGAGGAGGGCGCCGAAGCGCTCCCCGCGCGCGCGCGAACGACGCGCGCGTTTTGTTTTTTCAAGCCGGACGAGTTATTAACCTTCGTCGCGTCCCGTCGCGTTTCCGTCGCGTCCCCCCCGAACCCCTCGTCGCCGTACGTCTCGCGCAGCTTCGCTCGCGAGCGCGCGTCCAGCGGCGCGACGCCCACCATGCGCCCGCCCGCGCGGCGCCCGTTCCGGCGCAGCGCGCGCCGCGCGGAGGCGGCGTCGGCGAATCGCACGTAGCAAAAGTTGGCGTCGGGGTCGTCAAGAGGCGCGACGTGCGTCTCGATGTCGCCATCCTTCTGGAACTCTAAAAGAACAGAGCTCAGTTCGCGGTCGGGATCGAAGCCGTACACCACGACCCAGCGCTCGTCGTCGCGAACGACGCCGAACGAGTCACGAAGATCCGCGCCGTGCTCGTCGTAAAAATCCTCCGCGCCGGAGGGCTCGTCGCCGCGACGCGCGCGATTGGCCCAGGGCGTGCCGACGTGGCCCGAGGGCGTGCCGTCCGCCCTTCCGGAGGGACTCTTGCCGCTGAGCCTAGGCGAACGGGGCGAACGCGTGTGGCCGGAATCGCTCGCGCCCGCGCCGGTGCCGCCGCTCGCGGGCGCGAACCCGCCGCCGAAGATCCTCTTTCCCCCGGTGCCCGGATGAACGGTTCCGGGCGCGTCCCGGCCGCCCGCGCCGAAGAACCCCGGCGTGCGCCGCGCCGCGGGCCCGGGCGTGTGCAGCGACGCGTTGCCGAACGAGCCGGCGGCGTGGTCGAAGCCCCCGAGCGCGGGCGAGGGGGCTCCCGCGGGACCGGGCGACGCGCCGAACAGCAGGGGCGCGTAGTCGGGAGCCGCCGACGTGCGCAGATCGCGGTCGCGAACGGCCGCGCGCGAGCCGGGGAAGGCGTCTCCCGCGAACGCGCCGGGGTTCGAGCCCGAGCCGAACCCGCCTCCGAACCGGGAGTCGCGACCGAACGCGTCGTCCGTCTGGAAGCGCCCGCCGGTCATCGGCGTGCCGTGCGCCGCCGCGGCGGCGCCGAAGCCGGGCGTCCCCAGCGCGGGCCCGTACGGCGACGCCATGGCAGGGCGTCGCGTTTGAACGAAGCGGGGTTCCGAGAAGGGACGCCGCGTCCGAGGAACCGCGGGTCACGCGACCCCTCTGGTGATCGGTCGCCGCTCGACCGCGGACGCGCGCGCGACGCGAGACGCGCGCAGCCGACGCGCCCGCGCTGTGCGAGGCGTTGTGGTGATGACTTGACGGTCCGCCTGCCGAAAACTCGCGCCTTCTTGAAAAGCGCCGGCCGGTTCTCGAGTCGACTTGTGCCGACGCGCCTCGCAAACGATAACGTTGAAAAAGCGATCTTCCCGAGACTTCCGCGCCCTTCGAGGGCACAGTCGACGAGCGCGGCGCCCGCGCGGAGGTCTAGGTCACGCGGCGGTCGCACGCGCGGAGCGAAATTGTCTCCGCGTCGCCGCGCGCGCCTCGAGGGTCGTAACGGAGGGTGAGGATATCCAGGGAGGGGGTGCTTATTTTTTCGAGGGGAAAGCGCGGCTGCGCGTGAAACCATGCCCGCCGACGCGTCCGCCCCGTCGAGGGACACGGGCGCCCCGGCGCGCGTCGAGAAGCGAGCGAAGAAGCCGAAAAGGGGCTCCAGCTCGTCTCTGAAAGGCAGAAACGCGCCCAGGTGCGTTCGCGACCCGTCATCGGGCATCACGCGCCCTCGATCTTCTCGGAGGCGCGTCCGCCGAACGGACGACGCCTTTGTTAAGCGCGACGATACGAATGTTCCCTTTCCAACCCGGCTGACCCTCCTCCCTCGCCTCGCAGCGGCACCTTCGAGGGCCAGACCATGAAAATCGAGCTTCCGGGGTGGACGAGCATGCCGAGTGCGTCCCCTTCCCGAATCGCACACACGCGCGTCTCCCCCGCGCGCCCACGCCGCGACCGCGCGCTCGCCTCGGTCGTTAGGGCAATGGTTCGAAACGATCCACGTCAGGTTCGCGGAGAGTCGATGATTCCGATTCTTCCGACGCCGGACGTCAACCGTCTTTCGGCTTGAAAACGTTTTTCTTCGCGAACCGTCCACGTCTCGCGCTGACTCTTCGTCGCTTCCGTCGCTTCTCTAAAACGAAATCGCACATCATCGTCCTCTCCTCAGACGCCGGCGTGGCGTCTTGCCTGGCGGTGTGCGGCACGAACCCCATGGACAGGGCGAAGACGTTGACGCAGCTCCCCGGCGGCGCGTACGGGCGGAACATCGCCGACGCTTTACGAACGGTGTGCCGCGAAGAGGGCGTGTTACCCGGTCTCTACCGCGGCTTACCGGTGGCGATGGTCCGCGAAGCCTCGAAGAACATGTTCCGAATCGGTCTGTTCACCCCTATTTTAAGAGCGTTGCACGATGAAACCGAGCACGACGGAAGGCCCGCGCCGGCGTGGAAGCGTTTTTTGGCGGGGACGATTACCGGCGCGCTCGGCGCGGTCGCGTCGAATCCCTTCGACTTGGTCAAGACGCGTTTACAGGTGCCCGCGAAGATTAGCGAGTACTCCGGCATGCGCCAGGCGATGGTTTCGATTTACGAAAAAGAAGGCGCGAGGACGTTTTACCGCGGGGTCGGCGCGTCCGTGGCGAGAGACATGCTCGGGTCGTCCGTTAATTTAACGGTGCAGTCGCTGGTGAGCGAGTGGTTCGTGTCCAACCACGTGTTAACTCCGGGTTCGCCCGTGCTCGGCGCGCTGTCGGGTGTTTGCTCGGCGGCGGCGGCGGTGGCGGTGATGCAGCCCATCGACACGTCGCGCGCGTACGTGTATTTGAACCCTAAATTACACAAAGACGCGTTGAGCGCGGCGCGGTTCATCGTCGCGAAAGAGGGTGCCTGGAAGCTGTACAAGGGGAGCCGCGCGCACTTTCTGCGCACCGCGCCGCACTACGGCTTGATGTTTGCCATTCTCGAGGCGCTCACCGGCGGCGAGCGCGATTTCCTGCACAGACGCAACGTGGACATTCTGCGACGCGTGCCCATCTTCGATAACCTCACGGACGCGCAGGTGGGCAAGCTCGCGCACGGCGTTTCCGTGCGGACGTTCAAGAAGGGCGAGATGATCGTGCGCGAGGGGGACGACGACGACGACCGCCGCGAGATGTTCTTCGTGCTGCGCGGCGCGGCGACGAGCTTCAAGGGTGATTTCTCGAACGATGATGTCTCTTCGTCGTCCTCCGCGCGCGCGAACGAACGAGCGCAGCGTCCTCCGAGCGTCGCGGATCTGCTGCTTCGCGTCGGGTACGGCGTTCGTTCGACGTTCCAGGCGTACGTTTCCGGCAAAAAGAGCTTGACCAGACCGGGGGCGTCGGCGGCGGTTGACGAGGACGCGCCGTGCGCGCGCGGCGACGTCTTTGCGAGCGCCGAGGGCGACGACGTGCTCGGCGCGCGCTCGACAGCTTCCGGGCGCGACGCGCACCCCTCGACCCTGCTCCCCGGCGACGTGTTCGGAGAGCAGGCGTTGCTGGTGGACGAACCACGGAAGGCGTCCGTGGCGGCCACCTCCGACCGCGGCGCCGCGTGCCTGGTGGTGGACCGCGCGGCGTACGAGTCGGCGACGGCGGTCGCCGCGCTGGGCGACGGGAAATCCAACGCGTTCCACGCGCGGACGCGCGCGGTGCAGGACGTGGAGATGATGTGGCGTCGTTTGCGGTTCCAGAGGGAACTGGCTTCCGTGCCTTTGCTCGCGGAGCTGTCGCTGTACGAGCGCTCGCTGTTAGCGAAGCAGTGCGTGCGCGTGCACTTCGCGCCCGGCGCCAAGATCATGCAGCAGGGGGACGAGGCGGATGCGTTTTACATTTTAGTCAGAGGAAGCGCGGTGGCGGTGAAGCGCGAGGAGGATTTCGAAAAGGCGAGCGCGGACGTCAAGGCGCGCTTCGTCGCGGAGAAGCGAGGGAAACACACGAAGCGCGGAAAAACACGAACGGGTATGCCTGATTCGTCGGAATCGGTCGACGACGAGGATTCCGCTACGCCGGTGGGAAAGACAAAAACAAAGGCCTCTGCAAAAGAGAAGGCTTCCTACCGCGTGTTGCGTTCGTACGGCCCGGGCGCGCACTTCGGCGAGCTCGCTTTGTTGACCAACCGCCCGCGCGTGGCGACGGTGCTGGCGCGGGAGCACGTCACCGTGTTGGCGATGGACAAAGACGCGCTCTTGGCGTTGCGCGCCGCGGTGCCCACGCTGGAGGACCACATCGTGCGCGGGATGAGGCACTACGACCACATCGAGCAGTTCGCGTCCATGGCGATGGCGTGAATGGCCTTTGTCCCGCGCCGCGACGCGATGCGACGATCTGCGCGCTTTTCGTCGCGCGTTATTACGCGACGAGCGCGTTCGTCGAAAGTACAAGTACGCGTATTAATACACTACATGCATACCTATCGATATCAAAACAACTACTTCATCTCATACGTTTATTATGAGCCGCCCCGCCCCTTTGTTTTACCCCGGTACGTTACGTAAACGCTAAGGGCGATTAAGAATTCGCCGCCCTGCAACGCCGCGCGCGTCGACGCTCACTTACGTCGCGAACGGCTCCGTTCGCGGGTCCACCGTCGCCGCGAACCGCGCGTAGTTCACCATCCCCGATCCGTCCCCGAAGTGCTCCACTAACAACGCCGTCTCCGTCTCGGTCGCGCCCGGCCGAATGTGCGTCTTGAGCACGGCGGCGAACTGCGTGGCGGTCACGCCGTTGACCCTTTTGGGCGAGTTTGGGTTTTTGTTGTGGTCGCGAAACAAACTCTTTACGTCGATGGCCCTTGCGCGCACGACGTCCTCGATTGTGTCGAGAAGCGTCTCGAGCGCGTCGCTCATGCCGATCACGCCGGTCGAGCCGCTCATATTGCTGCTTTCCAGGGTCATCAAGTCGTCACCCGACTTGAACGAGCGCGAGCTGCCGTGGCGCAGAGGGTTGCAGTCCAGGCTCTTGCGCGAATTCGACGCGACCAGCGCGGTGGGCGTCTTCTCGAGGTTGGGTTTTGTGAACACCGCGTCGACGTCGTTCGCGAAATCGCGCCACCGCACGGGCCTGTCAAGCACTTCGCTCGGGTACTGCTCGCACAGCTCGTGCATCTCCAGCGTCGTCAGCTTGAACCCGGCGATGGACATCGCGCTGACGAACTGCGTCTTAGAAACGCACCCCGTTCGCTTCTTGTCGAAGTCGATGAAAAAGTCTCGCAGACGAACGCGCTCCGAAAACACCCGATCCTTCACCTGTTTTGTTTTCGTTCGCAACATCGCGTTTCGGTCCGACGTTTCCGAGGGCGGAGGGACATTTAGAGAAGAAAAATCGCATAAGTCGCGTCCCATGCGCGAGCGCAGGCGACGCGGGGGGATCGCGCGCGGGGGAGGGGGAAGGTCAGTCGCGCGGGAAAATCGGCGGCCGGGCACGCGCGGCCGCGAGGAAGAACGCGCCGCCGGGCGTGAGCCCGCGGCGCGCCGCGCCGCGGGCGCGTCGCGCGCCGCGTCCGCGCGCGTCTGATCCCGCGTCTGCACGGGTGGGTGGGTTGCCAGGTGAAATGGGATGTGCGGATCGCGGCCGGGAAAGCGCACGCGCGGGTGACGCGAGGCTCGGTTTCGCGTGAAAGTCGGGCACGCACCCTCTCCAGGGCCATGTCGACCTGTGCTCGATCGCGGTAAACGCGTTCGGGCGCGGCTGGGCGCGCCGCCGGCGCCGGGGAACTGAGCGCGGTATTCGTCGGACAAACCTATTCCTTCGAAGGTAGTCCGACTAGTGTATTTTTATCGTTTTTCGGTGTGAAAAATGACACATCCTCTTCGCGATTCGGGCGCGCTCCTGGGTTCACAGACCAGGGGACGGCGAAAAAATCTCTCTCGAACATGAGAACGCGTTCTACGTACATCCACGTTCGACTTGCTCTTCTTCGACCCTCTCCGTCTCGGCGCCCAGCACGTGGCGGTTTTTGATTTCCAGTGCGCTTTTTTGTTTTTCAAAGCGGACGTTCGCTCGACGCAACGACCGCGTGCGCGACAGATCCGGCGCGGCGGCGCACGCTCCGGCGCCCGCGGCTACGCTCGCGCCACGATGGATCACGCGTGGTACGTCCGCGACGTGCACGAGATGCGCGCGTGGCGCCGCATCGGCGCGGTGGCGTGGTCGTTCGCGCTCGCCGCGCTCTTCGCGCTCGCGTACATCACCCTCACGTCGACGCCCACGCTGCGCGCCTCGGCGTGGGCGACGCGGCTGGGCGTGTCGCTGGCGTTCGCGGCGACGCAGCTCCCGCCGGCGGCGCTGGTGGCGGCGATGCTCCGCCCCTCGCTCGCGCCCCTGCGCGTGGCGGGCGGGGCCGTGGGGGGAGGCGTCGACCCGTGGGGCGTATTCGCGCCGCCCGGCAGCGAGGCGCGCTGGGCGGGCGCGCGCGCGCCTGCGCACCTCTTCCCCGCGGGCTTCGCGGCGAGCCGGTGGGTGTCGCACAGGCCCCCCGAGGCCCCCCCGGACGAGATGGCGCGCGACGCGCTGGGGCTCGCCGCGCTGACGCTGGCGCACGTCGCCGCGGGCGCGGCGGCGTGCGCGCTCCTCGCCACCGCCGCGCACGGGGGATCGTGCTGCGACCACGACGACCCCGACGGAGGCCATCGCGGCGACCACCAACACGGCGACCACCAACACCACCACCACCACCACCACCACGAGCACCACGAACACGCGACGCTCATCGTCCCTCTGCTCGGCGCCGTGTCTTCCTGCGCGTTGCGCGCGGCGCGGTACGGCGCCGCGCTCGGCTTGGTCGCCGCCGCGCACTGGGTGAAGACGGGTTTATCCTTCGCGTCCTTCGCGCCAATCGCGCGGCCGCGGCTGTTCCGCGTCAAGCGGTCGATAGGACCCGCGTGCGCGAAAGGAGGGAGCCTGGCGTGCGTCGCCGTCGTCGTGACCGCCGTGGTGACCTTGCTCTTCCCGATGGAGGACGAGATGACCTTCTTCGGAGCGAGTCGCGATTTGTCCGCGGAGGGCGTCGACGCGGTTTCTCCCGGGGGAACGTTCGGGACGCGCGCGTATCGGATCGCGGTTACGGTCCCGCTCGCGCTCGCGCTCGCGGCGGCGCGCCTCGTTCTCGCCGCGTGCGTTGCTTTTACCAGCGCGTTGGGCCACGCGCCGCTCGGCTTCGCGGTCGCGGCGGCGATGGCGTCGTCCAGAGCCGCGATCGAGATCGTGCTCACCGAGCGGTATCGGTTCCTGCCGCAAACGCTGGACGAAGGGTCGGCGGCGGCGTGCGCGCCGCTCCTCGCCGCGCTCGCCGACGACTCCGTCCCGTGGGCGCAGAGCCTCGCGTTTTACGATCTGTGTTTGCTGTGCGAAGTGAAGAACGGCGACGGCAACGACGGCAGACGCGACTTGTTGTTCGACGACGAGGGACGCGGCGCGACGTACGCTCCGGCGGCGGCGGCGGCGCTGGCTCCGGTTTTGAGCGTCGCCTCGGCGACGCGCGCCGCGCTCGACGCCGCCGAACGCGCCGAGCGCGACGCCGCGGGGGGAGGCGTGCGCATCGGAAGGATACCTATGTCTTCGCGCAGGGTCGATCCCGGCGGGGGAGGTTCGAACGCGGAGACGACACGGAAGGACGGGGTCCGGCTGCGGTCCGCCGCGCTCGCGAGGGCGAGCGCGCCGGAGACGGAACGCGCTCGCGGCGGCGGCGGCGGCGGCGGCGCCTCGGACGCGCGGGCGCCGTTCGCGTCTTCGTCCGCGTTCGGGGAGACGCGATCGGACTCGCGGGGGCGACTCCGCGACGCGATGGCGCCGAGGCGCGCCGGCGACGCTGTGGCATCCGCGGCGTGGGCGGCGACCGCGGACGAGTGGGGCATGCCCTCGGCGGTTGCGCCCGCGGCGTTTGAAGCGTTCGGCGCCGAGGACGTCGGCGCGCCGATAACGTCGCGCGAACGTGAACGTGCCGCTGGGATCGAACCCGCGCGCGAGACGTACGAAGACGATGCCGTTTCCGGGGATGTTTCGGTCCGGGACGCCGCGCGCGAGCTGACGCGCGGGTTCGTGGAGGATGAGCTCTCGCGCCGCGCGGGCGAATCGCGGCGCGCGCGCGACGGCTCGGCGCGCGCGCGTTCGCTGAGGTCTCAGATGGAGACACCGTGCGCGGCGGCGGCGCGCGAGGCGAAGGGCGTCTTGGCGGCGCACGGTCAACTCGCGCTGTGGGGCGCGCGTGCGGCGACCGCGCTGGCGTGCGCGGGCGCGACGGACGTCGACGCGGACCCCGCGGATCTCGCGCGGCGCGTGAATCCGACAGCCGCGGCGACGCTCCGCGTGCTCGTGGCGGCGACGCGCGCCGCCGAGGCGTGCGCGGCGGCGGGCGGCGGCGCGCCTTGGTCCTCGAACGCCGGAATGTCTTCGCACTTCAAGGCGCGGTGCCGCGTCCCCGAGCTCCGCGACGCGCGCGCGGCGTGCGCGGCGCTGGCGGACACGTTCCGCGCGTGCGTTTATACGTTCGCCGAGGCGTTTGGCGCGGAGGAGACGCGGCGCATGCTCACGGCGGAGGACGCGTTTGGGGAGGAGTCCGTGCGCGGATCCGCGGTTTCGAAAACCGGCGCCATGAGCTCGGATCGACCGGAATCGCCCTCCGGCGGAGAGAACGCGGAGGGAACCGGCGCGGCGCCTCGCGAGCTCGTCGCGACGCTCGAGACGATCTTACGCGCGTGGGAATGAATGAGCGCGTTTCTTGAGACGCGCGTGATTGTCAAGGTGTCTTTTCCGCGTGCGACTTTCGCGAAGCGCCTTCTTGCGCGACGTCGTCGTTTCCCGCTCCAACGCTTTTTGTCTCTCGAACGTGGAAAGAAGAGCGTCGCTTTCGATCGCGCGCGTCTCTTTCTGTCTATCCGTAGTACGGCTCCCAGTCGTACCCGTAGTCGGGGTCGTCTTCTCTATTACGGTTTCGAAGGGAAAAAAAAACCGGGAGAAAAAGAAGTGTGTTTTCGTCGAATAGATTTACTTTTTCGAGCGCGCGATGTCGTGGTGCCGCGCGTGGCGCGCGGGCGCGCGCATGTCTCGCGCGGTCTCCAGAGACCGCGCGTTTTCTGCGTTCGAGTGTCCCGGCGCGCGAGTTTCGGCCGTCTCTGAGCCGCCCCCGGCGCAGTACTCGAAGACGTCGCGTCTCCTCCGGGATGGCGTCTTCCGTCGTTCGTTCGCCTCCTCCGCGTCGCCGCATCGGGCCGGCGACGCCTCCTCGACCTCTGCCCCGATGCACGGCTTCGACCCCGAGCGCGGCGGCCTCGCGGAGCTCACGGACGTGTTCCACCCCGAGCCGGTGGACGTCGTGGGCAAAAGCCGGTCGATGCAGTTCGTGGAGGCGGGGTACCTGCGCGATTTCGGGGGCGTCACACGGTTCAGCGGGCCGGCGTCCACGGTTCTTTGCTTCGAAAACAACCCGCTCGTGCGCGAGGCGCTGAACGAGCCGGGTAGAGGGCGCGTGCTCGTGGTCGACGGCGGCGGGTCCAAACGGTGCGCGCTGCTGGGAGATAACCTCGCGTCGCTCGCGCACTCGAACGGCTGGGCGGGCGTGGTCATAAACGGGTGTCTCCGCGACGCGGCGGACATTGGTTCGATTCCAATAGGCGTGAAAGCCATCGCGACGCACCCGCTTAAATCCTCCAAGCGCGACCCGGGCGTCAGGGACGTCCCCGTGACATTCGCGGGGGTCACCGTTACACCCGGGGACTGGGTGTACGCGGACATGGACGGGGTCATCGTGGGGGGGAAGGAGAAGTTCGAGCTCCGCTGAAGAACCGTCCACGGCCGTATGAACCGGTCGATCCGAACGGGCGTTAGTAAGTACTGGTACCTCTTTTCCGTCCTACGGGAAAAAAGAAACGACGCCGTCGCGGCGGCGAATCGGCTCGTAAACAACGCGCCCTACGTAGTAATACTAGAGACTAATGAACGCATACCAGCTATCGCGGCTCGGACGAAACCGCCTTCGTGAGCTTCGACAACTCGACAGTCTCGTTCGTGATCTCGACCACGTCCGTCCCGATGTCCTCCGCGCACATTCGGGGCGAGGAAAGCGTTCCGCCCCAGAACCGCATCAGGAACCGAGTCTCGTCCTCGCCGTTAACCATCGCGTGCGTATTTTTGTCCAAACACACGAACGTCTCCGCGACGGCGCCCGGGTTCCGTGCCAACAAAACGCGCGCGGTTTCCTCCACCGCAGTCCGAGGCACGACGGTGTCAAACGCGCCGCACGTCAGAGCGAAGGGCGTCGGCGCGCGAGCTTCTGGCGGATATAAAATCGACGCGCGTTTCACGTTTTCGGGCAAGAGCGCCGCCGAAACCGAAACGCAGCCTCCTAACCTTCTTTGACCGACGCGCGCGGCGCCGATTTCGATCGCGACTGTCCCCCCGTCGCTGAACCCGAACAGGTGGACGTTCGTTGAAGGCCAGCCTCCTTGTGTGACGTCAGTCAATTTGTCGAGCAAATAATCGAGCGCCTTTTGCGTTCGTCGCAACGAATCCGCGCGGAGATGCGAGTCGTTTGGATTCGCGTCATTCCGCAGATCCTCTCCCGTCTCCGGGTCGAGACGCGCGAACCACTCCCGGCCGGGGACGCCGAAGGGCAGGGGCGAGGGACCCGCCAGCGACAGGCACGTGGTGTGCGGGAGATTCAGCTTCCTCGCGAACGCCGCGAACGGCGCGGCGGACCGCTCGCCCCGGCCGTGAAGCAGCACGAGCAGGTTCTCCGACGGCGACGATGACGCCTCGGGGGGGGAAACCACCTCGTGGCCGTGAGACCATCGCTCGGCACACGCCGCGTCGAGGAACGCGCGCGTCGCCCCGGGCGCGCGACTTCGCCAGCTCGTCGCGTCGGGAGGCGCCGAGACGGGCGCGGACGAGGAACCCGGCTTTTTCCGCCCGGACGGACGCGCGTCGAGGAACCCGGCGCGCATCGCGACGTGGACTGACGCTGGGGTGCCTACCGCGCGCCTCCTGTCCGCTGGAAATGCGCGCGACCGAAAACGAGACGGCGGGACTGGGAGGTTTTCGTCGCGAATCCCTAGCGCGCCGGCCGCACTACTGTGAGCACGCTGAACCGAGGACGCCGGACGCCTGGGACGTCGGGTCCGCACTCACGATGCGCGCGCAGGTGCACGTCCGGGCGGCGACCCTGCGTGCGTCCACCGCGCGGTTCCTCTCCGGCTCGTCGAATCCCGCCGCCGCCGATTGCGGCGGCGGCGTCCGTCGACGTTTTACCGCCCCCGCGCGACCGCGTCGTCGCTCGGGCGGGAACCACTGGCAGTGGCAAACCACGCGCGCGCGCCTGGACGTCGCCGTGCGGCCGGAGACGTACCGCGAGGAGCTGGACGCGAAGATCGAGCGCGCGCGAGCGCATTTCGCCGCGTCCTCCTCATCCTCATCCTCCGTCGGGAACACGCGGGAGGTGCCTTTACCGGAGACGGAGGTGTTTGAGTCGGCGCGGTCGCACTTCCGCATGCGCGCCGAGTTCAGGGTGTGGCACGAGGGCGAGAAGTCGTTCCTAGCAATGTTCGACAGCGACGACCCGAAGACCCCGGTGGAGGTGCCTTCTTTCCCCATGGGCAGCGAGAAGATCAACGAGCTCATGCCCAAACTGCTCGCCGAGATCGAAGCCAGCGAGACGCTGCGCAAGAAGCTGTTCCAGGTGAACTTCCTCACCACGGTCAAGGGCGAGGCTATGATCAGCATGTTGTACCACAGGCGGCTCACCGAGGAGTGGGAGTTGGAGGCGGAGGCCATGCGCCACAGGCTGGGCGTGTCCATCGTGGGGAGAAGCAGGAAACAAAAGGTACGCAGTAATCGCGATTGGATCGATCGATATCGTCGCGAAGGACGAAACGCAACAAACGCGAAACTCGATTGACTCGGTTTTTTTTCACTCCGTCTCCGCCGCGCACCGCGACCGCGCGAAAAGCGCGTCTCTTCCGCCTCGCTTCCGGTGACGATAAAACATGAATCATACCATAGAATCTTACCCGAGTTTCGCGGTGAAGACCACATCATGCACCACCCACTGAGGAACGCGAGCGAGAGGCGCGCGCGAGGTTTTTTTCTTTTTTCGTCGCTCTTTCGCCGCCGCCGAACAAGCGCGCCGACTCGAGTACTCAAGCTCGCGCCCCCTCACCTTCATGCCCTCATCCGTCCCGTGTGTCCCGTGTGTCCCGCGCGACGACAGGTGATCCTCGGCGTGGATTTCGTGCGTGAGGAGCTCGTCGTGGACGGCGCGCCGCTCCAGTACAAGCAACTCGAGGGTGGGTTCACGCAACCGAACGCCGGGATTTCGGTACAGATGCTTCAGTGGGCGAAAAACGCCGCCGTGTACGACGACGCGGCGATTTCGGCGATTGACGTTAAAACGAATCCGAGCGTAACGCCCGAACGCAGAGCCGACGATTTCCTCGAGCTCTACTGCGGCAACGGCAACTTCACCGTCGCGATGGCGCCGATGTTCCGCCGCGTCTTGGCGACGGAGGTGAGCAAAGTGTCCGTCGCCGCCGCGAAGGAAAACCTGGTGGCGAACGGCGTCGCGAACGTCGACGTCGTGCGGCTGTCGTCGGAGGAGTTGACGCGCGCGCTGGACGAGGGGAAGAGCTTCGAACGACTCAACGGTGTGGACCTGACGGAGTTCGAATTGAAAACCGTGTTGGTGGACCCGCCGCGCGCGGGGATGGGAACGGAAGTCACAAAGTTTGTCTCCCGGTTCGGACGGATCGTGTACATCTCGTGCAATCCGCAAACGCTCGCGGAGGATATCCGCGCGCTCGCTTTGACGCACGAAGTGC
>ENA-OUOG01003094-OUOG01003094.1-marine-metagenome-genome-assembly--contig:-NODE-3094-length-16124-cov-7.880725_pt1 | contig 16124 bp, 10 predicted proteins | sample MGYA00248635_ERZ508505 | MGnify/ENA primary metagenome ERZ508505 (study PRJEB26176, sample SAMN06267871) | marine metagenome | isolation source: Saanich Inlet, British Columbia, Canada | place: Pacific...
GAGGCACAATTACGTGCTCTTTCCGGAATCGGGTGGATGATCGGACCGGGACGCACCAGGGGGCTCTCATCCACCGAGGCCTTCGAGGGGCTGCCGCCGGGAGGGTGTATGTACCCGGGACTTCCGGAGCTCCCGGGCGAGCTCGGGAGCATGCCGTCTCTGTTCCGCCGCATGCCTGCAGGCGCGGTGCGCGCCCGGTCTGGAGACAATTCAGAATCCGCGCAGTTGACGTTGAATCGGGCTCATGTCGTGAAATTGGCGAGTTTTCGTCAGCGAAAAACCACGAAGCAAGAGGTTTGTTTCACCGCCGCCTCGTCCTTTGCACTCCGCGTCGCGCGGCGTGCACGCCTCCGCACCCCACGATGGGGCTGCAGGGCAAACGGTGGCCGAAATGGAAGCCGCGGCGCGATAACTCCAGCCAGGACCTGACGGACGAGAACCGCAAGAAGAAGCTGCACCACGGCGTGAAATGCATCCGCAAGGTTGGTTGGTTTTCGACACCTTCTCGGATTTTCTTCGCGCGCGCCCCCGGATGCCCCGGCGTGGTGTCGCGCGCGCACTCGCTCTCATCGCGAGCGAATCCGAGCGCTCACCTCACGCCCTCCCTATCTTCCCCACGCGAACGCAGGCTCTGAAGAAAGCTCGGACGTTCGAGGCGCAGAAGATCAAGCGTCGCGTCGCGCAGGCTGCGGCGGCGGCGGCGGCCAAGGCGCTCGCGGAAAAAGGCAAAACCAAGAAAGCCGCGAAGCTCGCGCCGCCGCCGTCGGCAGTGGTCGACCCGGAGAAACTCGAGCAGCAGCTCAAAGCGGTCAACGCGCTTGACTTGGAAGCCCTGGGCGAGCTCATGGGAAACGCCACCTTCGACGCCGTGCTCGCCAGCAAAGACGCGCCGAGCGCGGATGCCGCGTTGCCCATCGTCGGCGACGCCGGCGCCGACCAAGCCGCGACCGAGAAAGCCGCGAAAGCCGTCGGCGCGAAAGCCATCGAGGCCGCCGGCGACCTGAGACCCGCGCTCGTGGTCGCCCGGCGCGTGCTGGGCGCGGCGTGCGTGCGCGAGGAAGTCAACGCGCTGCAGGAGAAGCTCGTGCTGGTGGGCGACAGGCAGCAGTGGGCGCTCGGACGCATCGCGCGCGAAGAGGCGCGCCGCGCCGCGAAGGAGGCGGCGAACGAGAAGAAGGAGGAGGAGCGGGAGGAGAAACGCGCGGAGAAGGAACAAGCGATCGCGCGCACGAGGAGCCGAGGACCGGGGGACGTGGACGCGCGAGGAGACGACGACGGTGTCGGAGACGAGGCTGAAGAAAAGGACGAGGAGGACGAAAGAACCGAAAGAAACGCCGACGCCGACCCGGAGGACGACGCGAGCGCGTCCGATTCCGCGACGGCGGAGGATGACTGGAGCAGCGGCGGTGAGGACGACCCCCGGCGGATGGAGAGCGACGAGAGCGACAGCGATTCCGAGGATGTCGTGATTCGGGACGACGGCGGCGACGAGCTCCGCAAGTTCCTGGCGGAGGAGAACGGCGAGGACGTCTCGGACGAGGACGACGACGACGAGGCGTTTGCGCGCGAGAGCGACGACGACGTCGACCCCGACGAGGAGCTTCCGCCGGAGCTGGCCAAGATCCTTGGCGTCCAGCAGAAAGGCACGGGCGCGACGAAGGCGTCTGGCAAAGGCGGGAAGGACGGCGCGAAACAGCAGAGGACGAAACAGGAGCCGGCCAAAAAGGAGAAGAAGCCGAAGAAGCGCATGGGCCAGCGCGCGCGGCGCGCGCTGGCCGAGCAGATGTACGGCGACAACGCGAACCACGTGAAGTTGGAACGCGAAGAGCGCGAGCGGCAGAGGAAGCAACAGGCCGATCAGGAGGCCAACATGCACCCCGCGTGGGCGGCAAAACGCGCGGCCGCGGCGGCGCTCGCGGCGGCGCCCAAGGGCCGGAAGGTCGCGTTCGGAGAGGATGGAACCGCCGCCGGCGACCTCGGGCACGCGGGCCCGAAACGCGAGGTGCCGCCGCCGCCGCGCGGCGGTGGCGGGGGCGGGGGCGGCAGGGGCGGCGGCAGAGACGGAGGACGCGGCGGCGGCCGCGGCGGCGTGGACCGGTCCACGAAGACGAATAAGGCACCTCCCGCCGCGGCGAAGAAACCGAAAGAGAAAACCCCCAGGGCGCCTAAGGTGTACATCGGCGAGATCAAGGGCGGCACCGGCGAGGTTGTCGGCAAAGTCACGAAACCGATGGGCCCGTCCGGCGAGAAACCGAAAGACGCGAAAGGCTCGAAGGGGAAATCTGGGGGGGGGATGCGGTACGACGCGGACGCGGCGGCGGCCGCGCACCCCGCGTGGGCGGCGAAGCGCAAGGCTGCGAACGAAGCGTGGGGGAGCGTGAAACCAGAGGGGAAGAAGATCAAGTTCACGTAGTCGCTTGTTACTGTAAAAAAATGCACAGGCACACTCTCCCGCACGACCTGCAATTTGGCGGGCTTAAATGTGACCACCAGTTGCATTCGACAGTTCAGCTTCGGCCACGTCGACACGCCACGACGGTTCGCGGCACTCGAGCACGCGCGTCCTCCTCGCACCCGGGACCATGTCGTTCCCCAAGCTCGAACGCGCTAAGACCGGTCGGAGCACCTGTCGCGGCTGCGGTGAAGGCATCGCCGCGGACGAGATGCGGGTCGGCATCGAGGCCTTCGTCGCCGGCCGCGTCGCGGATACCTGGCAGCATCCCAGATGCGCTTTAAACGCGTGTTTCCTCGAGGTGGCGCCCGCGAAGCGGGGCAAGTGCAAGGCCACGGACGAGCCGTTCGCCAAGGGCGACGCGCGCCTCGCGTTATGCAGCAAAGACCACAAGACCTTCTACGGCGTGAAGGGCATGGGCGACGCGCTGCGTCCGATTCTGGACGCCGTCGATGACTTCGCCGTTTCGAACATCACCGGACTCGCCGATCTCGACGACGAGAACCGCGCCGCGGTGCTCGCGGCGCTCGGCGTCGACGACGACGCCAACGCCGGCGCGAAGAAGCGCGCGAGGAGATCCAGCGCCGCGAACGTCTCCGTCGCGGAGGTGAAACTCGGCAAGGCGGAGGTCAAGGCTGAGGCGTCCCCGGCGACTGCGCGCGTGACGCGCGGCGGCCGGCGCGCCTCCGGCGCCGCTTCGGTGGGCACCCCCGCGGCGGCGGAGGGCAAGGCGTCCAGAGCGACGCCCCCCGCGTCCAAGCCCGAGCCCGTGGACGACGGCCTGACTGATTTCGAGCGCGAGCGCGAAGCGCTCATTGCGAGGAACAAGGAGCGCATGCAGGCCCTGAACATCGGCGTGCTCGCCTCGGAGGTTGCGACGGCGCCGGCGACGAAAAGCGGACCCATCCAGCGCGGAATCGGCGCGAAGCGCCAACGCGCGCCGAAAGAAGAGCCCGGTCCGTTACGTCGATCGGGACGCGTGCGTAACGTCGCGCCCGACCCCGCGCTCGCGGGTGGGGTCGACTACGAGCGCAGAGACGGGAGCGTGATGCTCGCCAACGGGACGAGCACCGGCGGCTGGGGCGAGGTCCAGGAGCGCGGTCCTTCGCGGCCCGTGGGACCGGTCGCGCTCGAGTCTGTAAACGGCGAGGAGAGCGCGGACGAGGCGTTCATCAAGTTCCTTCGCGATACGCTCTCCGGCCCGATCGAGAGCTCGACTTCCTTCAACAAGAGCGGGATCGGCTTCCTCACCGCCGAAGCGTTCAGCAAGTCTCTTGAACCCCTCGCGAAGACGAAAGCGAAGAACGGAGAGCTGGCGTTCCCGCCCACCTCCGCGGCGGGCTTGGCGAAGGCGAAGCTGTCGCTGACTGACGAGTCCGTCGCGAAGGTCGTGCCTCGCGGCGTGACACACCTTGACATGGCGCCGTACGATCCCGATGGCCCGCTTCTCGTCGCCGCCGGCGACAAGGACGGGAACATCGGCCTGTGGCGCGTGGACAACGAAGACGCGGGTGTTTCGCAAGAAGACGGCGACGGCAGCGAAGACGGCGTGCTGTTTTACAAGCCGCACGGCTCTTACGTGTGCCACTTGAAATGGGGACGGGGCGGTCTCGGCGGTAAACTCATCACCGCGGCCTACGACGGCGTGGTTCGCGCACTCGATGTGCAGGGCGGCGAGCAGTGCTTCAAGGAACTCTTCGTGACGGACGACGAGGACGAGTTCAGCGGGTGCGACGTCTCCGCGGACGGGCGCACGATTCACCTCGTCGATAACCACGGCAACTACCACGTCGTCGACGCGCGCTCCGGGAAGCTCGCCTCTGCCGCGGTGCAGCTGCACGAAAAGAAGATCAACACCGTGCATTTGGAGCCCGGCGCGGAGCGCACGATCGCCACTTCCTGCGGCGACCAGACGGTGTGCGTGTGGGACGTGCGCAAGACGGGCAAGGGCGCGAAGCCTCTTTCGCGTCTTCAGCACTCCAAGTCCTGCCAGGCGGCGTATTTCTCTCCGGACGGGAAGGGGAGCCTCCTCACGACGTGCTACGACGATTTGCTGCGCGTGTGGCGTCCCAAGGGCGGCGCGATCGACGAGGACCCGAAATCCGCGCTCAAGATTAAGCACAACAACCAGACCGGTCGGTGGGTGTTGCCGTTCCGCGCGGTGTGGACGCCGGGCTCGGACGGCGCCGTGATCGGCTCGATGAAGCGCGAGGTTGAAGTTTTCGACGCGGCGAAGGGGACACTCGCCGCGAAACTTTCCGACGCCGAGCGCATGACCGCCATCGCGTCGCGCTTCGCCGTGCACCCCACCAGGAACATCATCGCCGCCGGTACCGCGAGCGGGCGCATTCACATCTACAGGTGAGAGCGACGTTGTGTAGTAGGATAGCCAATTTTTTACGCATCGATGCTAGTGACGTTTGCGAAACGAAACTCCACGAGACACAGCGCCCCGAAGTCAGAAAACGCTCCCGTGAAGCTTCAAGGCCCGTCACAACCTTCGGCGCGGCCGAAGCGACATGCATCGCACCCGTAATCGGTTTCACCGCGCACACGAGCGACGACTGTGACCTCAAAAGGTACCATTTAGTTAGTCACCATCGGGCTTTGCTCCTCCTCTGTCTCCAGCCGCCCCGTGTCGCAAAGTAGTACATTCCAGGTTTTTCTGTGCGGAGTTTCCCGAGACCACCCCTCCCTTCACGCAAGCCAATGATGCCCCTCAGTATCGCTAACGGATGACCTTGGCACGCTGGTAATTAGGCCGCCTGGTCCTGTCGATAATAATGCTCGCAAGGCACGCCTTGACGCATGAGGCTTCGCGTTTTTCCCGCCACACGACCGGAAGAAACGATTGGATTCGTTCGACCGGAAGGGATGATTCTTCGCGCAACCGCGCAACCCGCTCTGACACCCATCCCTTTCTTTGAAACATCACGGGAAACGTTTCTCGCAGTGACACGATCGTTTTGATTGCATGCATTAGGTATTACAACAGAATGAAAAGCGCGTCGGTGCGCTCCATTCGCTGGCTCTAGCTCTAGATCTGCCGCGTAGCGGCGTAGTTTGTCTGATACAACTATTTTTTTCACATTCACCTCCCTCCGGAGGTGTTGGTTAACCAGGCAGGGACCAGGTCCTTGAACCACTGTCCACTGCCGAGCTGAGGCTCACGCGCGCGTTGGCCGAGGACGTTGCTCAATTCCGCGATGCGATCGCGCATTTGCGCCACGTCCCAGTCCAGGTCCGTGATGGTGTGTTGGTAGATGAACCCGCGCTTGTCCAGCTTGTACTCGCTGATGCCGTCGAAGTGCGCCTCCTCCGTAAGACCACCCACGATGCGCAGTCGAGCCTTGATGCACCACCGCACTTTGATGGAGCGGTTCCCACTCATGCCGAGAGGGCTCCAAATGCGCGACACCTGCACTTCCGAATGGCTGAAGAGCACCGCCGCCGCCGTGCGTAGCCACTTGTGGCAACGCTTGTACTCCTTGATTCCGCTCGCCACGACGTGTCCGCGCACGTGCCCGAACGACTCCGTCTCGTCCACCAGCCCAATATCCTCGCGGTAGATCCCCCAGGACATCTGTTTCTGTAACAAATCCGGGTAGTCTTCGCGCAGCGTGCGAATCGCTTCGCCGGACTGCGCGTAGAAGTCGTCGTCCTTGGAAGACGACGGGTCCCCGTCGTTCTCCCCGCCCGGTCCGCCCTCAGAGCTGCTGTTGCTTCGAGGCTCCGCGACCACGGCGTGCGGGATGGGCCCGTCGAGCGCCGCGCTTCCGGTCTCGCCCGAGGCAGAGTCGGGAAATCGCGGCGCCGCGATCGCGGCGAGGAACGGAGAGGTACCCTCGAAGCGGACTTTTTCGCGAGCCATGTCAGCCAATTCCTTCTGCTCCACCGGGATCTCGAGGGTGACGCGCACGGCTCTGCCGCCACCCCGGCAGGCGGGGCAAAAAGTCACGCCCGAGAACCCGCAGCTCTCACATCCCTCGCCGTCGTCAGACCAACGCATGCAAGCGCACTCCGTGCGTCCAGTGCCCTCGCACATGGAGCAGGGCTCGCTCGGGTCATCGCGGAAATCCCTCTCCTGCTGCCCTCCGAGGCCGAGCTCTTCGAGCCCACCGGTGGCGACGAAGCCGCCGAGAATGACCGCCGCGGCGAGGCCTTGGTTGACGTACCACTGCGCGTCACCGACGCTCACGCTCGCGCACGTCTGCGCGTCGCCCCTGCGGTGACGGGGAGCGCGTCGCTGACGCGCGAGGTCCACGCGTCCGGAGCACAAACACGCGGCTTCACGCGAGGAGGACGCACGCGGGCCGTTCGTGGAAGTGCCGGTCGATCGCGCGGTTCCGGCGAACGCCGGACGGCTGACCGTCGACGCGCAAGCGGCGGTCGCGAGGGACATGACGTTTATCGAGTGAGTCTACGAGAAGAGTCAGACGAGGTCACGTGCGTTCGCTCAGCGCTGCCGTGTGTGAGGGCGGGCGCGCGCTCGAGATCGCAAGCCTACTCAGCGCCAGCTTGAAAAGTCGCTTCGCGAACGTACCACGTGTGTTTATCTGCCAGGTCACGGCCCACAGATTCGTTTCAGGATTCCGACGACTAAATGCTCACTGGATGGAGCCGAACCACGCGAAAAAAACGAGCAATCGTTCGCAGTTTCTTGGAAGGCCTCTCTCCAGGTCGCGCGACTTTGCGAGGCGCAGGCGATAATCTCTCCTCGTCTTCACCGAGACGGACCGCCTGGATACAGCGTAGGTAGATGACGCCACTGATGCTTTCGACTGCCAGCACGACCTTGACGGCCCGTGGCGTGAGAGGCAACGCGAAGTCGGCGACTGCAGAAAAAGCGTGTCGTCGAGGAAGGGTCGTGTGCTGGGCGAGTGCAGGGAGTGCGCCGGAGCGCGGTGAGGCGGTGAGACGTGCGATGTTCTCCTTCGCGGCGGCTGCAGCTGTGACCCTCAGCGCGGGCTCTGCGTCAGCCGATGACGCTTCCGCTGAGCTGTTCAATAAGACGTGCGCCGGGTGCCACGCCGCGGGTGGAAACATCGTCGCCGCGGGCGCGACGCTGTTCCCGCAGGACTTGCAGCGAAACGGCGTGAACGACGTGGACACAATCTACACGCTGGTATACGGAGGCAAGAACAAGATGCCCGGGTACGGACAGGACTGTCAGCCTCGTGGACAGTGTACGTTCGGTGCGAGACTGTCCGACGACGATGTTCGAGGTTTGGCTGAGTACGTCCTGGAGCAATCCAAGCTGGAGTGGAAAAACTGATGGACGGAAGGCGGCGCAGAGTTTTGTCGCGTGACTTAACTGTTTTAATGGAGCGATAGAGTCTACACAGATGTTGCCCTCGGGAGAACGTGCATGTGAGTCGTCGCACGCGCCAAAGCGATGACGCAGAATCGTCCTCGACCCCCACGGCGAGGCAACAGCACAGTGCTATTGAGACGAGCACGCCGCGCGAATAAAATCACGACCTCACACGTAAAATGGCCACGTAACGTTTGTGCTACACTGTCAGCAAGTAGACGTGCGAGGAAACGCGCGTTGTGTGAGCAAACACGCGCGCGTCGAGCTTCGGGCGCCAGTGGCGATGGGATGGTTCGGATGGGGTTCGAGCAACAAGGAATCGAAGGCTCCCATCACGCAGGATGAAGCGAATGTGCTGTTCGCTCGCATCGCGAGTGGGAAGGCGTGCACGCCGAGCGAAGGTTCTGCTTCATCCGACGCCTCGAACGATCTCACCTCGCCGGCGTCTGTGAACCCGAGCAACATGATGCCCGATCCGAACCAGACTCGAGCGGCGAAACAGAGTGGGAAGCTGTCCAAAGATAGGGTGTCGTCGAGCATACCGATTAGCGAGAGGAACAAGGATCTACCCGAGCACCAGCGCGGGGCGACGGGCACGTGGAGGTATCCCAGTGAACAGATGTTTTACAACGCCATCGTGCGGAAGGGTTGGACCCCGGAGGAGGGCGACATGTCGAACGTGATTTCTATCCACAACGCGGTCAACGAGCGGTGCTGGGAGGAGGTGCTCAAGTGGGAGCGACTCCACGCCGGGGAGTGCGACTGTCCGAAGCTGCTCAAGTTTCGCGGGCGGCCGCGCGACTACAGCCCGAAAGCCAGATTTCTCAACTTTCTCGGGTTCAAACTGCCCTTCGACCGTCACGATTGGATCGTCGATCGTTGCGGCGTGGACGTGCGCTACGTCATCGACTTCTACAACGCGAAATCAGCGGACCCGCGCTCGCCGATTGCCATGCACCTCGACGCTCGGCCGGCGCTGGACTCTTTCGCGAACGTGTGGGACCGCGTGTACGTGCAGGGAGCGTGGACCCTTTCCGGCGAGTGGCTCAGGGGTAGATGACTGGAGCCTATAGCACTTAGCGCGAGGAGGAGAGAGCGTCGTGCGTGTCGATCATCACAGAATACAAAAAATGTACGGACAAGCAGTAGAGGTCTACCTACTCATTCGCCAACCAGCGCGGTCTGTTGTACATCTACGTCTCGTCGCCGGTCTCCTTTAGTAGCGCCCGGGCCAGGTACCAGCCTCGCGCTCCTCGTTCCACTTGGTCACCCACTCAGTAGGGCACAAAGAGCGGTAGTACTTGGCGTACTTCTCGCATTCTTCGTCGTCCTCGCCCTTCTGCGCTTTGCACCTGAGACGATGGAGAGAAGGGGAGGGGAGCGGGCGGAAAGATATTTGTTAGCGGAGTTCCGGCAACCAACAACAACCGTGTGATTTGTGGGCGTGCTGGCGTCGACGGCCCGGGGGTGAAGGGCACGCACTTGTGGAACTCGTTGTAACGAGTGTAGCAGTGCTTCGCTTGGTTCGTCTGGGGGAAGCGGGGGTCGAAAGGCGCGGTTTCGATCTGTGCATGGGGGCGAGGAGGGACGAAGGTCAGACAGAGCAGAGTGCCTCTGCGTGCAGGCGCGGGGAAGGGAAAAAGCCTCGGGGAAGGCATCGCCTCGATCGCCGGGTTTCGCGAGAGCGCGTTCACGCGCGGCGCGGATGCGCACCTTGATGTCGGCGGCGGACTCCTCCTCGACCTCGGCGACGGGCTCTTCGACCTCAACCTGAAGATGAGGGGGGAACGGGAAGGTTAGGTCGACCATCTAGGGCTTCTTTTTTCACTGTGCCAGCCTGCACAGCAAACGAGTCTGGTAAACGAAATCGAGACCTGGAGGCGAAGATATCGCACTGCAGAACGTACCTCCTCGACGGGCTCAGCCTCGGCTTCCTCGCATCGCGAAGTAGTAGCTCCCATGGTGAAACGAACGTGCGCGTGTTCGTTGGAAAGTGGCGCACGTCGAGCGCCGGCGGCCCGGATGGCCCGCGCGCTAAACGGGTTGAATCTTAATCGAGGCAGACCAGTCACACTCTGGAACGGAAATCGCGAATCCGCAAACCTCGACTGGGCGAGGGCCGGAAGAAAAAATCAAACGCGTTCATCGCTTCTGGGTTTCGTCGACTTTGGGCCGCGGCCCGAATGCCATCTGTGTCGCCCCGAGAGCCCCGTCGTTCACTGATCCACGCACGCGGACACGCGCGCGCGCTCGGAACAGACGGCTTGCGTGTATCTCACGTAGGCACCAACCGTCCCCGGCGCCCTCGCTCTGACTGTAGGCGCGACTCTCTCTGCCACTCCCTCGGCGAGCGATTCCCAACTTTCAGTGGGCGCATTCTTCAACGAAATTCTTCACTGCTGTGCGGCGAGACGAGAGTAGGAAGCCACCATGATCAAGGCTTTCATCGTGGTGAACAACCACGGTACGTCTCCCCGTTTACATGATGCGATGATATTCCACTTACGCACCCCGCGACGGCGTCGATGGCATCGCGTTTCCGCCACAGTCCTCGCACGCGGCCTGTCCATCTCGGGTGACTGACGATCTCGTTCGACCCTCCTTTCCCCGCAGCCATGGTCCGCCTGTGCCGCTTCTACGAGCAGCTCGGTGTGGACAAGCAGACTGAGTTGTGTCAGACGGTGTACAAAATCGTCACCGGGCGCCCTGACCACCTGTGCAGCTTCGTGGATGACGAGAAGACCTTCGGTCCCGACACCAAACTGGTGTACCGTCACTTCGCGACGCTGTACTTCTGCATTCTGAGTGACAGGTCTGAGTCGGAACTCGCGATGCTGGACCTCATTCAGGTCTACGTGGAGACTCTCGATCGCGTGTTTGAGAACGTGTGCGAGCTTGACCTCATTTTCAACTCACCTAAGGCGTACACCGTGCTCGACGAGACCATCGTCGGCGGGCTGGTACTCGAGATAAACAGTCAAAAGATCTTGGGCGTGTATGATAATCTAATGAAGTTGGAGAAGGCCAACTCAAGCATAATGGACAAACTGGTGTAACGACGTGGAGACGGCGAGGGGGTGATCATAGGGGGCTGGGTTTCATAGCTTGGAATGTGCCTTTGCACGTACTAACTTGTACTAATCGAAGAAACGTTCTATCGAGGTTCACGCCCCCGCACCGCGCCCGCATCAACACTTGTAGTGGTTGTGCTCAGCCATGCTCGATCCCTCAGGAAAAGGTATGCCGAAAATGCGCGCCTGCCACTTATCCTGTTCAGGGATGGTTAGATCCCAAACGTGTGACGCAAGATCTATGGTGACTTTGTCTGCGTGAGGCCCGGCGTCGAAAGATCCGCCGGGCAATGCGCCGACGCGAGTGTGCGGCGCAATCGGCATGCTGCCGTTCTGATGGCAGCACCAGTCCGAGTTGAACGCTTTCGAGATTCCAGCATCGATGGCTTTAGCCTCGGCGCTGTTGTCTGGAAACCCACAGAATAATCCCCGAATTCCGCCTGTGATGTGTAACACTGTCTCTGACGAAGCGAGCGACTTCTTAACTTCCTCCGGCGACAAACATTTAACTTTTTCGCGCGTCTCAACGAGGCGCACCTCTTTCCTGGACTCCAAAAGTGGCTTAGCTTTAGCGTGCTCGAAGAAACCGTCGACGCGCGTTTTCACGACAAACCCAGGATCAGCCACGGCTCCGACGTCGAGTATTTGATCCAGTGGGCACGACTGCGAGAACACGAAACGCTGACTACCGGGCAAACGGCACTGGGGAAGGATGGGATACCAATATCGGTCACAGAAGCAGTTGAACCGAGGAAGGACGAGAACTCGATCAAGAGCCTTCGCGAGACCGATCGCAGCCCAAATTTCTCGACGCAACTCGTCCCTCGCCAAAATGTGAGCCACCAGTGGGGAACTCTCCTTTGAAGCCTCGGTCCCAGCGAAACTTTCGAACGATAAATAATTCAAATCGTCCGAATACTCCTCCGAATTACCCTCAACTGCCCATAGCTTAGACGCGCGAAATCGATACATCTTGCCTGCGGAAACACACGGCGCGTTCAGTGAAAAATTCAGACAAGGGACAGAGAAACGAAATGACGTACCTGCATGCCCATAGAAGTTGTGCGTGTTGTGAATGGCATAAGGGTACTTCTGCGACATGAGGAACACGCGGTTAGTATCGGCGCATGAGATTCAAAGCACAACATGACGGTTCGTACCTCAAGGTTCTGAGGGACCTTCTGTAAAAAGAAAACATGTCCATTGGAGAAGTCACTGATCGGTAGATACCTGTTGGAACATGTAACCGTATGAGTACACGCGACGGTGCGAATAGATAGATAATGGAACACACGGGATAGACGTTCTCACCCTATTGCGCAACGTTTACCCTCGAATTCGCTCCAGTAAACGCGGCCTTCTCCTCCTTTGACGGGTTTCTGCGATTGAACCGAGCGAAAAATGTCAGTTGCAAGGTGTGAGGATGAATATACTTTCGTGTGTGACTTACCGTGCCGTGGCGCCCGTCCATGACGGGGTTTATGTCCCCCTTGTGCGCCGCTAATGCGTTAAAGCTTGTCTGATCGTCGCAACCTTGGTCAGGATTTGAGAAGCATCCAGATGCCTTTTCGAGCCAGCGTCTAGCCATTGCGACTCCACTCTCTGTGGAGCGGAAGAAGGTCACCCCGGTGTTTATTCTTGACGTCAGAGGGCTTGCATTATCTTCCCACGGCTCCGGGCCACCGACTCCACATGCCCACTCCTTGTAGTTGAATATCGGGTCGTCTGTTGATGCCAACGTAAGCGCCGATGCCTTCACCTGTGTACGGAAGAAACAATGATAATTCAATACCGCGTTAAAAGCGCGACATAAATTCGTGTATTTACACGTTTTACAACGCGCGTACCATTTTTGATTCAATATCTTGCGAGAGGCAATCGCTCGTGACGAGCACATCCGCAGTATCGGCATATGTGCCGCTCGTTCCTGAAAATAATTCTTCGGGGCTGTTGATTGAAGGGACGGTTCGTCAGTATCATGCGGCTCCCCCCATCGCCGCTTGAGTGTCCGCTCATTCGTGTGCTACGTACCTTTTCTTCCACACTACGTCGGTATCTGACAGCGAGACATCCAGACCCAACTCAAGCAATGTCAAGAGGAACGACAACTTTCGGACGCCGTAGTTCTGGAACCCTCTTTGCGATCCTCTGAAGTTCTGGTTCTTCACCTCGTGCTCGTCAAGAGATATCAGTGTGGTGTCAAGTCCTGCATCCTGCAGTTGCACAGCGGGTACCGACATTGCTTTACATCGTTCCGCGGTGACGTCGTCCAGCGCCCCGACAATCACCATGACGTCGTGAGCCCGCGTAAACGCGAGCCAGTTCATCAGAAGCTCTAGAAAGGCCTCGTTCGCTACCGTCGCCATGACGAGCTTACCGCTACCTATACGGCCCGGATACACCTCTGTCAGGGCTTCTCCGATGGCCTTCATCACCCTCTTATGCTCCGCTGCGTTGTTCCACATCCCCGGCGTCGCGTTTTCCGTTTCAAGTCGGTTCGACGTCGTTCTCTTCGAAGCCATCGACACACTCAACGATCCCGCACCACGCCCCAAATTTTCCGAGCCCGCACTGTTGACGTCATCGTTCCCACCCAGCGTGGTTTGCTGGTCGTCGGAGGTCACGGTGTGCATAAGATTCGAAATCGTCGCCGCAGTCGGTGCCCACTTTGTCTCGGTTTTATAAATGTCATCCAGTTTGCCCTTGAGGGATCCGTGTCCAGAACCACGTGCGTTCGTCGCAGGAAGAGATTTACTGCTCGAGGTTCGCGCATTGATGAGGACACGAATCAAAATCACAGCGGAGACAAAAGCAAGGACGCGCTGTACGCGCGTTCGCCTGCGCGACGTCGTGCCGCTCTGCGCCATGTGCCCACCGTTGTAGCTAAAACGAATCCGGACCCTTCGAGTCAAGCTAGCTGAGTATCGGCGTCGAGGACTCCACGGATCTCTTTCCAATGTCCCCCGCGACTCACCGACCTCGCCTCCGCGCTCGTCGCGGCCCGCCCTCGGGTCCACCACCCGCCCAAACGCTGCTAGAGCGGGCGCCCGAGAGGAGTGTCATCTCGGGAAGGCGAGTTTCGTCGAAGTCGTTGGCTCCGTCCAAAAAAATTCGCGTTTGATTTTATTTCTCTCGCTCAGACCGCCTCCTCCTCTCAAGACAGCCTCTATGTCTCGATTTTAAGTAATTCTCGCAATCGATTTTTCAAAGCCTTGCTCTTGCTCTCTTTTCCTTTTTCCATGCTTGACGATCCGTCCGCCGAGACCAAGACCTCCACGCCGCTCCGCGGAAAGTGCCAAATCTTCGGCGAACGAACATACGAGCTCTTCGCAAAATCCCCGGGTTCGACCCGCGGCCACTGCGCGTTTCGTCTCTTTTCCGCTCTTTTTGTGAACCGCCGAGCGAAATAATCCGAGATACGAGCGACTTTCTTGAGTCATGACCCGTCGCGGTAATATAGGAATAACTCGACATTTTAGACCGCAAATTCCTAATCGCGACGGTTCGCGGCAGGGCTTTGCAGTAGTCACAAAAGGACTAGTGACTTGACTAGTACCAGAGCAAAAATGCTTATTTCACTAAGGCGCTTTGGTCAATAGTCCATTCAACGGTCCTCAGATTTTGCATCGACTAGTCAATAGTCATTGACTATAGTATGACTATAGTGCTAGGCTTTGGAACGTAAAAAGTTAAATCAATGATTTAGGGTTCGATTGCCTCGATATCTCGATTTTGGCTTCGCCTTCGGCGGCAAAAAGGAAAAAAATCCCTCTAGAGTGAAAGTAGGGGAGTACCATAGATGACTATGGTATGACTATCAGTTTTCAGCCCTCCGGCAATAGTCAATAGTCATTCCGAAATCCTCGAACTCGGCCAATAGTCAAGTAATAGTCCGTTTGACTGTAGTCACTGGTATTTGACTACTGCAAAGCCCTGGTTCGCGGCGTCTGTTCGAGTCGGTCACATTGGGTTTCCGAAGTCGGTTATAATCCGAGGCGCACGTGTTGTCAGACCACCACGCGTGAACCCTCTCCGTCGCGGCACACCCTAAGACACGCTCGAGCTTCCCGCACGATGCGTCTTGCCGTCGTGTACGTGCCCGTGCTGTGCGTGCTTTTCGCACTTCATGGCGCGCGCGCCACGAGCCAAACCCCGCCCGTCGTGAGATCCACGTACTGTGCAGGGCAGGGTGCGGCGGAGCGTCTTGGATTTGACATGGGGTGCCCCGCGTACGCCATTCCCGAGACCTTGAACTCCGAGAAGATTCCCGCGACGAGCTGCTCGAGCATCATCGAAAAGTACCCCGCGGCGCCTGACGGGCCGTACTGGTTCCGCCACCCGGTGACGGGTGCGGTCGAGCGAAAATGGTGTCTGTTCGGAGGCGAGCTGGGTCCGAGGGTGGACAATGAACATGGGAAGACGGAGGTCACCTTCGTCTTCCCTGCGGGGTACAACACCGGGATGACGCCGTACGACTTCGGAAGCAGCGTGGACTTCTGGCGGCCTGGCTTGACTCTCAAGTATCTTTCTGGTAATAGAGGCTGGATAACCCAGGGGTCCATCGCGACCGACACAAATCCGCTCCCGTCTTGGGCTGAGGGAGCGCTGGGTTTATTGACCGTGGGACGCGGGACCGCTACTGTTGACAACAATGTGTCGTTTACATCCGACGCGCCGGTGGTTGTGCGGATGTACAATACGAAGCAGGATCGAAGCATCGATGCTTCTATTTACTGGTACGCTATCTCCGGTATGTCGTCATGGCGTCAGCGTTTGGACCTCGCGTGGTGCAACGCTTGGTGGGGATGCAGCTATTCTAACGTGTGGGAGCGTACCTTTCCCGCGGGCACGCACACCTTGGACACCACTTATGCTGCGTACCAGTTTTTTACGCCGGCGCCAAACACTCTGCCGGGAAGCGACCAGCCCGCCGATCTCGAGTCGGCGGCGTACATCGAGACTCCGGCGCCGACGGTGTATGCGACGCCGACGATCAACGTGTCATCCATCGGATACGGCGCCGGGCTGACGCCGTACGACTTCGGAAGCAGCGTGGACTTCTGGCGGCCTGGTTTGACGCTCAGGTATCTTTCTGGTAATAGAGGCTGGATAACCCAGGGGTCCATCGCGACCGACACAAATCCGCTCCCGTCTTGGGCTGAGGGAGCGCTGGGTTTATTGACCGTGGGACGCGGGACCGCTACTGTTGACAACAATGTGTCGTTTACATCCGACGCGCCGGTGGTTGTGCGGATGTACAATACGAAGCAGGATCGAAGCATCGATG
>ENA-OUOG01003095-OUOG01003095.1-marine-metagenome-genome-assembly--contig:-NODE-3095-length-16124-cov-5.470493_pt1 | contig 16124 bp, 13 predicted proteins | sample MGYA00248635_ERZ508505 | MGnify/ENA primary metagenome ERZ508505 (study PRJEB26176, sample SAMN06267871) | marine metagenome | isolation source: Saanich Inlet, British Columbia, Canada | place: Pacific...
AAACGCAATGCCACAAAATTAAACTGTTGACACAAAAAACTTTCTAATGGTAAGTTTTTTCAGGAGGAAATGATGTGCGTATGCAGACTTGCCATACCGACATCACCGAAAGGGAGAGATCATGACAACGTTTTCAAAAACTGCGGGTGCTTTTGCACTCGCCCTGCTTGCTTCAGGCGGCGCTGCTTTGGCGGACAATGTTCCGGAAAACAGCGACCCTATCAGAGTTATCCTGAACGATTGGACCGGGCAGCATTTTTCAACATATGTGGCGGGCGAACTGCTGCAAAAGATGGGCTATAACATCGAATATGTCAGTGCGGGCGCGCTACCGCAGCATGCCGGTCTGTCGCAAGGAAACCTGCATTTTCAGACCGAAGTCTGGAGCAACAACGTTGGCGACATCTATCCTAAGGCCGTCGAATCCGGTGAAATCGTTGTGTTGGGGAGTCTTGGGCTGGAGCCAAAAGAAGGATGGATTTACCCGCCCTATATGGAAGAAAGATGCCCCGGTTTACCAAGCTACAGCGCGCTTTATGATTGCGCCCAGGCCTTCGCCGGTGCCGAGACTTTCCCCGAAGGGCGCTTGATCACATATCCTGCCGACTGGGGTACGCGGTCGCGTGATGTGGTCGAAGCCATTGATCTGCCTTTCACGGCCATTGCTGGCGGAAGTGAAGGTGCCATGGTGGCCGAACTGACCTCAGCATTGGCAGCTGAAGATCCGATCTTGATGATGATGTGGCAGCCCCATTGGATTTTTGCCGCACATGATTTTAATTGGATCGAATGGAACGAGGTCGACGGTGAATGTAGCGAGGAAAATCAAGAGCGCGATAGTGCTTGCGGCTTCGCACAAGCAACGGTCAACAAAGTAGCTTGGAGCGGCCTTGAGGAAAAATGGCCCGCAGCCTTTAAGATGCTGTCGGCCATGACCCTCACAAATGCCGACGAAAACGCGGCAATCCTGGCCGTAGACAGTGAAGGCCGTGATGTGAAAGACGTCGCTGCTGAGTGGCTCGTCAACAACGAAGTCACATGGCAGGGCTGGATTGACGCTGCAATGCAGTAGCTCCGCTAGAGAGGTGAATTGGGTCGGGGCGGATTGCCTGGCTTTCTGCCCCGAACCTCACCCCTTTTACTTTGTCAGGTGATGTTTAACCCCAAAGGGTTTTTCAGCTGTGGCCTGATCCGCTTGGATCGAGCCCACCCCCCTTCGATCAGGAGCGCAAGATGAAGACCCCGACCAGTGATCATGGTGAAGTTAAGTTTTCGTGCCGCAACGTCTGGAAAATCTATGGTGCGCAACCAGGCCGGTTTTTCGAGGACTCTCTGGGGCACGTGACGAATGCCACCCAGCATGCAGACACCATTCGCGACACCGGCCATATTGTTGCTAATGCTGATGTGAGTTTTGACGTCCACACCGGTGAAATTTTTGTGATCATGGGGCTTTCTGGCTCTGGAAAATCCACCATTGTTCGGTGCCTTTCGCGGCTGGTTGAACCAACTGCCGGAGAAATCTTGCTGGACGGTGAAAATCTACTGAAGAAATCAGATGCTGAATTGATCGACATTCGCCGTCACAAGATGGGGATGGTTTTCCAGAGTTTCGGATTGATGCCGCATCTCAACGTGATCGATAATATCGCTTTTCCATTGAAACTACAGGGTGTTGGAGAAGCAGAGCGATACGAACAAGCCAAGCGCGTGATTGAACTGGTTGGGTTGGAAGGGCGCGAAAACAACTTCCCAAAAGAACTGTCCGGTGGGCAGCAACAGCGTGTCGGTATTGCGCGATCATTGGCGGTAGAGCCGGATGTGTGGTTGCTGGACGAACCCTTCTCAGCACTTGACCCGCTGATCCGCAAGCAGATGCAGGATGAGTTCTTGCGCATTCAGTCTAAACTGCACAAATCCATCGTCTTTATCACCCACGATTTTCAGGAGGCCCTGCGTATTGCAGACCGCATGGCAATCATGCGCGATGGGGCAGTTGTTCAAATCGGGCGCCCTGTTGATCTGATCCTGAACCCCGCCGATGATTACGTGCGCGAATTTACGCAGGATGTCCCTTGGGAAAGCATCCTGCGCGCTGAAGACATCATGGAAGACGGGGCCAAGCAATCGGCGGAGATGGAACGGGTTTCAGAAGGCACCCTTGTAGACACACTATTGTCAAAGTTGTCACAAGGCGAACACGGTGTGATCGTCGAAGCCCGTGACGGCTCGGTTCTGGGGACCGCGACAGCGCGCGGTCTGGTTGCCGCGCTGGCAGGCTGTGGCTGTGCCGAAACGCCTGTGCAAGAGGGGTAGACCAATGCCCTTGAAAACTGATCGCAATAGTCTGCATTGGCTGGGTGTTATCGCTGTCACGCTTGTGTGCCTTGCCCTTCAGCGCGAATGGGTATGGATGGCCGAATATCCTAAGGATCTGATCCTTCCGCTGTCTGACTGGCTGAACGCGGTCATGGATTGGATCGTCGATTACTTTGGCTGGTTCTTTCTAGGAATCTCATGGGCGTTGGAGTGGCCGATCAAGGCGGTTCGTTTTATCCTTAATGCGATGCCCTGGTCGGTGACAACGTTCCTGTTTTGCACCGTGGCATGGGCGGCATCGGGGTGGAAACTGGCGGCCTTTACGCTGTTTTCAATGCTCTACATGCTGGTCATCGGCTATTGGAGCGAGAGCATGAATACGCTATCGCTGATTGCCATTTCTGTGCCGCTGGCCATTCTTGTAGGGTTCGCCTTTGGCGTCTGGGGTTTCTTTTCGGACCGAGCCGCGCGGGTCATCACGCCGATGCTGGACGTGCTGCAGACCGTGCCGTCATTCGCCTATCTGCTGCCCATTCTGATGTTGTTCGGCTTTGGTACCGTGGTCGGGTTGATCGCTTCGGTGCTTTATTCCTTTCCGCCAATGGTGCGTAACACGATTGTAGGATTGCGCGGGGTCTCGCCCGAAATAATCGAAAGCGCCCTGATGTCGGGGGCCACGCCGGGACAACTGTTTTGGCAAGTGCGGGTGCCATCATCGTTGAAACAGATCCTTTTGGGGGTCAATCAGGCGACAATGGCCTCGCTCAGTATGGTGATCATCGCGTCGATCATCGGCGGCACAGCGGATATCGGCTGGGAAGTGCTGAGCCAGATCCGCAAAGCGCAATTTGGCGAAAGCCTGTTGGCGGGCATGGTGATTGCGCTGATGGCGATGGTGATTGACCGCATCACCGCCGGGCTTGCCGCGCGGTCCGGAGACTACGACCCAGAGAACAAGGCGTTCGCCCAAAAACACCGCTACTGGATCACTGCCGCTTTTGGCGCCGTTACGTTTTTTGTTCTGGCCCAGATTGCTGGTATCTTGAACGAATGGCCGCAGGCCTGGGAGATCAGCCCTGCAAAAGCGATGAACGACGGGCTGACCTATCTGGTCGTAAATTTTCGCGATGAGATTGAAGCCGTCAAGAAGTTTGCCTTTTTCTTTGTCATGCTTCCGGCAAAGATCGGCCTGCAAGGTGCCGTGAGCCCCTTTACCTGGGGGTTTGAACTGACGCTGGTGCATAAGGTTGTCTATGCAGTCGGCATTGTGGCTCTGGCATTATGGGCGGCGTACCGAGGAAGAACGCAGGTTGCGATCCTGATCCTGATATTGGCGATCTTGTTATACTTTGGCCTGACCGGAATACCCTGGCCTGCCCTGCTGCTGATCTGCGCCGTAGCGGGCTGGAAAATAGGAGGGCGCGTGCTGGGGCTTGGGACCGCGTTGGGGCTTGGGTTTATAGTCATCACCGGCATCTGGCCCGAGGCGATGCTGTCGATTTACCTTTGCGGCATTGCAGTTCTCATATCTTTCGTTCTGGGCACTGCGATCGGCATATGGGCCGCGCAAAACGACAGGTTTTCGGCGATCATTCGTCCGTTCAATGACACTTTGCAGACCATGCCATTGTTTGTTTTGTTGATCCCTTTTGTGATGGTGTTCAAAATTGGCGAGTTCACCGCCCTTCTTGCGATCATTGCATATGCGATTGTTCCGGCGATCCGCTATTCCGAGCATGGGTTGCGCAGCCTGCCTGCCACAGTGATCGAGGCGGCCACGATGATCGGAGCCACGCGACGGCAAATGCTCTGGCAGGTCAAGATTCCATTGGCGTTGCCGGTGATGATGTTGGGCTTGAACCAGACCATTATGTACGGCATCGCCATGCTGGTCATTGCGGCCCTCGTCGGAACCAACGGGCTGGAACAGATCGTTTACATTGGATTGAGCGATGGCAATTTCGGCGTTGGCATTATTGCCGGTATCGGCATGGCAATCATTGCCATCATCACCGACCGGATGACCAATGCATGGAGTAGAAGGCGTCAGGAAGAACTGGGGCTGAGCGTCGCATGACCAAACAAGATGATCTGCCGCTGACCAGTTCGCATTGGGGGACGTACCGCGCGCGCGTTGGAAATGGGCGGGTGCAGGAGTTGCTGGCGTTTGAGCATGACAAAGACCCGTCGCCCATTGGCATCGGCATTCTGGATGTACAGAACGGGCCAACTCGGGTTGATGCGCCGATGGTGCGCAAAAGTTGGCTTGACGGCGGACCGGGCGTTCGGACCGGGTTGCGCGGCAAGGATCCTTTTGTCGAGGTCAGTTGGGACAAGGCCAACGCACTGGTTGCAGCCGAGCTGGACCGGGTGCGAAATATCTACGGAAATGCCTCAATCTTCGGCGGGTCCTACGGCTGGGCCAGTGCCGGTCGGTTCCATCACGCTCAAAGCCAGCTCAAGCGGTTTTTAAACTGCATCGGTGGTTTCACCAGTTCGAAATTTACCTACAGCTTTGCTGCCGCCGAGGCGCTGGTGCCGCATATTCTGGGCAGCTTCCGCGATTATCTGGATACCTGCACCAGCTGGGAGGTGATCCGCGATCATACAGGGCTTTTGGTCTGCTTTGGCGGCGTGCCCCTGAAAAACGGCCAGATATCGCAGGGCGGAACCGGCTGTCATATTCAACGCGATGCACTGCTTGGGGCAGGCAACGCTGGCACACACTTCGTGAACGTCAGCCCGTTGAAATCGGATATGCTGGAAGACGTGGGCAGCGATTGGCTAGCCTTGCGTCCGAATACGGATGTGGCGTTGATGCTGGGGCTGGCTCATACGATCGAGATGGACGGTTTGACTGACCGATCCTTCCTTCAACGCTACGCAGAAGGGTTTGACGCCTTCCTGCCTTATCTGATGGGCGACACCGACGGCACACCTAAGACGGCGGATTGGGCTGCAAATATCTGTGAAATTCCCGCGGACACAATCCGTGCGCTGGCACGGCGCATGGCGGCCGAGCGGACGATGATCTCAGTCAGCTGGTCCCTGACCCGGCAAGATCATGGCGAACAGCCATTTTGGATGGCGATCACGCTTGCGGCAATGTTGGGTCAGATTGGGCTGCCCGGCGGGGGCTTTGGCTTTGGTTACAGCGCGATGAACTTCATCGGGGGCAATCATACGATTATCCCCGGTGCATCCTTTACTCAGGGGCACAACCCGGTTGAGGATTTTATCCCGGTGGCGCGCATCACGGATTTGCTGATGCAGCCCGGAGAGCCCTTTGATTTTGACGGCGTACGCTATGAATACCCTGACACGCGGCTGGTCTGGTGGGCCGGGGGCAATCCGTTTCACCACCATCAGGATCTGAACCGGATGATGCAGGCGTGGCAGAAACCCGACACGATTATTGTCAACGAATGGTGCTGGAACCCACTGGCCAAACACGCTGACATCGTCCTGCCCTGCACCACGCCACTGGAGCGCGACGACATCGCGATGACGCCACGCGACCCTTACGTCGTGTCCATGTCCAAACTGACCGAACCTTACGGACAGGCGCGTGACGACTATGACATTTTCGCAGGTATTGCCGGGACCATGGGCGTTGAAGAGGCCTTCACCGAAGGCCGCAACACGAGCGATTGGCAACGCTGGATATATAAGCAAACGCAGGGTCGTTGCGCGGATGCAGGCATTGATATTCCCAACTACGATCAGTTCCTCGCCCAACGTTGGTTCAAGCTGGAAGACCCCGCTGATCCGGTAATTATGCTTTCGGATTTTCGGGCTGACCCTGTCGCCACCCCATTGGACACTCCAAGCGGCAAGATTGAGATCTTTAGCCAGACAGTCGCGGATTTTGGCTATGACGATTGCCCCGGTCATCCGGTCTGGCAAGAGCCGTATGAGTGGTTGGGGAATGCCGATGACTATCCGCTTCACCTGATTTCAAATCAGCCCAAAGACAAACTGCATTCGCAACTTGATCACGGAGCCGTCAGCAAAGCCAAGAAAGTTGCCGGGCGCGAACCGCTGCACATCCACCCCGAGGATGCGGCCGCGCGCGGACTGAAGGATGGCGACATCGTCCGGTTGTTCAACGACCGTGGCGTCTGTCTGGGCGGCGTTGTGATCGACGCCGCCCTTCGCCCCGGCGTGGTGCAGATGAGCACCGGCGCCTGGTACGACCCGGACGAGACCGGCCTGTGCAAGCACGGCAATCCCAACGTGCTCACACGCGACAAGGGCACGTCGAAACTGGGCCAGGGACCAAGCGCGCATTCCTGCCTGATCGAGGTCGAGCTTCTCACCGAAGCCCCACCGCCGGTCACCGCCCACGAACCACCAACAATTTTGCGATCCGTCACCCCAAACAACACAGAGGTTCAGACATGAGCAACCTTCAGGAAGCCTCCGACCTGGAAAACAACATTTCCATCAGCGCCCGCCGCTTTGAGGAATCGCCATTTATCGAACGCACCGACGGCCCGGAAATGATCCGTGGCGTCTATGCCGGTCGCTATTTCGCGATCTATCTGGGCGAAGATTACCTCGATAAATACTGGTGTTTGCGTCAGAAGGCGTTGATCTTCGACACGCCGGAAAAGCCCGTGGAAATCTCGGGCCCGGATGCCGTGCCTTTCCTAGAAAGGGTGCTGGCGCGCAAGGTCGCCACCATGACCGAGGGGCGCGGCTATTACGCCATTGCCTGCACACCCCAGGGGGGTGTTTTCATGGATGGGGTCATGTTCCGACTGGGTGAAGATCGGTTCTGGTATGTGCAGGCCGATGGCCCATTCGAGGCTTGGCTGATGGCCCATAGCGGCGGCTTTGACGTGACCATTTCGGATCCGCGCAGTCGGGTATTGCAAATCCAGGGGCCTGCGTCGCTGGAGATCATGAAAGCAGCCTCGAACGGGGCAATTGATGAAACCATGAAGTACTTCCGCTCGGGCTATTTCGATCTGGGCGGTCAGCGGCTTTATGTGTCGCGCACCGGGTTCACCAACGAGCTGGGGTTCGAAGTCTATTGCGAGGGGGCGAGCACCGACCATCTGGCGCTGTGGGATCATCTCATGGCCTGCGGCGAACCGCACGGGATGGAGTTTTCTTCGACCCGCGCATTGACGATCCGGCGGATCGAAGGCGGAATCCTGGGAAACCTCACCGACATGACGCCGGACATGACCCCGTTCGAGGCTGGGCTGGCCCCCTTCATCGACATGGACAAGGGCGATTTCATCGGGCGCGACGCACTGGTGGACAAGGACAGACGATCCTGCCTGCTGGGTCTGACCTGCGCGACCGGGACACCGGTGGCGGGTAGCACGGTGATGGACGGCGAAACCGTGGTTGGCCTGATCACGGCGGGCATTCCATCGCCGACGCTTGGTCTTGGTGTGGGGTACGTGCATTTCGATGCACCCGGCGATTGGGCTGGCCGTACTCTTTCCATGCGCCTGCCCGATGGCAGCGTGCATGAAGGCAAGATTGTCCAACCGCCGTTCTTCGACCAAGAGAAAAACATCGTGCGCGGCGTGGATCGCAGCATCCCTGAACGCCCCGCGACCTGATCAAGCAAAGCAAAACCTATCATGACTGACACTGAAATTCAAGAACCACAGGACTGGACGTTCCCCATACCCATTGCCTATGGGCCGGGGCGCCTCTCAGAAATCGGGCAACGCGGCGCGGCGATGGGGCTCTCCAACCCCTTGATCGTCACTGACAAAGGCAGCCGCGATTTACCGTTCATTTCGCAGCTGCATAAGTATTTAGCTGAGGCCGGACTTTCATCGGCTATTTTCTCGGATATCTCGCCAAATCCGCGTGACGATGAAATTGGAGCCGGGCGCGCTGCATTTCGGTCGGGCAATCACGATGCGATCATCGCCATTGGCGGCGGCAGCGCGATGGATGGTGGCAAGGCCATCTGTCTGACCGCAAACAACGAGATCGACATGTGGGCATTCGAGTGGGAAGCAATCCCGGCAGAAATAGGCCCGGATCAGACCTTTCCAACGCTGATCACCATTCCAACCACGGCTGGGACAGGTGCCGAGACCGAAAGCACCGCCATGGTCACGCACACCGGCAAGGGCATGAAGTTCTGCATTTGCCATCCGGAATTGCAGCCGTCTCTGGCGCTGCTGGATCCGGAACTGACAGTCGACCTGCCCGCCAACCTGACCGCCTGGACCGGGGCCGATGCCATGGTGCACGCGATTGAGGCCTACTGCGTCCCGGGCTTTCATCCGCTGAGTGATGGTCTGGCACTGGAAGGGTTGGCGCTGGTGACGAAATGGTTGCCGGTGGCTGTACGCGAACCGGACAACATGGCCGCGCGGGGCGGTATGCTTGTGGGGTCATGTCTTGCGGGGATCGCTTTCCAAAAGGGCTTGGGGCATGTGCACGCGATCTCGCACATGGTGGGGGCCGAATTCAACACACAGCATGGGTTGACCAACGCGATCATCCTGCCGGTTGTCTTGCGCTTCAATCTGCCGGGCATGGAGGTCAAGTTAAAGCGGATGGCCGATGCCATGGGGCTCACGGACAGCTCTATTGGGGGCTTCATCGCCGAGGTTGAGCGCATTTTGGACGATCTCGACATTCCCCGCTCTCTGAGTGAAATCGGCGTACCTGCCGATTGTGCCGGTCGCATTGCCGAAAAGGCCTTGCAGGACAGCGCGGCAGGCACAAACCCGCGCACCGCCAGCATCACGGAGATGCGCGTACTTGTTGAAACCGCCATCACCAAAGCGCGTTAGGTAGGAGCATGGTATCAATGGACAATCTTCTGAAATTCTATATCGGCGGCCAGTGGGTCGCACCAGCATCGGACGCCGCCATGCCGGTTCTGAACCCGGCCACAGAAGAGCAGATCGGCACGGTTGCCATGGGGGGCAGCGCCGATGTCGACCGCGCCGTTGCCGCCGCCAAAGCCGCCTTTGACAGCTTTTCGCAAACCAGTAAGACGGATCGTCTGGCGCTGCTCAAGCAGTTGAAAACCGTCACTGAAAAACGGCTTGAGGATCTGGCACAGGCGATGCGGATGGAAATGGGTGCACCGATCAGCATGGCCCGCGATGCCCAGGCTGATGCCGCTGTGGGGCATTTGCAGGGGTTCATTGACGCACTGGAAGTGTTTGAGGAACGAAGCACACTGGCCAATGGTGACATCCTCTTGCATGAACCGATTGGGGTGTGCGGGCTGATTACACCGTGGAACTGGCCGATGAACCAGATCGCGCTCAAAGTTATTCCGGCGCTAGCAACCGGCTGCACCTGTGTGCTGAAACCATCTGAGCACACACCGATATCGGCCATGATCTATGCCGAGATCATTCACGAGGCAGGCTATCCGGCGGGGGTGTTCAATCTCGTCAACGGCGACGGGCTCAATGTCGGCTCTGCCTTGTCCCGTCACCCTGATGTGCAGATGATGTCCTTCACCGGCTCGACCCGTGCGGGCACTGCGGTCACCCGTGATGCCGCTGAAACCGTCAAGCGGGTGACGTTGGAGCTTGGCGGCAAGTCCCCCAACCTGGTGTTTGCCGATTGCGATCTGGAAGAGCGCGTGACCGCCTCGGTTGATGAATGCATGTTTAACACCGGGCAATCTTGCGATGCGCCGACGCGGCTTTTGGTCGAGCGGTCGTGTTATGATGAAGTTTTGAAAATCGCCAAACATGCGGCAGACGTCACCGCTGTCGGCGATCCTGCGCAGACCGGTGAGCATATCGGCCCACTGTTTGACCGCATTCAATACGACCGCGTGCAGACAATGATTCAAAGAGGGCTCGATGAAGGAGCCACGCTATTGGCTGGCGGCCTGGGCAAGCCTAATGGCTTTGAGACCGGTTGGTATGTGAAGCCCACCATCTTTGCGGATGTGTCAAACGACATGGCGATCGCGCAAGAAGAAATCTTTGGTCCGGTTCTGGTCATCATCCCGTTTGAGGATGAGGTCGACGCGATTGCGATTGCCAATGACACGCCATACGGGCTGGCGGCCTATCTTCAGACTGGCAGCCCGGCCCGGGCGGAGCGCGTTTCTTCCCGCCTCCGCGCCGGCGCCATTCATATCAACGGCGGCGGCTTCAACTATGGTTCGCCCTTTGGTGGCTACAAACAATCAGGCAATGGCCGCGAAGGCGGCGTGATGGGGCTGGAAGATTATCTTGAAACAAAAACCTTGCATGGCATCACCTGAGAGGACGCTGACATGACCAATCGCACCGCCCGCCCACGGCGAAGTTTCATTTTCACGCCGGGATTGCGGCCCGAGATGTTTCCTAAGGCGTTGGCCAGCGGCGCGGATATCGTCTGTGTCGAACTGGAGGATGGGATCGCACCCAAGGATAAGGCCGAGGCGCGGCAGAAAGCGCTGGCGCTGTTTGAGCAGCCACAGGCCGATGACGGGGTCGAGCGGATCGTGCGGATCAACTCGATGTGCGAACGGTTTGGCATTGAGGATGTGAATGCGGTGCTGGCTAGCACGACGCCACCCCCGGCACTGATGATGCCCAAGGTGCGCACGCCCGATGAGGTGGTGATGCTCGATCAACTTCTGACCGAGGCAGGGCACGCCACGCGCCTGCATGTCATCATCGAAACCAACGAAGGGCTGGAGGCGGCGTTTGAGATCGCAAAGTGCTCGCCTCGCATTGATGCAATGTTCTTCGGCGGCGTGGATATGGCAGCTGAATTGCGATGCCAGAACACCTTTGAGTCGATGATTTACGCTAGGTCCCGCGTCGTGCACGCGTCTGCGGCTGCTGGGCTCGATGTGATTGATGTTCCGTTTCTAGACCTCGACGATCCAGAGGGCATGCGGACGGAAGCAGAGAAAGTCCGCGATCTGGGGTTTGCAGGAAAAGGGTCTGTCCATCCCAAACAAATTGCAGCACTCAATGAGGTATTCACCCCGACCGAAGCGCAGATCGCACGCGCCCGGCGGATAATTTCGGAATTCGAGGCCGCCGATACCGGTCTTGTGGTAATTGATGGTAAGTTGATCGAAAAACCGGTTCTGCGTGACATGTATCGCATCGTCGCCATTGCCGACCGAATGGGAGGTGAGACATGAAAGACTGTTGCGGACCTGGGTATGCCAGCCCGCAGGAGGCCATCGAGGCGCCTCGGGAGAAGTTACTCTACACGATTGCGATCTACACAGGCACGGGCATCCAGAAACCGGACTATCTGGCAACTGTCGATGTCGATCCGGACAGCCCGACCTACAGCCAGGTGATCCACCGGCTTGAGATGCCGGGCATTGGCGATGAGTTGCACCATATGGGCTGGAACGCTTGTTCATCGTGCCATGTCGACAGCTCGATGTCCCGCAAGTACCTGATCCTGCCGGGCGTTCGATCCAACAACCTGCATATTGTCGACACCGCCACCGACCCGCGCGCGCCGCGCCTGCACAAGGTCATTGATGGGGCCGAGATCAAGGCCAAGGCCAATCTCAGCGGTCCGCACACGGTGCATTGCCTGGGCAGTGAAATCATCATCTCGTTTCTGGGCGACGCCAAGGGAGAGGCACCGGGCGGTTACCTGCATCTGAACAAGGATTTCGAGATTGTCGGGCGCTGGGAAAACTCGATGGGCGAGATCAAGTTCGGCTATGATTTCTGGTATCAGCCGCGCCACAACGTGATGGTCAGTTCCGAATGGGCTGCGCCCAACACGTTTATGCCCGGGTTTGATCTGGAGGAGGTCGGCCACCTGAAATACGGCCGCGAGCTGCATTTCTGGGACTTCGAAAAGCGCGAACCGGTCGAGAGCTTCTATCTGGGCGAGGACGGGCTGATCCCGCTGGAGGTCAAGTTCCACCACAACCCCGACAGCACCCATGGCTTCTGCGGGGCGGCGCTCAGCACCAACGTCATCCACTGGTGGAAAGACGAGGGCGGCTCATGGCAGTGGGAAAAGATCATTGACGTTGAAAACGAGATGCACCCCGACTGGCCGATCCCGCTGCCGGGGGTGATGAGCGCCATCCTGATCTCGATGGATGACAAATATCTCTACCTCAATAACTGGCTGCATGGAGATATGCGCCAATATGACATCACCGATCCGCACAACCCGAAACTGACGGGTCAGGTCTTCATGGGCGGGCTGCTGGGCAAGGCGCCGGTGGTCAATGGCGTCGAAATGGCCGGCGGGCCGCAGATGTTCCAGCTCAGCCTTGATGGCCGTCGGCTCTACGTGACGACCAGCCTGTTCAGCACGTGGGACAACCAGTTCTATCCCGAAATCCGCGAAAAGGGTGGCGTGATGGTGATGATCGACTGCGATCCGGAAAACGGCGGCATGAAGATCAACGAGGATTTCATGATCGATTTCGGTCAGGAGCCGGGCGGCCCCGCGCGCTGCCACGAAATGCGCTACCCGGGCGGCGACTGCACAAGCGATATCTGGCTATGACCACACACATGGTCACAATCGCCAATCGTAGCGGCGCAACCTACGAGGTCGACGCCCGCCGCCCCTTGTTGGAGCAACTCAGGGACCAGGGCGTCGATCTGCCGTATGGCTGCGAGTATGGCGGCTGCATCACCTGTGCGGCGAAACTGAAAACAGGTTCAGTGGATCAACGTCGACAGGTTGCTCTCAACAACCGGCAGATCGCCAACGGCTATGTGATCCTCTGCGTGGCGCGCGCAACATCTGATATCACGCTGGAAATCGGGGTGGAGAGCCACGACAAACTTTATCGCAACCCGTTCCTCGACCCGCTTGAACCCCATGAACTCAAGGCGGATATCGCCACGCCGAAGGAGGCGTAAATGCCTGAAGCCGATATTGACCGCATCTACGATTACGACCCGAAATACCTGGCTGATGTCCTCAAATCGGTCAAAACCATCGCCATGGTGGGGGCCAGTGCCGACAAAACCAAGTTCAGCTACGGTGTGCTACGCCAACTAAACGAGATCGGCTATGATATTTTGCCGGTGAACCCGAACCCCAACGTCACTGAAATCCGGGGCCTCAAGGTTTATCGCTCGCTCGAAGAAATCGACAAGCCCGTCGATATGGTCGACGTCTTCCGCCCGAAGGAAGAATTTTATGGCTTTGCCGAAAAAGCCATCGCCATCGGCGCAAAAGTCCTCTGGGGCCAAATCGGCGTTTACGACGACAAGGCCGCGCGTCTTGCACAGGACGCAGGCCTGCAAGTCGTCATGAACCGCTGCCCCAAAATCGAACTGTTCCGACCGTTCTGGAAACCACGGCTCGATCTGGAGATATGAGAAAACCGTACCGCGCCATGCAAGTACCTGCGGCATGTGGATGCGGATGTGGATGCTGCGGAACATCTGACTGGCCGCTGACAGCGATTTTGAACTGGATAAAAGGAGGGCAAGCTATGGCCCAGAATATCAAGAAATCTGCCAAAGACATCGTCAAAGCGGCGCTGTCCACCGTGCCTGCGATCAGTGTCGAAGACGCACTTGGCCTGGTCGACAACGATACGCATGTCTTTGTCGATCTGCGCGATGGGACAGAACAGGCAAAGACCGGTATCATCCCCGGCGCGATTGCCTCTTCGCGCGGGATGATGGAGTTCCACATCGACCCCGAATGCCCCGCCCACAAGCCTGCGTTCAATCAGGACAAGACCTATGTGTTCTATTGTGCCTCAGGCGGGCGCTCCGCATTGGCGGCAAAGGTCGCTATGGACATGGGTTTGTTTCCGGTGGTGACCCTCTCGGGTGGGGTACTGGCATGGCAAAAAGCCGGTAGATCTCTTGGCAGTGCGGACTAAACCAAAGTGCATGCATTCCCGAAAGCAAGCTAAATTGAGTAGATTCTGGCCGCAGCCCGACGCCGCAATACCACGCTGTCGCCACAATTTGGTAGATGTCGGCAATCGCAGATCACCTCACGGAGAATACGATGGATGATTCTAGACAAGAAACGATTGTCGCTCTGGCTGCGATATTTGGCAATCGCGTATCGACCGGAAGCTCAGTCCTTGAAATGCACAGTCGCGATGAAGGCCACGTCACTCCCGTTTTGCCCGATGCTGTTGTATTCCCCCTTTCAACAGAGGAGGTCTCAACAATCGTCAAGATCTGCGCGGCGCACAAATGTCCGATCATTCCGTTTGGCATAGGCACCTCGTTGGAAGGGCATGTGGTGCCCGTTCATGGGGGTATCAGTATCGACCTTAGCCAGATGAACAGCATCCTCGAAATTCACGAAGAAGACCTCGATGCTGTTGTACAGCCAGGTGTTACACGCATGCAGTTAAATACCGAACTTCGAACCACAGGATTGATGTTCACTGTTGATCCTGGCGCAGACGCGACGTTAGGTGGAATGGCCGCGACCCGTGCATCTGGTACAAATGCGGTGCGCTACGGCACAATGCGGGAAAACGTCTTGGCACTGGAAGTCGTGTTACCCGACGGTGAGATCATTCAAACTGGCAGCCGCGCGCGGAAATCCTCAAGCGGGTATGACCTAACACATCTTTTTGTGGGGTCTGAGGGGACCCTTGGCATCATTACGAAATTAGTTGTTCGGCTTTTTGGGCAACCCGAGGTTATTCGATCTGCCAGTTGTTCGTTCGAGACACTATCTGGCGCGGTTGATTCCGTCATCCTTGCCATCCAGGCCGGGATCTCGCTAGCGCGTGTTGAACTACTTGATGATGTTCAGATGAAGGGCATGAATATTCTTCATCCAGATATCGAATTGCCTGAAAAACCGCATCTTTTCCTTGAATTTCATGGTTCAGGCTCTGGCACCGCAGAGCAAATACAAGCATTCAAAGATATCACTAACGATTTTGGAGGCTCAGATTTCCAGTGGGCTAGCAAAGTCGAGGACCGCAATAAACTGTGGAAAGCCCGTCACGAGGCGCTCTACGCTGCCAAAGCCTTGAAGCCGGGCCACGTCGGATTGGTTACAGATTGTTGCGTTCCAATTTCCAATCTGGCCGAGTGTATTTCACGAACAAAAGACGAAATTGCAAAATCTGGCCTCACAGCACCCATCGTTGGCCACGTTGGAGACGGAAATTTCCACTTGGTCATCCTATTCGCACCGGATGATGATGATGACTTCAGGTCAGCGAATGCTCTAGCTGAAAAAATCAACCTCTTGGCCATCGAATTGTCTGGAACCGTCAGCGGCGAGCACGGGATCGGTATTGGTAAGCAGAAATACATGAGCACCGAACATGGCGCAGCCTACAACTTGATGCGGGGCATCAAAAAGGCCATCGATCCCGATAACATCATGAATCCTGGCAAGTTGCTGGGACTTAAATGAGAAATCACCCAGATGGATTTGGCATTGAATCCCTGAAATTTAGTGTGAGCCCCGAGAACAGATGATGCAAATTCCAACCCGGTCGCCGTTGGTGCGTGACAACAAACGTCTTGAGGCGGTTGAGCGGACGATGATCTGTTATTGCTGCATTTTGCGTGAATCGCCGCTTACTTAGCCGCAATGCGGAAAGGAGTTCAATGCAGATGCCGCTTTTCTCATCTGCAAGCGCACGCAGCAAGAATATCAAATTCACAGTAATGGGATGTACCGGCTGCTTCACCCAGCAGGTTACCGGAAGTGCTTCTGCGCAAACGCTCGCAAGGGTGCTGTCAGACGAATGCGAACTAGTCTCTGCAAGGACAATGAAACCGCCCGTTATGCCACACCGAGTTGACGCCACTCAGCAAGAGCAGCGCTTCGATTGAGCTTGAAATTTGATCGGCTATAGAGGTGTCTTTCCTGGTTGAAATGGTTGTGGACTGAAGAGTGGACGGCAGCGA
>ENA-OUOG01003097-OUOG01003097.1-marine-metagenome-genome-assembly--contig:-NODE-3097-length-16120-cov-5.007106_pt1 | contig 16120 bp, 14 predicted proteins | sample MGYA00248635_ERZ508505 | MGnify/ENA primary metagenome ERZ508505 (study PRJEB26176, sample SAMN06267871) | marine metagenome | isolation source: Saanich Inlet, British Columbia, Canada | place: Pacific...
CAAAATCGGGATGAGCAAAATCGATATCCTCTCTTGTGATTAACGAATGTGGGATTTTATACAAATGCTTATTCTGTTTTTGGTCAAACAAGATACATTGCTTTTTTCCTTCAAAATGAAAATGAAAAATATTAGCTAGGTCAATATCATAATGCATGAAGGTATACGAATCTCTTCCTCCAAAAAATAACATTGGTAGTCCTTTCAAAAGCCGTAATCCAAAATCTGGGAAACTAAAATCGTTTTGAAGTTGTGGTACTTCTTTTAAAATATTCCAAAGGAAAATACGATATTTCGTAGGCTCACGTTTCAGTAAATCTACATAATCGCTCATCTTCATTTTTGCATGTGCTTCGTTAAAACCATCCTTATAATCTACAGGTCTATCGTCATATAGAGGCACAGTGATATCACCTGCAACTTCTTTCATATAGTCTAGATTCCATTTGGAGTATGCAGGCCAATCTTCGATAAAGCGTTCAATAACTACTGGCTTTTGAGGCTTAAAGTAGTCTTTTATAAAATCCTCTTTAGAAATGGTTTCAACTCGAGGTATGTCTTCTAAATTTAATTTCAACTTCGAATGATTTAAATTCAAATTTAATAAAAACGAGTATAAATTTAGAGAATTGTTGTAGAATACCTGTGAATTAGGCTATAGCCATTTAGCCTCTTTTTTGGTGGCATCAAGAACATCTACATCAAGTAAAGTTGCTATTTCTTTTCCCTTTTTAAATGCATCTTCAATATCGTAGGTTCTGTAAGCCTCAATTCGTCTATTGTTTTCATAAAATAAATTAAGCTTAATTACTTCTGTTCTTACATTTGCCTCTGCAGATGTTTGCCTTAAAGTTGTGGTCTCAGTTGTTTTAAAAATGGATACGTATTCTATTTCTGGAAGAAAGTGCCATTTGCCTATGGTAAAACCTAATATGGTCTTTGTTTTTCGGTATTTTCTGTCTGTAAAGTCAAATTCGGAGCCTTCAACTAAAAGCATAAAAACACCTAGACCAATGATTATAAAACCTCTAAAGCTTGAAAATAATGAGTAGATGCCTACTGCTAAAAGTAGCAATCCTAGAGTAGATTTCCATAGAGGAAGTTTTCTTTGATAAATAAATGAATTCATATTTAGTTTAAAGGTTATATTAATCAGTAGACAGAGTATTTGTCATATATCATAAAAGCTGTTACAAATTAGTATTAATTTCTATAAAAAAGCCTGAAAAGAAATTCTTCTTTCAGGCTTATACATATTTGAAAATATTATTTAGTTAAAAGTATACCTTAAACCAAATAGCAGATTGCTTGGAGGCATAGGTACAAAGCCAGCTTCGATATAGTCGGCATCAAAAATATTACTAGCTGTCACCGTAAATTCCATTTGTTGCAATTTTATTACCAACGAAGCATCCCAAACATTATAGCTTTGACCCGTCGTACGTTCGGCATGTTTATAAATAATATTTTGTCGCACGTTTTTAAATAATTGTGTGCTTAGTCTTGTAATAAATTGATGTCTTAAAGTGTTTAGAGAATATCGAGATAATTCAGGATTTTGATCCATGATATTATCATCTAAATAGGAATAACCAAATCCTAATGTTTGATTGAATTCTGAAAGTTTAAAATTATATGCCGCATCAAATTCTACTCCTTTTGTATTGACTTCTCTAATATTAGTCGCCGTAAAAATACCAGTAGTTGTATTTGGTCTAATGTAGTCAATTAAGTTTTCGGCATCTCTATTAAACACAGCTACAGATGCATTAAATTTTGGAGAGAAGTATTTTAAGCCTATTTCTTGCGCAAAAGCTTCTTCGGGTTCTAAATCAGGATTGCCTACAGTTGCTGGATCGCTGTAAAACAAATCAGTGTAAGTTGGTATTCTGTAAGTAAAACCAACATTACCATAAGCTCTTAAGTTATCTGTGATTGAATACCCTATGTCAACCCCAGGAAAGGCATTAAATTTAAAATCAGAAAAATAAGTCATAGCAACACCTGGTGTAATGTCTAGTTTTCCATCATCTAATTTAAATCGGTGTTCTACGAATGCAGTAGTCATAAAACGGTCTCTATTCCCTAAGTTGTTACTGTTAATAGACACACTAGCTAAATCTAATCCAAAACCAGTAGTACCCAATTTTGATATATAGGATACATTTGCTTCTACCCCGATTTTGTTAGAGATATGAAAGTTTCTAAAAAAGGATGGGTCTTCACGTCTTAATAAAAATAGGTCTTGGTTGCGTCTCCAATAAACGCGTCGTGAGATTTTAATTTTTTCGTTTTTAAAAGTGGTAGTAAAGGCAATTAAACTGTTCTGTGTTTCTTCGAATTCTGTAAATCCACGACTCGGAGGGGTATAAAAGTTTTGCGCTCCAAATTTGCGTTCCATAAACGTCGCAATCATTTGTATGGGTTGCTTGTTTTCATTAAAGGTGCTTTTTATAAAGTAGTTGGCATTATCGTAGTCTGAGTTAAAGCGATAGCCTTCAGAAGTTACGCGTCCTATATGAACAATATGCGACGAGTTTTCTAAATCTACACCAGCAGTTACATTTCCGTTTAATTGCCCAAATGAACCTGCTTCAATATTTGCAGAAACGGTGTTCTCTATAGTTTTTTTGGTCACAATATTAATGGCTCCTGTAAAAGCATTTTGTCCAAAAACACGCGCAGCAGGGCCTTTAACAATTTCAATGCGTTCTATAACCTCTATAGGTAATGCCGCATTCATGGTATGATGTCCAGTTTGGGCATCGTCCATTTTTATGCCGTCAATCAGTAAAAGGGTTTGGTCAAAACCACCACCACGAATGTATAAATCGGCTTGACTACCACCTGTGCCACGACGACGAATGTCTACACCCGCTACTTGTTGTAACAAATCAGCAACGTTAACCGCAGCACTGTTTTTAATATCTGCTTTTGTGATAATATGTATAGTTCTAGAATTTTTTTTGAAGGGTAAATCAATTCGAGCAGAAGTAACAATAACTTCTTTTAACGTATCCGTTTTTATTTCAGATGCTTCTTGAGCATTAATTCGTAATGCTGCTAATAGAATTATAGCAATATAATAGTTGGTATTTTTCATTGTTTATTTTTTAGTAAGATATAATATAGCCTATGCAAAAGTCGTAACTTTCCGGACGATTAATATAGTCCAGTTTTAAAATAATGAATAGTCCGGTTAAACAGCTCATAAAACAATTAGTTTCTTTTGATAAAAGCAGCGTTCAACCCTTATATATTCAAGTGGCACAGCAAATTATTAACGCTATACAACGTGGCTATATAGCTAAAGGTAGTAAATTACCTGGAACACGGATTTTGAGTGAAATATTAAAAATTCATCGAAATACAGCAGTTGCTATTTACGATGAATTAGCGTCACAAGGGTGGGTTAATATTATACCCAATAAAGGTACTTTTGTTTTAATACCAGATGAGAATTCTACAAAGATTAAAGCTTCAGGAAAAAACGTAATCCAAGCTTATGATTATTCAGAAATCTCTGGATTTCCTTTTCAGCAGTCTCTTAATTTGGCTCCAATTGAAAATAATACAACTTCCAAATATATAATTAATGATGGAAAGCCAGATTTAAGATTGCACCCGACACATCAATTTTCGAGATGGTATGGGGCTGCAATGAAACGGAAATCACTAATCAATAAGTGGAATACAACCCAAGTAAATTCACCTTCAATATTTAAAACACAGCTTTGTAACTATTTAAATACAACCCGAGGTTTTAGAATAGCGTCTAAGAATATATGTAATACGCGAAGCGTAGAAATGAGCCTGTATATTGTGTCACAACTCTTATTAAATCCAAAAGATTTAGTCTTGGTCGGGCAGTTAAGTAATTACGCCTCTAATATGATTTTTCAGCAAGCCGGTGCGCTAATAAAAACAGTACCAGTAGATGGTGATGGATTAGATGTAGATTATATAAAAACGAATTTTCCTAAAAACAGTATAAGGTGCGTTTATATCAATGCAAACAGAGATTATCCTACAACAGTTAAACTAAGTGCTGAGCGCCGTTTACAATTATTACAATTAGCTAAAGACTATGGATTTGCTATTATTGAAGATGATTTTGATTATGATTTTCAGTACGATGGTTCTGCTATGTTACCCATGGCAACTGCAGATACTAGCGGCATGGTTATTTATTTAGGAAAATTGGGACAATCGCTCTTCCCAAATTTTTATACTGGTTTTATAGTTGCGCCAGACAATTTTATTTCTGAGGCTAAAAACTACCTGCAACTTTTAGATAAGCAAGGCGATTTAATACAAGAGCAGATGTTATCTGAACTTATATCAGAAGGTGAAATATACCGACTTAAAAAGAAAAACAGCATCACTTATAAAAGGAGACGCGATTGTGTATGTCATTTTTTAGAGCACTATTTTAGAGGTATTGTTAAGTTTAGGGTGCCTTCTGGGGGATTGGCGATTTGGCTTCAATTTGAAGAAAATATTTCTCTAATCAAACTTTCAGAAGAAGCTGAAAAACTAGATTTATTTTTACCAAAGACAATTTTGTACCAAGATAAATTTACTTGTGCCATGAGATTTGGTTTTGGACATTTAAATGAAACAGAGATTGAAGATGTGATTATAAAACTTAAAGCAGCGTATAATAATCTTTTTAATACCATGTAGGAAATGTTGTATCACAATTTTCGCACTTGTATTGATAACGTGTACTAAAAGGCAATGTGCCAAATAAAAAACCAATAATAAAGGAGAAAAAAGATTTAAAATCTGAAATGGTACTAAACATTTCTACTCGGTTTTGACTACAATTAGGACAAATAATAGGATGTCCATTATCATCTAAAGAGTAGGCTTTTATGGATTGAAGAATTTCTTTTGCGTCATTAACATCTTTTGCCAAAACCTTGAGCTTAACTCCACCAATAGCATTACTTACTAGAGGGTCGGTATCAATGGTAAAATTATCTCTTAAAAAAACTTCAATGCCTTCGGCCTCCAGCCGTCCTTTTATAATCTGCGCTTCTGATGTGTATTGAAATTTTGCTATGGTGATGAAGGTTTTTTCCATATGAGTAAAGATACGTTCTAGACTTTTATTTGAATAAATAAAATTTTAAAATTATTGTTTATCAATAATTTTTATACATTTGTTATTGCTAAACAATTATTATGGACTCAGCAAAAACACTTTATTCAATATTAAATGTTATTATTTTCCTTTTACTTATAGCTATTGGTTTGGGATTTTTCTTTTTCGTAACAATTCTTTTTGGTTTAAAACAGGATTTTGTTGATGTAAGTGTGGGTTTAATTAATTTTAAGACCGAGGCTATGCTTTATGTTTATACAATCTTGAGGCTTGGAGTTTATGCTATTTTCATTAAAGCACTTTGGGAATTGAGGAAGGCTACAAAATTATTTTTAAAAAAAGATTTTTATAATAATGAACTTATAAAACGACTATTCACTTCAGGAAAATATATGGTTGCTTCGGGAGTCTCTATGTGGTGTATTAATGGGATAAGCGATGTGTTTTTAAAATTTCGATTTTCAGTTGGTTTAAGTGAAAAAACATTAGTCTATTTATTATTAATTGCCATTGGGCTGTTTTTAATGCTTATGAGTAGTGTTCTTAATGATGCTAAGATTTTAAAAGAAGAAAATGAATTAACCATATAACTTATGTCTATAAAAGTAAACTTAGACATCATGTTGGTTAAGCGTAATATGAAAAGCAAAGCGCTTGCAGAGATTATTGGTATTACCGCAGCGAATTTATCAATCCTAAAATCGGGTAAAGCCAAGGCGATTCGTTTCTCAACCTTGGAAGCCATATGCAAAGCACTAGATTGTCAACCAAGTGATATTTTAGAGTATGTCGAAGAATAGTATCACATACGGCGTTGTAACCTCTGATAAAGAATTAGAGCAGATTCTTAAACTTCAGAAAGAGAATTTATTTGCTAATGTTTCTGATATAGAAAGAGCAGCCGAGGGTTTTGTGACGGTGAGTCATTCTTTTGCTATTTTAAAACAGATGAATACCGCTTGTCCTCATATAATTGCTAAAGCCAATGATGAGGTTGTGGGTTATGCACTCTGCATGCTTAAAAAATTTAAAGAAGATGTCCCTTTATTAAAACCAATGTTTGACTATTTGAATTCCATTTTAGAAGTCAACAACCTATCCGATTTAAGGGTTATAGTTATGGGACAAATTTGTATTGATAAGGCCTATAGAAAGCAAGGACTATTTAAAGGTTTATATAAAAAAATGGCATCAGAATTAAAGCCTAATTTTGATATAGTTATTACCGAAGTTAATACAAAAAATACACGTTCTTCAGCGGCACACCAATCTGTTGGTTTTGAGATACTAGACATACACTCGGCCCATGGAGAGGATTGGGAATTGATAGTTTTAAAGTTGTAATTATGTTTTTTTAAATTAAATTTTATTCTCAAAGATGTCAAACACTATTTTGGAATAGGGGAAGTCCTTATGTTAAGCCTAGGTTTATTATATTCGTATCTATTTCTAATACTATATCTTGAAAGTTACAAGTTACATCCTCATTTTTTTTCTGTTTAGTACAAGTGCTTTAACGGCACAATTAAACGCAACACTAGTAGGAGATGCACAAAGTATAGGAAATAATTTTTATGTGATTACTCAAGACCTATTGAATCAGGCTGGTGGCGTTTGGTATGATAATGCTATCAATTTTGACAATGATTTTACAATTAATTATCAAAATAATTTTGGAAGCAATGATAATCCAGGTGCTGATGGTATGGCGCTTGTTTTTAAGGGAAATTCTACAGCCGTCATTGGTGGTGTAGGAGGCGGCTTAGGTTATGAAGGAATTTTACAATCATTAATTATTGAGTTTGACACCTATCAGAATAATATTCCATCAGAAGGCCTCTTGGGGGATCCAATATTTGACCATGTAGCGATTCAGAGAGACGGTAACCCTTTCCATAACAATCCAAGTGCAAATTTAGCAGGTCCAGTTCAAGCTAGTAATACATCTATAAATATTGAAGATGGTAATACACATGAGATTAAAATTGAATGGTTTGCTTCAACAACCACGCTTAATGTCTATTTTGACTGTGTGTTGAGGTTGAGTTTAAATCAAGATGTAAAAAACACTATTTTTTCTGGCGACGATAGTGTCTTTTTTGGCTTTGTCGGTTCTACGGGAGGGGAGTCAAACTTGCATCAAGTTTGTTTTAATAGTATTTCATTTGTAGACAATTTACAACTACAAGACCAAACCATTTGTCAAAACGAAAATATCCAAGTAGATGCCACCATTCCGAGTGGCGTTACATATGTTTGGTCACCTACTAGTGGTGTGAGTAACCCCAATATTGCTAATCCATCATTTTCGCCAAATAACACAACTACATACGAGGTGACCATTAGTGATATTTGTGGAGACACTACCGTAGATGATTTTGTGCTAACGGTTTTACCTAATACAACTCCAACTTTTAATCCCGTACCTCCCATTTGTGAAGGAGGTTCTTTAACATCTTTACCAACAACTTCATTAGAAGGTGTAATAGGGACATGGTCGCCTACACTTAATAATACGCAAACAACGACATATACATTTACACCGACTGATGATTGTGCGTTTACAACAACGCTAGATATTGTTGTGGTTCCGCTTACAGAGCCAATATTTAATCCTATTGCAGCAATTTGTGAAGGTGATACAATTGCAGCATTACCAACAATGTCAAATAATGGAATAACAGGAACTTGGGCACCCGCACTTAATAATATGGTGACAACAACATATACCTTCACACCAGATATGGGACAAGGTTGTGTAGATACGGCGACACTTCAAATTGAAGTCTTAAATCCAGTGACACCAACATTTGATACCATTACACCAATTTGCCAAGGCGATAGCTTGTCGCCATTGCCAACAACATCAAATAATGGAATAACTGGTACTTGGTCTCCAGCATTAAATAATATGAGTAGCACTACATATACATTTACACCAAATATTGATGAATGTGCGACAGTAACAACCATAGAAATAATTGTTAATACTCTAGTTTTACCAGTTTTTGATGCCGTAAATCCAATATGCGAAGGTGATAATTTGGCACCATTGCCAAACATATCTAATAATGGAATCTCAGGAATATGGTCTCCTGCGCTTAATGATTTGGCATCCACAACATATACCTTTACACCTGACGTCGGAGAATGTGCTTTATCAAATACACTAGAGATTATAGTTGAGACACCTGTAACTCCTGTTTTTGATGCTATTGGTTCTTTTTGTGCAGGTGATGTATTACCTGCGTTGCCAACAATATCTAATAATGGAATTTCAGGGACATGGTCACCGGCATTAAATAATATGGCGACAACCATGTATACTTTTACTCCTGGTGCTGATGAGTGCGCGACTAATACAGAACTAACGATTACGATTGTTCCTAATGTAGTCGCTCAATTTAATGCTGTTGGTGCTATTTGTCCAGGAGAAGTTTTACCAGATTTACCATTGGTTTCTAACAATGGCATTTCAGGAACATGGTCACCAGCGTTAGATAATCAAAATACAACGGAATATACATTTACCCCTGATTCTGGTCAAGGTTGTGTTGTTGGGAATACACTAATAATTGAGGTTTTTCAGCCAGTGATACCATCCTTTAGTTTACCAGATTTCATATGTCAAGGAGATGCAGATGTAGTTTTGCCTTCGGTATCCAATGAAGGTATTACAGGAAATTGGTCAGCGCCTATAAATAATCAACTCACCACAACGTATACGTTTACGCCAAATCCAAATCAATGTGCTTCAATAGTCAATCAGGAAATACAAGTTTTACCGCTAAATATATTACTGGTTTCTGTAGAATTAACGTCAGCACCATTTAATAATAACCAAACGGTTATTGCGACAGCAACCGGGGGAGATGGGGTGTACGAATACCAATTAGATTTTGGTGTTTGGACTACCGAAAATACGTTTTCTACTATCACAGGTTGTGATGACCATATCATTAAAGTGCGTCAGATTAATGGTTGTAGTATAGTCGGTACAGAAATCTTTCGAGTCATAGATTATCCAAAATATTTTACTCCAAATAGTGATGGATTTAATGATGTATGGAATATTAATTGTTTAAATAATCAAGTAGATGCATCTATATACATATTCGATAGGTTTGGTAAATTATTAAAAAGCATGAGTCCAACTGGTCCAGGTTGGGACGGAACGTTTAATGGTCAATTAATGCCAACGAACGATTATTGGTTTAGAGTAGATTATTTTGATGAAGATGGAAATTCTAGAACTTTCTCATCACATTTTACTTTGAAACGCTAAATTTTATTCAAATAGTTTTAGTTAAAATAGATTTGTCTGATAATATTTAATGTCTCAAAAGAGAGAGTTTTTTTCTACGGGTTCAACAATATAAGGTTGATTAGTGTCAATATTCTTTTTATAGAAATCATTACTTACAGGATGTGCAGAAAATGATTTACTGGTCATACCAACGGCCATAAGCTCGTTGACTTCAGGTATAGTTAAACTGTCATCTAACCAGTCTTCAAAATAATGTGGATCTAATACCAATGGCATACGTTTACCTTTGTTATGTACTTCCATAAAAAAGTCATTAGCATCAGTTGTTAGTATGGTTGCACTTAAGGTTTGGTTATCGATTTCGTTATAAAGTCCAGCAAATAAAAACAAATCACCATTAGGATTTTCATCTGAAGGCTGGAAACAGAAATAAGGTAATGCTTTCCCGTTTACGTGATGAGGTTCATAAAAACCATCAGCTAAGATGAGGCATCTTTTATGTTCTGCGCTATTTCTAAAAGAAGCTTTATCAAAAATAGATTCTGAACGTGCGTTTAGTGTATTACACTTTTTTCGAAATGCTTCAGGATCATGTGATGCCCAATCTGGTATTATTCCCCAACATGCATCATGGATGATATATGGTGTATCCATTTTAATAATTTGAAGATTACCATGCGTAAATCCATTAAGATGGAAATAAGGTTTATAGGTTGAATTCGCATCAAATTTCACAGTGATTTGATTGCGCAATTCCTTTTCTATCTTTTCCCGTTCCTTTCGTAATGCTGTTGAGTAACACATGATTCTAAGATACTAATTTTTGGCTTTATTGATGCCTATTTGCTAATAGAGGTGGTGGCTCACCAGTAAATGGATTCCAACGGCTAATGGTTTTGGCTTCCATGCCTGCAGCACTCATTACAGCTCTATCGCCATAGCGCTCGCGCATCTTATCCATAGCTTGTGCTAAATTAAGATGTATTTCGTTGTCTTCAAATAAGTTAACTTGATGGCCACCTTCTACTAAATAACTAAACCGTACACCTATTAAACGCACCAATAATCTACGGTTATATAATTTGTTAAAAAGGTCTAAAACCACAGGAATAATAGTATGGTCCATAGCACTGTAAGGAATACGTTTTTGTTGCGTATAGGTCTGAAAATCAGAATACCGAATTTTAAAGGTAACGCAGGCTGTTAACTTATTACCACGCCGTAATTGATAGGCTAAATTTTCTGCCATAGCAATGACCAATCCTTTTAGTTTGTGAACATTAGTGGTGTCTTGCCCAAAGGTACGCTCTGTAGAAATGGATTTACGTTCATGATATTGTATCACAGGACTATTGTCTATGCCATTAGCCTTTTTCCAAATGGAAAGCCCATTTCTGCCAAGTACTTTATGCATTAATTCCATGGGCATATTTTGCACGGTTTTGATACGTTTTACACCCAAATCGCAAAGTGCTTTGTAGGTAACATTACCAACCATAGGGATTTTTTTTACTGATAGAGGTGCTAAAAATGGCTTTTCCGTGCCTGAAAGAATTCTAATTTCATTGTTAGGTTTTGCTTCACCTGTTGCAATTTTAGAAACGGTTTTGTTAAGTGACAATCCAAACGAAATGGGTAATCCGGTTTCTTTAATAATGCGCTGACGCAATTCTGAAGCCAATTTGTGGCAACCAAAAAATTTGTCCATTCCGGTGAGGTCTATATAGAATTCATCAACAGAAGTTTTTTCGTAAAGTGGTACGCTTTCTTTGATTACTTCAGTAACATTTTGAGAAAACTTGGTATAAATGCCTGAGTTACCTCTAAGTATAATAGCTTCAGGACATAGTTGTTTTGCCATACGCATTGGCATGGCAGAGTGTATACCAAATTTTCGTGCTTCGTAACTACAAGATGCTACAACACCTCTATCACTAGTACCACCAATGAGAACAGGTTTTCCGTTTAGGCTACTATCTAATAAGCGTTCGCAAGACACAAAAAACGTATCTAAATCCATATGTAAGATAGAGCGATTAGTGTTCATATTGTGCTTTAAGGTCTTTAAAACTTTTCTTTCTTTGAAATGTTGGATTAGATGAGTTTATTGAATATCGTGGGTCTTCAATAACAGCTAAACGTTCAAATTTTGAAACTTCAATAGATACGCAATCAAACTCTATCATCACCTTGCCTGTAATTTCATAAACACCTTTTCCTCTAAATGGATATTTGTTTGCAATAGGCGGAAAATGAACCGTATCTATAAAATTACCATCACAATCTAAAAACGTCCCAAAATACATGCGCTTACCCTTAGACGTACTTGTATTTTTTGTGGTAATCAGATAGCCTTCAATCCTTATGTATTTTCCTTCAAGTTGCTCTAAATGCTTAGCGCGTAGTTTGCTTTTTGAAGGCGCTTCAAGTAGATAAAACGGATTACATAATGGGAATCCTAACAGCTCAATCTCATCAAAGGCATTCTCTAATGCTGTACTTGGTAATTCTGGAGGATTGTAGTTAATGCGTTTCGTCTTAAATAGGGTCACCACATGGTCTTGCACTACCGTTTTGCTAATTTTTAAATGCGCTTCCCATAAGAGTTCTCGTTTATTGATTCCTGTAAATCGAAATGCATTGATTTTTATTAAAATGGTAATCTGTTCTATAGAAATAGGAACACGTTCTATAAAATCATCTAGTGATGTAAAAACACCATTTTGCACGCGTTCTTTTAGAATACGTGCTGTGGTTTTAGATTCAAAAGACTGTAAAAACATGAATCCCAAGTAAATGGTTTTGCCGCTTATAATTGCTTGTTTGTACGAGTTGTTTATACAAGGTGATTCAATAATGCCATTGTGCATCCGGGCTTCATGAACATAGAGCTCTGTACTGTAAAACCCGCCAAAATTATTAATAGTAGCCGTCATATATTCCAACGGATAGTAGGCTTTTAAAAAGAGGCTTTGGTAGCTTTCTACAGCATAAGAGGCAGAATGTCCTTTAGCAAAGGCATAACCTGCAAAACTTTCAATCTGTCGCCATATTTCTGTTGTGAGTTCTAAAGGTTTACCATCGTTTTTGCAATTATCAAAAAACTGCTGTTTTACTTTTAGAAATTCTGCTCTAGATCTAAATTTGCCAGACATACCACGACGTAGCATATCAGCTTCACCAAGTGTAAGTCCACCAAAATAGTGCGCCACTTTTATCACATCCTCTTGATAGACCATAACACCATAAGTTTCTGGCATAATATCTAAGAGCACAGCAGGTGCATCTTTTCTTTTTTCAGGATGGCGACAACGTAAAATGTATTGGCGCATCATGCCAGATTTTGAAACACCAGGTCTAATCACAGAGCTTGCAGCCACTAAGCCCAAATAATCGTCTACTCTTAATTTTTTTAAAAGCATGCGCATAGCTGGTGATTCAACATAAAAACAGCCAATAGCTTTAGCATTTTTAAGTAAGTACTTTATGCGTATATCTTCTTTAAAACGTTTAATATCATGAATATCTACTGGTGGTTGATGATTGTAGTTTTGGTCTATAATATCTACGGCATCTTTAATTTTACCAAGACCACGCTGACTTAAAATATCAAACTTGTACAAGCCAATATCTTCAGCAACAACCATATCAAATTGTGTGGTAGGAAACCCTTTTGGTGGCATAAACGTAGCACCATAATAGTGAATAGGGTGTTCCGAAATTAAAATACCACCTGCATGGATGCCTAAATAATTAGGGAAGCCTTCAATATAACGACTGTACTTAAGGACTAATAACGTTAATCGGTCGAGTTTCTTAACATCAAACTTACCGCAAGTCAACATATCCATTTCAGATTTTGGTAGCCCAAAGACTTTACCCAATTCTCTAACCGATGCTCTATATTTAAAGGTATTATAGACTGTAATGAGAGCTGTATGCTTAAAAGTTTTGAAGATAAATTCAGTAATATCATCTCTATCTTTCCAAGAGAAATCAATATCAAAGTCAGGTGGATTTTGTCTAAAGAGATTAATGAAGCGCTCAAAATATAAGTCGAGTTCAATAGGATCTACATCTGTAATTCGCAACAAGTAAGCAATAATACTATTAGCACCGCTACCACGACCAACGTAGTAATAATGCTTGCTACGTGCGTACTCTAAAATCTTCCAATTGATTAAAAAGTAAGATACAAACCCTTTTTGCTTTATAATATCTAGCTCTTTTTTTATACGGTTGTATATTTTAGAATCTGCATTATTCCCATAACGGTAAGGAATACCTTTATAGGTTAGTTTTTCTAAAAGCTGATAGTCAGAATCGGCATTTTCTGTTAGGAATCGTTGATTTTTCGGTATTGGGTTTTCAAAATCGAACGAAATAGAACAATTATTTAGTAGGTGCTCTGTATTTCTTATGAGGTTCGGGAATTCATTATACATTCCGCATAGTTCATCATAAGGCAACATCTTGTCGTCTTCATTACCTTCTTCAGATTTAGGAAGCTTACTCAATAAGGTGTTATTATCAATAGCGCGGAGTAAACGGTGCGTGTTAAAGCCTTTTTTATCTTGAAAGGATACCGTTTTTAAAACCACCAATTTCTCTCCGTGTACATTCCACTTGGAAAATTTTAATTGGTTGAGGTCTTTAGGCGTAATTCCTAAAAATTCATTAGGTCTTAATTTGAATTTTTTTCCTTTTTGATAAGGGTATACCACAAAACAATCCTTTAAAATCTCTTCTGGTCGCTCAGGGATTTTTAAATCGTGATTATGAAGAAATTTTGATAGATATGTATTTATATTTTGAAAACCTTGGTTGTTTTTTGCGATGACAATAAATTGTTGCTCTGCTTTGTTTCTAAAATCTACACCAAGTACAGGTTTCACCTTGTATTTTTTTGATAATCTTACAATATCTAAGCATGCTGAGGTCGTATTAATATCAGTCAGTGCTAAGGTCTGAACACCATTTTCTGAAGCAATAGCAAGTAATTGCTCTGGCTTTATGGTGCCGTAACGCAAGCTGTAATATGTATGACAGTTTAAATACATGGGACTAACAAAATTAGCTACTATATGTAGTAATTATTGCTTATATTTGTAGCAAATGATGTTAAAATTCTCTTGAATGAAACCTATACAAGCTAACATTAAGCATCTCAGAGCTTTAAAGAAACTGTCTCAAGAACACTTTGCAGACGACTTAGGTTGGTCGCGTTCAATGGTTGGCTCTTATGAAGAAGGACGAAGCGAACCACCGATTGAACGTCTTATAGATTTATCTAATTATTTTGATATTCCTATAGATATTTTGGTGCGTAAAGATTTGCGAAAGGCAAAGGATACATCGTTTATAGAAGTGGGGAATAAACGAGTCTTATTTCCAGTAACCGTTAATGAAGATAATGAAGACCTCATTGAAATTGTACCAGCAAAAGCATCAGCAGGGTATTTATCAGGTTATGATGACCCAGAATATATAGAACAGCTTCAAAAAATAAAGTTGCCATTTCTACCTACAGGTACTCACAGAGCATTTCCGATTAAAGGGGATTCTATGTTACCTGTTAAAGATGGTGCTTTTGTAGTCGCAAAGTTTGTTGAAGACGTTAACGACATTAAAAACGGAAAAACCTATGTTGTCTTAACTAAAGATGATGGTTTGGTGTATAAGCGCATTTATAATACCGATGATAGTAATGCCTTATTGTTAAGTTCGGATAACAAAGCGTATAAGCCCTATTTTGTATTTAAAGAAACGATTTTAGAGCTTTGGGAATTCACCTGTTGTATCAATACCCAAGAGTATGATGAAAAAGAACTGAAGCTAAGTAGTATTATGACCATGTTTCAAGAGTTGAAAGTAGAATTGGAGTCCGTTAAAAAAATGTAAGAATACTGAAAATCAAATATTTGTAATTAAAAAGTTAAGAAAACGTTAAAAAAAATTAGTACATTAGTGACAAACTAACCAATATAATCACTAAAAATGGAAAATTTTGACAAAGAATTTCAGTATCCCGAATCAATACGTTTGCTTGTAACACTAGGTTTTGCCATATTCTTGTCTTTGTTTTTATATACCATAATAGCTTCTGTGAAAATTTTTGAAATTGAAACTTATACAAATGCAGTAGCTTCAGCTCAATCAATTACCATTAGTATACCACAATAAAAAAAGCGTATTTTACTTAAAATACGCTTTTTTTATTATAAGGCTAACGTGTTTTGTTAGTCTGCTAAAATAATTAGCTTATTATCTTTCAATTCAATAGTTCCAGAACTGATACTTAAAAGTGTCTTGCCGTCTTGCTTTGTAAACTTATCAGCAACCTCTTCTTCAAGAGTAACCTCGCCATTAATAGTGACGTTTCCGCCTTTGAGGATAGATACTATTGGCGCGTGATTTGTCAACATCTCAAACTCCCCATTAACACCTGGAACAGCAACACTCGTTACTTCTCCGCTAAATAAAGTCGCTTCTGGTGATACAATTTCTAAATACATAGTTCTAGAGTTTTAAGATTAAGCTTCAGCAAGCATTTTCTCTCCAGCTTCAATAGCTTCTTCAATAGAACCTTTAAGGTTAAATGCAGCTTCAGGAAGATGATCTAACTCACCATCCATAATCATGTTAAATCCTTTAATTGTTTCTTTAATATCTACTAATACACCTGGGATACCTGTAAATTGTTCAGCTACATGGAACGGCTGTGATAAGAAACGTTGTACACG
>ENA-OUOG01003101-OUOG01003101.1-marine-metagenome-genome-assembly--contig:-NODE-3101-length-16101-cov-8.400399_pt1 | contig 16101 bp, 19 predicted proteins | sample MGYA00248635_ERZ508505 | MGnify/ENA primary metagenome ERZ508505 (study PRJEB26176, sample SAMN06267871) | marine metagenome | isolation source: Saanich Inlet, British Columbia, Canada | place: Pacific...
GTTCATTGTAGCATTTACGCGTTTTCTGGCGCGTTGAGCATTTCGCGTCAGGCCAGACCCGATTGCTCCAAAAGATGCCGCCCCGCGCGATCTTCCACCTCGATCACCCAGATATCAGGGTCAAAGCTTTTTTGTCGTTCAATCGTGTGATCGACGGCCGCCTCATCTCCGTCACTCAACACAACCCAAGCCCGTTCCCCAGACATCAGATCAAAGCTGCGTTGGAAGAGTTTCGCGCTGCCATCCAGCGTGTTGAGTTTGATCAGAACAGCGCCCGCCGTCTTATCGCCCTTTGAGGTCACAAAGGCCGGTATCTCGATGTTTCTCAGGCGCCGCAGATAGGCATGCACCCAGAATTCAGTGGCAAGCCTCGGTTCACTCATGCGCCGTCTTTGAAGTTCAGACCCATCTCGGAATAGCGTTCCGCCTCGTTCAACCAATTGGGACGAACTTTTACCTGTAGGAATAGATGCACTTTGCGGCCCAGGAATTCTTCCAATTCCTCGCGTGAGGCCTTGGAGACACCTTTGATCGTTTCACCGCCCTTACCAAGCAAGATGCCTTTATGGCCATCGCGCGCGACATAGATGATCTGGTCAATCCGCGCCGAGCCGTCCTTGCGTTCTTCCCAGTTTTCCGTCTCGACGGTCAATTGGTAGGGCAATTCCTGATGCAGGCGCAGGGTCAGCTTTTCGCGGGTCATCTCAGCGGCGATCATGCGCATGGGCAGATCGGCGATTTGATCTTCGGGATAAAGCCACGGGCCCTCGGGCATCGCATCGGCCAGCCAGTGGCGCAGATCATCCACGCCATATCCACGCTCGGCGGAAATGATGAATGTCTTTTCAAAAGGATAGGCTTGGTTCATTTCTTCGGTCAGGGCCAGAAGGGTCTCGGCCTCGACCTTGTCGAGCTTGTTGATGGCCAAAGCCACACGACGCCCCTCGGAGCGTTCCAACAGACCCTCGATAATCGCTTTGACACCCTCGGTCTGGCCGCGATGTGCCTCGATCAACAAAACGACGACATCGGAATCAGCAGCACCCGACCATGCGGCCGCCACCATTGCGCGGTCCAACCTGCGGCGCGGACGAAAGAGGCCGGGTGTATCCACAAATACAATCTGGGCATCGCCTTCGATTGCCACACCGCGAATGCGCGCGCGCGTGGTCTGCACTTTATGCGTTACAATCGAGACCTTGGCCCCAACCATGCGGTTAAGCAGGGTCGATTTGCCTGCATTGGGCTCTCCGATGAGAGCAGCGAAACCGGCGCGGGTTGTCATTTGTTAAGCGATCCTCATAGCCAAAAGGCCCTGTTGCGATTGTGGCCTAGTAGCCCAAAGCAATGGCAAAGACCACAAGTCTTGGTTGCGTGTCATGGTGCAAAAGCTGTATGGCGACAAAATCATACAACAAAGGAGAGAGCCATGACGGCGCAAGTATTCATCGACGGCGAAGTTGGAACGACGGGTCTTCAGATCCGCGCCCGCCTTCAGGGCCGCGATGACCTGCGCCTGATCTCTCTGCCTGAGGACCGCCGCAAGAACATGGATGCGCGGCTCGAAGCGGCTGATGCGGCGGATGTGGCCATCCTGTGTCTGCCTGATGCCGGTGTGCGTGAAATTGCGCCCGAACTGGCGCGGATGGGCACAAGGGTGATCGATGCCTCTTCGGTGCATCGGGTGGATCCCGATTGGGCCTACGGCTTTCCCGAACTCTCGGCTGAAGCCCGCACAGCCGTGTCAGAGGCGCAATTGGTTTCTAATCCGGGATGTTATCCAACGGGTGCAATCAGCCTGATCAAACCTTTGATTGATGCAGGTTTGATCTCTGCGGATGAGGGCCTCTGCGTGAATGCGGTCAGCGGCTACACTGGCGGCGGCAAATCCCTGATCGCCGAGTTTGAAGGTGGTGAGGAAAGCGGTGTCTTCGTTTATGGCACCAGCCAAACCCACAAGCATCTTCCCGAGATGCGCCTTCGGTCAGGCCTGAGCAAAGCACCGATTTTCGTGCCATCCGTCGGCGATTATGCCCAAGGGATGATCGTGCAAATTCCGCTGTATCGTGACGCAGGATTTGCACAGGCCGCCTTCGAGGCCCTTGCGGCCCATTATGACGGCGCGAATTTCGTGAAGGCCGTTGCACGCGACACAATGGGCGCACGGATCGATCCGCGGCGTCTCAATGACAGCAACGTGATGGAAGTCACGGTCGACAGCGATGCGGATGGTGCCGCGACCGTTTTGATCGCCGTGTTGGACAATCTGGGAAAAGGTGCCTCGGGCGCTGCTGTTCAGAACCTCAACATCATGTTGGGTCTGGACGAAACGCTGTCCCTTTGAACGCATAGCCTGCGGCCCTGACATTCGGGGTTGCGGGCTTAGCCGTTCTTGAGTTGATCCAGAAGATTGCGCGCTGCGGTTTGCTCGGCAAGGCGTTTGACCTTGCCCTCGGCGCGCATTGCCTCGCCGCTTTGAAGGGCGACCTCTACGACAAAAATCGGTGCGTGATCAGGACCTGTGCGCGACACTTCGGTATAGCTGGGTGGTGTCTGTCCACGGGCCTGCGCCCATTCCTGAAGCGATGTTTTAGCATCCCGCGCGTCTTCTTGGACATTGGCCACGCGATCTTGCCACAACCGCTGGACCAAGCTGCGCGCAACCTCAAAACCCGCATCAAGATAGACCGCCGCAATCACGGCCTCCATCGCATCCCCCAGCAAGGCCTCTTTGCGCCGCCCGCCTGTGACCATCTCGGATTTTCCGAGCTTGAGCACCGAGCCGAGATCAATCTCGCGGGCGACATCGGCACAGGTTTCCTTGCGCACCAAAGCGTTGAAACGGGGGGCGAGTTGCCCCTCCTTGGCCGAGGCATCCTGCGCGAGAACGGCCTCGGAAATCACGAGGCCAAGCACACGGTCCCCAAGAAATTCCAGCCGCTGGTTATCGGGCCGTGTTTCAGAAGACAAAGACGAATGGGTCAGCGCGCGCACCAGCAAAGCGGGGTCTGAAAACTCATGCCCCAAACGCTCGGAAAACGACTTTAGTTCACGCGCTAGTTTCAATCGATCGCCCTAAAGAAACGGTCGGCACGCCATGTCCAGAAATAGACCATGCGATCACCCGCTGAGGAGAACATAACCCGATCAGCGCGACCAATGATGTTTTCATAAGGCACAAAGCCCACACCGCCGATGGAACGTGGGAAACGGCTGTCTTGCGAGTTGTCGCGGTTGTCACCCATCACAAAGAAGTGGCCTTCGGGAACAGTGAATTCCTGTGTGTTATCGGCGAATGCACCGCTGTCGATATTGAGAATCGAATGGGTTTCACCATTGGGAAGCGTTTCAATGAAACGATCCTTCTCGCATGTGCCGCCCTCGCCCACGGGGGCGTTTGTGCAACGGGGGAAATGGCCCAAGGGTCCCTGCGCGGAAAGCTCTTCGGTGAAGGGTTCGGTGGGTTCAAGGGTTGCAGCTTCATCATTGATATAGACCACGCCATTGCGCACCTGAATGCGGTCACCGGGAACACCCATGACACGTTTGATGAAATCGGAGTTATTCGTCGGATGGCGGAAAACCACGACATCGCCCAATTCAGGCTCGGAGCCGAAAATTCTGCCTGAAACAGGGCAGAGAGCGAAGGGGCAGGAAAACCGCGAATAGCCATAGGCCATTTTATTGACGAACAGGAAATCGCCAATCAGCAATGTGTCTTTCATCGAGCCCGAGGGAATCCAGAAGGGCTGAAAAAACAGCGTCCGAAAAACACCTGCAATCAACAGGGCATAAACGACTGTCTTAACGGTTTCCCAGAAACCGTCTTTTTTCGCAGCTTTTGCCATTTGTTATGCCTCGTGGGGTTTGGGCTGTGGGGTTGGGCTCAAAAAAGTTGAGAGGTTCATGGGCCGCGCAGCGGGTCAAGTCAAGCAAGCGGTCGCGCGGGCGGCTTTGCCATTCCAGGCAAGGCGTCCAACTCACCTTCGGGTAGGGCCTCAATCACCACAAAGGCCTGCGCCCAAGGGTGATCATCGGTCAGGGTCACATGGATGACCGCTTCATAGCCTTCTGGCGTCATTTCGATCAGCCGTTCCTTGGCCCAACCCGACACATGCATGATGGGTTGGCCTGTCCGCAGATTGGTCACCGCCATGTCGCGCCACGCAATGCCCATGCGCAGGCCTGTGCCAAGCGCCTTGGAGCAAGCCTCCTTGGCGGCCCACCTCTTGGCATAGACCGAAGCGGGGTCGGTCATGCGTTCTGCGCGGGTTTGTTCGGTCTCCGTAAAGACGCGATTGCGAAACCTGTCTTCGAAACGGTCGAGCGTTTTTTGAATGCGTTCAATATTCGCCAGATCAGTTCCAATGCCGAGGATCATTCATATCGCCTTACGTTTTGGGGCCTAGGTATGTTCGAATGTTTGAACGCGTTGAATTCATCCGCGCGCGTCATCCATGCAGCGCCGCATTTGGGCTAGTGCTGCTGGCAGCCCTATGAATACGGCCTCCCCGATCAGGAAATGCCCGATGTTGAGTTCCTTTACCTCGGGCAGAGCTGCGATGGGGTGCAGGTTTTCATATGTCAAACCATGGCCCATATGAATTTCCAACCCCAGCTCGGCCCCCAGTTTTGCCCCCGCGATCAGACGCTCCAATTCGGCGTCGCGCTCGGCGGTTTTGCCCTCGGCATGGAGGTCGCAATAGGCGCCTGTATGCAGTTCGATCACGGGCGCGCCGATCTGAGCGGAGGCTGTGATCTGAGCGGGATCGGGGGCAATGAACATCGAGACGCGGATGCCCGCCTCACGCAAAGGCGCAATGAAATCGGCCATGCGGTTTTGATCGGCAGCAACCTCGAGGCCGCCCTCCGTGGTGCGTTCTTCGCGGCGCTCGGGCACGATGCAGGCGGCATGCGGGGAATGCTCCAGCGCGATGCGTTGCATCTCGTCGGTGGCGGCCATCTCGAAATTGAGTGGAATGGTGATCGCCTCCATGATGGCTGCGATATCGGCGTCACGGATATGGCGACGGTCTTCGCGCAAATGCGCCGTGATCCCATCGGCACCCGCTTGCTCGGCCATTTGGGCCGCGCGCACTGGATCGGGAAGCGCACCGCCGCGCGCATTGCGAAGCGTGGCCACGTGATCGATATTTACACCAAGTCTCAATCGGTCGGTCATATTCATCCGCTTTCCGTTGTATCCGCCTTGAACCTATCGCTTTGTGCGTGAGGCGTCAGCCTGTTCGCGCAGCTTCCGCATCTTCTTTTGCAACCGCGCCACGCGACGTTTTTGATAGGCACGGATGACTGGAACACACAGATAGTAACAGATCAAACCACAGATAATTCCGGGGACAATACTGCCAATCATCCACGGAAAAAATACGTCATCATAGAAGATGTGCAACTCATCCCAATGGGCGCGTTCCGCGGTGAAAATGGCGAGGATATTATGCCAGAGGTCCCCAAAGGCCCCGCCGAATTTCTGCAGCAGCCCGTCTTCTAGGCGGCCGCGCATTTCGGTTCCCAAAATGAAGTGGCCGAATTTCAGCGAGGCGAGGGCGATCGGAATATAGGTCAAAGGATTGCCGACAAAGGTCGCCAGAAGAGCCGCAAGGATATTGCCGCGCATCACTTTGGCCAGAAGAGCCGCAACCACAAAATGAAGCCCGAAAAAGGGTGTAAAGGCTGTCAGGACGCCTGCAAAAATCCCGCGTGAGATACTTTCAGGGGTGCCGGGCAAACGGCTGAGGCGGTGTTGGACATATTGAAAAGCACGCGTCCATCCTCCGCGTGGATAAACCCACTCGGAGACAACCCGTGCCCAAGGGCGATAGTCCCTTCTTTTGAACACCAAGACCTGTCCTTCTAACTCGCCATTGCGTCAGGGCCTTCTGTCGAGGTCCTGATACCGCTCCATTTTGGCGACGTCGCTATCTGCTTCTATTGCCATCATCACTGAATGTAGGTGCTCTGCGTCTCTTACATCCACATCGACCAGAATACGGAAGAAATCCGGCTTGCGATCCATGAAGTGCAGGTCAGAGATATTGGCGTTCTGCTCGCCAATCAATGTGCAGATACGACCGAGCACGCCGTTATCGTTAGATATCGTAACGTCAATTGTCACGTTGTGAACGGCGGCGTGACGACCTTCGGTCCAATGGACGTCGATCCAGCGCTCGGGCTGGTCGTCGAATTGCGCCAAGGCCTCGCAATCAATGGCGTGCAAAACGGGGCCCCGACCCCGATAGGTGATGCCGACCATCCGTTCGCCCGGAACCGCTTGGCAGCATTGCGCGCGGTTCATCTGTGCGCCAGGTGGCAAGCCGATAACGGCGCGGCGGGCTTCAACTTCGGTTTCTTCACCCTCCGAGACCAGTTCGGGATAGAGCTTGGCCACCATTTCACGCGCCGATAGCTCCGCCGAGCCGATCCTTGCGAGAACCTCGGTGCCATCGGGAAGGCCGAGGGCCTTGGCGGCTGTATCCAGCGCCTTCGGGGTGGCTTTTTTGTTCACATGCTCAAAGGCAACCCGCGCCAGTTCTTGGCCGAGTTTGACATAGCGCCCACGGTCTTCCTCGCGCAGCCGTCTGCGAATGGCGGCTTTGGCGCGCCCCGTCACGACGATGTCGATCCAAGTTGCTTGCGGGCTTTGACCGTCGGCTGTGGCGATATCCACGGATTGGCCGTTCTTCAGACGTGTCCAAAGCGGAACACGGATGCCATCCACCTTCGCGCCCACGCAGGAATGCCCGATGCGGGTGTGGATCGAATAGGCGAAATCCAGCGGCGTCGCCCCTTTGGGCAGCTTCACAACATCGCCCTTGGGGGTAAAGCAAAACACCTGATCGGAATACATCTCGAGTTTCACATGCTCGAGGAATTCGTCATGGTCCTCGGCCATCTCGAAACGTTCATTCAGCGTCGAGAGCCATTTTGCGGGATCAACTGCGAAGGGGTTCGCGCTGCGCACACCATCGCGGTAGGACCAATGCGCAGCCACGCCAGATTCCGCGACTTCATGCATTTGGCGTGTGCGAATTTGTATCTCGACCCGTTTGCCGTCGCGCCCTGAAACCGTGGTATGGATCGAGCGATAGCCGTTGGATTTCGGTTGGCTGATATAGTCTTTGAACCGACCCGGAACCGAGGCCCAACGCTGATGCACGGCCCCAAGAACGGTATAGCATTCATCGTCACTTCCGACGATCACGCGAAAGCCGTAGATATCGGACAGGCGCGAAAAGGCGAGGTCTTTTTCCTGCATCTTGCGCCAGATCGAGAAGGGCTTTTTGGCACGCCCGAAGACTTCGCCCGAGGTGCCGTGCTTTTCCATCACGGCCTCAATGTCCTTGGTGATCTGGCTGATCACATCGCCAGATTCCTTCTGAAGCGTCAAAAAGCGGCGCATGATGGAGTTGCGCGCCTCGGAATTGAGAACTTGGAAGGAGAGATCCTCCAGCTCTTCGCGCATCCATTGCATACCCATCCGACCCGCGAGAGGGGCGAAGATATCCATCGTCTCATGGGCCTTGATGACCTGCTTTTCGGGCCGCATATGCTTGATCGTGCGCATGTTGTGCAGACGGTCCGCCAGCTTCACGAGGATCACCCGCAAATCCTTGGACATCGCCATAAACAGCTTGCGGAAATTCTCGGCCTGTTTGGTTTCGCGGCTGGAGAGTTGCAGATTGGTCAGCTTGGTAACGCCATCCACCAATTCGGCCACATCCTCACCGAATTTTTCGGCGACTTCGGAATAGGTGCCTTTGGTGTCTTCGATGGTGTCATGAAGAAGCGCTGTCGCGATGGTCGCATCATCAAGACGCATTTCCGTCAGGATGGCGGCAACGGCAACGGGGTGGGTGAAATAGGGCTCACCCGAATGACGACGCTGCCCGTCATGCATCTCGGCGGCATAATCATAGGCGCCCCTCAGGAGCGCCTCGTTACATTTTGGATTGTAATTGTGGACAAGGTTAATCAGGTCTTCGGCAGTCAGAGTGCCATTTCGATCTGATCGGTTCCCGTCCATCAAAGCCCTAAGTCAGCGTTGACCCTGCGCTTCCATCAGGGCGCGCAGCATCTGCTCCTCGGACATATCGTCCTGAGCGGGGCGATCCTGCTCGACACCTTGAAGAAGAGCCATGGCATCTTCTTCGGGCTCATCAACTTCGATCTGTGTCTGATGGGATTCGATAAAGCGCTCGCGCAACTCGCCAGCGGTCTGGGTTTCGTCTGCGATTTCACGCAGCGCGACCACAGGGTTTTTATCGTTATCGCGGTCGATCGTCAGTTGTGAACCAGCTGTAATTTCACGTGCACGATGTGCAGCAAGCATTACCAGTTCAAACCGGTTCGGTACCTTATCAACGCAATCTTCAACCGTCACGCGGGCCATTTGGACACTCCGAAATCATTGTCTGGAGGAAACTCAAGCCCCGTATCTAGCCCCCAAGTGCTGGAAAGACAAGGGGCCAAAGCCCTATTCATCAGGTGATAAAGGTTCAATTCCGACCAGTTCTGCTGCTGGAAGGGCGGCAAGCATTTCCAATACGGTTTTGTTCAGAATCGGGTGCCGCCACTCAGGGGCGATATCGGCCAGCGGCATCAGAACAAATCCCCGCTCCGACAGACGTGGGTGGGGCAGGATCAATTTATCGGGAGCAGCCTTGGAGGCCTCGAACGTGCTGAGGTCATGCCAAGCCTGCCATGTCGCAAGATCGGGAAGGACCTGAGCGTCAACGGCGAGCAGGTCCAAATCCAAACCACGCGCGGCCCATCTTGATCTGCGTTCCCTGCCAAATTCCGTCTCGATGTCATGCAGGGCGCCGAGAACCTCTTGGGGGGGGACAGCTTTTTCGATTTTCACGGCGGCATTTACAAATTCCGGTCCCGATCCTGCGGGGAAAGCAGGTGTTCTAAAGTGCCTGCTTTCAACTATCGGCGCGCCAAATGTCTCGCCAATGCGTGTGATTGCGGCACGGATAACGTCGCGTGACGACTTGTTTCCAACAGAAAGGTTTGATCCTAATGCGATGAGCATAGGGCCGCCTGCATAGTATCTTTCGAACACTTGCGCATATAAAATTAACCCCTATTTTTTAAGACATTGCTGATCGTAGGTCCATTTGAACCAGTTCTTATCCCCATTCACGATTTGCACAAACACTCATAGGACGATTTGATATGTTTTATCGGGACGAGCGCCTCGCGCTGTTCATTGACGGCTCCAATTTGTATGCGGCGGCCAAGGCTCTGGCTTTTGACATCGACTATAAATTGCTGCGGCAGGAATTCATGCAGCGTGGGAAGTTGCTGCGCGCATTCTACTACACGGCTTTGCTTGAGAATGACGAATATTCACCTATCCGCCCATTGGTGGATTGGTTGAATTACAACGGGTTCACGATGGTCACAAAACCGGCCAAGGAATTCACCGACAGTCAGGGTCGCCGTAAAGTTAAGGGCAATATGGATATCGAACTGGCCGTAGATGCCATGGAGATCGCCGAGCATGTGGACCACATTGTCTTGTTCTCGGGCGATGGTGATTTCCGCCCCTTGATCGAAGCAGTGCAGCGCAAAGGCGTTCGCGTTTCGGTGGTCTCGACGATCCGTTCAAACCCGCCCATGATTGCAGATGATTTGCGCCGCCAAGCGGATAACTTCATCGAATTGGATGAGTTGAAAGATGTCGTGGGGCGCCCCCCGCGTGAGCATGACAGCCACGATATGCACACCAGCGCAGCCAGCGAATAACCCACCCAATGCAAAGGGCCCGTGCGTCACGCGCGGGCCTTTCTTTTAGGAATTTGTATCGGCTGTGAACCGCGTGATGATTGCGCCAAGGTCAAGCATGCGCACGGGTTTGGTCAGGAAAGCATCCATTCCGTGGTTTTTGCCACGCTGCGTGTCGCCACTGATGGCATCTGCCGTGATTGCGATGATGGGGATGCGGGTTTGGCCGCCCTTTTGGTCCTCCACCTCGCGTATTTTTTGCGACATCTCAAAGCCGGACATCACGGGCATATGGAAATCGGTCAGTACAAAATCAAAGTCACCCGCCTCAAAAGCGGCGAGGCCTTCTGCGCCATTGGCAGCCACATGCGTTTCATAGCCGAGTGAACGCAGCTGTGCGACGAGAACGGTTTGGTTCACCTCATTGTCTTCCACGACCAGACCGCGTTTTCGGCGCGCATTGGGCAGGCCCTTGGCCCTGGCCTTCTTTTTTGCGAGGCTTGGTTCGGGGTTTGCCAGATATTTGAAATTGCTCGGAGTGCTGACATTTTCGAGCCCTTCGCTCACGATCTCCTTGCTGTCGGACAGCACGGATAAAGCCCCATAGAGATCGCTCAAGAGGGTGGGTTTTGAATGAAGGATGATTTGATTTTCCGAGGCACTTCCAGAGTTGTAGATACGCTTGTTGGTGAGTGCGACCAGTTTGATCTTTCTGAAATCAGGGTCACTCTTGAAGGCGTTTTCGCTCTCGGGCATGTCGATGGATGTTAGAAAGATCGTCTTTTCAGGGTTCCCAAGCGCTGTCTTTCGTTGTGATTCAAACGTGTCATGCCACACAACGGTTGCATTGGTCGCAGCGATATAGGTTTCGATACCTGCCTTCCATGCGTCATTGGTGGGCCATATGTGGACCGTATATCCGTCCAGATCGGGTGCCCTTTTCGAAGGGATCGGATCAACCATCGGCAGGTGAATGCGAATGGTCGTGCCCTTGCCCAATGTGCTTGAAACATCAATTCTACCATCCAGCTTATCGACAAGGCGTTTCACAATCGTAAGCCCAAGCCCTGTTCCGCCCTTGAAATGCGCGGCTTGATCCATGGATTGGGAGAAGGGTTCGAACATTTCTGCGAGAAAAGAGTCGCTCATTCCGACGCCATTGTCGCCGACTTCAATCACGAAGTGATCTTTGGATTCCCGCTTGATCCATAGCACGGCTTCGCCTTGCTTGTCGTCATCGGGCCTGTTGGAGAATTTGATCGCATTTGACAGCAAATTGAGCGTTATCTGGCCAAGTCTGCCCCCATCGGTCAGAATTGTCTCGGGCAAGGATGGATCGAAGAAAAACCGAAGGACGCAATTCTTTTCATCGGCATAACCGCGCATGACCTCCACAACGCTTTCTGTCTGGCGCAAAAGATTGGTGGGCTCGAGCAATATCTCGAGCTTTCCAGCCTCGATTTTGGAGACGTCAAGGATGTCGTCGATGATCCGCAAAAGGGCGAAAGAACTCCGCCGCGCTGTCGTCAACAGGCGGTTTTGCTCAGCAGACAAATCACTGTTGTCGAGAATTTCCATCATTCCGACGATGCCGTTCATGGGCGTTCGAATTTCATGGCTCATGGAAGCAAGAAAATCGGATTTGGCCTTGCTCGCATCGATTGCAGCATTTTTGGATTTTGACAATTCGGCGTGGTAGACCTCGGTAACATATCCAAACAACAACAATTCAGTCGCGATGATGATGAAGGTCGTAACATAGACGCCGTATTTGATTTTGATGGCTAGGTCCTCAGGGACATAGGGCCCACCTAGAAACCCCGAGCCGACATATTCGACGAATATCCATGTCAGCCCTGTCAGGGTCAGCAGGGATAGAATTGGCCTGCGACCGCTGGTCGAGGAAAACACCAAGAACGGCCCTGCGATCATGGTGACATAGAGAAACTCAACATCTGAGCCATCTGGCGCAATGAAAAAGGCCGAGGTGATCATGAACCAAGCCGAAAAATACCAAATCAGCTTGCCCAGAAAGCCGTAGCCGCGGTTCGTTACGACATAGGCCGCAACCACAGAGGCCCCCAAGAAGCCTGACAGAACCACCATAATGGGCTGACTGATAAAGATCCCCACAACAAACCAGCAACATGCGACAGCGGTAACGATTGAGCAGGCGAACATCAGCGAGCGCAGGCGCAACTCTTCTAGAAGATTATCGTCTGAGGCTTTTAACCTATTGGGCATGAAGGTTTTAATCATGAAGGGTTAGTCAGTCCTATGACGGTCTAAGTAAAAAAGAACTAGAAAATATCGGCAACATCAAAAGGTTGTATCGCGGCGGGCTGCAATTGTTCAAACGACACATTTATCGTCTGAAAGATGCAGATCACTTTACTAATGAAGCGAAGATAGCCCCGATCTAGTCGATTTCCAGAATCAATTTTTTGTAACGTAGGGTCGGAATTGGGCAAAATCGTGACGCTGTGTTTCCAGCGCGACGATAGTGCCGTCGTGTCTTTTCGCGAAGAAACTGGGAAATTCCTTTCGTAGTGCTTGATTGTCTGGACCTTGGATTTCCTCGCCCTTAGTCTTGGGGCGAAGCAAACTGGAACCTCACATGTCAAAAACGCCGCTCACCCTTTATCTGGCCGCCCCGCGCGGGTTTTGCGCCGGCGTTGATCGTGCGATCAAGATTGTGGAGATGGCGCTGGGGAAATGGGGCGCGCCTGTCTATGTGCGCCATGAGATCGTTCACAATAAATTCGTCGTCGATGATTTGCGTGCAAAGGGCGCTGTTTTTGTTGAAGAACTTGATGAATGCCCCCCAGATAGGCCTGTGATTTTCTCGGCGCATGGGGTGCCGAAATCAGTGCCTGCCGAAGCTGCGCGGCGCGAGATGGTCTATGTGGATGCGACCTGCCCTTTGGTGTCCAAGGTGCATATCGAGGCGGCCCGTCACCATGAAAACGGCCTTCAGATGATCATGATCGGCCATGAAGGCCATCCCGAGACTGTCGGCACGATGGGGCAATTGCCCGAAGGCGAAGTGCTGTTGGTGGAAACGGTCGATGATGTCGCCAATGTTGCGGTGCGTGACCCCGAGAATTTGGCCTTTGTCACCCAGACCACCCTCTCGGTGGATGACACGATCGATATTGTGGCCGCCTTGCAGGCCCGTTTCCCCAAGATCGTCGGCCCACATAAGGAAGACATCTGCTACGCCACCACCAACCGCCAAGAGGCCGTGAAAGCGATGGCGCCCAAGGCCGATGCGATGCTTGTTGTCGGCGCGCCAAACAGTTCCAATTCGAAACGTCTGGTCGAGGTCGGCGCGCGCGCGGGCTGCAAGTATTCGCAATTGGTTCAACGCGCGAGCGATATTGATTGGCGTGCGCTTGAGGGTATTTCCTCCATGGGGATCACGGCGGGCGCATCGGCGCCTGAGGTGTTGATCAATGAAGTGATTGATGCCTTCCGTGATCGCTTTGATGTCACTGTCGAACTGGTTGAAACGGCCGTTGAGAATGTCGAATTCAAGGTGCCGCGCATCCTGCGCGAGCCTGCCTGAGAGCCGTCGTGATGATTAGCACAGACCACGCCTTGCCCATAGGCCATGCATAGGCCAATACCGCGCCATGACACGTATCCCCTTTCCCGCTCTTGCCCTTGGTCTCGCTGGTTTGCTGCCGTTTCTCTATGGTGTGGCAACGCTGCTTTGGCCCCAGCTGTCCTCTATCGGGCGCATTTGGGCCAATAATTTCGAGGGCGTCTATATCCTGCAAATCTACGGGATCACGATCCTTTGCTTCATGGCAGGGGTGATCTGGGGTTTTGCGGCCAAGGCCGAGGGACAGGTCATGACCATAGGGCTGAGCCTCTCGGTTCTGCCTGCCCTGTTTGTATTCTTCTTTGCCTTTTCCAATCCCTTTGCCAGTCTGGGGGCCTTGATACTGGCTTTCTTGGGTTTGCTGGTCGTCGATTTCTGGTGCCAGTCGCAGGGTCTTGCGCCCGCTTGGTGGCTGAAGCTGCGTGTTATCCTTACCACGGTTGTTGTCGCCTGCCTTGGGGTGGGGGTGTTTCATGCCTAAGCTATACGCCTACACAGATGGAGCATGTTCGGGAAATCCGGGACCCGGGGGTTGGGGGGCATTGTTGCAAGCCAAAGAGGGCGCGTCGGTCATCAAGGAAAGGTCCCTGAAGGGGGGCGAGGCGGATACAACCAACAATCGCATGGAGCTTTTGGCCGCGATCCACGCGCTTGAGGCGCTGGAGCGGCCCTCGACGCTGACGGTCATCACAGATAGCGCCTATGTGAAGGGCGGGATCACATCATGGCTGTTCAGTTGGAAAAAGAACAACTGGCGCACCTCCACCCGCAAACCTGTCAAAAACGAAGACCTATGGCGCCGCTTGGATGAGGCCGCCGCCCGTCATGACGTGACATGGGAATGGGTCAAGGGCCATGCAGGCCACCCCGAAAATGAGCGCGCCGATGAATTGGCCCGCGCTGGCATGAAGCCGTTCAAATGAGCGCGACACTTGCCCTTGATTACGCCTCGGTTCTGGTTTTTGCCCTGACGGGCGCGCTGGTTGCATCACGTGCGCAGCTTGATCTGATCGGGTTCTTCTTCATTGCCTGCCTGACGGCGGTTGGCGGGGGCACCTTGCGTGACCTCTTACTGGACCGTGACCCAGTGTTCTGGCTGGCCGATCCCATACCTTTGGGCTTGGCCTGTGGGGCGGCGATGGTTGTGTTCTTTGGCGCGCATTTATTGGAAAGCCGCTATGCGGTGATCCGCTGGTTGGATGCCGCAGCCTTGGCCGTTGCGGTGGCCGCAGGTGTCACTGTCGCCCGCGACATGGAGCAATCGGCCGCGATCATATTGGTCATGGGGGTTGTGACGGGCACATTTGGCGGATTGATGCGCGATGTCGTGTGCAATGAGGTGCCGATGGTCCTCAAACAGGGTGAGCTATATGTGACCGCTGCGGCTGCAGGAGGTGGAGCGGGTTTGATCGCGGATCGGCTTACCGATCAGCCCTTGGCACCAATCCTTGCCTGCATTGTGGCAACTTTTGCTTTGCGGGCAGGCTCGATGGCTTTTGGCTGGAGCCTGCCAGTCTACAAACCCTATCCGCCACGCACCAAATAGATCACTTCCGCCGTTGATTGCGCCGCCGTGATGCCCATTCGGTCGGGATCAGGACCAGCGCGGCCGATGCTCCGAGGATTGCATCAATTCCGGGCGAGCCGAAGGACAGGTGGAACATCACCCGCATCATGAATACGACGATCACAGCGCCAAGCGCGATCAGGACGGATGGGACGACCCCGTTATGGGTGATCCCCCAACGCTCGAAGAAAAAGCCGATAAAGCCACCAATCATCAGCGACCCGAAAAACGCAAAAAATCCCATCAATCTTCCCCCAATACCAAGCCAGCAGGCAGATTTGCCCCGCGCAGGTAATCCTCAGTGGACATGCGGCCTTTGCCTTCTGGCTGGACCTGCGTGATTTCCACTGCACCCGAGCCGCAGGCAACCGTCAAGCCCGACAAGAGGCGGCCCGCCGCGCCCGCGCCATCGGACAAGCGGCTTTGCATGAGTTTCACGCGCCGTCCATTGATCATGCTCCAAGCCCCCGGAAAGGGCGAGAGCCCTCTGATCTGGCGATCAATCTCGGTGGCATCGCGGATCCAATCGACACGGGCCTCGGATTTGTCGATCTTGGCGGCATAGGTCACGCCCTCATCGGGCTGAATCTTTGGGGTAAGGGTATCAAGCTGGTCCAGCGCCTCAACGATTGCCTTGGCTCCAAGGACCGACAGCCTGTCATGCAGGGCGCCCGTGGTCTCTTCGGCGTCAATCGGCGTTCGCCGCTCCAGCAGCACAGGCCCCGTATCAAGGCCCGCCTCCATCTGCATGATGCAAACGCCCGTCTCGGCGTCGCCTGCCATGATCGCGCGGTGGATGGGCGCGGCCCCGCGCCAGCGCGGCAAAAGCGAGGCGTGGATATTCAGGCAGCCCTTTTGGGGCGCATCCAACACGGCTTGCGGCAGGATCAACCCATAGGCCACGACCACGGCGATATCGGATTGCAGGGCGGCAAATTCGGCCTGTTCCTCGGCCCCTTTGAGGCTGACGGGATGGCGCAGGGGAAGACCAAGCGCCTCGGCGCGGGCCTGCACGGGGGTGGGGCGATCTTTCTTGCCGCGTCCAGCGGGGCGGGGTGGCTGGCAATACACGCAAGCGATCTCATGGCCGGCCGCGACCAAAGCATCCAGCACGGGAACCGAAAAATCGGGCGAGCCCATAAAGACGATACGCATCGGCCTAGCCCTTCATCTTGCGCGC
>ENA-OUOG01003103-OUOG01003103.1-marine-metagenome-genome-assembly--contig:-NODE-3103-length-16097-cov-2.874282_pt1 | contig 16097 bp, 11 predicted proteins | sample MGYA00248635_ERZ508505 | MGnify/ENA primary metagenome ERZ508505 (study PRJEB26176, sample SAMN06267871) | marine metagenome | isolation source: Saanich Inlet, British Columbia, Canada | place: Pacific...
ATTTTTGGCGCAATATTTTAAAAATCCCAAAGCAAGCAGCGATTCCGATGTGCTTTTGTCGAGGTCGCTTATGGAGTTTGATCCACCCAACGAAAAAACGTTTATCTTTGAAGTTGTAGAAGGAGCAAAATTTAAAACTTGCAACGGTAAGCTGTTTCGAAAAGGGAAAAAAAGAGCATCCACTTAGTTCAATAACTCCATACATAGGCAGACCTGACAAATTGCCTGATATTTATAAAGATTTAAAGCCAATAGAGGGCTCAATAGATGCAGTTAATATGTTGCTTCAAAATGAAAAATTTAATGTGTTTTTCTTGTCTACAGCGCCCTGGGATAATCCTCCAGCATGGACACATAAAAGACTTTGGTTAACTAAATATTTTGAGGAAAAAATTATTAGAAAGAAATTGATTTTGAGTCATCATAAAAATCTTTTAATAGGGGACTATTTAATTGACGACAGACCATTTAATGGCGCCTCTAGTTTTAAGGGGGAGTGGATTCATTTTGGAAGTCCCAAATATCCAAATTGGCATACAGTATTAAGTTTTCTTAATCATTGATCCATCTTCCATCTTTTGTGATTTTCAATTAGTTCTAAATTTCTTTCTAAATAAAATTTCTTGTATGTGATTTTATTGACTGTACTTACAATGCTCCCACCTTTATAGGAAGATGAAATGTATTTAGAAAAGTTTTTTAAATATTCAAGCCAACTATATTGAGATTGTTTTAAATAAGTAATCTCATTGATGCCTCTTTCAAAATTTATATAATTGGCGTTCATACTCTCTCTAATTTCATTCTCCATGAAGACAATCAAATTTTCATTTAACTCTATTAGAGGCTCTAAGTCAAGCTTTTCTAAAACATTAAATGTTTCTTCTTCATTTAAGTTTATATAAAAATTAAAGGAACTCTGACTATATACTGATAAGCTAAAAAAGAATAAGGTTAATGGTATAGTATACTTTAACATATTAGATGAATCTTAGAAAAGTAAAATATAAAATTAGCAATTTTATTATGCCCTCTATTTTTTGTTTAAATTTAGGATATGAGATATTTCCTCTGCATATTTAGCTTATTTCTTTTCTCATGTTCAATTTTTGATGAAAAACTAGAAGTTTGTTGGGATGAAAATTTAGGAGAGGTATGGTGGGATCCTGATTGCCCAAATTATAGGGAAAACAGTATTTGTTATGGAGATGAAGGTTGTTTTGTTGATATTTATACTGACTTCCAAAAGGATGAAAATGGGTATTATCATGTCACCCCAGAAAGGTCAAGGTTTAACATACACATAGAAAGTAATGCTGTTATTCCGCCATGTCAATACAATGCGGTTTCTGTTGTTAGTTCTAAATTTGATTCTAATGCTTTTTTTGAAGTAGAATCAGGAATTTCATTTACAGTTCCTCTATATAGTCCTTTTGAAAGCTTAGTGACACAATCAGGTAATTTAGTAAAGGTTAAAGACACTATTTTAAATTTAGATTTTTTTCAGGGTACTATTATTCCTATAGTTCAAAATACTTCAATTTATCATGATGTAATTGATAAAATGGCCTGTTATGGGTGGGATGAACCTTACAGTGGTCCAACACCACTTTCTACAGGAAATTGTAGATTATATTCAAAGAGAATAGTTGGACCAGTTCCTAATTCTATGGACAAAGATACAATTAGGGTTTATAGTACAACTTTTTTTGATTGTGGGAGTAAATCAAAAGTGGTAAAGGATTCACTAAAAATAATAATTGAAATATGAGACAATACATTTTATTAATAGCTATTGTTATATCAAATAAATTATTCAGCCAAAAAATATTTTCTACTGACTATAAAAGTCAAGCGGATATTTCAGTGTTTGTAACTGATTATGAGAGCCTATCGGATTTAAAAGTATTTAAGGTAAACTATCAAAGTCAAGCAAAAGAAAATAAAGGATTTTGGTATTTTGTTAATTACCCATTTCAGGCTGATAAAAAGATATATTTTGTTAAATATCAATCACAGGCAGGATGGAGACAAAACAGCAAAAAGCACTTGATGTTTTAGCAATAAAACATTTAATAACTAGATAAAATAATTATGAAAGATCAATTAAATTCTAAAGATTATTATCCAATTCTTAATGACTTTTCAATTAGGTTTCCAGTTCAAATAGCAAGACCAATTTTCTTAATAAACTCATCTAACAGCTATTTCACAAAACTTTTTTTAATTTCTGACAGCACACTTGGAGTATTAAGACTAGTAGGTTCCTTTCTTCAGCAACTTTTTCTAGAAAAAGAGAAAAGTAATGAAGTTTTAAACACAATTTTTGAGACGTTGAAATTTAAAGAAAGTCATGGACTATGGAGTTCAATGGCCTCAGATGTTTTAAATCATCTAGATGGAGATTCAACATTGTCAATTTTAAAAGAAATTATGATTCTTTATGGTGTGAGATCTAAGAGTGGTAAGAAAATAAAAATTAAACGTTTGAATGTAAAAAACACATTCACTGATTCAAAGGGGAAAGTTCAAACAACAGAAATTTTAAATACACCTTTAGAACATATTATAAATTTTAGAAATAAATATTTGGGTCATGGAACTGTATTTTCAGAAAAAGAAAGCAAGAGAATATATGAGCTCTATGAACCAATTTTTTTAGAAATGCTCAAGCAGTGTGAGTTTCTAAATGATCTTATTATTCATGATACCAAATCAAAAAATAAAATTAATGGATACCAAAATAGATGCTCTGGAAAAATTACAATTAAAACACAAGAAGGTAGTCTCTATAAAATAGATAATGTTGAACAATTGAGTTATCAATATTTTGAGCCTTTAAATTTTGATGACAAATTAAAAAGTCAATTAGTAGACAAGGAAGATCATAAAATTATAGACACCTTTCCATATTTTATAGCTCATCCTTACCATAGAGCACTTACAGAAAAAGAACCCTTCAAAAGAATTCATTTATTAAAAGAAACGTTCTTAAATTTTCTTAAATATTTAGGCTTAGTTACTGCTTCGGAATATTTCAGTTCAGATCTTAAGGTAAAGGAAATAAATAGGAATTTCAAGGATTTTTTATTTCGTCCGCAGTTTGGATTTTGGAATGCTTTTATGAGAGAAACTGTGAAAGCTTTAAAAGAAAATAAACACCAATGGTTTGTAAAGGAGCTTCCAGGGTATTATAAAAAAATAGAAAGTGAAAAAAAAGCAAAGAAATACAATGATCAAACTGGAATAGGAGCATTAATCAATTTTAGAAATAAATATTTAGGCCATGGTATGGTTCCATCAACAGATAGATGTGAAGAATTATGGGCAGAAAATTTTGCCATACTTAAAGAACTGCTTTTAGAAATGGAGTTTTGTAAAAATTACTCTATTGTTAGTAAAGACAGAAATATTATTCTGCGGCTAATGGGTAATGAAATAACACAAGTTAATCTAAAAGTCAAGCTCAAATCTAACGTGGCCATTTTAAATCCAAAAAATGAGCAGATTAGTGTAGTACCGTTTTTTGTACTTCCAGGAGAATACTTTATCAAGGAAGTTTCTGATAATGCAAATCTGATGGTCTATGAGCAAAATACAGGAAAGAGAATGGTGTTTTTTAGTCCAGAAAGTATTTCAGGAGAAACTTCTGGAAACGTATTAGAGCAGCTCAATAAAATGATTGGTGAAAAGGATCGTGAAGAGCCTATAATCAATAAACAATTTAGTAAAGAAAAATTCCAAGAGCTATTAAAAGAAAATAATAAAGATTTTGTGGGTGGTTTAATAAAAGAAAGAAAAGTGATTCCTGATATTTATCAAGAAAGGCAAGAAGCAGAAATTGCACTTCGCTCATGGGTTGGAGCTTTAGCTGGACTGTTTTTTCTTAGTGCGGAGGCAGGTAGCGGTAAAACTAATCTTTTGGTAGAAATAAATCGTCAGTACAATGAAAGAGGAATTGACACATTATTGCTTAGAGCAAACCGCTTTGCAGGAGATGAATTAATGGAGGAAATTCAGTTTAGATTGAACTTAGCTAAAGATGTAAACCTATCCAAATTAAAAGCGTTTGGTTACAATCAAGACAACCCATTTATCATTCTAATTGACGGTTGCAACGAGCATCCAAATGCAGAACAACTTTTTGAAGACATACTTGAATTTTTAAATATTCATAAAGGCGGTCAAATTAAAGTTGTACTAAGCTGGAGGGTAAATACCAAAAGTGAATTACCCTCTGTAAAGTCGGAATACGAATCTCTTGTATATGTAGATGGAACCGATAGCAGCGATGAAAAAAATATCATTGCAAAAGCATGTCATTGGTTGAAACCACTCAATAAAATAGAAGTTGAAGGTGCATGGGAAATGTACACTTCCAACAAAAAAGATAAGGTCAGAAGAAAACCTAATTTCACATTAGAGGAGTTAACCTACAAAGATCGATCATTGGCCGACCAGCTAGATAACCCCCTGCTGATGCGTTTATTTTTAGAGTTATACAATGGTAAAGGACTGCCCAAAAGTAAGGGAGGTTTTACGAGTATTTGGACGCTATATCATCAAAAATTGATTTCTCAATAAAGTTGATCTTTTGTAATGACCAATAACCATCTTTTACTCTACCGCTTTGCAGAGCTGATGCTGGACAAACAGCAACACATTTTGTCATTGGACGATTTATTTGAAGACGAGCAGATTGGTTCATTTGTCAAAAGTATTCAGATAGATTCACCCTATCAGCAATTGATCTTTGAAGGAGTACTAACCGAAACCATTAAAAAAGATCAATTAATGGTAAGTTTTACAGTTGAAGGGTATTTCCATTATGTATTAGGAGAGGTAATAGAAAAACGATCTGAGGGTAAACATTCTAAATATTTAAAAGAGTTATTAGAAACAAATAAGTTAAGAGGGGTTACAGAAGGGATTGAGCAATGTTTAGTTAGATATGTAGAAAAGAATAATTTATATAAGCTTGTAGAGCTAATTGATGAAGGAGGGAAAGCTTTGAAAGCAACAAGTTATCCTTTAGCCCAAGCGTTTTTGATAATGAATTCTGAAGCCGTTATTTCCAACTTATTAGAAAATCCAACAGTAAATGATTTGCAAGTAATTAGGAATGCTAGATCAATCTTGGAGAAAGGCCAAAAGTATGAAACTATTTCTAAAATTGATGGACTAATAGCTCAATCAAAAAAAATAAATCAACAAATAGAGTTTTTAATAAAAAGCAATAAAAAAAATGATTACTTAAAATCAATTGAACTTATTCAAATATATTCAGAAATAAATGCTCTAGACAAAGCTAAATCAGCATTTACAAGTTTAATTGAAAATTTAATTAATTCACCTTATAAAGAATTACTTGCAAATGCTTATGAACTTTTGGGAGAAAACGAATATAAAAGAGCTGGTCAAGCAGGCTATAAATTAGCAATGGAAACACTAACAAAAGCTCTTCAAATCAGAGAAACTAAAGAATATTTTGATAAGAAAAAATTAAAAAAAACATATAGACTTCTCGCTTTCACTTATCGATCGTTAGGTCTTCAGTTTTTAAAATCTAATGAGTTTTTTAACAAATCTAAAAGTATAATTCTTGAGGAAAATACTGAAAATGAAGAGTTAGCTAACATAAATCTTCATTTAGGTATAAATTCTTTTTGGAGAGGTTTGAAAGGAATTGGAAGATGGGGTAATGCAAATCCTGAACTTCTAAATGGAGTTAAAAAAGATCTTTTTGATCAAGCAGAGGAATATTTTAAAGAGTCATATGCTTACTTCTATAAGTTTAAGGGCAAATCTCATCCTGATACTTTACAATCAATTCATTATCTACAAGAAAATTTTTATGCATTGGGAAGATATGAAAAGGCTATTCCATGGCTGAAAAAATATGTGGAAGTCATCCCATTTATAGATAAAAAATACACCAATAATTACTATTTCTATTCATTAATTGTGTCGTTAGAAGAATATGCAAAAGAATTAGCTATTAAGGATAAAGAATTATCAAAAAAATATATAAGAGAAGCTTTGCATTATGCTGAAAAATATCATAATGAAAAGGATCATGAAATAACATTGCGACTAAAAAAGCTATTATCTACAATTGAGATAAGTAAAGAAATAAAAGAATTAAAAGTTCCTCAAATCACAACACTGCCACTAATGGCAAAAGAAACTAAAATAAAGGCACAATGGAAAAAACTTAAAAATGACAATAAGCTAAAGGGTTATCAAAGTAATCCATGGATGATAAATGGTGATTCTATTTTATTTTTTAACAATGAAAAAAAATCTATTATACAATGGCAAACCATCAAAAATAAATTTGATGAATATAAGCCTGAAAAATGGCCAGAAGGTTGCGGAAGAATGATTTTCAATAAAAACGAAAAAAGGTTTTATATGTGGTCTTCTATCAAGTCAAATGTTTTTGTATTAAATGATTTGAATTCTAAATGGAGAAAAATATTTTCAGGTGTTCATGATGTACATGCTTGTGGGGCATCATTTGGTTATAACCCCTTAAATAATAATATGTTTGAATTTGGTGGGTATGGCTTTTTTACTTATAAAAATTGGATGTTAGAGTTCAGTCAAAAAAAAATAAAATGGAATGAAGTGTTAGAAAATAAACCTGGTATATCTCCGTATCCAAGAAATGGTAGTTTGTTTCCTGTAGAAAATGGAAATAAAGTTGTTTTAATTTCTGGAATTGGAAGTGATACAGGAATTCAAAGGGAACATAAAGCAAGATTTGGCTTACCAAGTGCAACGGACGTTGGTTTTTTTACTTGGCTAAGAGATTCATTTGAGTTAGATTTTAAAACAATGAAGTGGAAAAAAATCCTAAATAAAAATCATGATTCTATAAGACATAATGGTACAAAGGGATATAATTCCAAGTTAAACATTTTTGTGAATTGGGGAGGGGCAATACCTCCATCAAAATTTGGCGAACAGAACAATGAAATTAGAAAATTAAGTATATGGAACTACCCTGATCAAAAAGGATTTAAAGAAATATTTTTTGAAGGAGATATCCCACCTTATAGAGGCGGTAATTTTATTGAGATACCTAATACAAATGATTTATTACTATTACATTCAGAAGGTTGCTGGAAATTATCTTTAATTAAAAATGACCAATAACCATCTTTTACTCTACCGCTTTGCAGAGCTGATGCTGGACAAACAGCAACACATTTTGTCATTGGACGATTTATTTGAAGACGAGCAGATTGGTTCATTTGTCAAAAGTATTCAGATAGATTCACCCTATCAGCAATTGATCTTTGAAGGAGTACTAACCGAAACCATTAAAAAAGATCAATTAATGGTAAGTTTTACAGTTGAAGGGTATTTCCATTATGTATTAGGAGAGGTAATAGAAAAACGATCTGAGGGTAAACATTCTAAATATTTAAAAGAGTTATTAGAAACAAATAAGTTAAGAGGAGTTACAGAAGGGGTTGAGCAATGTTTAGTTCGTGATGTGAAGCTAGATGATTTAACAAGAGTTTTGTGGTTAATAGATCAAGGGGGTAAAGTAATGGAGGTATGTATTTATCCGTTAGCCCAGGCTTTTTTGATAGTGAGAGGAAAATTTAAAACAGAAGAAGATAGGGAGGAGGCATCAAAAATACAGATTAAAAAAGTGTTAGATGAATTATTAAACAAACAATCTAAATTTGATATTAAGGTTTTATCAAAGACAATTAGTAAGCTTGAGGATTTACAATTAAATAAAACCATTAAAACTATCTACAGATATCTTCAAAAAAAAATCAACCCTATCGATGTAGATACTACCAATTTAATCTGCAACTCAGTTGAATATTTAGAAAAAAGCGAAAGGAAGATCCTTCTAAATAAATTAGAAAAAAAGAACAATGAAAAATTTAGATCGAAAGAACTATATTATAGTCTGGGTATTCAATTTGGTTTTTTTGGAGATTATGTCAAATCTATTCAGCTATTAGATCAAGTAATTAAATTAACCCAAAAAAATGATCTTTCTTTAATAAACTACTATAATAGTCTGGGTGCTGCTCATGCGTTCAATGGGAAAACCAAAAATTCAATTAAATATTATAAAAAGGCACTACACTTTATAAATGTTTCAAACGAAAAATTAGAGGCCTCAAAAATTAGAACTTTAACTAACTTAGGAAGTGCTTTAATTGAAGTAGGAGAAATTTATAACGGTTTAGATTTTTTAAATGAAGCACTTGATTTAGCAAAAGCATTTTTCGGTAAAACTCATATTTCTACATCCAAAGTATATAATAGTATTGGTCTATCCCAAATTCAAAATAAAGTTGATTTAGAAAAATCCTTAAAATATTTAAATTTATCAATAAACATAAGGGAAAAAATCTACGGTTTTAACCATCCCTCGATAGCAACATCATTATCTAATATTGCCACAATATTCCAAAGGCAAAAAAAATTTGATAAGGCTATAGAATTTAATTTTCATGCAATAAAAATTAGAGAAGAAAACCTTGGGAAAGATCATCATGAAATAGCTGTTTCTTACAATAATCTTGGATCTGTATTTTTTGAAAATAATCAAGTGAATGAAGCTGTTAAGTGGATTAGCAAGGCCATAAAGATATGGGAGAAAAATAATGCTAAGCATCCAAGCCTTTTATCCGCTTTAAATAATCTAGCAGTAATTCATCATAATAATGAAGACTTTGATTTAGCTCTTACTTTTAATAAAAAGGTTTTGAGAATAAGGAAGCAAACGTTGAATAAATATCATCCTGATTTATTTTATTCATATTATAATTTAGGAGGGAATTTTTTCAGCAAAAAGGAATTTCAAAAATCGATAATACACTATAAAAAGGCTATAGAAATTTCATATAAGACTCATGGGGAAAATAACGATGAAAATCTTGAGGTTTTTTTTGCTTTAGGATTGGCAAATTTTCAGTTAAAGAAATTTAGCGAAGCAATTAAAAATTTTATGAAAGCAAAAGAAATTAACTCTAATGTTGGAGGGATACATTATTACCTTGCTTTATGTTTTAAAGAAAATAAAAATAGGAGTAATTCAATTGAAAGTTATAAAAGGTGTATTGAAATTAGAAGAAAAAGTTTAGGTGATGACCATGAAACTACTCTTAGAACTATCAAGGAGTTAGAGGAGTTTGAAAGAGGTTTAAAAGACAAAAATGATTAAGAATTTATCTTCTCTTTATTTTCAATCTATTATTTCTGATTTGACCAAAATCAGAGGTATCTTTCATTCTGAAGCTGATTTCCAACATTCCTTAGGATTATTATTATCAAAAAAATATAATTTTCAAGTAAGGCTAGAAACCCCCTTTGAATTGCCTCATTACGATAGAGAATCAAATAAAAAACTAAAGGTAGAATTAGATATATTCATACCAAAAGAAAAGGTTGGAATAGAACTAAAATATAAAACAAAAGAAGGAACTTTTAAGGAACATGGAGAAACTTACAAACTCAAACAGCATGGAGCTCAAAACCTTGGTCGTTTTGATTATTTTGATGATATAAGACGATTACAGTTTCTCAAAAAACATGGTATTATTGAGAAGGGATATGCGGTATTTTTAACAAATGATCCCCTTTATTGGAAGCCGATAAAAGGAAAAAATTTTTCAAGTAATTTCTCAATGGAAAATGAAAGGATTATAGAATCAAACACAAAGTTAGGTTGGACTGGAAATCCAAGTGAGGGTTCTGTTACTAAAAAAAGGCTTTTTCCAAATAATCCGATTATTTTAGACAATAAGCATCAATTAAAATGGTATGAATTCTCCAAACTGAGTGGTGTAAGTTTTAAATATTTAATTATTGAGATTTAATTTTTTGACCGTATTTATTTTAGAGAAAAAATAAACTAGGAAAGTTTATTTATCCAATCAGGCAAAGTATTCTCGAGATTATTTTCTTTAGCTAAAGTAAATGCTTTTTTGGCAGCTTTAATAGTATCTACATTATCTATTCCGTGTTCTTTTTTTCTTAATTCTGCTGATTCTTTAAAGTATTTTATTGCGTCTACAGGTTTGTTTAATTTTTCATAGCATTCGGCAATATTAAATGGAAAGCCAGCTGATTTATTATGTTTATATCCAATTTCAAAGCTATGAATGGAATCCATAAACCTCTGTTTTCTCATAAGATTTATGCCAATTAAAAACCTTAAATCAGTTACACTTGGATGTTCCTCCCCAAAAACTTTTAACCTTATTCTTAATGATTTTTCACAATACTCTAAAGTCTTGTCATAGTTGTCTAAATCGTTCCATACAATACCAAGATTGCAGAGTGAATCAGCAGTATACTTATGATTCTTTCCAAAAATTTTAATTGTTATTGATAGTTCTTTTTCATAATATTTTAATGCTTCTTTAAAATCCTTTTTTTTGTACCATAATTCTCCTATGTTTTCAAAAATTGAAGCTACTTTTGAATGCTCTTTGCCAAATACTTTAGTCCTTATATTTAAAGCTTTTTCATAGAATTCTAAAGCTTTGTCGTATTTACCTTGGTCACTCAATAATACCCCTATGTTATTATATAAAGTCGCAACCCTATGATGTTCCTCCCCAAATACATTAATTCTTATTTTTAAAGCTTTTTGATAATATTTTAGAGCTTTAAGATCATTTCCTTTATCAGTCCATAATACACCAAGATTATTGTATGAAGTAGCTATACTAGGATGATTCTCATCTAATACTTTCAATCTTATATTTAATGCTTTTTCGTAATACTCTTGTGTTTTAATGTAGTCTCTTTCATACCAATATAAAATGCCAATCTTATTAAGTGATATAGCGACATCAGGATGATTCTCTCCAAAATCTTTTAATCTGATTTTCAATGATTCATAGTTATAATATATTGCTTTTTTCAGATCAGATATATGTTCAAAATAATCACCAAGTAATTTTATCAAATAACTATTTTTTGTTTCTAAAATATGTGTTTCAGATATTTTTTCGGAAAAGGTTTTTAAATTTTCTATATCTATAAGTAAGGCAGATTCGAGTCCAAATTCTAATTCAGCTTTACTTTTGAACTCTGATAGTTTTATAAATGTTTCTGCCAATGATTTCCTGAGCTTTTCAAGAGAAAGATTATTTAAAAGTTTATCAAGAGAAAGAAGAGCTTTCCAGTCTCCTTCCGTTGGTTTTTTCATTAACTTTTTTTCTAAACTTTGTGTACCATATAGCTTGATATAGTTAAGAAGAGGTTTTGTAGAGATATTAATCCCTTTTTCTCCATTATCAATCAGTTCAGTGACTAAGTTAATATCACCCAAAGCGGCTTTTGATGACAAGTATTCTTCAATACCAGAACATTTCAATATTTTATCTTCTTCTAATATTGAATTCACAAAAGGAAGATTAATCGTCGAAACTTTATTGTTTAATATTTTTCCAATAATGTAGATAAGTAAGCCTTCAACAGTAAAAGTTATAATTAAATTCAGATCTTTTGTAAACCTGCCTATCCATCCTAGATTTTTTAGCTTTGGATAGGGTGAGTTTAATGTGTCAGATATTAAGTACTTATTTATTTCAGAGTGTTTTAGTAAATCTTCCAGTAATAATTCATTTTCTCCTTTTTCCCATATTTCATTAGCTAAAAGGATCATAAAATCCTTTTCATCTTGGTTAAAAGTATTAAACCAATCTTCCCAGATATTTATAGTATTTTTTCCTTTGGCAGAAAGATTTTTAGAATGATATACCTCTAAAAATATTCTTAATATTAAGGGGTTTCTAATTTGATCATAGATTGATCTATCAGTCTCAGCAATATCATTGAATGTAAATAATGGTTTGTACTTAGATTTATGATTTTTGGAATAAGCATCCCATGCTTTTTTTGTCTCTTCCATGTTTAGTGGAGTCAACCAAAATACAAATGATTTTATTCCATAATTACCGTCTGAGGTTTCTTTATAAATTAAACTACCATCTTTCTCATCTAAATGATATCTATCTAAATCAGCTTGAGAATTTACTCTACTAGTAACAACAAATTTTAAACTTCCCTGCTCAAATTTTTTAGAAAGCATTAATATTTCATTCCAAACCTTTTGTGATAGTGACGCTTCATTCAAGCCATCAATTAGTATTATTGTTGGATTTGATTGAGTCCCTGCTATATTATTATAATCTAAAAGATTAGCTTTAAAGTCAATGTTAAGTATATGTTTAACCTCATCTATTAAAGAAGATTTGTTCATTCTTCCTGCTCTTATGATTAAGGATTTAAACCCATTTTCATTATAGTAGTTTTGTATTTCAGCTAGTAGGTTAGTTTTTCCACTTCCAGCCTCAGCTGCTACAAAGAAAATGCTAGCTCTTGAACCTATCCAATTCCTCAGATTTGATTCAATTTCATCTCTATTAATGTAAACACCTGGTATTACTTTTTTTTCAGCAATTAGAGTTTGAAGAGTATGTTTATTGTATTGCTTTATCTGTTCATTGAAAATCTCTTCAGTAAATTCAGATGGAGAATAAGTTTTTTCAATTTGTTTTTCTTTTAGGAGTAAATTCAAACGTTCAAGCATTTTACCTGAAGTTTGCTTTTCTGTTCCTTCAGGAGAAAAGAATTTTATAGATTTTCCAGTATATGATTCATAAGTTAAAAGTTGCTCCTTATCTTCTTTAGAGATAGCAAGCTCACCAGGCACTATAAAAAAGGGTATAATATCTAGTTTGATACCATTATTTTCTAACCAAACTTTAGAGGTAAAAGGTCCCTTATTTTCAATTTGTTTAAGTTGAGCCGAATGAAGCTTTATAGTTTCTCCATGCTCATTTTTAAACATAGGATAAAAAGAAGAAAAACTCATTTTCTCTAAAAGGTTGAAGAAAATTGGAGAGTATTCTTCCCATAAAGTTTTAGAATTGTCCTCGTCAATTGTTAATCCATGACCTAGATATCTATTTCTAAAGTTAATAAGCATACCAATTGCGGTAGCTTGTTGTTTTTTGAGTTCAATTTCACCATTGGAATTAATAATTTGTATCTCACCTTTATATAGCTTTCTTTTTTTTCCAGTTTCAATGTGTTGATAGTATTCAGGTAATTCTTTACAGAAAAAATGATGGTTATGTTCTTCAAGAAACTTTAGGGTTTCACGTATAAAAAGATTCCAAGTTCCAAAAGAAGGCTCAGCCAATGTATTTTGAAACAATGAAATCATATTCCTATTCTTAAAATCACTATTAAAAAATTCAGAAGCTGTAATTAGGCCTAAATATTTTAGATAATTTAAAAAGGTGTCTTTGAATAAATTAAGTTTCGTCCAATAATGTGATTGCTCCAAGGTTTTTTGAAGTGGGTATGCTATAACATAGGGGAGAGAGTCTAATAAATTTTGTTCTTGTTCAGTAAAATTAAATTGTTGTGAAAGGGGAACATCACAAAAAGGACATTCCATCGCAACAGGGTATTCTTTTCCTTTCTTGTTTTCTGGGGCAAAGCAGTCTTCATTTAAACATATATACCCCATATATTAATTTATATAAAAAGAATTTATATTTTTTTGTTCAACTAGATCCCCATTACAAAGATGTAATTCAAATTCATTTGAATCAATATTCTTCCTTATTACATAGGGTTGTCTACAGGTTTCAAATCTATATTTAAATGCTTTTATTCCTGATTTAAAACCTTCCTCATTTAATTTCCTGTAAACATATCGTGAACAGGTTTCATCAAAAAGACATTTACCCTTTATTTTATTTGGTACAATGAGCCAGTAAAATCTTATAGATAATTTAAATAAACCAGAGAGAATATTCATACTATATTTGGCATATCAGGATAGGGAATCAGTGCTTCTAGGGAACCCAGGATTGGACCTGAGGCCATTATTGTCAGCATAAGGATTAAAGCAGACAAAAGTAATGCAAGCTTCCAATTATCATTTTTAATTTCCTCTATTTCATTAATACCTTTTGTCATTAATCCGAATAATGAAACAGAGCTTCCAATGACTAAAAACCAAGAAATAAAAGAAAGACTAAGAAAAAGGCTTATATATTTTAATGATTCGACAAAATAGTTCTCACCATCGCTTAGGATACGTGTTATTTCAACAAGAGGATCATAAAGTTTTGAGAAAATTAATCCAAGTGAAACAATAGAAACAGAACTTAATATTGTTATTGAAGTATTTTTAAGAGAGTCTCCTATTGAAGCTCCTCTATTTGTAATAAATAAAATTAGTCTTAGAGCCAGAAGAGAAAAAAAAGCTCCAACCAGTATAAGTATTATAAAAATTAGAATGTTTTTGACTAATAGATTTTCCATAATTATTAATTTAATGCTACTCTCCACTTTCTAGTGTCATTGCAACTAGGTGGTAATTGTCCGATTTTCCAGCCTTTCGAGGTTGTTTCTAAAGTTAGATATTTTTTTCCTTTATACTTTACATATTTTCCTTGTCCAGGTATGTTAACACCAAGTATAGCATGGCCATATGCTTCACTGATTAAAATAGCGGTATCATACCCTAATTGTTTTAAGAACATGTATAAAAACAATGATCGAGTATCACAGTCGCCCTTAAAGTTTGCTGAAAATTCACTCGGTAATGCTAATCCAAATTTCTTAGATGAAACACATGGTTGACCACTTCTATGATAATCATAAGAAAATGAACTTCTATTGGCATCAACAGAGCAGCTATTTTCATGAACTAAATAGTAGGGTATCTCTTGGACAGATGTTATTATTGCATCAAGTTTTTGTCTTTTATTTAGTTTTTTATTTTCAACAATAGGGGCTAGGTCTTTATACATTTTTCTAATGTATTTATTTTTTGATGACTCGTGTTTTACTACATTGTAATATAATTTTGTCCAAAAATTAGCTCCAGAATATTGAATATTTAATTGATCTAGGTACTTTTTGCCATCATTATAATCAGAGACACTGGTTTTAAACTCTTCGTTAAATGAATTATTGCTAAAGTCTTTCCATTTTAAACTTCGCTTAATTACCTTTTCAGTTTTTTGCTTTTCTTCCTCTGAATCTTCTTTGTCTTTCCCATCTTCATCTTCAATTAGATTATCTTCAATTATTTCTGTATCATCTTCTCTATCCCTGTCGTATTCATAATCGTCATTACTTGGTAAAATGGAGGAAACACTAATAAATAAAACTATTAATGCTAGAATAGTTGCAATCCATCGCATTATGCGTCCTGCAAATTTTGATTTAAATGGAGAAATAAACCATCCAAGTGGAATTAGGAATAAAAATCCTATAATAACAGCAATTGTTATATAGATATCTTCTGAACTACTGTTGTTAAAGGCATAGAACCCAGTAATTAAAAACCCTAAAATGACAATTAATAGTGATAGTGAATTTAGAAATGAATTCCCTAAAGTCCTGTGTGGTGAAAAATCAGAATTTATGTAATCATTTCTTTTCTTGGATTGTTCAGACCAGTACTGTTTTCTTTTTTGACTATTTACCTTTTGTTGTTCCTTGACATAGTTAGAGTTTACATTATAGAATGATCGTAAATCTCTAACATTTCTGTTATCTCCAAAGCATCCTCCCTCTTTTTGAACATCAGAATTATTATTGGATGAGAAGCAACCACCTTTTTTTTGAGATACAATTTTTGTTGGCGCTGATTTTTGATCTGATTTAAGTTCAGTATTAATTTCTTTTTCTTCTACTTCAGTTTTTTGTTCAATTTTCAGATAAGAAATTTCACTAAAGAAATCACCTTTAAATTTGCAATATTTTTGATTTGTCGTTGTTGTTATCTTTTCGAGTAATGTCAGATTATTTATTATTCCTCTATCAATTTCAATTAGATAATTCTCGTTATTAAAATTCAGTTCAATTTTCTGTTTTTTAATTTCCGCAAATGGTTTTAATTTAAATTCATCAAGTAAAAGTTCATCAACTTTTTCAATTTTAGACTCATTTACTTTAATATGTTCAAAATCAAGTTGATAAAAATCATTCTTACCATCAATAAGACTACCCTTAAGCCGTATCAGCCCAGTTGCTTTCCCATGAAGTAAGTTGGTTATTTTCATTAATTTACTTTT
>ENA-OUOG01003107-OUOG01003107.1-marine-metagenome-genome-assembly--contig:-NODE-3107-length-16065-cov-11.138416_pt1 | contig 16065 bp, 16 predicted proteins | sample MGYA00248635_ERZ508505 | MGnify/ENA primary metagenome ERZ508505 (study PRJEB26176, sample SAMN06267871) | marine metagenome | isolation source: Saanich Inlet, British Columbia, Canada | place: Pacific...
GCTGCGAGCTTTTCGGCAAAAGCGTCATAGACACCAGCTTGCACATAAATGCGGTTGGCGCAGACGCAGGTCTGGCCATTGTTGCGGAACTTGCACATGATCGCGCCGTCAACGGCAGCGTCAAGATCGGCATCATCAAAGACGATAAAGGGAGCGTTGCCGCCAAGCTCCATAGAGCATTTCATCACTTGATCCGCGGCTTGGCGCAACAGGATACGGCCCACGGCTGTGGAGCCTGTGAAGGTGAGCTTGCGTACGGTTGGGTTTTCACAAAACTCCAAGCCAGTTGAGGAGGCGTCAGATGTTGTCACGATGTTGAGCACACCTGCAGGTATACCCGCGCGTTCGGCCAGAACTCCAAGAGCGAGCGCTGAAAGCGGTGTCAGCTCGGCAGGGCGCGCAACCATGGCGCAGCCAGCCGCGAGAGCGGGTGCGGCCTTGCGCGTGATCATCGCATTGGGGAAGTTCCAAGGTGTGATTGAAGCGGCCACGCCGATAGGCTGCTTGATGACGGTGATACGTTTGTCGCGCTGGTGGCCAGGAATTGTCTCGCCATAGATACGCTTGGCTTCTTCGGCGAAGAACTCGATGAAGGATGCACCATAACCGATCTCGCCTTTGGCCTCGGCCAGTGGCTTGCCCATTTCGGCGGTGAGGATTGTGGCGAGGTCATCCGTGTTCTCGACCATCAGGTCAAACCAGCGGCGCAAAACTGCAGAACGTTCTTTGCCTGTCCATTTGGCCCAGTCTTTTTGCGCAACCTCGGCGGCGGCGATAGCCTCTGTGACTTGTGCGCGCGTCAGGTCGGTGACTTGAGCAATGACATCACCTCGGGCGGGGTTGATCACATCAAATGTGCCCTCTCCGTCGATCCATGCGCCGTTCACATAGGCTTGCGTTCTCAGGAGCGTAGGGTCTTTGAGCAAGGATTTGAGGTTTGTTGGTGTATCAAGCATAGCAGCCTCCGCGCGATTGTATCTCGCCAAGGGAAACCATTTGCGCATAGGTTTGTCCAGATGATTTGATCAAATTGGAGGGTAGGATGGAGCTCGATGATGCTTATGCCAATGCGGCTTATATTCCTGAGGGAGATAGCTTTCCAGCCAAGTGGGAGACGGAGGCTGTTGCGTTTCGCGATATGACAGAGGGTGCGGAGCTTGACTTGGCCTATGGGCCAGCTGCCCGACAAAAGCTTGATCTGTTTCGCCCGCAAGGCCAAGCGAAGGGGCTGCTTATCTTTGTGCATGGTGGTTTCTGGCGGATGCTCGACAAAAGCTATTGGTCCCATTTGGCGGCGGGTGCTTTGGGGCGCGGCTGGGCTGTGGCGATGCCGAGCTATACGCTCTGCCCAGAGGCGTCTATCGGGGGGATCACCCGTGAGATTGCCTCTGCGGTGAGCCTTGCCGCCGGAGCTGTCGGGGGGCCAATTGCTTTGACCGGGCATTCAGCGGGAGGACATCTTGTGGCACGAATGCTGGCGCGGGGGATGCTGCCTGAGACAGTGGCGGGGCGTCTCTCGCATGTGATCCCGATTTCTCCCCTTTCAGATTTACGCCCGCTTATGCAGACCTCGATGAATGCAGACTTCAAGCTTGAAGAGGCCGAGGCTGTGGCGGAGAGCCCGATCTTTATGAAGGATCGTGTCGAATGCCCTGTGACTGTCTGGGTCGGCTCTGCCGAGCGCCCTGCCTTTCTGGATCAGGCGCGCTGGCTCAGCGAAGCTTGGGAGTGTGGTCTCGTTAAGGACGCTGGCAAACATCACTTTGACGTGGTGGATGGATTGGCAGATGCAGAGAGTGAGATGCTGAGCATTTTGCTGGGCTAGAGAGCCTGCCACACAGGTAAAGGGTCGTTTTCCAGTGCTTTGGCTGCAAAGATGGCGCGGGCGATGGCCCGCGCCACGACTGTTGCGGCTGCGTGGCCCAGATAGAGCGTGTCGGCGAGCGGATTTTCGAGCGGCTTGGCGCCCGTGGCCGCCGCGAAGATAAGGTCGCCGTCCATGGGTGTATGCGAAGGCACAAGCGCGCGGGCGTAGCCATCATGCGCTGCCGTTGCGAGACGGGTGCATTGCGCTTGCGTGAGCGTGGCGTCTGTCGCAACGATGCCGATGGTTGTGTTGGCGTGCGCGGCTAGCTTGGTTGGCGGCATGTGCGGCTCTGGGAACTCTGTTGGCAAGCCGTGACCGCCGAACTCCTGAGCCACTTCGAAAGGCGCAGCCCAGAAGTACTTACTTGCGCCGACTGTTGCCGAGCCGAGCGCATTCACGGCGACGAGTGCTCCGACGGTATGGCCTGAGGGCATCACAACCGAAGCGGAGCCAAGCCCGCCCATAAGAGTGGCTGTGGTCGCGCCCGTGCCTGCGCCTGTGCGGCCGAGCTCGAAGCTGACAGCGGCATTGGCGAGGGCCTCGCAGCCAAGGCGCTTGTAAGGGTTCTCGCCCCAGTTTTTGTCGCCGCCATTGATGAGATCAAAGAGGATTGCGGCGGGCACGATCGGGACGGTTTGATCGCCGACGGCAAATCCACGACCCTGCGTGCGCAAAGCGTCCGCAACGCCAGAGGCGGCATCCAGCCCGAAGGCAGAACCGCCTGAAAGCACGAGGGCATCTACTTGCTCGACAGTCTTGTCCGCGGCGAGCAAGTCTGTTTCTCGGGTGCCAGGCGCTCCGCCCATGATATGGACACCCGCTGTGAAGGGAGCATCGGCTACGAGTACAGTGCAGCCTGTTTTGATATTGAAATCAGAGGCGTTGCCCACGCGCAGGCCTGCGACATCTGTGATGAGATTGAGCGGGCCAGCGTGCGGCATGTGACGTCTCCATTTGTGTTTCGATTTATCTTGCCAGATTGCGCAGAATCAGCAATGAGAAAGCACGCGAGGGCGGTGGCGCCGCCTGACTTAAAGCGTCTATCATTCAGTCCTGAACGCCGGGACCTTTCTTGTGCTAAGGAGGGTCATTATGACTGCACGCCCAGAAATGTACCGTTTTCACAACGGTGAAAAAGCGCCGCTGCAATTTGCGGTGAGTGAATATGAAGCGCGCATCGCGAAGCTGCGCAAAATCATGGTAGACATGGGGGTTGAGGCGGCTGTCTTTACCTCGATGCACAATGTTTCTTACTATTCGGGTTTTACCTATTGTTCTTTTGGGCGCCCATATGGGCTGGTTGTCACGGCAGAGGAGTGTGTGACGATCTCGGCCGGGATCGACGCGGGGCAACCTTGGCGGCGTTCGTTCTGCGATAACATCACTTACACAGACTGGCAGCGTGACAATTACTGGCGCGCGGTTCTCTCTGTTTCAGGGGCGGGCAAGGTGGTCGGCTATGAGGGCGACCATATCAGCATGGCGCAGATGGCAAAGCTTGAGGGCTTCCTCTCGCCAGCCAAGACTGTCGATATCGCTGGCGCGACCATGGTGCAGCGGATGCACAAGTCAGCCGACGAGCTTGTCATGATCCGTGCGGGTGCGGCTGTTGCCGATGTTGGCGGTTATGCCATTCGTGACGCCGTGAAAGAAGGCGCACGCGAGATCGATGTGGCGATGGCAGGGCGCGATGCGATGGAGCTTGAAATTGCCAAGCGTTTCCCTGATGCGGAGTATCGTGACAGCTGGGTCTGGTTCCAGTCTGGCATCAACACCGACGGTGCGCACAACCCCGTTACAGCGCGCAAACTTGAGCGTGGAGATATCCTGAGCCTCAACACTTTCCCCATGATTTCAGGCTATTACACTGCCCTTGAACGCACAATGTTTGTGGGTGAAGTGGATGCGGCGAGCCTCAAAATATGGGAGGCCAACGTGGCGGCACACGAGCTGGGCATCTCTCTTTTGAAGCCGGGCGCGAGCTGTTCCGAAGTCACGCATCAGATCAATGCGCTGTTTGAAGAGCATCAGCTTTTGCAGCATCGCACCTTTGGCTATGGGCATTCCTTTGGTGTGTTGAGCCACTATTATGGTCGCGAGGCAGGGCTTGAACTGCGCGAAGATATCGACACGGTTCTTGAGCCTGGAATGGTGATTTCGATGGAGCCGATGCTGACGATTGCGGATGGTGAGCCCGGCGCTGGCGGGTATCGCGAGCATGATATTCTGATCATTACCGAAGACGGCAACGAGAACATCACGGGCTATCCTTATGGCCCCGAGTTCAACGTGGTTGGCTAAGCATTCGGATTTGCTGTGCAAATCCGACCCACTGGGGGAGCGCTGCTCCCCCAGACCCCCTCGGGATATTTTTGGAAAGAAAAAGTAGTTTTTTGAGCGCCGTACGGCTTGATTAACCTGTCGCGTTTTGCGTGATTTTAGGGGGGTGAAAAGCGTGCACGATGCGTGCACAACCCGTGCACCGCCAAAACGGGCCAATCTTAACCGAAATTAACTTAACACAGCGTGCGCTGCCTCTGCTCTAGAGGCGGATCACATAGTCTTTGCGGGTCGTCTCGACGACTTCCCATGTGCCTGAAAAGCCGGGGCGGATGATGAAGCTGTCGCCAGCTGTGAGGCGGGTTTCTTGACCCTTGGCATCGGTCAGGATCGAGACGCCTTCAAGGAGGCGGAAGTATTCCCACTCGTCATATGACACATGCCATTTTCCGACGGTCGACTGCCAGATACCTGCATAGAGCCCATCCTTCTCCTCCAGGTTCCATGTCGTGAAGACGGGGTCACCTGAGATGAGTTTTTCTGCGGCGGGGCGCTCGACTTCGGGGGCAACGGAGGCCGCGACTTTGAGCAAATTTGGCATGGGGTGTCCTTTGTTGTGTTTGCGCGCGTGCGTGTAAGGTGTCGTGGAGATTGTCTGTTAGACGGCGAAGCGGGCCAAGACGGTTTCGACAGCGTGATTGGCCACCTCGTTGATTTCGGCTTCTGAAAAGCTTGTCTGGACGCCGAAAATGGCGCGGCTCCAGAGGCGCGCGCGGCAGAGTTCGGAGAACTGCTCGGCGATCATATCGGGATCAACATCATGGAGCTGGCCTCGCTCGATTGCGAGCTTGAGGTAAACGACCATACGGGCGCGGCCCATTTCTGGGCCGTTCTGGTAAAAGGCCTGGCCTAATTCGGGGAAGCGGGCGGCCTCGGCGACGCACGTGCGGAACATCTGGAGGGAGAAGTTCGACAGGAGGAAGCGTGTGAGACTATGGGCGGCGGTTGTGAAGACCTCGCGTGGAGGCGCGTTAAAGTCGATCCGAGCCAGCGTGGTTTCGGCCATGCGCTCGCATTCGACGCGGGTGACCTCACGAAAGAGCTCGCGCTTGTCGGAGAAGTAGCTGTAGAGCGTGGCCTTTGAGACGCCTGCCGCGCGCGCGATGTCATCGACCGATGCGCCTTCAAAACCGTCGCGCAGGAAGATTTCTCGCGCCCCGCCGAGCACGTCTTCATATTTGCGCCCTTTCGGGCTCGCTGTGCTGGTATGAGCGCTCATGCTGTGCCTTTTGCTGCCTCAAGGTTAAACTGAACAGTTTAGTAGCAGCAAGGGATTTTGCTTGTAGAGTGGGGCGGCCTGCTCTATTTTAGAATAGTTCTAAGTTGGAGGCCATGATGCGATTTTTGACGCAGCGACGCAGATTTAAGGATTTGACTGAGCAAGAGGTTTTGGCGCTTGCGATATCCTCAGAGGAGGACGATGCGCAGATCTATCGAAACTACGCCCAGCAGTTGCGCGCGGAGTTTCCTGATACTGCAAAAATATTTGAGGGCATGGCCAGAGAAGAAGACGGCCACAGGCAAGCTTTGATCGAGCTGCATCGCAGGCGTTTTGGCGAGGTGATTCCGCTTTTGCGCCGTGAACATGTGGCAGGTTATTACGTGCGACGCCCCGTCTGGTTGATTGAAAACCTCGGGATCGAACGGATCCGAGAGGAAGCCGAGGGCATGGAGCGCGATGCGGAACGTTTTTATCTGACCGCGGCGCAGCGCACGCAGGACGCAGACACCCGCAAGCTGCTGGGCGATCTGGCAGCGGCGGAAGCCGGCCATCAGCGGCGCGCGGGAGAGCTGACGGACGAGCACTTGGATGATGCGAGTCTTGAGAGTGAAGAAGCGCAATCCAAGCGGCAATTTTTGCTGACATGGGTGCAGCCGGGGCTGGCAGGCTTGATGGACGGATCGGTGAGCACGCTTGCGCCAATCTTTGCCACGGCTTTTGCAACCCAAAGCACTTGGACTACATTTCTTGTTGGCCTTGCGGCCTCTGTTGGCGCAGGCATTTCTATGGGCTTTACCGAGGCGGCCTCTGATGATGGCGAGCTCTCGGGGCGTGGGAGCCCTTGGAAGCGCGGCTTTGCCAGCGGGATCATGACCACGGTGGGCGGCCTGGGCCATGCGCTGCCCTATCTCATCACCGATTTCTGGACGGCGACGGCATTGGCTTTCATCGTTGTCTTTATCGAGCTCTGGGCCATTGTTTGGATCCAGAACCGCTTTATGGACACGCCGTTTTTGCGCGCCACGTTTCAGGTTGTGCTCGGGGGTGCGCTTGTCTTTGCGGCGGGTGTGATTATCGGGGGCGGTTAAGGCAGGTTCATCACATCTTCATAAAACGTGCGGTTGAGGGCGCGCGCTTGCTCAAGCGCGCCTTCGGCCCTTTGGGCTTTGCCAATGTGCTTTTGCCAGTTGTGTGGCTTAGCAAGAGTGGGCGGGTCTGGGAAGAAACGGACCTTTTGGGAAAATGGCACGCAGATGACGCGCCGGCCTAGAAGGAGAGCCCAATAAGTTCCGTGATAGGAGTTTGTCAGCACGGTTTCGCCGCTGGCGAGGAAGTGGACCGCGTCTTTGAGCGAAACATCGAGGTTGCTCAGCTCGGGCGTGCCCGCGAGGCGGGGGATATCATCGGAGTAACGCCCGTGGGCGAACATGACGACATCGTGGCTTGGGGCCGGGGCTGTGTCAAAGTGCTCGGACATGGCCGAGGCGCAAGGCACATAGCGCGCGCCCAAATTTTCAAAGCCTGCGCAGCGTGTTCCGATCAGCGAACAGCTTTCGCGCATCTCGGCGTATTCGGGTGAGCGTAGAGCCTGAGGCCCGATCCCGACGCCCCAAAGGATCGAGTGTTTGGCGCGGCTGGCGTGGCGGCGCTGGGTGCGGATGCAAGATTTCCAGATTTGCCCGCCGCCCATAATCAGGCGTTCTGTCTGGGGCACGGGGCTGCCAAAGGCTGCGACAGAACTGAGGCCGAAATCAAAATAGTCAGCGGGGCTGCAGGCCAGGTCACCGACATTATTTGTGTCGCGGTGATGAAGTAAAAAAGCGTTGAGCATGGGAGCGGCTTTTCAGGGTGTGGAATTGTGATTGATGTTCCTTCATTCTGAACCTAAAGCGTTTTTACTTAAACCTGAAACAGGATTACGTGGAAACGCTGCACAACAGATCACTGTTGTGGGTGTTTCGGGAAAAACTGGTCATTTAAGTTTATCCCGAAACGCTTTAGGAAAAGACATGATCGAGATTTTTCTGGAAACACTGCCGTTTTTTGCCATCATCGCGCTGGGCTATGGTGCGGGCAAGACGAAGTTTTTTAGTGAAGAGGCGACGTCCTATATCACCAAGTTTGTCTTCTACTTTGCGCTCTCTGCGATGCTGTTTCGCTTTGCGGCCAACCTGAGCTTTGCCGAGCTGATTGATGGGCACTTTATTGCGGCCTATCTCTGGGGCACAGCTTTTGTTTACGGCCTTGCGATGGCGGTTTCGTTCTATCTCGGACGGAGTGTCGAGGAGGCTGCAATCGAGGCGCAATGTGCGGCGATCGGCAATGTCGGCTTTCTCGGGATACCTATGCTGGCACTCTTGATGGGCGAAGAAGCCGTTAAGTCGATCATGCTCTTGCTGGCGATTGATCTTATCGTTTTTGGCTCGCTTGTTGTGATCTTGATTACAGGCGCGCGCGATGGCCGGATGAGCATTGGAATTTTGAAAACGGTTGGTCTTGGGCTTTTGAAAAACCCCATGATTGTTTCGATTGTGCTGGGGCTGTTGTGGTCCGCCAGCCGTGTGCCCTTGCCAGGGCCAGTGAATGAATTTGTGTCTATTTTGGGGGCGGCCGCAACGCCGGGCGCTTTGTTTGCCATCGGGGCATCGCTGGCGTCAAAATCGGCGGAGCGGATCATCGTTCCGAGCTGGCTCAGCTTTTGCAAACTCGTGTTGCACCCTTTGTTTGTCGCCGTTGGCGCGCTCATTCTGTTCCCCGTTGATCCCTATCCCGCAGCCGTCATGATTGCGGCGGCTTCCCTGCCTGTGGCGGGGAATGTCTATATTCTTGCCCAACATTACGGGGTTGCGCCACATCGGGTTTCGGCCTCTATTCTTGTGTCGACGGCTGTGAGCATTGTGACGGTTTCGGCTGTGATTGCTTGGGTCACCAAACTCTATTGAGGCTATGATGAGCAAAGATTACGAACCGATCCCGATCCCTGATCATATCAGCAAAGGTGAGGGAGAGATGCGTGCTGCGGCAGAAGCTTTTCGCGCCGAGATGGGCCGCCGTCACACGGTGCGTGACTTCGCGACGACCCCTGTGCCGCGCGCAGTGATTGATGACTGTGTTGCTGCTGCCGGCCTTGCGCCGAGCGGGGCGAACCACCAGCCTTGGCACTTTGTGGCGATCTCTGATCCGAAGATCAAAGCCGAGATCCGCCGCGCCGCCGAAGAAGAGGAAGAGCGCTTTTATGCGGGTGCTGCGGGCGACGAGTGGCTCAGCGCGCTGGAGCCCATCGGGACGGGCGTGAGCAAGCCGCACCTTGAAGATGCACCTTGGCTGATTGTGATTTTTGCGCAGCGCTACGGGCTGCGAGAGGATGGCAGCCGCTTTAAACATTACTATGTGCCTGAGAGCACGGGGATTGCGTCTGGCTTTCTGATTGCAGCGCTCCACCATGCGGGGCTTTCGTGCCTGACGCATACGCCTGCGCCGATGAACTTCTTGCGGGACATTTGCGGTCGGCCCGAGCATGAAAAGCCGATCATGATCCTTGCTGTGGGCCATGCGGCGGCGGACGCAACCGTACCTCAGAGCGCGAAAAAGAAGAAGCCTTTGAGCGAAATCATGACTGTTTTAAGCGAAGATTGACCGTTTTGGGATAGGCCCCGCGCATTGGCCTTGTTATGGCTTGTGGTGAATTTGAGTGACAGCGGAGGCACGGCCCATGGAAGCAGTAGCAGAGAACAAGTGTTTTGGCGGGGTTCAGGGGGTATACTCCCATGCGTCCAAAGCCACGGGCTGTGACATGACCTTTGGGCTGTTTTTGCCCGAAGAAGCGCGCGACGGGCCTGTGCCTGTGCTTTGGTATCTTTCGGGCCTGACTTGCACCCACGAAAACGCCATGGTGAAGGCGGGCGCGCAAGGCTGGGCCGCTGAGCAGGGCATTGCGCTTGTGTTCCCTGATACATCACCGCGCGGCGAAGGTGTGGCTGATGACGACGGTTATGATCTTGGCCAAGGCGCGGGCTTTTATGTCAACGCGACCCAAGACCCTTGGAAGCCGCATTTCCAGATGTGGGATTATGTGGCCGAGGAACTGCCTGCGCTGATCATGTCGGAGTTTGCGATTGATGCAGAGCGTCAGGCGATCACGGGGCACTCTATGGGCGGGCACGGCGCGCTGACGCTGGCGATGGGACGCAAGGGGCAGTATCGCTCTGTTTCGGCCTTCTCTCCGATCTGTCATCCGACAGCGAGCGACTGGGGCCGCAAGCAACTGAAAGCCTATCTTGGCGCAGACGAGGCCGCATGGGCGCGCCATGATGCGGCGCTGATGATGCGCGATGTGGGCTTTGATGGGCCCATGCTTGTGGACACGGGCACGTCTGACCAGTTTATCGACTTGCTCAAGCCCGAGGCGCTGGCGGAGGCCGCAAATGCGCGCCGCCAAGAGGCCACGCTGCGCCTCCAGAAGGGCTATGACCATTCCTATTTCTTTGTTTCAAGCTTCATGGAAGACCACATCGCCTTTCATGCCGAAGCACTTTACGCGTAAGGACTCTCTATGGCGCATTATGATCTGATCATCATCGGCTCTGGCCCTGCGGGGCGCGCGGCGGCTATTCAGGCGGGTAAGCTCAAGCGGAAGGTGCTTGTTGTGGACCGTAAGGATCGCTTGGGTGGGGTGTCTGTTCATACCGGCACGATCCCTTCCAAGACGTTGCGGGAGACGGTGCTCAACTTGTCAGGCTACCGTGAGCGCAGTTTTTACGGGCGCTCTTACCGTGTGAAGGACAATATTGACGCGGGTGACCTCAAGGCGCGGCTTCATATGACGCTGGATCACGAAGTGGATGTGCTGGAGCACCAGTTCAACCGCAACCACGTTGATACGCTTTTGGGCATGGCGAAGTTTGTCGGGCCAAACGAGATCGAAGTTGCCACAGAAGCGGGCGACACCAGCCGCATCACTGGCGACAAGTTTTTGATCGCCACGGGAACGAAGACCTACCGCCCTGATTATGTGCCGTTCAATGGCCGCACGGTTGTGGACAGTGATGAATTTCTGGAGATGTCCGAGATCCCGCGTTCGCTTGTTGTTGTTGGGGCGGGTGTTATCGGGGTCGAATATGCCACGATGTTTTCGGCGCTTGATGTCACTGTGACGCTGATCGAGCCGCGCGACAGCTTTCTCGACTTTATCGATTCCGCGCTCATTTCGGACTTTACCCATCAGATCAAGGAAAACGGCGTGGACCTGCGGCTTGGGTCGGCGATCACGCAGATCGAGGATGCGGGTACACATGTCGAGGTGAGCCTTGAGAACGGACGCCATGTGCGCGCTGATATGCTGTTGTTTGCAGCGGGGCGTATGGGCGCGACAGACAGGCTCGGGCTTGAGGTTGTTGGCCTTGAAACAGACCACCGCGGGCGGCTTGAAGTCGATCGCAAGAGCTATCAGACCAAAGTGCCCCATATCTACGCAGCGGGCGATGTGATCGGGCATCCTTCGCTGGCGTCGACCTCGCTTCAGCAGGGTCGCGTGGCAGGATGTCATGCGCTGGACACGCCGACTTTGGGGGAAAGCCCATGGTTTCCTTACGGGATTTATTCTGTCCCTGAAATCAGCACCTGTGGCATGTCTGAGGAAGAGATGCAGGAGCGCGAAATCCCCTACGAAATCGGCGTGGCGCGCTTCCGCGAGACCAGCCGTGGCCAGATCATGGGGCTGGAGCACGGGATGCTCAAGATGCTCGTGAGCCTTAAGACACGGCGCGTGCTTGGTGTGCAGATTGTGGGCGAGGGCGCGACCGAGCTTATTCACATTGCGCAGGCTGTTTTGAATCTCAAAGGCACGGTCGATTACTTTGTGAAGAACACGTTCAACTATCCGACACTGGCGGAGGCCTACAAAATTGCGGGGCTTGATGCATTTAATCGCATGCCGATCCCCGATGAATTCAAAGTGAAGAAAAAACCGTGATTTATGTGGATGCCGATGCCTGTCCTGTGAAGGACGAAGTAGAGCGCGTGGCGACCCGCCACAAGATCATGGCTGTGATGGTGAGCAACGGGGGGCTGCGCCCCTCTGCCAACCCATATGTGAGTCACGAGATCGTTCCGGACGGGCCCGACATTGCGGATATGTGGATCGCCGAGCGGGCGGGGAAAGGCGATGTGGTGATCACATCGGATATTCCTTTGGCGGCCAAATGTGTGGAAGCGGGGGCGCAAGTTCTCAAGCACAACGGCGAGGCGCTCACGGCGGCCAACATCGGCAATGTACTGGCCACGCGCGACCTGATGTATGACTTGCGCGCGGCGGACCCGTTTCGACAAGGCGGGGGCAAAGCCTTTTCCAAAACGGATCGCTCGCGCTTTTTGGAGGCGCTGGAGCGGGAGCTTCGGAAGGCGGCAAAGTGATTGAGGCGGTTGTCTTTGATATCGGCAATGTGCTGATCGAATGGCAGCCCGAACGCTACTATGCAAAGCGCTTGGGCAAAGCGCGGCAAGAGGCGTTCTTTGCAGGCTATGATTTGCACGGGCTGATGAACGAGATTGATGCGGGCGCGCCCTTTGGCGCAAGCATTGCCGAGGCGGCGGCCGCGCACCCTGTATTTGGCGAAGAGCTGCTCATGCTGCGTGACGAGTGGCTCCCGATGACCGACCATGTGATGCACCGCTCTGTACGGCTGTTGCGCGCTCTAAAAGCGGCGGGTGTACCTGTTTTTGCGTTGTCAAACTTCGGCTCGGAAAACTTTAGGTGGAGTGCTGAGGCGCATCCTTTTTTGCAGGAGTTTGACCGCGCGTATATCTCGGGCGACATGAAAATGCGCAAGCCGTTTGACGAGATTTACGCCGCCGTTGAGGCCGACTGCGGGATAGCGCCCGAGCGTCTCCTTTTTGGGGATGACCGCGATGATAACCTTGCCACCGCCCGCGCGCGTGGCTGGCAGACCCATCGCGTTGACAGCGAGGACAGCTGGGCGCAAGCTCTGGTGTCACACGGATTGCTAAGTGAGGAGGCTGCGCGATGAGCATTGAAATGGTCCCGTTCCACGAGGGTGAGAAGCTGCTCGACTGGGTCGGGCTGACGCGGGCCTTTGAGGCGGGGCACAAGCTGCCCAAGGCCGAGATTGGCGATACCTTTCTCTACCGCGGCAAAGACACGCTCTTGAGCCGTGCTGCCTGGATCGACGGGATGGGGATTGCTGTGAAATCGGCCACGATCTTTCCGAACAATCCGCAAGCGAACAAGCCTGTCGTGGGCGGCGGGGTGAACCTCTATTCTGATGCTGACGGGAGCCTTGAGGCGATCGTTGATTTTCATCTCGTAACCAAATGGAAGACGGCAGGGGACTCTCTGCTGGGCGCTCTCAAGCTCGCCCGTAAAGACAGCCGCAAGATCCTGATCATTGGCGCGGGTACTGTTGGGCGTTCGCTGCGGCAGGCTTACGGCGCGGGCTTTCCTGATGCTGAATTTACGGTCTGGAACCGCACGCAAGCCAATGCTGAGGCGATGGCGGCAGACTATCCAGGGATGAAAGTGGCCACGAGTCTTGAGGCCGCTGTCAAGGAAGCGGATATCATCACATCGGCGACGATGGTGACGGAGCCAAACCTTATGGGAGCGTGGCTTCAGGCGGGGCAACATGTCGATCTGATTGGCGCCTATCGCCCTGACATGCGCGAGGCGGATGATGAGGCTTTGACGCGCTCGCGCCTCTTTGTGGACAGCTACAATACGACGGTTGGCCATATCGGCGAGATCGAAATTCCGCTCCAATCGGGGGTGATCCAACGCGACGATCTGATTGCGGATTATTACACACCCGAGAAGATGCAGCGCACATCAGATACCGAAATTACACTTTTCAAAAATGGCGGTGGCGCACATCTTGATCTGATGACCAGCCGTTACATTCTGGAGGCGTGGCGCACGCGCTAAGCCCTTTAAACGGCCGCAACCAGTGGCTTTTCGCGCACTGGCAAATGCACAAGTGCGGAAAACAATCCGACGCCAACGCCGAACCACCACACGGCGGTATAGCTTCCATAGGCGTCATACATCCGCCCGCCGAGCCAGACACCAAGGAAGCTTCCGAGCTGATGGGAGAAGAAGACGATCCCATAGAGGGTCCCCATATACCGCAGCCCGTAGATATGGGCGATGAGGCCTGAGGTGAGCGGGACGGTTGCCAGCCAGAGTGAGCCCATGGCAACCGAGAAGATCAGCACGGTGGCGGGGCTCATGGGGGTGAGGATAAAAGCGGCGGCGACAAAGGTGCGCGCGAGGTAGATGCTGGCGAGCAGATATTTCTTGGAATAGCGCTTCCCAAGATAGCCTGCTGTGAGCGTTCCGGCTATGTTGGCCAGCCCGATGAGCGAGATCGCGACAGCGCCCAGAGCGGAGGTGGAGGACACTCCGATGTTGTCGAGCATGGAGCCGGAAACGATGGGGCTGCACATCTCGGTGACAAAGGCGGGGAAGTGCGCTGTCACAAATGCGAGCTGGTAGCCACAAGAGAAAAAGCCGAGAAAAATCAGAGTGAAAGACGGGTCGCGCGCGGCACGTTTGAGGATGGATCCCATACTCTCTTCGAGCTCTTGCTTGGTGGCTGCGACGGGCGCGCGCATGAAGGGCAAGAGCATGATCAGCGCGAGCACGGCGGCGGCGAAGACGAGGAAGACATCCTGCCATGACATGAAGCCCAGAAGATACTCGGCCACAGGCGCACCAACGACTTGCCCACCGCTGGCCGCCGCTGTGACAATAGCGAGCGACATGGAGCGGTTTTCATCAGAGCTGGCGCGGCCAACGACCGCGAGAATGACGCCGAAGCCCGTGCCTGCAACGCCAAATCCGATAAGGATTTCATAGAGTTGGTGCTCAAGCGGGCTGACGGCGAAGGACGAGAGCACGAGCCCCGCCGCATAGACCAAGGCGCCGATAATAACAGCCTTACGATCACCTATTTTTTCGGCAATCGCGCCGAAGAAAGGCTGGCCGATGCCCCATGCGAGGTTTTGCAACGCGATGGCGAGGGAGAACTCGGCGCGGGGCCAGTTGAACTCCTGAGCGATGGGAATTTGAAAGACACCGAAGCTGGCCCGTATGGCAAAGGACACAAGGATAATCACGCAGCCTGTGATGAGCACAGGGGTGAAAAGGGAGGCTTGTTTTTGCATGGGTGTCTCCTGATCGCAATTGATCATTGGCGCGGCTCTGGGAGAAGGTCAATTATTCATTTGTTAACTTACCTTAAGACGTAGCGTTCGCTCGAAAAGGAGGGGGGTGAAAACCGTGCACAAGGCGTGCACAACCCGTGCACCGCCTAAACGTTAATTTCTGTTAGGGAAATTTGGTAAACGCAGCGTTCGGTGGGGGTTATTTCGGAGTAATTACGCTGATCAGGGCTTTGGTGATCGGGTGCGCTTCGCCGAAGAGGTAGGTGACTCCCAACCCTGTGAAAGCATAGACGCCAGCTGTCACCATCTGAGCCGAGCGCTTGCCCATTTCTTCGCGGAAGGCAGGGGCGAATTTGGCGGTTTTTACCTCGGAAAGCTCATGCGCAAGAGCGGCGGTTTTGGCTTGCTCTTGTTTCAGGAGCGTGGCGAGCTTTTGGCCTTCGGACTCAAGATAGGCGAGGCGGGCTTCAAGGCCTTGGATGTCGCTCTGCTGCACGACGAGGGCGAAGCCGTTGGCGAGGTGCTCGACAAGCTGGAGCGCTTCAGGGAGTTGGTTTGTGCCTGTCTCGTTTTGCCATTCGCGCAACGCAGTCTTGATTTGATCGGCCAACGGCAGGATGACTTTGCGGTGCAGGGCGCGCCGTGGCGCTAGGATTTGCGCGCGAGCCTTGGCTGTCGGCGAGGGCTTGGGCGGGGTTGGGACTGCTTCTCCCTCCACGATCCTCAGCTCGCGCTTTCGTCGCGCAAGGAAGGCGTCATACTCGGCGTCATCAAGGCTGTTGAGGTAGTCGAGAGTTTGAAGGGTGCGGTCATAAGGGTTTTGAACTTGACTGAATTCGTGAAGATGTGGGTCAAGCTGTGATGCTAGTATATTGGTAAAGAACAAGCCTTCAAATGAGTCACCCGAACTTAACTCCGTGAAGTTTCGACACGGTCTCAGATCAGCTATTTTGCAGTTATCAATATCAAGACGTTTAAGCAATTTTAGACACTCAATTTGTACTATGTCTTCGATTTGGGTTTTGCCAAGAAAAAGCGCAAAGAGCTTGTGGAGGTTTGAAAGCGGTACCAGCTCCCTTACAGCAGTGTAGCTTAGGTTCAACCATCGGAGCGATTCGAGAGTTTCAAGGGGCGTTAGGTCTATAATTGACGTGTTCTTGAGTTCGAGTAGCATCAGTGCTGTAAGCGTGGAAACTGGTTCAAGGCTTTCTATCTGAGTATTGTTCAGTCTTAGCGTACTAAGCCAATCAAGGTCTGAAATATCTGAGGGCAGTTTGGAGAGCGCTTTAAACTCATCATTAGAGAGATCAAGTTCGCCAGTCCGCTCCTCCTTCTCTTTGGCAATTAGGCGTTCTGCTTTGGCGTAGGCTTTTTCTGCGTCTGTCATGGGGCTGGGCACTCTTTACATTTACTCTCCAAATCCTAGGGCGGGGGCGGAACCGGTGCAATGGCTCTATCG